>Ga0255182_1000927_pt1 | contig 16927 bp, 15 predicted proteins | sample Atl_UVDOM_RepA_8_FD_188420 | JGI IMG/M metagenome (GOLD analysis project Ga0255182, IMG submission 188420) | Freshwater microbial communities from Altamaha River, Georgia, United States - Atl_UVDOM_RepA_8d | ecosystem: Environmental > Aquatic > Freshwater > River | place: USA: Georgia...
CTCATGTTCGAAACCTACGGCCGGCTCAATGCCGACCGCAGCAACGCCGTGCTGGTGTGCCATGCCCTGAATGCCTCGCACCATGTGGCCGGCCTGCACGCCGACGCCAACGGCCAGGCCCTGCCCAAAAGCGAAGGCTGGTGGGACAACCTGATCGGCCCTGGCAAACCGCTGGACACCGACAAGTTCTTCGTCATCGGCATCAACAACCCGGGCTCGTGCTTCGGCTCGACCGGGCCCATGCACGTCAACCCCGAGACCGGCCGCATCTACGGTGCCAGCTTCCCCGTGGTCACGGTCGAAGACTGGGTGAATGCGCAGGCTCGCGTGCTCGACGCCCTGGGCATCGACCAGCTCGCCGCCGTGCTGGGTGGCAGCCTGGGTGGCATGCAGGCCCTGAGCTGGACGCTGCAATACCCCGACCGCGTGCGCCATTGCGTGGCCGTGGCCACCGCGCCCAACCTGTCGGCCCAGAACATCGCCTTCAACGAGGTGGCGCGGCGGGCCATCGTCACCGACCCCGACTTCCACGGCGGCCACTTCTACGCGCACGGCGTCGTGCCCCGCCGCGGACTGCGGGTGGCGCGCATGATCGGCCACATCACCTACCTGTCGGACGACGTCATGGAATCGAAGTTCGGCCGTGAACTCGTCGGGCGGGACAAGGGCGACGCGCCCTACTACAGCACCCAGGACATCGAGTTCCAGGTCGAGAGCTACCTGCGCTACCAGGGCGACAAGTTCAGCGACTACTTCGACGCCAACACCTACCTGCTGATCACCCGGGCGCTCGACTATTTCGACCCCGCGCGCACCCATGGCGGCCACCTGAGCAAGGCCCTGGCCAAGGCGGCGGCCCGCTTCCTGGTGGTGAGCTTCACCACCGACTGGCGCTTCTCGCCGCAACGCTCGCGCGAAATCGTCAAGGCCCTGCTCGACAACCAGCTGGACGTGTCGTACGCCGAGATCGACGCCCCGCACGGCCACGATGCCTTCTTGCTGGACGACCCGCGCTACCACCGCGTGATGCGGGCCTACTTTGACCGCATCGCCGCCGAATGCGGCCGCCCGGAGGTGGCAGCATGAGTGGCCCCCTGACCCCAACCTCGGCCCGCCTGCGCCGCATCGCCGAACTCGTGCCCGAGCGCTCGCGCGTGCTCGACCTGGGCTGCGGCGGCGGCGAATTGCTGGCCCTGCTGCGCGACGAACGACAGTGCACGGGCTACGGCATCGAGCTCGACGACGACAAGGTGCACGAATGCGTGCGCCGCGGCGTCAACGTCATCCAGCGCAACCTCGAAGAGGGCCTGAGCCTGTTCGACGACGGCACCTTCGACGTCGTGCTGCAACTCGACACGCTGCAGAACCTGCGCAACACCGAAGCGATGCTCAAGGAAACCGTGCGCGTGGGCCGCATCGGCATCGTCAGCTTCCCCAACTTTGCCCACTGGCCCCACCGCTGGAGCGTGCTCAAAGGGCGCATGCCCGTGAGCAAGTCGCTGCCCTACCAGTGGTACGACACGCCCAACATCCGCGTGGCCACGTTCGCCGACTTCGGCATGCTGGCGCGCAAGAACGGCCTGCGCGTGCTCGAATCCTTCGGCCTGCACGATGGCCGGGAAGTCCGCCGCTGGCCCAACCTGCGGGCCAGCACGGCGGTCTTCAAGATCGAACGGGGCTGATCAGAATCGGGTGCGGATGCCCACGGCGAACGTGTCGCCGGCTTCATACGTGGGCCGCTTCTCGTCATCGCGCATGTACACGGCGTACACGTCGGTGCGCTTGGACAGATAGTGGTCGTAGCCCAGGGTGAAGATCTTGTGCTTCACATCGCCCGTGGCCAGTTCCTTCTTGCTTTCACCGTAGGACACCAACACCTTGCCGTCCTTGGTGACGGGCACAGACGCACCCAGCTGGAACAGCTTGGTCTTGATGTTGTCGGTCGCGGTAGCAAAGTCGCTGCCCTTGAACTGACCGTATTGGCCGAACACCTTGACCACGCCGAAGTCGTAGCTGGCCCCCAGCAGACCGAAAGTCTGCTTGGCGGGCGCCACGAAATCGGTCTTGGGCGCCTCGGCCGACTCGACCGACTGGTAGCCAAAGCCGATCGCGAACGGGCCGGCGGTGTAGCTGCCCATCAGGCCGACGCTCTCATCCTCGGTTTCGGATTCGCCCATCTGCACCTGCACGGCCCCCGTGAAGCCCGACAGATTGGGGGTGTAGTAAGCAATGCTGTTGGACCAGCCGGAATCGCCCTTGTCGACGCCCCAGGGGGTGCCGAAGGTCAGGCGCACCGTCGGCGAAAAGCCGAACGAACCGCCATAGGGGTTGAACATCAGGGCCTGCTGGAACAGGAAGTTGTCCATGCGACCCAACACCACCTTGCCGAAGTCGCCCTGCAGGCCGACGTTGGCATTGCGGCCCCAGAAGACGTCGGCACCGTTCCGGCCGGCGCCACCGACATCCAGGCGCAAGAAGCTCTCGAGCGTGAACAGGGCCTTCAGACCGCCGCCGAGGTCTTCGACACCGCGGAAGCCGATGAAGCTCGTCGTCATCTTGCCGGACTCGACCTGGGTCAGACGGGCATCGGCCGTCTTGAGGTGGCTGTTTTCGAACGAACCGAAGGACAGGTCCAGCAGACCATACAAGGTCACGCTGGATTGTGCATGGGCAGGCGCAGTGGCCAGGGACGCCAGAGCAAGGGCGGCGGCAGCGGCCACCCGGCACTTCAGAGGGGACATGGAAACTCCTGTTGGACAGACACATGCCTGCACGGATCGTGTGCAGACGTGTATACGGTTAGCAGGAGGTGTGCCCGTTTGTGACAGCCGCGTGACACACCAAAAGCCGTCATTTGGCACCAGATAAAGGCATCAGGCTGCATTCGGCGCCGATTTGGGGCTGGATGGGTGCGGCGGCAGACACCAACGGGTGCTGAGTCGCGCACAAAAAAGCGCCCCGGAGGGCGCTTTGTGCCGACGTTCGAAACCGAGGTTTCGCGACGATCAGAACGAGTGACGGATGCCGGCCACGAAGGAGTTGCCGGTGTCCAGGTCGGTGGCACGCTCCGAGGTGAAGGCCACGTACACGCCGGTGCGCTTGGACAGCGAGTGGTCGTAGCCCAGCGAGAAGATCTTGTTCTTCAGGTCGACTTCGTCACGCTTCAGTTGGCCGTACGACACCATCACGTTGCCCTGGGGCGTGACGGGGATGGTGGCGCCGATCTGGAACAGGGTGTCGTCCAGGTTGGTGTCGTCGTTGTCGACGTCGGTGTACTGGAAGAAGCCCTTGGCCACGCCGAAGTCGTAGCTGGCGTTCAGGCTGAACACCTTCTGCTCGGCCAGGTAGGCAGCGTTGGCATCGGTCACGCCGTGGTCAGCGTACACGCCCATCAGGCTCAGCGGGCCTGCGTTGTAAGCGGCACCGATGGTGAAGCTGTCCTTGGCACCGTCGGTCGACGATTCCTTGGGCGACCATTGCACCGTGGCAGTGAAGCCGCTCAGGTTCGGCGTTTCATAGGTCAGCGAATTGACCCAGCCCGTGTCCGTGCTCAGGGTGCGACCGGTGGCGGCCACGCCGATGCTCAGGCCGTAGTAGTGGCGCATCGTTGGCGACAGCAGCATCGAGCTGCCGAAGGGGTTGTAGGCCAGACCGGCCACGAACAGCGGGGTGTCGTACTGGCCGATGGCCACCTTACCGAAGTCACCGCTCAGGGCGATGTTCGAACCACGGCCCCAGAAGCCAGTGGTGCTGGCGTTGTTGGCCAGGTACGAGCCATTGTCGGCGCCGATGAAGGTTTCGAGGACGAATTCGGCCTTCAGGCCGCCACCCAGGTCTTCCGAACCCGAGAAGCCCAGGAAGCTGGTCATCAGGTTGCCGTTGGCCACTTGGGTGGTGGAATCACCACCAGCGCCTTCGAACGAGCCGACGCCCAGGTCCAGGTAGCCATACACCTTCACTTGGGCGCTGGCCGCAGCAGCCAGGGCCATCAGGGCGGCGCCGGCAACGATCTTCTTCGAAAACATAAGTTCTCCTAGCAGTGGGATGAAAGACATCAGGGGCAACCCGCACACCGAGGTCGGTTGCCTTGGGGCTGATTGTGCGAGAACTGGTTAGCAAGAACCAAGCCAGATTGACCCAACTTGGTGCATACCCCCCGAAATAACGGGGATCCGTTGCAGGAAAAAGACAGAACCAGCCTCCAGGCGTTGTGGCCCGGCAACAAAAAAGCGCCCCGAAGGGCGCTTTGTGCTGATTCAGGCCGAAGCCGTCGATCAGAACGAGTGCTTGATACCAACGGCGAAGTTGTTCAGCGTTTCCGACTCGCCATCGGCGCTGAAACGCACGCTCTTCAGACCGGCGTAAGCGCTGGTGCGCTTGCTCAGGGCGTGGTCGTACAAGGCCGAGAAGTCACGGGTCTTCACGTCGCCGAACTTGTTCTGAGCGAACGAAGCCAGGATGGTGCCTTGGGCCGACACGGGCACGGTCACGCCGAACTGGAAGACCTTGGAGCTGTCGTCCACGCCGTCGAACTCGTTCTGGCCGATCTGGCCGAACAGCTTGGCAGCGCCGAAGTCGTAGCTGCCGCCGATTTGCCAACGGTCCAGAGAGCCGTCAACTTCGGTCGAGTAGGTGAAGCCCACAGCCAGGGGGCCAGCGCCGTAGTTCAGCGAGATGCCGAAGTCGCTGTCCACACCGTCAACTTCCGAAGCGCCGTATTGGGCAGCCACGGTGAAGCCCGAGAAGTTGGGCGACATGTAGGTGATGGCGTTGTCGTAGTTGCCGTGGCCGTTCACGTATTGCGACGTGTTCATCATGCCGGTCACGGGGAAGGGGTTGTAGGCGGCGTTGGCCAGGAAGCCCAGCGAGCGCGAGTTGCCCAGCTTGATGGTGCCGAAATCGCCAGCCAGACCCAGTTCCGAGGTGCGCTCCCAGAACTTGGTGTCGGAAGCACCTACGTCAGCGCCGATGTCGCTTTCGAGCACGAAGAAGGCCTTCAGGCCACCGCCCAGGTCTTCCGAGCCCTTGAAGCCCAGGAACGAACCGGTGTGCACACCCGACTCGACCTTGGCGACCGAATCGGACTCACCGGTTTCGAGGTCCAGGTTCTCGAACGAACCGAACGACAGGTCCACGTTACCGTAGACATTCACTTGGGCTTGAGCAGCCACGCCAGCGAACAGGGCGGCGGCGGCAATCACAGTCTTCTTGAACATGTGGTGTTTCTCCGTAATGGAACAGGTTGTGTGTTGCGGATTCTGCTCAGGATTCGCGACCGGATTTGCCGAATTCCCCAATTTGGGGAGACACCCCCCCGAATGCGCACCGTTTTGTTGATCTTTCGCAACAAAATGGTGCGTCAAAAACAACACTTTGCCGTTTCCAGGGTGTCACAGCTCGGTGACAACCCGATGAATCGGGGGTTAACCCCGCAACACATCGAGGATCTGGTCGCCGTAGGCGTGCAGGCGCTTGCCCCCCACGCCGCTGATGCGCCCCAGGTCGCCCAGGCTGGTGGGGGCCACACGGGCCATCTCGGCCAGCGTGGCGTCGTGGAACACGACATAGGCCGGCAGGTTGTGGGCCTTGGCCACCTTCGAGCGCCAGGCCTTGAGCGCCACCAGCCGCTCCTGCGCCAGGGGGTCAAGCCCCGCTGCGGCCGCGGCACTGGCGCCACCCGCACGGCCACGCCCTTCGCCCGAGCGCCGGCGCGGCGCCTCACGGGCCTCGCGCAGGATCAGCTGCACCTCGCCCTTGAGCACCGCACGGGCGCTGTCCGTCAGGCTCAAGGTGTTGAACTCGCCTTCGGCCACCACATGGCCCAGGGCCACGAGTTGGCGCAGCACGGCCCGCCAGTGGGCCTCGCTGAGGTCCGCCCCGATGCCGAAGGTGCTCAGTTGTTCGTGCTGGTACTGCCGCACCTTGTCGGTCACCTTGCCGCGCAGCACATCGATGAGGTGGCCCGCCCCAAAGCGCAGGCGCCCGTGCTGCCAGAAGCGGTAGATGCCGCTGAGCATCTTGCGGGCGGCTTCGGTGGCGTCCCAGGTCTGTGGCGGGTTCAGGCAGTTGTCGCAGTTGCCGCAGGGCTCGCTGGCTTCGCCGAAGTAGGCCAGCAGCCGCACGCGGCGGCAGTCGTGCGCCTCGGCCAGAGCGAGCAGGGCGTCGAGCTTGTGACGCTGGACGCGTTTGAAGTCTTCGCTCGAAGGGCTGTCGTCGATCAGCCGGCGCTGCTGCACCACGTCGGCCAGGCCGTAGGTGAGCCAGGCCTCGGCGTCCAGGCCGTCGCGGCCCGCCCGCCCGGTCTCCTGGTAATAGGCTTCGATGTTCTTGGGCAGGTCCAGGTGGGCCACGAAGCGCACATCGGGCTTGTCGATGCCCATGCCGAAGGCGATGGTGGCCACGATGATCAGCCCGTCTTCTCGCAGGAAGCGGTCCTGGTGGCGCTGGCGCACGGCGGCGTCCAGGCCAGCGTGGTACGGCAAAGCCGGCAGGCCCTGCTCGCTCAACCAGGCCGCGGTTTCTTCGACCTTGCGGCGCGACTGGCAGTACACCACCCCCGCCTCGCCCTCGTGGTCATCCCGGATGAAGCGCAGCAGCTGGGCGCGCGGGTTGTCTTTTTCGACCAGGGTGTAGCGGATGTTGGGCCGGTCAAAGCTGCTGATGAACACCCGCGCGTCCTGCAGCTGCAGGCGCTCGATGATGTCGGCGCGCGTGATGTCGTCGGCCGTGGCGGTCAGGGCCACGCGGGGCACCGACGGCCAGCGCTCGTGCAACACGCTCAACGCCAGGTATTCCTCGCGGAAGTCGTGCCCCCACTGGCTGACGCAGTGGGCTTCATCGATGGCGAACAGGCTGAGCAGCCCGCGCTCGTGCAGGTGGTCGAGCTGGGCCAGGAACCGGGGGGTGGTCACTCGCTCGGGCGCCGCATACAGCAGCACCAGGTCGCCCGCCATGAGCCGCCGCTCGATGCGTTGCACATCGTCCAGCGACAAGGTGCTGTTGAGGAAGGCCGCGGGCACGCCCACCTCGTCGAGCGCACCCACCTGGTCGTGCATCAGGGCGATCAGGGGCGACACCACGACCGTGACGCCGCGGCCTGTGCGGTGGCGCGCGATGGCGGGCACCTGGTAGCACAGGCTCTTGCCGCCCCCGGTGGGCATGAGCACCAGGGCGTCGCCGCCCCCGGTGACGTGGTCGACGATGTCGGCCTGCTGCCCGCGGAAGGCCGGGTAACCGAAGACCTCGTCGAGGATGGCCAGGGGCGCCGTGGCGCGCAGATCGGCAGGAGGCAGTTGCGTATCGTTCACCGCAGGGGTGGCTCTCTATCTATACAGGACGGGACAGACCCGGGGCATGCGCCGTTGGCGACGCACCCTCGATTGTGCCCGCGACCCTCGCCAGCAGGGCGCCGGCCGCACGCGCCCCCACTTCCGGGCGCACCCGAGGTGGGGGTGGCAGCCGGGCGTCATCGGTCCATAATGAACCCCATCGGACGGCCACACCGCCCGATGCATCAACCAACGAACGCTCGTTTAACTAACCAACGCTACAGGACTGAAGGCCATGGCCTCGATCAACAAAGTCATCATCATCGGCAATCTCGGACGCGACCCCGAAGTGCGCTACACGCCCAACGGCGCCGCTGTCTGCAACGTGTCGGTGGCCACCACCCGCAACTGGAAGGACAAGAACACCGGCGAGAAGGTGGAAGAAACCGAATGGCACCGCGTCGTGTTCTACGACCGTCTGGCCGAAATCGCCGGTGAATACTTGAAGAAGGGCCGCGCGGTGTACGTCGAAGGCCGCCTCAAGACCCGCAAGTGGCAGGACAAGGACGGCAAGGACAACTACACCACCGAAATCGTCGCCGAGAACATGCAGCTGCTGGGCGGACGCGAAGGCGGCGGCGGTGGCTACGGTGGCGGCCAGGGCGGTGGCGATGAAGGCTACAGCCGCGAACCGTCGGAGGCCCCGAGCCGCCCGGCCGCTCGCCCGGCCCCCGCCGCGAGCAAGCCAGCCCCGCAGAAGTCGTCGACCGGTTTCGACGACATGGACGACGACATCCCGTTCTGATCGCACTGCCCAGTCGGCTGCGCGTCACGTCGCGCGCCCCATTCAAGGCCCCGAGCGCCGTCGCCTCGGGGCCTTTTCCTTGGAAGGTCGTCGCCCCTGGGCCAGCGAAAGTTCAGCACGAGCGGCCGAAAGCTGCTACATTGCGCCAGCATCGCCGCAGTTTCGCTTTCCTGCGCGGCATGTCCAACGTGTCAGCGCCCTTGCGCTGCACCCCACCGGGCCCCACACGCTGCCGTATCGCGCAGGCCCCGGCGGCACCCCAGGCAAGCTTCGTCTGGTTCCCCCCTGATGCGCCCCTCTTGGGTTGCTCCCTCGGTCACGGACCCACCTCCAACGCTGTCGTGCCGGCGCCTTCGCGCCCCAACTGCACGCCCCATGTTCTGTTTGCGCCCAGGCGCTTTCCTTTCCCCTCCAGGTCTTCTTGAATCTCTCTCCTTCTCACGCCATGCAGTCGGTCGGCCGCTTTGTGCTGTCACCGATCACCCGCCAGACCGACGACGGCCAATTCTCGGCCGCCCTGTCCATCCGCAGCGGTCGCGGCTCGACCACCCATGACCGGGTGTTCCGGTTCATCCCGTTGTTTTCCACCCCTCAGGCGGCCACGCGCTATGCGCTGGACCAGGGCCTGGCCTGTCTCAAGCAGTCCGCCCTGCCCGCCTGACGCCCCCGATCCAGCCTGGCGCCCATGCGCCGGCGGTGCCCGACGTCGCGGCGGGCCTCTGACAATCCGCGACATGTACTGAAAGGGTCCACCATGGACAACAAGCTCTACGTCGGCAACCTGCCCTACTCGATGCGTGACGACGATCTCCAACAACACTTCGCCCGCTTCGGTGCCGTCGTTTCGGCCAAGGTCATGATGGACCGCGACACGGGTCGCTCGAAGGGCTTTGCCTTTGTCGAGATGGGCTCGGGCGATGAAGCCCAGCAAGCCATCCGCGGCATGAACGGCGAATCGTTCGACGGTCGCGCCCTGGTGGTCAACCTGGCTCGCCCCCGTGAAGAGCGCCCGGGCGGCTTCGGCGGTGGTCGCGGTGGCTTCGGCGGCGATCGCGGCGGTTTCGGCGGCGGTCGTCGCAGCTACTGACACCGGCCCAGGCTGACTGACGGCCCGCGCCCACGCACGCGGCCGTCCTGCTGAGCCCATCGACTGCCCCGCTCTGGCGGGGCTTCGTCATTTCTGGGCGAGCCCAGGCTCACCAGCGGATGCGGCCGGTGAGCACCTGCCAGAACATCACCCAGTCGCCCATCAGGCTGTAGAGCGGGTATTCGAAGGTGGCCGGCTTGTTGCGCTCGAAACGGAAATGGCCCACCCAGGCAAAGCCATAGCCCACCACAGGCACCAGCAACAGGGCCAGCCAGGCGCCTGTCAGGGCCGCGGCCGCGATCAACATCAGCACGAACATCGAGCCGACCACGTGCAGGCGACGGCAGGTCGTGTCGGCGTGTTGCGACAGGTAGAAAGGGTAAAAATCCCGGAATGACTGGTAGCGGGCCATGGCACAACGTCCTCGTGACTGGCGATGCCGCCCCGGCAGCGCCACGTGGCAGTGTCGTGTGGCTCATGCGGCTGCGATATCAGGGTTCACCATGATCATGGGTTGTTCGGGGGGTGGCGGGGGGCTCTGGAGGGTGCTGGGGCGACTTGGCCGTTGAGCGGTTTTGCCGTTGAGCGCTTTGTCGGGGCAGCGCGGGGCGCGGGGCGAAGGGGCACCCGGCCGGGCTTCAATGTGGGCGGCCCCGTCGTCGACGGGGCTCCCCTGCGGTGCTCTCCATGGGCTGGTGCCGTGGAACTCGCTGCGCGGCTGACGCCGCTGCGCTCAAACAACCACGGCAAGTCAGTCTTTGAAGCGCGCTGGCGCGCGCCCAGCCCACGGCTGCGCTCCTCGGCACCCACAAGGCGCCCAGCCAGGTGCCCCTTCACCCCTGGTTCGCCCCGCTGGTGGCCTGCACGCAAGCCAAGGCCTGCCATCCATGGCGCGCAGGGGCTGGTTCGGGGGGCGACGCCGCGTGGCGTTTTGGTGCCCGCGCTGCCGCCCGCCCGGGGCGTCATGCTCGCCGCGCGCAGCACCCTGGGCATGCCACCAGCGGGGCGCAACAGGGCTGAGTCGGCCTGTGGGCGGGCGCCTTGTGGGTGCCGAGGAGCGCAGCGGCAAGGTGGGCGCGCGACAGCGCGCTTCAAGAACTGACTGGCCCGGATTGTCTGAACGCAGCGGCCGGCGGCCGCGTAGTGAGTTGGAGGGCCCCACCTTGCCGGGAGCACCGCAGGGGCGTCCTGTCGACAGACAGGACCACCCACTTTGAAGCCCGACCGCAGGCCGACTCAGCCCGCGCCCCGCGCTGCCGCGACAAAGCGCTCAGCGAACCCTGCGCACAACCGACAAGGCGCATTGCAAGTGAAGCCGCCCCTCCGACCCCACCCAATGCGCGAAGAACAAAAAAAACCGCCCCGGGATGACCGGGGCGGTGAACATGGCGCACAACCCCTCCCTGGTGGTCGTGCGGGCCTGTCGAAGTTGTGACGCAGGCCGGTGTATCAGTCTCTTCCTCCTCCTTGAGCAGGGCCCCGCTTGAGCATGGCTCCGTCTTTTTTGAGCATCTTAGGCACCCCGCAAGGCAAAAGCGCGCAAAAATGGCGCTTTGCAAACATTCACACCCCACATCCCCAATCGGGGGGATGCGGGGGTGACAAAACGCAACCGCACATGACCCCGTCCGATTTCCACGATGACCCGGCAGGCGAGCCCTCGGACGAGGCCCCGTCCCCCATGCACGACCACCTGCGCCGGCGGCTCGAGCGCGAGGGGGTTCACCCGCGCAACCAGGCCACCCTGGTGGCCGAGGTCTGCCACATCTCGGTGAGCCAGGCGCGTCGCAAGCTCAATGGCGCGGCGTGGCTGTTCGACGAGATCGCCGCCCTGGCCGATCACTGCGGGTGCACCATCGACGCGCTCACCCGCGCGCCTGTTGACGAACTCGATGCCACCGCCCCCCAGCCGGCCCAGGCCTGCTTCGACGGGCAACATTGGCCCTGCGAGGTGGTGGTGGGCCGCCTGCTGGCCCCCAAGGACCAGGGTCGTGTGCCGCTGCAGGCCGTGCGCGACGGCCAGGGCTGGCTGGTGGGGCGCGAAGCCACGCTCACCCACCTGCGTCCGCAGAGCCCCCGCTATGCGGTCGATCGGCTGACCCTGCACGGCGAGGCCTCGCGCACGCCGGTGCGGGTGGCCGTCGTCGATGACGACGTGAGCGCGGCCGAGAGCCTGTGCGACTGGTTCGAAACCATGGGCATGGTGGCCACGCCGCTGTCCACACCGGACCGCATCCTGAGCGCCAACCCCTTGCAGTTCGACGCCTTTGTGGTGGACTTCATCCTGGGCCACGGGCTGGATTCGCGGGCCCTGATCGAGCACATCCGCATGACCCGCCCGCACGCCCCGATCGCGTTGCTGACCGGCCACCTGCGCGACGGTCGGGCGTCCGAGGACGACCTGACCACCCTGATGCGATCGCTGCAGGTGATGTTCTTCGAAAAGCCGGTGCGGCCCGGCGTGGTGGCCGCGGCCATCCAGAACAGCATGGACCGAGCCGGGGCCGCTCCCCATGGTTGACGCGTCCGGTCGGGCTGGCGCCAACGGGTCGACGCGCTTGTGGGTGGACCCGGACCAGCAACCCCTGCTGGTGTGGCTGACCTCGATCATCGCGGTCGGCGCCTTCGTCATGTGGTCGATCGAGACCCATCTCACAGAAGCCACCACCTGGGACCGCATCGGCACGCCCGCCCTGGCCACACAGCTGCTGATTGCGGCCATCGTCGTCACGCTGCGTCCGGCCTGGCTGACGCGCGCCACGATCATCAGCATGCTGTGCGGCAGCGTGTTCCTGCTGGGTCTGCTGATCCAGAGCCTGATCCACCCGACCGAAAGCCATCTGTACTACCTGATGTCCATCGGGCAGTACAACCCGCTGCTGTACCTGGCCGCGTTCGCGATGTTCCAGCGCGGCGCGCCGCTGCTGTGCTGGGTGCACTATGGCGCCACCGTCGTCGTGCTGGTGGGCAGCCTGTGGTGGCAGCCGCCGTTCAGCGTGGCCGACCTCACGCAGGCCAAGGTGATGATGATCGTCACGCAACCAGCCTACATCGTGGCCCTGGGCTTTCTGGTGCGCCTGCGCGACACGATGGCCGAGCGCGAGCGCGCCGCGCACCGCGACAAGGAAGAGATGCTGGCCATGATCTCGCACGAGATCCGCGGGCCACTGCAGAGCATGCTGTCGTCGGTCGACCTGCTGGACCACAAGGTGCAGGACCCGATGGCCCAGCGGGCCGTGGGCCGGCTGCGCCAGACGACGCAGCAGCTCGATCGCCACCTGCGCGACCTGATGGAATTCACGCGCGTGGGCAACCCGGACCTGGATGTCGAACACAAGCGATTCGACCTGGTGGGCCTGATCGACGAGCTGGTGGACGAGCAGCTGCCACACGCAGCCCGCAAGGGGCTGCTGCTGCTCGGGCCCACCTGGGCCCAGATGCCGGACAACGCCGTCGAGCACTGGCGACGCCTCGAAGGCGATCCGCTGCGCCTGCGGCAGGTGCTGAGCAACCTGGTGAGCAACGCCATCAAGTACACCGACAACGGCCAAGTGCAGGTGCAGGTGCACAACCCCGCCGACCTGCCGGGCTGGGTGCAGATCGATGTGCGCGACACGGGCGAGGGCATCCCGCCCAAGCTGCTGGCCCAGGTTTTCGAGCCGTTCATGCGGGTGCGGCGTCCGGACATGGCCCGGGTCGAAGGCAGCGGTCTGGGCCTGGCGATTGCGGCCCGCCTGATCGACCGACTGGGCGGTCGCATCCGCGCCACGAGCCTGCCCGGCCAGGGCAGCTGTTTTTCGGTGGCCCTGCCCCTGCCCAAGGGCTGAAGCGCGTGAGGGGTGCAAGCCCGCGTAGACTCGACGGTGTCCGGCCCCGAGGGCCACTCCAGCACCCGCCGTCACCATGAGCCACTCCCTGCCCGCCCCCACCGATGCGTTCCGTCCAGCCCGTCTGGGCACGCCACTGAGCCCGCAGGCCACCCGCGTGATGCTGCTGGGCTCTGGCGAGCTGGGCAAGGAGGTGCTGATCGCCCTGCAGCGGCTGGGCATCGAGACGATCGCCGTCGACCGGTATGAGCACGCGCCGGGCCACCAGGTGGCTCACCACGCCCGCACCATCACCATGAGCGATGCGGGCCAGCTGCGCCATCTGATCGAAACCGAGCAACCGCTGCTGGTGGTGCCGGAGATCGAGGCCATTGCCACCGAAGAGCTGCTGGCGCTCGAAGCCGAAGGGCGCGTGCGGGTGGTGCCCACGGCACGCGCCGCGCGGCTGACGATGGACCGTGAGGGTATCCGTCGGTTGGCCGCCGAAACCCTGGGGCTGCCCACCAGCCCCTACCGCTTCTGCGATTCGCTGGCCGAGCTGCAGGCCGCCATCGACGGCGGCATCGGCTACCCCTGCGTGGTCAAGCCGGTGATGAGTTCGTCGGGCAAGGGGCAGAGCAAGGTCGACGGCCCCAATGATGTCGCCCGCGCCTGGGACCACGCCATGGCCGGCGGCCGCGTGAGCCACGGCCGTGTCATCGTCGAAGGCTTCATCGACTTCGACTACGAGATCACCCAGCTGACGGTGCGCGCCCTGGACGCCGAGGGTCGCATCACCACACAGTTCTGCGAGCCCATCGGCCACATCCAGGTGCAGGGCGACTATGTGGAGAGCTGGCAACCCCACCGCATGAGCCCGGTGGCCCTGGAGCGTTCGCGCGCCATTGCCAAGGCCGTGACGGATGACCTGGGTGGCCAGGGCCTGTTCGGCGTCGAGCTGTTCGTCAAGGGCGATCAGGTGTGGTTCAGCGAGGTGAGCCCACGCCCGCACGACACCGGCCTGGTGACGCTGGCCACCCAGGTGCAGAGCGAGTTCGAGCTGCACGCCCGCGCCATCCTGGGGCTGCCCGTGGACACGCGCCTGCGCTCGCCGGGCGCCTCGGCCGTGATCTACGGGGGCGTCGAGGCGCAAGGGGTGACGTTCGAAGGCGTGGCCGACGCGCTGGCCGTGCCCGGCACCGACCTGCGCCTGTTCGGCAAGCCCGAGGCGTTCGACAAGCGCCGCATGGGCGTGGCCCTGGCCCATGACGCCGACGTGGAACAGGCGCGGGTTCGGGCCAAGGAAGCTGCCGGGTGCGTGCGGGTGCGCCCCGCCCCGCCGGCCGCCTGACCGGGTCAGCCGGCAGCGGCCTGCGCGGCCAGCTGGGCGTTGATGTGGCGCTGGTTGCGGTCGGCTTCTTCGCCCATCACGCGCAGGGCCTCGACCAGGGACGCATTGAGCGGGCCGGCCCGGCTCATGAGGCCGGGGATGTTGAGCAGCTCGATGTCGGCATAGCGCACCGCGATCAGGCCCTGTTCGGACAGACCCTTGAGCGCGCGGTTGATGGTCTGGCGCGACACGCCCATCATGCGGGCCAGGTATTCCTGCGGCAGGCGCAGATGGCGCTTGAACGACATGGGGTGGTTCATGCCGAAGTTGGTGGACGACACCAGCAGGCGGCGGGCGAGTTGCTGGTCGAGCGGCAGGCTGGCGTTGTCCTCGATGAGCACGACGAACATGCGCATCTTGAGGCAGACCAGGCGGCTGATCTCGCGCCAGTACTGCGGGTGCTCGTTGAGCCAGGGCTCCAGCTGCGAGCGCGAGGCCACCAGCACGGTGCTGTGGACATCGGCGACGGCATCCTGGCTGCGGGGCAGGCGGTCGATGAGGGCGATCTCGCCGAACCACTGGTAGGGCTCGACATACAGGCTCAGGATCTGGGTGTCGTCCTGCGGGTTGAACGACCCGAGCTTGAGCGCCCCCGACAGCACGCAACACAGGGCTTCGTCGTTTTCACCGCGAGAAAACAGCCGCTCGCCCGCCTTGAGGCTCACGATGCGGGACCGCTCGACCAGGGCCTGCTGCAACGGCAGGCTGCACGAGGCAAACCACAGGTGCGAACGCAGCGCCGGCAGCAGGTGCTGAGGGGACGATTCGAAATGCCGGGTCATGGGCGCAGGATGTTGACGGGACATTGAACGGGCGGCAATCCCCCCGATGAAGGGAGATGGCCAAAAGTGAGTACACTCGTTGCATTAATACGATTGTCTTGATTCGGACAGTCTTTTGGAAGCACAACGGTTAGCATCACACGGTCCATCAAACGCACCCAGGTTTACCCATGAGCAAGCAAGCCCCTGTCCACCCCGGAGAAATCCTGCGCACCCAGTTCATGGAGCGCTACAACCTGTCTGCCAGCGCCCTGGCCATTCGCCTGCACGTGCCGGCCCCGCGCGTGAACGACATCGTGCGTGAACGCCGCGGCATCAGCCCGGACTCGGCCCTGCGTCTGGCGCGCTTCTTCCGCACCACCGCCCAGTACTGGATGGACCTGCAGACGGCCTACGACCTGGCCGTGGCCGAGGCCCAGGCTGGCGAGCAGATCACCCGCGAGGTGCAGCCCGCCGCCGTCGAAGTCAAGGAAGCCATCGCGGCCTGAAACCCGATGACGCCACGCCTGCCACCGCAGGCGTGTCACCGAGCCGGCCGCTCCGGTCGTCACTGGAAGGCCACCTCGGCAAAACTGCGCAGCTTGCGGCTGTGCAGCTGTTCAGCCCGGTTGGCGCGCAGCCTCTCGATGGCGCGCAGCCCGATCCGCAGGTGCTGATCCACCCGCTCACGGTAGAAGGTGTTGGCCATGCCCGGCAGCTTGATCTCACCGTGCAGGGGTTTGTCACTCACACACAGCAAGGTGCCGTAGGGCACACGGAAGCGAAAGCCGTTGGCGGCGATCGTCGCGCTTTCCATGTCCAGGGCCACGGCCCGGCTCTGGCTGAAGCGACGCTCGGGCTCGCGGTGCGGCATGAGCTCCCAGTTGCGGTTGTCGGTGCTGGCCACCGTGCCCGTGCGCATGATGCGCTTGAGCTCGAAGCCCTGCAGCTGGGTCACGTCGGCCACGGCGCCCTCGAGCGCCAGCTGGATCTCGGCCAGCGGGGGGATGGGCACCCACAGGGGCAGGTCCTCGTCGAGCACGTGGTCCTCGCGCACGTAACCATGGGCCAGCACGTAGTCACCCAGCTGCTGTGAATTGCGCAAGCCGGCGCAATGGCCCAGCATGATCCACGCGAGCGGCCGCAACACGGCAATGTGGTCGGTGATGGTCTTGGCGTTGGACGGGCCCACGCCGATGTTGACCATGGTGATGCCCGCACGGTCACGACGCACCAGGTGGTAGGCCGGCATCTGCGGCAGGCGTGGCGGCGCAGCGCCCAGGGCATCGAAGGCTTCGGCCGGGACGCCCACGCGACGCGTGATCACGTTGCCGGGCTCGACGAAGGCAATGTAGTCGTCGTTTTCCGACGGGTTGGCCGGGTCGGGGGCCTGCCCCATCAGCTGGTGGGCCAGCTGCACAAACTGGTCAATGTAAAACTGGTAGTTCGTGAACAGCACGAAGTTCTGGAAGTGCTCGGGCGACGTGCCGGTGTAGTGGCGCAGCCGGTGCAGCGAGTAGTCGACCCGTGGCGCGGTGAACAGGGCCAGCGGCAGCGGCGCACCGCCGAGCGCGGTGTGCGTGCCGTTGGCGATGCCGTCGTCCATGGCGGCCAGGTCGGGCAGGTCGAAGTGATCGGCCAGCAGGGCGCGGCGATCGGCCGTGAGGTTGCCCTCCACATGGTCGTTGTCGGCCAGCGAGAAGTGCACCGGGATGGGTTCTCGGCTGAGCCCCACTTCGAGCGCCACCTGGTGGTTGGCCAGCAGCAGCTGGAACTGCTCGCGGTAGAAGTCCTCGAAGAGGTCGGGGCG
>Ga0255182_1000928_pt1 | contig 16911 bp, 14 predicted proteins | sample Atl_UVDOM_RepA_8_FD_188420 | JGI IMG/M metagenome (GOLD analysis project Ga0255182, IMG submission 188420) | Freshwater microbial communities from Altamaha River, Georgia, United States - Atl_UVDOM_RepA_8d | ecosystem: Environmental > Aquatic > Freshwater > River | place: USA: Georgia...
AGGGCGGTGAAGTCGTTGACCACCACCAGGGTGTCCAGTCCCAGGGCCAGGCGCGTGGCCTCAATGGAAAACTGCCAGGGCGAATTGGTCATCCGCACCAGGTCACCGTCGACCGGGTTGGCCACGGCCAGGGCGGCATGCCGGACCTGGTGGGGCCGCACGGAATCCATATAGGCCTGCACCACATGCTGCAGGCTGTTGTGGTCCGCGCAGCGCAAGGCTGCAGGATGCGAAAGCACCCCTTTGTCGACCTCCAGCGCAAAACGTGCATAGAGGCCGCCAATGTCGGCCAGCAGGCGGGGCGAGTCGTTGTCCATGGCGTCGGGCTTGTACTTGAATTACATTTTGGGCCGTATGATGCCCGAAACCGGGACGAAACCGATCGGGAGTAACCCCTTGAAGCTCAAAAACAAGCAAAATTTGGGTTTTCATGCGGTAGACAGGCCGCTTTGAGAGGCTGAACGGCTGCGTTCAGTAGTTAACCTACAGAGTTCCCATGCGCCAATGCCTCCCGGCAGTTGTCATGTTCCTGGGCTGTGCCATCCCGGCGGCAGCTGCTTCACAGCCCACTGCGTCCCGGCCTGAGACGCTCCAGGTCCGGCCCCCAGCCCCGAAGGCTGCCGCTGTGCAGCGGGTCGACTGGCGCGACCAGATCCTGTATTTCGTCATGACCGACCGTTTTGACGACGGCGATCCGCGCAACAACGACCAGGGCGCAGGCGAATACGACCCGAAGGACCGCCGCCGTTTCAGCGGCGGCGATTTGGCCGGCCTGCAGCGGCGACTCGATTACATCCAGGGCCTGGGCGCCACCGGCGTCTGGATCACGCCGCCCGTGGCCAACCAGTGGTGGAACGGCAGCTATGGCGGTTACCACGGTTACTGGGCGTCCGACTTCTCCCGTGTCGACCCGCACCTGGGCACGCTGCAGGACTACCGGCAGCTGGCCCGGACGCTGCACGGCCGCGGCATGACGCTGGTGCAGGACATCGTGCTCAACCACACCGGCGATTTCTTCCGCATGGTGCCCGATGCGCAGGGGCGCTTGGTCGGCAAGCCCAACCCCGACAGCCGCCCGATGCCGGCCCCGCAGCAGGCGCCGTTTGGCCTGAACAACCCGAACGATCCGGCCCACCGCCGCGCCGGCATCTACCACTGGACACCCGACGTGGTGGACTATGGGGATCGCCAGCAGGAACTCAATCACCAGATGTCCGGCCTGGACGACCTCAACACCGAAAACCCCCGCGTGCGCCGCGCGCTGCGCCAGAGTTATGGCCACTGGTTACGCAACGTAGGGGTGGATGCCTTCCGCCTCGACACCGCCTTTTATGTGCCGCAGGACTTCCTGCAGGACTTCATGCACAGCCGCGATCCGCAGGCGCCCGGCATGCAGCGGCTGGCGCGGCAGCTCGGCCGGCCCGACTTCTTCCTGTTCGGCGAAGGCTTTGCCATCGACCGGCCGGGCGAGAGCGCCGGCATGCGCAAGATCGAAAGCTATGTGCGCGACGCCCAGGGCCGCCTGGTGCTGCCCGGCATGCTGCATTTCACGCTGTATGGCACGCTGGGCGATGTGCTGGCCCGCGGCCAGCCGCCTGCGCAGCTGGCCGAGCGCATCCGCCTGACGATGCAGCTGCACAGCCGGCCGCACTGGATGCCGACCTTTGTCGACAACCACGACGTCGACCGCTTTCTGGCCGGCGGTACCCCCGCCGGACTGCGCCAGGCACTCGCTGCGATCATGACCTTGCCGGGCATTCCGGTCATTTATTACGGCACCGAGCAGGGCTTCAAGGGCCAGCGCGATGCGATGTTTGCGGCCGGCTATGGCGCGGGCGGGCGTGATCACTTCGACACCACGGCCCCCTTGTACCGGGCCATCCGCCAGCTGGCCGATCTGCGCCGCGGCCACCGCGTCTTCACCCGTGGCGAGCCGGTGGTGCTGCACGCCGAGGCCCAGGGGCCGGGTGCGATCGCCTGGCGCATGGACCATGCCGGGCAGTCGGCCCTGGTGGTGATGAATACCGCCGACCATCCGGTGCTGCTCGACGCCCTGGCGCCTGGCTGGGGCCCGGGGGCCCGCGCGCGTGGCCTGCTGCACTGGGAGGGCGAGCAGACCCTGCAAGCCCGGACCTTGCAGCTGGACGCACAGGGGCATGCTGCGATGCGATTGGCACCCCGCAGCGTGCAGGTCTGGTGGCGTGACGAGACCGCATCGACCGCAGCGGCGCCCGTGACCGAGCAGAACCCTCCAGCTGCGCCGCAGCCCATTGCGTTGCATCGAGCACCGCACGATGCGCCGGGTTGTGTGTCCCTGCAGGCCCAGGTGCCTCAGGGTCTGCCCGCTGATCTGCGCTGGCAACTGCTGCAAGGCGGCCGCCTGGACACGGCGTTGGCAGTCAAGCCCGATGCACAGGGCCGGTTGCAGCTGTGCCTGACCACCGAAGGGCTGGACGATGCGCCCCAGGGCCACCGCATGGTGCTGGCCGGCTGGCACGGGGAGCAGCTGGTCGCGCTCAGTCCCGCATTGCACCTGCCCTGGTCGCGCCAGTGGCACACCGTGCTGCAACACGACGACCCGATGGGTGACGATCGCGGACCCGAAGGGCGTTACGCCTTGCCGCTGGACCCGCCCTACGCGCAAGGCACGATGGACCTGCGCCAGGTGACGGTGCAGACCTCAGGCCAGCGCTTGAGGCTGGTGCTGCAGCTGGGCCACATCAGCCAGGTCTGGAAACCCGCCAACGGTTTTGACCACCTCGCGCTCACCCTCTATGCCCAGTTGCCGGGTCGTGAGGGCGGGCTTGCCCAAATGCCCCTGCAATATGGGGCGTTGCCCAATGGCATGCGCTGGCACCAGCGCCTGCGGGTGCACGGCTGGTCCAACGCCTTGTTCACCCATCCCGGGGCCGATGCCGACCGTGAAGGCACGCCCTGGCCTGAGGCCGCGCGGGTGCAGGTGGACACCGAACGCCGCACCATCACCCTCGAATGGCCGCGCAGTGCCCTGCAGCACTTGCCGAGCCTCCAGGGCCTTCGCTTGTACGTGAGCACCTGGGACTACGACAACGGCTACCGCGCGGTGGCGCCGCAGGCCGGCCCCTTCGTCGTGGGCGGTGGCGATGCCGACTCTCCCCGCGTGATGGACGACACGCCGGTGCTGGCACTGCCATGAGCGAGACCCGCGCGCCCCGTTCGCGCGCCGACGGCCTGCCCCGATTTGACAACGCCGAGCTGCGCGCGCTGGTGCTGCCGCTGCTGCTCGAACTGGCGCTGGGCATCACTGTCGGCCTGATCGGCACCGTGCTGGCGGCGCGCATGTCCGACAGTGCCGGCGCCGGCTTTGCACTGGGCAACCACCTGTTTGGCCTGCTGTTCATGATCTTCCGGCTGGTGGGCGCGGGCGTGAGCGTGGTCATCAGCCAGAACCTGGGCGCGCAGCAGCCTCGCGAGGCCGAGCGCGTGGCCTATGCCGGGCTGGCCGCCGCCACCTGGCTGGGCCTGGCCGTGGCGCTGCTGGCCTTCTCGCTGGCGGGGCCCTTGCTGGGCTTGCTCAATGCACCCGCCGAAGTCCTGCCGCTGGCCACACCGTTTCTGATGGCACTGGCCCCCGCGCTGCTGCTCGACGCCTGGACCGCCAGCCTGGCCAGCGTGATGCGCGCCCACCTGCGCAACCGCGACACCCTGCGCGTGACGCTGCTCATGCACAGCACCCACCTGCTGCTGGCCTGGGGCTTGATGCAGGGGGTGGGTGGCTGGCCGGGTCTGGGCCTGCCCGGCTTTGCGCTGGCGCTGGCGCTCAGCCGTGTGCTGGGCATGGGCCTGTACCTCTGGCTGTGGCGCTGGCGCCTGCAGCTGCGCCCGCGCCTGACGGACTGGTGGCGCCTGCGCTGGGCCCAGCTCGGGCCGGTGCTGCACATCGGCCTGCCCGGCGCCGTCGAGAACCTGGCCTGGGAAGCGGCCTTCATGGTCAGCGTGGCCGCGGTCGGCCTGATGGGCACGCAGGCCCTGGCCACCCAGACCTATGTGCTGCAGCTCAACATGTGGATCCTGATCAGCGCGGTGGCGCTGGGCGTGACGGTGGAGATGGTGGTGGGCCGCCTGGTCGGCGCCCGCGCCCTGCACCAGGCCCACCGCCTCGTGTTGCGCGCGCAGGCGCTGGGCCTGTCGCTGGCCTTGCTGATCGCAGTGCTGATGGCGCTGGCCGCGCCCTGGGTGCTGCGCCTGTTCACCGATGACCCGGAGATTCTGCGCACCGGCCAGCAGCTCATGTGGTGGGCGATTGCGCTGGAGACTGGGCGCACCTTCAACCTGATCGTCATCGGCGCACTGCGCGCCACCGGCGACGCCTGTTATCCGGTCGTGGCCGGCGCCGGCTCGATGGCCCTGGTGCTGGCCGGCGGCAGCTGGTGGCTGGGCGTACACCTGGGCTGGGGCCTGGTGGGGGTGTGGATCGCCTACGCCGCCGACGAATGGATCCGCGGCCTGCTGATGTGGCACCGCTGGGTGCGCCTGGGCTGGGTCCCGCATGCGCGCGAGGTGCAGCGGCGCACCCGGGTGGCTTGAAAATGCCCAGAGGCAATCGCGGGGTCATGGGTACCCAAGGGGCGTGTCTTGCGCCACCTTACGCATCACCCGCAAGGCTGAAGTCCCCTTGGCCTGTCTTCGCCAACTCCACCGCGCCCAGCGCCACCAGGGTCAAGCCCGCCATGAACCCCAGCAGGTCGGGTTTGAGAAGCCCTGAGAGATCCAGCGGCGATTGCGCAAAACTCAACCAGGCTTTCAAGGCGGCCGGCGCGCTCAGGCACAGGGCGGCCAGGGCCAGGACTTCAAAGCCCAGCAGCAGCCTGTAAGCCCATGCCGCTACCGGATACGCGGGGCGGCCCCGAGCTGGTTTGGCAGGGGCGTCCAAATCTGCCATCACGGCGCTCACAAAATCGGCATCGCTGCAGGATTCTTGGGTCTGCTGGGCATCGTGCAGCAAGAGGGTGTCCAGCCATTCGTCCTGAGGGCTTTGCGCCGGTGTGCTGGCGGTGTGGGGGGCGGTCTGGTTCATGGGTGCTCCGGTGTCCCTCAAGGCTGGTCGGCGGGGCGCCAGTCGGCCAGCAGTTGCTGCAATTTTGAACGGCCGCGCGCCAGATGGCTTTTGAGTGTGCCCAGGGGCAAACCCAGCACCTCCGCGGCTTCGCTGTGGCTCAGGCCGCCGTGGTAGCAGTGCAAGATGGCGGCGGTTTCGAGCGGGTGCAGCTGGGCCAGCGCCTTTTCAAGGTCCAGCCGAAGCTCATGCGCGGGGCTGGCGGCTGCCTCGGTGGCCGGCGAGGCTTCGGCTGCTCCGGTCGCCATCGGGCGGTGTCGCAGGTGTTGCAGGAACTCCAGGTAGGCGATGCGATGCAGCCAGGTGCTCCATTGGGCGTCCTGGCGAAAGCCGGGCAGTGCCTGCCAGGCCTTGATGAAGGTGTCCTGGGCCAGTTCGTCGGCCAGGGCTTGCTGGCCCCGCGTGAGCTTGCGCAGCACGGCGCGTACCCGGCCCTGGTGGGCTGCCACCAGCTTCGCAAAGGCCTGCGGGTTGCGATCGCGTTGCGCCTGGATCAGCCACTCGTGCTCCTGCACTGGCGTGGTGGGCGCCATGGTCAGTGTTGAGCCGCTGACTCCATGTCACGGCTGAGCTGGCGCGATTCGATCCACCAGAGCAGCCCCCAACCCAGCCCCAGCATGAAAGGCAGCAGGCCCCAGGCCCAGCCATGAAAACCGGTGAATTGGCCGTTCTTCAGATTGACCAGGTACACCACCAGGCTCAGCCCGATGCCGGCACTCATGGCCAGCAGGGCCTTGCGAAGGAGTGCGGCGATTTCGTCACGTCTTTGCTCGGGTGTGAGGGCCGGTCTGGGCGGTTTGGGGGGCTCTTGCGCCAGCAGCAGTTCCGGTGGAATCGGGTGGCCGTGCTGGGATAGATGGCGAATGGTCTCGTGCATTTGCTGCGTCTTGTGCTGCTGCAGGCGGTAGCGTGTGAGCAGGTAAACGATGGGGATGCACAAGGCCAGCAAAGGGACGGCCAGGCCAAGGATGGGGGGCAGGTGTTCCATGAATCGCTCCTTTTCGAACAGATACCGCTTGGATGCGGTTAGCCCCCGTTTCGGATGCAGGAGAGCCCAAATTTTTTTCTCGCGCAGCCAGCGCCTGCGGCCTCAGCGCCCCAGCAAAAACTTCAGCGGCACTTCCAGCCGTTCGGCCCAGGCGTTTTCGTTGTGGCCGGTGCCCTCGAAGATGCGGCTCATGTAGCTGGCATCCGGGCCGCCTTCGCGCCAGCCGCGGTCGCGGGCGATCTGATCCACGATGCGCTGGTAGGGCGGGTACAGGGCGTCGAGTTCGGTGGTGCCGTGGTCCTGGTAGAGGCGGTGGCCGCGCGGGACGGGCAGGTGTGCCTGCAAATAGCGAAAGGCGGCCATCGGCAGCTGGGCATTGGGGCGGTGCGCGCCGACCCAGTGGGTGGACAGGCCGGCCACGCGACCAAAAACCTGCGGGTATTCGCACAGGGCGTAGACCGAAATCATCCCGCCCATGCTTGAGCCCATGATCGCGGTGTGCGCGGGGTCAGGCCGTGTGGCGTAACGCTGGTCGATCAGGGGTTTGAGTTCCTCGACCAGAAAGCGCAGGTAGGCATCGGCCTGGGCACTGCCGCGCAGGGCTTCACGCAGCAGGGTGTCGCGCGTGGATGTGTCCAGGAATTCCAGGTGCTTTTGCGGAAAGTACTCGCTGTGGCGGTGTTCCACCCGGTTCCAGATGCCCACCACCAGGGTCGGGACGATGGCACCCGCGCGCATCAGCCGCGTCAGGCTCTGGTCCACCGACCAGGCCTGCCGGTTCCAGGTGGTGCTGGCATCCCAGAGCATCTGACCGTCGTGCAGGTAGAGCACGGCAAAACGGGTGCCGGCCGCCTTGAGGGCGTCGTAGTCCGGCGGCAGCCAGACCTCCACCGGTCGCTCGGGCACATGTCGCCAGGGCAGGCCTTGCAAGCGTTCGAGGCGGCCGTGGCGGACCTGGGGTTTGGGTGGAGTGTCGGCGATGGGACTCATCGGGCTGATGATTTGCGCAAGCGCTCCGCCGGGCACTAGGGTCATCAGACCATGACCCAGCAGGGCAGAGAGGGCGTAGCGACGGGGCAACATGATCATGTCTCCTCGGGGAGATGGAAAGCCAATGGCGGTGGCCGTGAAATTGGCTGCAGGCGTCAAAGAGCCCATTCAAGGCGCTGTCAGCGATTTCAATGCCGCCATCAATTCGACTTCCAGTGCCGGCAACTCCTGAAGAATGGTCAGGTACAGAATTTCGTGCGCTACCTGCTCATAGCCGTGCGCCAGAATATTGCGCAGGCCAATGACGCGTCGCCATGGAATGGCGGTAAACCGCGCTGCATCGTCACCCAGTCGAGCGGCTGCCTCGCCCAGGTTGATGAAGAGTTTTTCAACGGCCAGGCACAGGACGCGTTGCCGGGTGAAGTGGTCGAGCGGCAAGTCGGGTGGAACCAGTTGGCGCAGCTCCTGGCAGAAAGCCAGCATGTCCGCCAGATGCGCCGCCGTGCGATCGTGGTTCAATGAAAAATCTCGCGGAGTTGAGGCGCGATGGCCTGGCGCCGGAAAGGATTGTTCAGGATGCTCGGGAAGGCCAGATCCACGGGACGCCCATCCAGAACCTTTGAGAGTTCATCCTGCATGTCCACCAGCGCAAAACCGGTCGGGTGCTGGCCGGGACTGAACTCAACCAGCAAGTCCACATCGCTGTCGGGGCGCTCCTGATCGATCGCCGCAGAGCCGAACATCTGCAATCGACGCACGCGGTAACGCCGGCAGATGTCGGCAATGCTCGATTGTTGATCAGGGCGCAGCTTCATGCGTGAATTATGAAGGAGCAGAGCCGCAATACGCCATGGCCAAAAGGCAGTTTATGCCGTTCAGCTCGCCAGCCGCCAGACCCGTGCCTCCCAGGCGGCCAGGGTGTCGGGGGCCAGGGCCCATTCGTCAAAGGGCAGGTTGCCGATCAGCGGTTCGGCAATGCTGCGATCGGGCAGGCCCAGGCCGCCCAGGGGCTGGAACTGACCGCTGAAGTTGCAGACCACCAGCACGCGCGTGTGGCCGTCGTCGCGCAGGTAGGCCAGCAGCTGGGGGTGTTCGGGCAGCAGCAACTCGAAGCGGCCGTGCACCAGCACCGGCAGTTGCTTGCGCAGCCCGATCAGGCGGCGGTAATGGTGAAATACCGATTCCGGATCGCCCAGGGCCTGTTCGGCGTTGACCTCGGTGTGGTTGTCGTGCACGGCCAGCCAGGGCGTGCCGGTGGTGAAGCCAGCTTGCGCGCCCGCGGTCCACTGCATGGGGGTGCGGGCGTTGTCGCGGCCTTTGGCGTGAATGCTGCGCAGCACCTTGGCCGGGCTCTGGCCACGCTCGGTGGTCGCCACGCGGTACATGTTGAGGGTTTCGATGTCGCGGTAGTGCGAGATGTCGGGCCACTGCACATTCGTCATGCCCAGCTCTTCGCCCTGGTAGACATAGGGTGTGCCCTGCATCAGGTGCAGGGCGGTCGCCAGCATGCGGGCCGAGCGCACGCGGTAGCGCGGGCAGTCGTCGCCAAAGCGCGAGACCACGCGCGGCTGGTCGTGGTTGCACCAGTACAGGCTGTTCCAGCCCTGGCCGTGCAGGCCGCTTTGCCAGCGGGCCAGGCAGGCCTTGAGTTCGGGCAGGGGCAGCGATCGCAAGGCCCATTTGCCCTGGCCGGGCTGGCTGTCGATGTCCATGTGCTCGAACTGGAACACCATGTCGAGCACGCCGGTCTCGGGGTGGGTGATCTCGCGCGCCTGCTGCACGGTGGCGCAGGGGGTTTCGCCCACGGTCAGGGTGTCGTAGTGGTCGAGCACCTCGGCACGCATCTCGCGCATGAATTCCATGAAACGCGGGCCGTGCGTGACCATCTGGAAGGCTGGTTGAACGAAACCGGACTGCACGCGCGGCGCATCGGGCAGTCGTCCGCCTTCGAGCCAGGGCTTGGAGATCAGGTTGATCACGTCCATGCGAAAGCCGCGCACCCCTTTTTGCAGCCAGAAACGCATGAGGCTGTAGACCTCGGCGCGCACCTTGGGGTTCTCCCAGTTCAGGTCGGGCTGGCGTGGCGAGAACATGTGCAGGTAGTACTCACCGGTGGCTTCGTTGAAGGTCCAGGCCGGGCCGCTGAAGGCCGACTCCCAGTTGGTGGGCTCGCGACCCTCCACCGGCTCATGCCAGATGTAGTAGTCGTGGTAGGGGTTGTCGCGCGAACTGCGCGCCTGCCGGAACCATTCATGCGCGTCGGAGGTGTGGTTGACCACCAGATCCATGATCAGCGACAGGCCGCGGCGCTTCATCCCGGCCAGTAGCCGCTCGAAGTCGGCCAGGGTGCCGAAGTCGGGGTGGATGGCGCGGTAGTCGCTGATGTCGTAACCGTTGTCGTCGTTGGGCGAGGCGTAGATCGGCGAGAGCCAGACCACATCGACCCCCAGCGTCTGCAGGTGGTCCAGCCGCTGTTCGATGCCCGGCAGGTCACCGATGCCGTCGCCGTTGCTGTCGCAAAAGCTGCGCGGGTAGATCTGGTAGACGGTGCTGCGCTGCCACCAGCGAGGCGTGTGGTTCATGGTCTCAGCGGGGCAGCTCGACGGTGCGGCGGCAGGCCAGGCCGTCCTGGTCGAAGAGGTGCAGGTGTTCGGGTAGCAGCCGGGCGCTCACCTGCTGGCCGGCCGGCAGCAGCACGCTGCCTTCGACCCGCACGGTGGCCAGGGCGCCACTCGTCTGCACATACAGCAGCGACGAATCGCCCAGGCGCTCGATGTGCTGCAGCTGGCCCTGCAAGGAGCAGCCGGAGGACGCGTGGTCCGCATCGTGCGCCAGCAGCAGGTGTTCGGGCCGCACGCCCAGACGCACCGCGGCGCCGGCGGGCAGGTGGCGCGCATCGACGGCCACCGTGACCGCCTGGCCATCCAGGTCGACCACTGCGTGTTCGGCTTCGGCATGGCGCAGCTTGGCGTCCAGCAGGTTCATGCGCGGCGAGCCGATGAACTCGGCCACGAAGGTGCTGGCCGGGCGGTGATACAGGTCCATCGGTGTGCCCACCTGGGCCACGCTGCCGCGGGACTGGATCAGCTCGCCCGTGTGCAGCAGCACGATCTTGTGCGCCAGCGTCATGGCCTCGACCTGGTCGTGGGTGACGTAGATCATGCTGGCCGAACCCATGTCGCGGTGCAGCCTGGCGATTTCCAGCCGGGTCTGCACGCGCAGCGCGGCATCGAGGTTGGACAGCGGTTCGTCGAACAGGAAGACCTTGGGGTTCTTGACGATGGCGCGGCCGATCGCCACGCGCTGGCGCTGGCCGCCGGACAGCGCCTTGGGCAGCCGGTCGAGCAGCGGCGTGAGCTGCAGGATCTCGGCTGCCTCGCGCACCTTGCGGTCGATGGCGGCCTTGTCAGACCCCAGCACGCGCAGGCCAAAGGCCATGTTCTCGGCCACGGTCATGTGCGGGTAGAGCGCGTAGCTCTGGAACACCATGGCCACCCCGCGCTGCGCCGGCGGCAGGTCGTTGACGCGCTGATCGCCGATCAGCAGATCGCCCGAGCTGATGTTCTCCAGCCCCGCCACCATCCGCAGCAGCGTGGACTTGCCGCAACCCGAAGGCCCGACGAAGACGCAGAACTCGCCATGCTCGATGGTGAGGTTGGCGTTGTGGATGGTCAGCGGCACGTCGGGCGCGTAGCGCTTGCAGACATTGCGAAATTCAATGCGGGACATCGCGGGTTCTCCGGTTTGCCATCAGGCCAGGCGCAGCAGCAGTCCGCCAAAGGCTTCGAACGCCAGTGTGCGGCCTTGAAGCTGGCCACCTTGCAGTCCGGGCAGGTCGAGCTCATCAGCGGCCTGCAGGTCATCGGGCAGGCTGAGGGTGGCAGGCTGGTCGCTGAAGTTGAGCGCGCACAGCACCCGCTGGCCCTGGTGCTCGCGCACATAGGCCAGCACCTGCGGGTGCACCGGCAGCAGGGTCTGCTCGCCCTGGATCAGGGCCGGCTGGCCGCGGCGCCAGTGCAGCAGCTGGCGGTAGAAGTGGAGCATCGAGCCAGGGTCGCGCTGCTGCAGGTCAACAGCCAGTGAGCGATAGGCCTCGGTGACCGGCAGCCAGGCGCGCGGGCTGCGGTTGCCAAAGCCGAGGTCGACGGCGCTGCTGTCCCAGGGCATGGGCGTGCGGCAGCCGTCACGGCCCTTGAACTCGGGCCACATGGTGATGCCATAGGGGTCCTGCAGGTCTTCGTAGGCGACTTCGGCTTCGGGCAGGCCGAGCTCGTCGCCCTGGTACAGGCAGGGCGAGCCGCGCAGCGTCATCTGCAGCACGGCGGCCAGACGCAGCAGTTTGGGGTTGCAATCAGGGCCGCCCCAGCGCGAACCGACGCGCGGCACGTCGTGGTTGGCAAGCGCCCACGAGGGCCAGCCGCCGCGGCTCTTGTCGGCAAAGCGCTGCAGCAGGTTGTGCAGGAAGGGGCTGGACCACTCGGTGCCCAGCAGGTCGAAGCTGTAGGCCATGTGCAGCTTGTCGTCGCCGCTGGTGTATTCGGCCATGGTGGCGATGCTGTCATCGGTGCCGATCTCGCCGACCATGGTGGTGTTGGGGTACTGGTCCACCAGGGCGCGCAGCTGCTGCAGGAAGCCGATGTTCTCGGGCCGCTCCTTGTCATAGATGTGCCGCTGCCAGGCGTAGGGGTTCACATCGGGAAAAGCCGCATCGCCGGTGGTGGCCTTGCCACGCCCGGGGTTGTCGCGCAGCAGCTGGTCGTGGAAGTAGAAGGGCGCGGTGTCGAGCCGGTAGCCGTCCACGCCCAGTTCGAGCCAGAACCTGACGGTGCCCAGCAGGGCTTGCACCACCTCGGGGTTGTGGAAGTTCAGGTCGGGCTGGCTGGTGAGGAAGTTGTGCAGGTAGTACTGGCGCCGGCGCGTGTCCCATTGCCAGGCGCTGCCGCCGAACACGCTCAGCCAGTTGTTGGGCGGATTGCCGTCGTCCTTGGCATCGGCCCACACATACCAGTCGGCCTTGGGGTTGTCGCGCGAGGCGCGGCTTTCGATAAACCAGGGGTGCTGGTCCGAGGTGTGCGAGAGCACCTGGTCGATCATCACCTTCAGGCCCAGCGCGTGTGCGCGCTGCACCAGGGTGCGGAAGTCGTCGAGCGTGCCGAACATCGGGTCGATGTCGCAGTAGTCGCTGACGTCGTAGCCGAAGTCCTTCATCGGGCTCTTGAAAATGGGCGAGAGCCAGATCGCGTCGGCGCCCAGGTCGGCCACATGCTGCAGCCGTGCGGTGATGCCCGGCAGGTCGCCCACGCCATCGCCGTTGCTGTCGGCAAAGGAACGGGGGTAGATCTGGTAAATGACGCCGCCGCGCCACCAGTTGTCGTTGGGTGCTTTGCTCATGGTGTTGAGGTATGAAAAGATCAGCCTTTGACCGCCCCGGCCGTCAGGCCCGAGACGATGCGTTTCTGGAAAAAGAACACCAGCAGCAGCAGCGGCAGGGTGACGACCACCGAGCCGGCCATGATGGTGCCCCAGGGGATTTCGAAGGCGGTGGCGCCGGCGATCAGCGAGATCGCCACGGGCACGGTGCGTTCGGTGTCGTTGACCACGAAGGTCAGCGCAAACAGGAACTCGTTCCAGGCGCCAATAAAGGCCAGCAATCCGGTGGACACGAGTGCCGGCCACAGCAGCGGCATGAAGACCTGGAAGATGATGCGCAGCGGCCCGCAGCCGTCCATGATGGCGGCTTCTTCGAGTTCGCCGGGCAGCTCGCGCATGAACGTGGTGAGGATCCACACGGTAAAGGGCAGGGTGAACAGGGTGTAGGGCACCACCAGGCCCAGGGCCTTGTTGTACAGACCCAGCCACTGGATGAGCTCGAACATGCCCGAGAGCACCGCCACCTGCGGGAACATCGACACGCCCAGCAGCGTCACGAGCAGCAGGCCCTTGCCCTTGAAGCGGATACGCCCGAGCGCGTAGGCGGCGGTCAGGCCCATCAGCAGCGCAAAGCCCACGGTGAGCACCGACACGACAAAGGAATTGCCCAGGCTCTTGCCAAAGGGCTGCACGCCCTCGAACAGCGCCCAGTAGTTGCGCAGATCGCCCCCCGTGGCCCAGAGCGAGGTGTTGAAGAGGTCGGTGCCGCTTTTGAGCGAGGTCGAAAACGCGTACAGCAGCGGGTAGACCGACAGGATGACCACCACCGCCGAAGCGAGGTACAGGCCGGCGCTGGCCCAGAAAGGACGTTGGCTCATCGGGCGTCCTCCGAGAACTTGACGCGCGCGGCACGCAGGAAGAGCAGCGCGGTCAGCAGGATGATCAGGAACAGCGAGGTCGAGGCCGCCGAGCCAAAACCCATGTTGCCGTACTCGACCATCTCGCGCCGCACGAAGCCCGACATGCTGATGGTGCTGCTGTTGTTGGAGGTCAGCACATAGATCAGGTCGAACACCCGCAAGGCGTCCAGCAGGCGGAACACCACCGCGACCATCAGCGGCTGGCGGATCAGCGGCAGGGTGATGCGCCAGAACACCCGCAGCGGGTGCACCCCGTCGACCCGTGCGGCTTCGTAGCAGTCGCGCGGCACGGTCTGCAAGGCCGCCAGGATCAGCAGGGCCATGAAGGGTGTGGTCTTCCACACGTCCACCAGCACCACGCTCCAAAGCGCGTAGGCCGGTTCGGCGGTCCAGGCGATCTTTTGCGAGATCAGGCCGGCGCCGAGCAGCAGGTCGTTGATGACGCCGAACTGGTCGTTGAGCATCCAGCCCCACATCTTGGCCGAGACGATGGTCGGGATGGCCCAGGGCACCAGCACCGCGGTGCGCACAAAGGCGCGGCCCTTGAATTCCTGGTTGAGCAGCAGGGCCACGCCCAGGCCGGTGCAGGTTTCCAGCACCACCGAGACCACCGCAAAGAAGAAGGTGTTGCGGATCGACACGCCCCAGTCGCCGGCCCAGAAGCCTTCGTCGTCGTTGGGGTTGAAGAACAGGCCGTATTCGCCGATGTAGTTTTCCAGGCCGACCCACTGGCCGGCGGCGATGTCGTTGATGTTGGTGTCGGTGAAGCCAAACCAGATCGAGCGGGCCAGCGGCCAGACGGCCACCACCAGCATCAGCACGATCATCGGGGTCAGGAACAGCCAGGCGGTGCGGGTGCGGTTGTGCATGCGGATCACCAGTGCTTGCGGCGGATCTGCCGCAGTCGTTTGTCGAGCTTGCGCACGGCTTCTTCGCCAGTGGCGCGGCGCGACATGACTTCATGCGCGGCGTTGTAGAAGCTCTGGCTGACCTGCGGGTACTTCAGCCCGGTGGCGCTGGTCGGGCGTGCCACGCTGTTGGCAAAGACGTCCTGCAGGCTGCCCATGAAGGCATTGGCGGCGAGCACTTCGCGGTCCTGGTAGAGCGCCGGCAGGGTGGGGTTGAACGAGCCGCCAATCGCGCGGGCCTTCTGCACCTCGGCGCTGGTCATGTACATCACCAGGTCTGCGGCAATCTCGGCGTGCCGGCTGTAGCGCGAGACGCCGAGCTGCCAGCCGCCCAGGGTGGCGGCGCTGGGGGTGCCGGGCAGCTTGGCAATGCCGACCTTGCCCTTGACCGGGCTGTCGTCCTTTTGTGCCAGCGCCCAGGCATAGGGCCAGTTGCGCATGAACAGGGCCTGGCCGTTCTGGAACACGCCACGCGCCTCTTCTTCCTCGTAGTTGAGCACGCCAATGGGTGCGATGGTGCCGATCCAGCTGGCCGCCAGGTCCAGCGCGCGCGCGGCCTGCGGGTTGTGGATCGTGATCTGGCCGTTGGTGTCGACCACGGTGCCGCCGCCATGGCCGCTGACCCATTCGAGCGCGTTGCAGGTCAGGCCTTCGTAGGCCTTGGCCTGGAACACAAAGCCATGGAAGTTGGCCGCGCCGCGCTGGCGCTCGGCGGCCTGCACCTTGCGCGCGGTCTCGGTCAGTTCGGCCCAGGTGGTGGGCACGGGCAGGCGGTAGCGCTCGAGCAGATCCTTGCGGTAGTACAGCAGCCCGGCGTCGGTGTACCAGGGCATGCCGACCAGGCGGCCGCCCACCGTGTTATTGGCGATGATGGCCGGGAAGTGCTGCGCCTCGGCGCCGCGGCTGTAGGGCTTGAGGTCGAGCAGATGGTCCTTGAGCACGCCGGGCCAGGCGGTGTCGATCTGCACCACGTCGATATCGGGCGACTTGGCGGCAAACAGCTGGCGATAGAGCGCAAGCTTTTCGGTCGGGCTGGTCGGGGGCGAGAAGTTCTTGACCGTATGCCCGGTTTTGGCCGCCCAGGCCTGGGCATGCTTGAGGCAGAACTCCACATCGCTGCCGCTGGGGCCGCAGGTGATGGTGATCTCCACCGCCTGCGCGCTATTCATCAGGCCGCCGAACACGCTGGCCAGGGCCAGCAGGCTCCAGCGGATTGGCCCGCGAGTGCGTGAACGCTGGCGTCCGCGCAGGAAAGAAAGGTCAAGCCTCATCGCGAAGCTCCTGTCGGCAAGGGGCGAACGAACACGACCGCGGTGCGCGGCGGCACGGTGAAGCGGCCCTCGGCATCGGCACGCGCCTGTTCACGCGGCCGGGTGTCGGCCGCGGTGGCCGCCCGGTGCACCGGGTGCAGCTGCCAGGCGGCACCGGCGAGTGCAGGGTCCTGCACGGTATGGGCGCGGGTGTCCACATTGACCAGGTAGACCAGCTCGGCAAAGCCGGCGTCGGGCAGTCCCTGGCCATCGAGGTGGCCGGCGATCACGGCCGGGTTCTGGTCCGGGCCTGTGTTGAAAAACCGCAACCGCTGCTGGATGTCCTGCGCCGAGCGCAGTCGCAGCAGCCCCGTGCTGCTGCGGATGCGCAGCCAGTCGCTGAAGGCGTCACGCGCAAAGGCGATGTCGGCCGGCGTGGCGCGCAGGGCCGGGTCGCGCAGCAGTTCGCGCATCAGCGGATACAGGTGCGCGTTGTCGCGTGCGGGGGGCAGTCCTGTGCCGAAGTGGTGCTCGCGGTAGGTCCAGTCCAGCCGGTTGAACCAGTCGCCCGAGTCGTAGCTGTTGCCATCGAGCGACTTGGAACGCAGGATGTCCTGCCCGGCATGGAAATAGGCCACGCCCTGGCTCAGGGCCACCAGGGCACTGGCGAGGGTCTGCACCCGTGCACGCTCGGCGCTGGAAGTCTGGCGCGGCAGCTTGAAGGCCAGGCTGTCGTAGAGCGTGAGGTTGTCGTGGTTCTCGACATAGTTGACCACTTCGGCTGGCTCCAGCACATAGCCGGTGGGCTGGTCGCCATAGGGAATGTCCTGCAGGGCCAGCGTCTGGCCGTTGGCGCTGTGCAGACGGTAGTGGCGCAGGGAACCGGCCAGGCCGGCGCGGACCTGGTCGTTCGCCCGCAGCAGCACGTCCACCCCGTGCGGTGGCGCCGCATCATTGGGGTGCAGCACCAGACCGCTGACCACCCCCTGCTCGGCGCGGATGCGCTCGGCATTGTCGCTGGCGCTGCCGCCGCGCACCGCGTCCCGCAGGCGGTCGTTGAAGGTGCCAATGCCGGTGCCATTCAGCGAGAGCTGGGAGGCTTGCAAAAAGCGCGCACCGTCCTTGATCTCGCCAAAGTTCCAGCCCTCGCCAATGAAGTCGATGCGCCGGCCGGTGGCCTGCTGCACCCGCTGCTGCATGCGCACCATGGCCTCGCGCGGCTGGTGGCCCATCAGGTCAAAGCGGAAGGAGTCGATGCGGTAGTGCTGCGCCCACAGCAGCACCGAATCGGACATCAGCTTGTCCATCATGCGGTGCTCGGTGGCGGTGTTGTCGCAGCAGGTCGAACGCTCGACTTCGCCTTTGAGGTTCAGGCGCTGGTAGTAGCCCG
>Ga0255182_1000929_pt1 | contig 16909 bp, 17 predicted proteins | sample Atl_UVDOM_RepA_8_FD_188420 | JGI IMG/M metagenome (GOLD analysis project Ga0255182, IMG submission 188420) | Freshwater microbial communities from Altamaha River, Georgia, United States - Atl_UVDOM_RepA_8d | ecosystem: Environmental > Aquatic > Freshwater > River | place: USA: Georgia...
GTCCGTGGTTGAGACCCAGCAGTAGCCAAGACCTTTACCAACAGTTGTCATCACAGCCCACTTCGGTGGGCTTTTTTCGTTTATAGGAGTACGAGTCATGCCATTCAGTCTTTGGTTCCGCATCTTTGAATATGAGTTCAAGCGCCGTACTGGGATCACATGGTCGGAAGCCTCAGGGGAAATGGATGTTCCCCACAGTTATTACGACGGGCGCATTACGCCCACCAATGCGGTGCTGGCGGAAATCCAGCACCTGGATCTGGTGGATCTGACGTTGGAGCCAATGCTCCGCGTCGGCTGATTTTGATGGGTTTAGGCATGGCGGTGGGCACAGTGCCTGCCGCCTTTTCGTTCTTCAGGAGATTTGGATATGTGGACCGATTCATTGCGCGAATATGTTGCTGGTGGTTTCTCAGGTATCTGGTTAGTCACGGAAGAGCCGATTGAAGCCGAAACCGTTATCCAGAAAGTTGGTAAGGCCAACGACTGGAATGTCGTGACTTGGGACATCGCCTCAGGATTGAGAGGCCCTGGTGTCACGACAGGTTTGGCAACAGGTGACCCTGCTGCTGCCATCCGTGCCCTGGCTGGTTTGGGTGGCACCACTTTGCTTGTGGCCAATGGCTTTCACCGTTTCCTGCAAAGCGCGGAGATCGTGGCGTTGCTGGGACGCGAAATGGCTGAAGGCAAGACTTGCCAAAGGTTCGTGGTCATACTGGCTCCTTCCGTTTCCATTCCGCCAGAACTGGCTCGGCAGTTCATAGTCCTGGAGCACGACCTGCCAACCCCATCAGACCTCAAGGCAATCGCCCAAGGGTTGGTGGAAAACGGGGAGGTGGACGAGGCAACTCTGGACAGCGTGGTGGAAGCGGCGTCTGGCTTGGGGGTGGGTGAAGCCGAATCAGCATTTGCTCTGTCCCTGGTAAGACATGGCAAGTTGAATCCCGAAGCCGTGTTCGGCGTGAAGGCAGCCTCCCTGAAGAAGGCAGGACCGCTAACGCTGCTTACAGTTGGGGAGGAGGACCGATTCGCGCACCTGGGTGGCTTCGATGGCCTGAGGGATTATTGCCTTCGTGCCTTCGTAAGTTCCAAGGTGAAGGCGAAGGGGGTGCTGGTCAGTGGTGTGCCAGGTTGCGGTAAGTCTTCCTTTGCCAAGTGCTTGGGGCATGCCACAGGACGACCTGTCCTCAACTTGGATGTCGCTGGCCTATACGGTTCGCTTGTTGGCGAAACGGAACGGGCTTTGCGCGAGGCCTTGAAGCGGATTGATGCCATCGGCAAATCCATCCTGCTGATTGATGAAGCCGAACGCGCATTGGCCGGTCACGCCAGTCAGGGCGATTCCGGCGTATCCACAAGGGTCATGGGTACCTTGTTGACGTGGCTATCAGATCGCAAGAACGATGCCTTCGTCATCATGACGGCCAACGAGATCAAGGGTTTACCAGCCCCTTTGACTCGCGCGGAGCGTTTGGATTCGATCTGGTTCGTGGATTATCCCGATGCCGACACCAGGGAAAGCATCTGGGGCATCTATATCAACCAATATGGCTTGGATGACAAACAGCCTCGTCCCAGCCAGGACAAACCCATTACCGGAGCCGAGATCAAATCCACCTGCCGTATCGCAGCGCTGCTGCGCGTAAGCCTGGTGGAGGCGTCACGGTTTGTGGTGCCTGTGTCATCCACCAGTCCCGAGGTGATTGACGCTCTACGTACTTGGGCCAAGGGAAGGGCTCTGTGCGTGAGCAAGGGTGGCCTATTCGGTGTTGAGGCACCCGTAACAACTCCAGCGAGGAAGACACGTACTGTCCGCCCCTCGCTGAACTGATAACTGTTGTTTGACTGTAAACCCATATCCCCTTTGGCACGGTGCCGAAGGGGGTATGGGTTTTTCTTTTGGAGGTTGATGCATGAACGCAAAGTTGCAATTGCCTGATTCCTATATCGATGCCAGCGAGGCTGGAGCTGAACTGCGCGCCAATTGCCTGGCGTCGAAGCTGCACCTCAAGTGGCTGGGGGTTACGAGAAGTCTGAGTGCGGAGCAGATGGCCAGTTTGGTGGATGGTTCGGAAGTGGATTCCAGGATGATCCGTGCTAGTAAGCGTTTGCTGGATAGTGGGCATCCGACGATGAAGTTGTTGGGCAACATCCGCAACAGGATGCTTGGTACTTGGCGCGGACTGACGCTGCCATTTGTGGAGGCTGGTACACGGCTGATTCCTCGGCAGCTTGTTGGAGAGTTCGAATCCCGCATGACCATGCTCAAGGATGAGTTGGCCAGCGCCGTGGATGAACTTCAGCAGGAGTGGCCAAAGTTGAAGGAATCGGCATCTGCGCGCTTGGGAACACTTTTCAACCCTGACGATTACCCCGACAACCTGGAGGAGTTGTTCGCCGTCAGTTGGAGTTACCCCGAAACGTCGGTGCCATCTTATTTGATGGCTATCGACCCAGGTGTTTATCGCCGTGAGGCTGCGAGAGTTGCTGAAAAATTCGAGCAGGCTGTCGAATTGGCGGAACTGGGTTTTGTGGAAGAGTTCAGCAAGCTGGTCAGTCACCTCACCGAACGACTGACGGACACGGATGGGGAACGCAAGATATTCAGGGATTCGTCCTTGGAGTCTCTGCGGGAGTTTTTCCAACGTTTCCGTCAGATGCGTCTGGGGGGCAGGGCAGAGGAGCAGCTTGAGGAGCTTGTTGCCCAAGCTCAGCAGATCGTATCAGGGGTTGTTTCCCAAGACCTGCGTGATTCCAGCACCCTGCGCCAATCGGTTGCCAGTGACTTGGCAAGGGTTGGTGCAGAGCTGGAAGGCATGATGGTTGCTCGGCCCAGGCGGAAGATTGTCAGGTTGGGAGGTGGCGAATGATTCTGTCCATCGATACCAAGGGTGGCATTCGCGGGATTTACACCGATTACTTTCCCTGGAGAGAGTTGGGTAAACCCCTGGTCCAACGTGCATCCCATGTGGAGCCCGATCACCTCGGGCTTTGGTATGCCGACCTAACCTTGAGTGATGGTCCCAAAATAGGTCCGTTTGCTCGACGCGCTGATGCCATTGCTGCCGAAGTGGCATGGCTGGAAAAACACCGGCTGTAGCGCGCAGACGGTTGCTGGTGGTTGGTTCGGCCCGAGGGTGTTCCTCGGGCTTTTTCTTTGGATGGAGGTTTAAACATGATTCGTCTGAATGTCGGCCTGTCTCGCAAGATTGGCCAGGCCAATTACGGTTCCAAGGGTGGTTCCGTAAACCTTGAGGTCGAGGTCGCTGACTTGGATCACACCAAGTTGCGGGAGTCGATCCACAAGTTGTTTACTCTTGCCAAGCAGTCACTGGAGGATGAGTTGGGTACGGAAAGTGCGGAAACCCAGGACAAGCCAGTTGTCCAGGTTTCAGTAAAGCCTGAAAGCCAAACTTTCCAAGAAGCTGTTGCCAACAACGCCAAGCAAGCCACAGCCAAACAGCTCGGCTTCCTGCAAAGCCTTGCCAAGACCCAGCGTCGCAACCTCGAGCAGGAGTGTGAGCAGGCTTACCAAACCTTTCCAGAAAGGCTGACCAGCAAGCAGGCCTCCACGCTGATCGAGAAATGGCGCAATGCCCCTGTCACCTCAAGATAGGAGGCCAGTATGGCTACTGCACGGGAAAAGCTGAACAGCGCCTTCTTCAACGGGGCGTTGGTTCTTGGGTTACTGGCAGGTGCCGCCACTGGCAGCTTTCTGTTGGGGTTGCTGGTTTTTATCGTCCTGTTGGGGACCATGACCCATTCGGGCGATATCCGTTTGAAACCCAATCACTGGAAGTGAGGTGAACACCATAATCCCATACCAGCCTGAAGGCTGGGTGCATGGGATTTTTTTTAGCCGTTGGGTATGGTGTTCCACCTGCGGAGTTGCTGTGAAGTCAAGGGAAGGAAGCTTGCGCCCTTACTAGGGAAAACCAAAAGCCCTGGCCAGTTTCCCAGCCAGGGCCCTTTAGGAGGAATCAAGGACATAGTTACTGTTGCCATGAAGCGCCGATTGTCGCTTCGACGACCACAGGAACGGAGCACACATACCGCGACATGCCTTCGACCATGGCCGTTACCAGCCATTGCTTGACCTGTTCGGCCTGTTCACTGGTGGCTTCCACGACAATTTCGTCATGACAAGCGATGATGACCTTAGCTTCAGCCATCTCGTCCCTGCGCTGCCATAGGATACCCAAGGCAGCTTTCAGGCCGTCAGCAGCCGTGCCCTGGATCGGGGTGTTCAGCCGTTCCGAGTAACCTGTTCCCTGTTCAACCAGCCTGCGCCTTCCCGAAAGTGTTCGGGTTTCTGGAGCAAGCTTCCCTGTGGCGGAAGTGATCCTGTCCTGCCACCGTTTGACTTCCTGGTAGGTTCTCAGGAATTTCGCCCTGTGTTCCCTCGCTTCGGCCTCGGTCAGTTCAACGCCGTAGCCTGACTTGGCGTATTCGGCAAAGGTTTTTGCACCCATGCCGAAGGCTAAGCCAAAGTTCAGGGCCTTGGCCAGTTGGCGGTCGTTCCTGGTGACCTCCTGAATTTGCAAAACCTCCCTGGCAGTCTGTTCATGGAGGTCGCGTCCCTGTTGGTAGGCTTCCAGGAGTTTGGGATCCTGAGTGACCTCCGCAAGGACCCTCAATTCGATTTGAGAGTAATCAGCTTTGATCAGCACCTTGCCTTCACCTGGAGCTATGGCGGCTCGGTACCTGTCCTTGGGCAATTGCTGAATGTTCGGCTCCTTGCAGGCCATACGCCCCGTTCTGGCTTCCAGTTGCTTCCAGGTGGGATGAACCCTGCCTTGGCAAAGCTTTTCCAGCCAGTCATTCCCGTAGGCGCTTAGGAGCTTCTGGACCTTTCGGTACCTGCGAAGGGTTGTAGCGAGGGGGTGATCAACCTTGGCCAAGGTGTCATCGTTTGTCTTGGTAAGAGCGATCCCCTGAGATTTGAAGGCTTGAATCACCTGCTTGGGACTATTCCAGTTCCAGGGCTGGTCCCCATTCATGGTGATCTGGTTCAGTTCCTGAGTGAGGTTCTGGAATGCATTAAGGTTCTCCTCGTGCAACAGTTGCCAGACGTTGGTATCGACTGGAACACCGTGGTATCCCATTTCGACCACCTGCGGTAGGCAACCCATTTCCAGGTTGTAAGCCTCCATCAGGTCGAACTGTTCCAAATCGGACAGGAGACGGTCAGCGAGTTGGAACAAATGGGCGGTGTCGTTGGCGGCATAGTTTAGCTGGCTCTCGGAAAGAGGGCCTGACCAATCGGCCCGTTGCTCATCTTTTGGTAAGTCCAGATCGAGGTAACGCTTCGAGCAAGCCTGGAGGGTGGAGGGCTCATCAGTTCCCGCATGCAGCAGCCGAGCCATGATCATGGTGTCGTGGATGGGGCCTGCGTGCTGGAAGCCGATGTTGCGCAGAAAGCCCAGATCGAATGAGGCATTGTGCAGATAAAGAGCCTTGCCACCCAACGCGTTGAGGAGTCTGCCATGATCCAATCCCATGAAGAAATCAAAGACAAAAGTTCGAGTTGAACCATCATTCTTTTGAGCGGTGACTGTCAGCAGGCGAATCCTGTCATTCTTTGGGTCCAGCCCGGTGGTTTCGAGGTCCACAGCCAATTTGCATGATTCCTCCAGATAAGAGACAGCCTCGTCCAGGTCATGCGCATTGCTGACCAAGGAAAAGTTGGTTGAGGAAAAAGAGGTAGCGTTAACTACCGAAGCTAAATCTGCCGTATGTGTACATGTGTTCAGTTCGTGGGGATCTGTGGAACCGGCGTTTGATTCTGATGGTTGAATGGGGCCTGGGGATTCGGGAGGACCGTCCAGCCAAGTGAGGGGTGGAATGCAGTCGATGGTGAGACCCAGATGCCCTGGTGGTTGGAACCTGTAAACGGGGTGGGATTTGGGCACTGAGTCTTCCAGCCCCTGGATATCCCGCAATAGTTGGATACTTTTGGCTCGGTCAAAAACCAGGGGGGAATCAGAAAGGGATCGAGCCAGACCCAGTTCCAGTAAACCCTGCAAGGCGTTGGCTGCTGCATCGGCGTTGGGGTAGAGGCGGTTGTTCCAGCGCATCAGTTCACGGACCGTGACGATTCCCGTGCCATTGGATTTGGCCCAGATGAGGTTGGTCAGTTTTTCGATGGTGTCGCTGGAGCCGCCAGCGCGGAGGAAATCATAGACCTTGGCCCAGTTCCAGATGAGCCACTGTGTCAGGGTGATGGCTCGGAACATCGTGCAAGCATCTATTTCCGTGTTGGGCGACAGTCGATTCTGGACGATCTGAACAGTGTGGAAGATCACCGCGATTCGCAGGGCGAGGTCCCTCTGCTTGGAGAGGGCCGTCTTTTTATGGGGATCCTTCTCCGCGTGGCGAAGGTTTTCCAGGAAGTTATTCCAGGAAATGAACAACTCTAGGGCTTCTGGATTCAGGACATAGGTTAACGGGGTGTTTTCACCATCCATATGACGCAGGTCAAACAAGGCGTCAAAGATGAATTGGAGTTCCCGTTTGGTGCAGGACGGAAAGTTGCGGTCCTGGTAAAGGCACAGTTTGGATTCCACCTGCACCAGGATGAACCTTTGAAGGAAACCGCTATCCAGGAAGTGGTCTTTCACCTTGGAAATCAGGACGTTGGGCTGGATGCCCCCTGCTATCGAGACAAATCCCCTACTCAGGTGGAAATCCCGCTCACGGATTTCCCCTGTTTTTCGGCTCACACGCAAGGGAGTTCCATCGTACAGGTTGTTCAGACGGCTGATGTCGCTCCCACCCGAGGAGTAGCGTGTCGGAATCGTGAAGATGTCGTTCAGTTCCTCCGACCAGAGGATGAAGCCCCTGGGATTCCCTGCAAGCTTGGCGGTGATAGCCTCCAGGGTGATGTCCGTGGCATAAACACAGGGAGCCGAAGGCTTGACGGGTTTTTCAGGCCGTTGGCCTTCCTCCTGATTTCGGGAACGACGGTAACGCTCCTCATCTTCCTCGTAGGCCTCGTATGCCAGGTAATACTCATTCAGCTTCTGCCGTTCGCGGTGCGCAAGGAGATCGGTGATCGGTTTGCGTGAAGGGGTCTTGAAGCCACCTGCCTCCGTGACGAGGCATGCCCACAGGAATGGGAACACCTGCCATTCGCTGTTTACCCTCACGGCCCTGGTGGTGCCGATTGCGCTGCCCATGGCTGCCAACAGGGGAAGCAGGCATAAAGCTGGATCGGCCCCGAGGGAATCACTAATCCCCTCAACGATCCGTTTGATTGGATCTGGCAGAGCTTGAAGGGGAAGCTTGGGCTCCTCGGGTGTGGGGACACCATAGGCGATCGCCTGGCGAATGGATTTGATAATCGAGAAACCGCTCTCACCGAGTTTCTCGGCAAGGGCGTGCCAGCCAGTGACTGGCCTGTCTTGTTTGAAAGCCTCAATGGTGGTTTGTACCTCCACTCGACGATCATCCAGGCTGGGGTCTCCAGCAAGCTGGGCCACGGTCAGGACCAGGTGGGTGATCTCTTCCTCCGTTAGGCCTGACTTGAGGAGACTGCCAACCAAGGCAAGGGTGGATTCGTGCCTGTTTCCTGTTGGTGGGTATTGGCGCAGGAGGATGCTGGCAATGGCCAGCAGGGAGACAGACCTTTTTAGTCGGTCCAGAGGGACTTCCGAGGGACCTGCCTCCAGATTCATGGTTTCCCACCGGACCATTTCCGCCACATCGGTTTTGTAACTGGGTGGAAAGGTGGTTTTGCTCCCATCTCCCCGCAGCTCGACAAGGCCTCGGCCGTCTGGACCCTTCAGTTCCTTCCTGGGTGTTGAGCCCCCAGTTACCTTGTACACCCAGTGGGATGCGGGATTGGAGGCCCTCCCAAAAACCCAATTGGTTTGGGGAAGGAAGTGAGGGGCAAGGTTTGCGGACTCAGGGCAGTCGAGGTCCACATCGTGGATGCCGTTGCCGTCAGCCCCGTTGATCACGCCGATGTTCCAGTTGCTGCCCGACGGAAAATACTGGGCAAAATTGGACCTGTCGATAGTCAGGGTCTGCCAGCCAGAGTGCACGGGTCTGGTAGTACCGTAAACCTCAGGTACCAGCGAAAGCCCCAGGTCGAGGTACGCATGGGCATACTGCTGGGGAGACAGGTTGGTCACCGTTGTGCAAGGCTGCTCAAAAGGAGAGGGCGCTGGGACAGGGTCTGGAACTGGGGTGGTCGTGGTGGTCGAGGGAATCATGGCTTGGGCTTCCTGAATTGAGTTGTGAATACCAGGGTTTTGGGAATCCAAGACCCGTTGGCTGACAGCAAAACCTTCGAAAGATGAATCACCCATTTCATAACCTCCAATTGATTGTGTTAGACAGGGTTGCCACGGAACTGTGCCGAAGGGGTGCCTTCCCCCTTCTTGGCCATGGTTGCCGTGAGGAGTTGGATGTCGGTGGTGGTGAACAGGCGACGACCAGGAACGGACGCGGAGGGCTGGGGCACCTGGCCAGTCTCGACGAGGTAAGCCAACCTGCTTCGCGTGATACCGATTTGCTGGGCGACCTGCCCGATGGTGTACAGGCCTTGAGCTGTGAACATTAGGAACTCCTGCCATGAGGCGTTATCAGGGGCTGGTTTTGGCTGGTTTCTGGGAGATAAGTCTCACTTGTCTCAAAAAGCCCAGAAGTACCAAATCAACCAAATTAACCATTAAGGCTAATACCAATACCCTCTAAGTATTATTATCGGGCAAGAGCTATCTGCTGGTCAATAGCAAATAGGCAGGCTGCTATATCAATGGTTGGTCTGGGTGCAGGGCAAGGATGCTGAAGATACTGGGACCTGTCATGCTGTCACGCTGTCACGCAGGGTGGGCAGCCTTTTACGGAAGCCAAGCCTGTCCAGCACAGCCTCGCCAAGGTCGTATCGTTTAGGTGATTAAAGTTGTCACGCTGTCATGCTGTCACGCACCAACTGGAGCCTTCCTATCGATGGCTGTCAAGCAGTGTCACTCTGTCATGCTGTCACGCAGTGTCATGCACTACTTTGAGCCTACTTATCGAAGGCTGTAACGGAGGTTAGTGGGCCACAGTGTGCCGAAAGGCTCCTGTTTGAGGGGATGTGTCATGGCCAACAACGAGTATGCGGTAATTTCGATTCTCTTGGGTAAAATGAGGGCGGTAGTTTGGTGTTCATCTATTAATCTAATCCGAGGGAAAATCCTTGATAAATTGTATAATTTAAAGATATATAATATCTATAATATTTATTATTATAATATAATAATAGCATGACAAAGGAATCTTGAGAATTTTAAGGCAGATGGGTCGAATGGCTAGCTCTTCTCGGTTTTTTTCCGCAGTCTGCAAGATTGTGGTGGTCGAAGCCTTTCTGGCCACCTGTTACGGCCTGGTTCTGACACCGCAACGCGCGTGACAGCGTGACAGCGTGACAAGGCTGGGTAAAACTTGGGTATGGCTGTATGTGTTGCCCACCTAAGGAAAGTTATCCCTTCTCCTTCGGAAACAGCCTGGTAATTCCACGTCGCCTGATTTCTGGTCATGCATTCCCATGGCGCGTGACAGCGTGACAGTGTGACAAAGGGGAGGGGGGGCCACGCAAACATGGAAACCCTTTACCCGATTTCCCCTGCAATGCGCGTGACAGCGTGACAAAAACTTGACTACCTATCCAATGCTGGGCCGAGGGTTTATGTTTTTGGTGCCAATGGGTCGTTTGGGGCTTGTTGTTGAAATAGGAACCACCACGCAGAAGAATTCAAAGGCTTTCACTCCCCATTAATTGGTTCTGGAGTACCTCGATGAGTGGCCAGATAGCTTGCTTGGAAGATTTCAAAGCCAGGATCAACACATGGCTGAATGAGTACCGAAGGTTGCCTGAGTCCATGACCATTGGCGGACAGGGCCAGAAACTGCCCGACCAGTACACCAAGGCTTTCAAACGGGTGGGGGGGTGGTACAGGAAATTCAAACAGGGATTGCGGGGGGAAGCCAAGGCGTTAGCGAGGCTTGAACAGTTGGTTTCAAAGTCATCTGAACATCCATGCAAGGTTGCGCAGCATCAAATTTCCATCTGTATCCAAGACATTATGGTCGGAAACCTTCAATTGACTGACCAGACCTCCGAGCCTGATGGGCCTGTGGGGAGTGAAAGCAGCGGCGTCTGGCGCCATGCTGGCAAGGTCGTGAGTGGCTTGGGCAGAGGAAAGGCGTTCAGGATTTTTTTCGAGGCTCATTCCAGTGGGCTGGGTAGTCAGATCGCCTGTGAAAGATTCGCTATGGACCCAAAGGTTGCTGTACGCGGGGTCACCAAGATTATTGACCGAATAGAAGCCGGAACCCAGGTTGCTTTTGAGTGGCAGCTCCAGGAAGCAGTTCCCTACCACTTGCTTGTGGTCCCGAGAAAGAAATCTCGGCCTGACAAGGGGATCAAGAAAGGTTCCCGAGCCATCCGTCCGTCTACCAAAAAATCACCGGCCAGACCTTCGGCTACGGCAAACAAACGCAAGGCAAGGCGACCCAAAACCTAAAGAGGTACCTGGCCAGGTACCTCACAGGTATCTCCCATTGGTCCCATTTGCCTCATGCTGACAACAGATCTGTTGCGCAACAACAGGCATATCTGAAGGAGGTACAGGCGATGGGCGACAGTTTTTCATTCGATGGGTTGATCAGGCCGAACGAGCATCCATTCCTCGCCACCAAGCCCAAAAGCACGGTGGATCGTTGGTTTCATTCGGGTGCACTTGAGGGAATCAAGATTGGAGGCCAATGGTATACCAAGCCCGAGTGGGTCGAGGCTTTTCTGATGGCTGGCCATAATCGCAATCCGCGCTGATCAGAAAGGTTTCTAAGGCATTGGAATAAAACAAGGACGATCCACTTCCTAATCAGTTTCTTCAACTGGGTATCCCAATAAAAAGGGGGAGAAGTATATGGGCTTGATTCATGTAAATGGTTTTCAAAAGCACCACGAAACCATGCCACTTGCAGTTGGGCACCGAGAAGCCGCGAGGCTTCTCGGTGTGTCTGAGAGGAAGCTCTATACCATGGTTAAAGACCGTGAGGTGTTCCCGAGCAGGCTAGGCGGCAGAAATGTTTTTATCGTCGAGGATCTGAAAAGACTCCTTGAATCACGGCGCAATCTGGAATAGCTGGTGGGCCAAAGGATTTTGAACAGGGTCTTATTGGAGAATCAGATATGGGGAGCATGACCTTCAAGAGCAAGACGGCGATTTACCAGTTCAAGAATCCGGCAGGCAAGAGATTCACCCTTCGGATCGGTGGACTTACCCAGAAAAATGCGAATAGTTTTAAAATCCGGCTGGATGAGCTTATATCTTCAGTGATGTCAAACCTGACGCCCTCACCTGAGATTGTGGGGTGGGTCCAAGGGCTTCCCAAGGTAGTTCAGGAGAAGCTGGCTCGTGTCGGCTTGATCACCCTGAAGGAAAGCATGGGACTGGTGGACTATCGTGGGCGATTCATGCACCTGAAACGGGACAAAAAGAAGTCCACGCTGACTGTGATCCGTGTCTGCACGGACCGGCTGGTCAAATTTTTCGGCTCGGACCGACCAATCGAAAAGATTGGTGCTGGGGATATTGACGCCTTCATGGCGCATCTCAGGTCGACAATCTCGCAGGCGACCGTTTCCCAGACGGTGAAGAAATGCAAGATGATGTTCAGCCAGGCTGTCAGGGACGGTTTGATCCATGTCAATCCCATGGCGCATGTAAAGGGGGGCAAGGAGTCCAATCGATCCAAGCTCTTCTTCGTTACCCCTGAAATGACCGCCGCTGTACTGGACGCCTGCCCAGACGCCGAGTGGCGGCTAATCTTTGGCTTGGCTCGTATTGGCGGGGTGCGCGTACCTTCCGAGATCATTCCACTCCAGTGGTCTGACATCGACTGGGCCAAGAAACGGTTTTATGTCCGTTCCCCAAAAACCGAGCACCACGAAGGGGGTGAGGCTCGGTGGGTGCCCCTTTATCCCGAGTTGCTGAAGTTGTTTGAGGAAGCATGGGAGAAGGCGGAGCAGGGTGCTGTCCATGTCATAACACGCTACAGGGATGTTGGGCAGAACCTAAGGACCACCTTGAACCGCATTGCGATCAAAGCGGGGGTGAAGCCTTGGCCGAAACCCTGGCAAAACGCCCGTACTTCCAGAGTGACGGAACTGAGGCGGGTTCTGCCTGCCCATCTGGTCAATGAGTGGCATGGTCACACCGATGCCGTGGCCTTGGAGCACTATGCCCAGGTGACTGACCAAGACTGGTCCGTGGCTACTGCAACCACCACATTGGGGGTGTGCTGGGGAGGCCAAAAAAGTGACGTAAAATCCGACGTACGGGGCGGCGAAAGTGACGTAAAAAGCGACGTTGCTAGCTGCTGCAATACAACGCAAGGACTGACACAAAGTCAGTCCTTGCAAGGAGTTTCGTCAGAATTAGCACTATATTGCAGTGATATGCAAAGTGATATAGTGCCCCGTGTAGGGCTCGAACCTACGACCCGCTGATTAAGAGTCAGCTGCTCTACCAACTGAGCTAACAGGGCGTGCCGGGGATTTCTTTCCCAGTTTTAGAATCTTAACACCGGGGCCGGTTTTGACAAGTTCAGCCAAGGCCGGTTCCGGGGCCAAAATTCGATACTTTCCCTTCGGTTTTTTGGCCCGGGAAACTTGAGGGAAAGGGCTAATCAGTCGGCGCCGCCGCTGGTGCGGCCCATGGCCACATCAAACTCGCTGAGCAGGGGCACCAGCATGGCGGCCACGGCGAAGCCGAACGAGCCACCCACCACCAGGAACGGGATGAGGGGGTCGCCGGTTTCCACGCTGCCGGGCTTGCCCACCACCAGGTTGGCCGCGGCGTAGAAGACCGCCAGAGGGCAAAGCCACGAGGCCAGCGTGAGGGCGCTGCTGGGCCGGTCTCCATTCAGCACCCACCATAGACCGCCGATACCGGCCGCCAGGAAGCCCAGGAAGCTGGCCCATTGGTACTCGAACCGGCCGTTCACCAGAATGAGCGCGATGGTGACCAGGGTGCCCACCGTGAGGAAGAACACGGCCCCCAAAGCGGTGAGGATGGCGCTGCGGCTGTTGCGCGCCCGCAACGAGATATGCAGGCCCAGCACCATGGTGAACGCGAACACAACCCCGGCCCCGCCCAGCAGGCACAACAGGGCCGAGGCGTTCATGCTCCTGCCCAGTTCGGGGTAACGGGCCGGCGGGTTCGCCAGTAGGCCCATGTAGCCGTAAAAGCCGGCCAGCAGCAGCGGCGGGACGATGTACAGCAGCGTGTTGCGCAATATGCCCAGCAGTTTGCCAAAGACGAATTCAGGCGCTGTGAGGTCCGTGACCAAAAGGAGGTCGAGGGCTCCCAGGTCTTTCTCGCTGGTGATGGCGGTCACCGCCTGGGCGGTGACCAGAAGCAGGCTGAGCACGGCCACCGGCACCAGCCCGTAGGCTGCGGCGAAGGGAGGCCGGTCCCCGGACAGGATGGGGGAGAGGGCACCGTACAAGATGAGCCCCAGCACCAGGAGGTAGCCGATCTGGATGATGAAGGGGCGTCGGCCGTAGGCGCGGGTCTGCGTTTCACGCCACAGGATGGGGTTGCCAAAGACCGGGCGCGGTTTGCCGGGGCCGGAGTGGGCCTTCAGGCGGTCGGTTTCCTCCTCCGGCGCGTCGGAGGGGATCTCGCGCTGCATGATCGGCTCGCCGGATGGGTTCCAGACACGCAGCATCACCACGCCGGCACCCAGCAGCAGGGTGGCCAGCGACAGCATCCAGCCCAGGTGGGCCAGCAGGCCCTCGTAGCCCCCCGAGGGGCTGACGCCTGAGGGGTCGAGCACCACGCGCAACGCGGTAATCGGGTCCAATGCGGTCACCAGCCAACGGTTGGCTGGATCGTCCAGACCGGGCACGAAGGCGATCACCCGGGTGGCCAGCAGGTAGAGGACGATGCCCAGCGCCGTCAGGGCCAGCGCTGGAAAGGTGCGCTCGCGCCAGAGGGCCATCAGGCCGCCCAGGCCGCCGCCGGCCAGCATGGCGATCCATGTCATGGCGGTGGCCAGCAGGACCTGCTCCATGCCCACGCCGCCCGCTGCCACCAGCAGCAGTTGCAGCGGCAGCACGGCCAGCGGCAGTTGCATCAGGGGCAGCAGGCTGCCGAGGATCTTGCCCAGCACGATCTCGCGGTCGGACAGGTCGGTGATGAGGAGCAGCAGGAAGGTGCGGCGGTCTTTCTCCAGCGCCACGGCGCTGGCGGCCGCCAGCGCGGCGAAGAACACCAAAATGACCAGTTGCACCGTGGTGAACACCTGGAAGACCAGGGGGGCCAGGCGTGAGATGTCGAGGTAGGTGCCGGGGCGGCTCCACTCGGTGGTGCTGAGCCAGCAGGTGAGCGCGATGACGGTGAACAGGCCGATCCACGCGCCGCGCAACCACTGGGGCCGTGCGTTGCGGGGCAGGGTGCGCCACTCGCGGTCGAAGATGGGGCCTAGGGCGAACAAGTCGGTTCTCCGGATGCCGGTTCGGGGTTGGCGGGCCTGGTCAGTCTTTCCTGCGCGCCTTGTAGGCGTTGATCAGGCCGCGGGTGGAGCTGTCGTGGGTGGTCACCGGGGCCTTGGCCTCCAGTTCTGGGATGATGGCGGTGGCCAGTTGCTTGCCCAATTCCACGCCCCATTGGTCGAAGGAGTTGATGCCCCAGACAATGCCCTGGGTGAAGATCTTGTGCTCATACAGCGCGATCAGCATGCCCAGAGCGCGCGGGGTGAGCTTCTGGTAGAGGATGGAGCTGGTGGGCTTGTTGCCCGCGAATGCCTTCTGGGCTGCCAAAGCCTCGATCTTCTCGGGCGGGGTTTTCGCCTTCACCAGCTCGGCGCGGGCCTCGTCCACCGTCTTGCCGCGCATCAGCGCCTCGGTCTGGGCAAAGAAGTTGGCCAGCAGCAGCTCGTGGTGCCTGCCGACATTCCGCTGCGGCTCGACGCCGGCCAGGAAATCGCAGGGAATCAGCTTCGTGCCCTGGTGGATGAGCTGGTAGAAGGCGTGCTGGCCGTTGGTGCCGGGCTCGCCCCAGATCACCGGGCCGGTGCTCCACTGGCAGGGTTGGCCGTCGCGGGTCATCGACTTGCCGTTGCTTTCCATGTCGCCCTGCTGGAAGTAGGCGGGGAAGCGGCTCAGGTACTGCTCGTAGGGCAAAATCGCCAGGCTTTGGGCGTCGAAGAAATTGTTGTACCAGACTCCCAGCAGGCCCATGGTGGCGGGCAGGTTCTTCTCCAGCGGGGTGTTCAGGAAGTGCTGGTCCATGGCGTGGCCGCCCTCGAGCAGTTGCTCGAAGTTCTCGAAGCCGACCGACAGCGCGATCGACAGGCCGATGGCGCTCCACAGCGAGTAGCGGCCGCCCACCCAGTCCCAGAAGGCGAACATGTTGGCCGGGTCGATGCCGAACTTGCGCACCTCAGCCTCGTTGGTGGACAGGGCGGCGAAGTGCAGGGCGATGTCTTTCTCCGCGCCGCCCTTGGCCAGGAACCAGTCGCGGGCGGTGTGCGCGTTGGTCATGGTCTCCAGCGTAGTGAAGGTCTTGCTGGCCACCAGGAACAGCGTGGCCTCGGGATCGCACTGGGCCAGAGCCTCGAAGATGTGGGTGCCATCCACATTCGAGACGAAGTGGGTGTGCAGCCGGGGGTGGGCGTAGGGCTTCAGGGCCTCGACGGCCATCACCGGGCCCAGATCGCTGCCGCCGATGCCGATGTTGACGATGTGCGTGATGGGCTTGCCCGTTCGGCCCTTCCAGGTGCCCGAGCGGACCCGGTCGCAGAACGATTTCATCTGCGCCAGCACCGCGTTGACCTCGGGCATCACATCCTTGCCATCCACCAGGATGGGGGTGTTGGCCCGGTTCCGCAGGGCGATGTGCAGCACCGGGCGGTTTTCGGTGGTGTTGATCCGCTCGCCTGAGAACATGCGGCGCGTCCAACCGGCCAGGTCGCGCTCCACCGCGAGCTGGCGCAGCAATTTCAGCGTCTGGTCATTGATGCGGTGCTTGGAAAAGTCGAGCAGCAGTTCGTCGAAAGTGAGGTGATAACGGTCGAAACGGGCGGGGTCTTTGTCGAACAGGTCGCGCAGGTGAACGCCGTCCCATTCACCGCGGTGCTCGGCCAGGGCTTTCCAGGCGGGGCAGGTGGTGGGGGCCGGGGTGGCTGGCAGGGGCGAGGACATGGCGTGGGCGTTCCGGTCAGTGACTTGGAGTGCGGGCGTTTTCCCGAAAAACTGGCAGTTGAGCCTGATTTATAAGATACTCCAGATCGTGCCCCGTGGCAGCGGGAAGTGGCGACCGGATGCCGCTTCCTGGCTGAACCCGGGCCGATGGGCCGGAGGCGGGAAAAATGCTGCGCAGGGTTTGGTTGCAGGCGGTTTTGGTCGGTTTTGGCGTGGTTTGTGGGGCCGGGGTGACCCGGGCGCAAACGGCCCCCACGCTGGTGGAGGTGATCGCGGATCATCCCCAATTGCCGATGCCCTTCGGATTCGCCTTCCTGCCCGACAAGGCGTTGATCGTTTCGGATTACAAAAAGCACCAGATCGTGCGGGTGGATCCCGGGGCCACCCCCCGGGTGCGGGTGCTTGCCGGCAATGGCACCGCTGGCAACACCGACGGCACAGGTTCCCGCGCCCAGTTGAACGCCCCGCACGATGTGGTGCGTCTGGCCGATGGCCGGGTGCTGGTGGCCGACACCTTCAACCACCGGGTCTGCCAGATCGATCCCCAGACCGGGGCCCTGACCACTGTTGCCGGCGAGGGAGGCAAGGGCTTCGCCGGTGACGGCGGAGCGCCCGAGGGGGCCCGGTTTTTTGAAACCTATCACCTGGCTTCCACGCCCAAGGGCACCGATTACCTGGTGGTGGACCTGGGGAACCGACGGATCC
>Ga0255182_1000936_pt1 | contig 16807 bp, 13 predicted proteins | sample Atl_UVDOM_RepA_8_FD_188420 | JGI IMG/M metagenome (GOLD analysis project Ga0255182, IMG submission 188420) | Freshwater microbial communities from Altamaha River, Georgia, United States - Atl_UVDOM_RepA_8d | ecosystem: Environmental > Aquatic > Freshwater > River | place: USA: Georgia...
GCGATTTACGCTCCACGCTTCCTTCCCACACTCGGTCGCCCTCATGCAGTTGCGCTTCGCTTTGCTCACTGTGACCAGCTCGCAGCGGGACTTGCACCCGCAGGTGTGCGCCCATGCTGGGCGCACCCCCTCAAAACAAAGCCCGCGCACAGGCGGGCTTGTTGCGGGTGAGGCCGTCCAGGCCGATCAGCGGAACTTGCGCTGCGGGATTGTCTTGAGTTCGCCGTCGAGCGAAGCGATGTAGCCGGCCATGGCCTTGAGTTCGGCGTTGGTGAACTGCTTGGCGATGCCACCCATCACGCCGTTGTTGCGGCCCCAGGTGGCCTGGTTTTCAACCTTGTAGGACTTGAGGGCCACAAACAGGTAGTCCTTGGGCAGGCCGGCGATCTTGGGGTAGCCCGGGTCGATCGGCTTGGAGAAATTGTCTCCGTGGCAGGAGATGCAGGCGCCTTTCTGAATCAGGGCAGCCACTTTGGCATCGGGGGCACGCGGGGCCTTGGGCTGCGCATCGGTCTTGCCGTGCTGCTCGTAGAAGGCGGCCAGATCGGCCATGTCCTGCTCGGTCAGGCTTTCGGAGATGGCACGCATGGTGGGGTGCTTGCGGTCGCCCTTTTTGTAGGCCTCGAGCGCGGCCACGATGTACTTGGCGTTCTGGCCCGAAATCATGGGCACACGGTAGACCTCGGGGAAGCTGGCCTGGTACCCGGGGATGCCGTGGCAGCCAATGCACATGGCGTTCTTTTGTTCACCTGCCTTGACGTCACCCTGGACGCCCTGGGCCTGCGCAGATACAGCGGTCGCACAAGCGACAGCCAGGACAGACAGCGTAGTCAACAGCTTGTTCATATTGCTCGGACAATCCCAATAGGTTTGATAAAAATCAAGGGCGCATTATATCGGCCAGCCCCGCATAATCCTGACAACCGAGACCACTCCTGCAAAGCCCTCCCATGACCGTGAAATTCCAAGGCACCGAGAACTACGTCGCCACGCAAGACCTGATGCTGGCCGTCAACGCCGCCATCACCCTCAAGCGCCCGCTGCTCGTCAAGGGCGAGCCCGGCACCGGCAAGACCATGCTGGCCGAAGAGGTCGCCCAGGCCCTGAACATGCCGCTGCTGCAGTGGCACATCAAGTCCACCACCAAGGCCCAGCAGGGCCTCTACGAATACGACGCCGTGAGCCGCCTGCGCGACAGCCAGCTCGGCGACGAGCGCGTCAAGGACATCGAGAACTACATCGTCAAAGGCGTGCTGTGGCAGGCCTTCACCTCCGAAACGCCGGTGGCCATCCTGATCGACGAGATCGACAAGGCCGACATCGAGTTCCCCAACGACCTGTTGCGCGAACTCGACCGCATGGAGTTCTATTGCTACGAGACCCGCCAGCTGATCAAGGCCAAGACCCGGCCGCTGGTGTTCATCACCTCCAACAACGAAAAAGAACTGCCCGACGCGTTTCTGCGCCGCTGCTTCTTCCACTACATCAAGTTCCCCGAAGCCGAGACGATGAAGCAAATCGTCGACGTGCACTTTCCCAACCTCAAGAAGGACCTGCTGGCCGTCGCGCTCAAGACCTTCTATGACGTGCGCAACCTGCCGGGCCTCAAAAAGAAGCCGTCGACGAGCGAGCTGCTCGACTGGCTCAAGCTGCTGGTGGCCGAAGACATCCCGCTCGAAGCGCTGCAAAGCGCCGACCAGAAGGTCTCGGTGCCGCCACTGGTGGGCGCCCTGCTCAAGAACGAACAGGACGTGACCCTGTTTGAAAAGCTGGTCTTCATGAACCAGCGCAACCGCTGACGCCATGGCCTTTGTGCAGCCCGTCACGCTCAGCGGCCGCCACGTCCGGCTGGCGCCGCTGACGCCTGCGCACCATGACGACCTGTGCGAAGCCGTGCGTGACGGCGAACTCTGGAACCATTGGTACACCGCCATCCCGACACCCGAGGGCATGGCGGCCGAAATCGCGCGCCGGCTGGACCTGCAGGCCCAGGGCAGCATGTGCCCGTTCGCGGTCATCGACCCGGCCAGCGGCCAGGCCGTGGGCATGACCACCTACATGCACATCGACGCCACCCACCGCCGCGTCGAGATCGGCTCCACCTGGTACCGCCAGAGCGTGCAGCGCTCGCCGCTCAACACCGAAGCCAAGCGCCTGCTGCTGGCCCATGCCTTTGAACAGCTGCAGTGCATTGCGGTGGAATTCCGCACGCACTTCTTCAACCAGGCAAGCCGCCGCGCCATCGAACGCCTGGGCGCCAAACTCGACGGTGTGCTGCGCAACCACCAGATCAACCCGCACCCTCTGGCCGCTGGCGCACTGCGCGACACCTGCGTCTACAGCATCATTGCCAGCGAATGGCTCAACGTCAAAGCGCATCTGGACCACCAGCTCACGCGTCCGCGGACTTGAGGGAAACACCATGCTGATCGATTTCTTCTACACCCTGCGCGCCGCCAAGGTTCCGGTCTCGGTGCGCGAATACCTCACGCTGCTCGAAGCGTTGCAGGCCCATGTGGTCGGCCCGGCCTCGGACGCCTGCAGCATGGACGATTTCTACCACCTCTCGCGCACCGTGCTGGTCAAGGACGAGAAGCACTTTGACAAGTTCGACAAGGCTTTCGGCGCCTACTTCAAGGGCGTGGAGATGCTGACCGACTTCACCAAGGAAGTGCCGCTGGACTGGCTCGAAAAGATCCTGAAAAAGGAACTCACACCCGAGCAGAAGGCCGCCATCGAGAAGATGGGCTGGGACGAGCTGATGGAGACGCTGAAAAAGCGCCTTGAGGAACAGAAGGAACGCCACGAAGGCGGCAACAAGTGGATCGGCACCGGTGGCACTTCGCCCTTTGGCAACGGCGGCTACAACCCGCAGGGCATCCGCATCGGTGGCAAGGGCGGCAACAAGAGTGCCGTCAAGGTCTGGGACCAGCGCGCCTACCGCGACTACGACGACAGCCAGGAGCTCGGCACGCGCAACATCAAGGTCGCGCTGCGCCGCCTGCGCCGCTTTGCGCGCGAGGGCTCGCCCGACGAGCTGGACCTGGACGGCACCATCCGCAAGACCGCGGCCAACGCCGGCTACCTGGACATCCTGATGCGGCCCGAGCGCCACAACAACGTCAAGGTGCTGCTGCTGATGGACGTGGGCGGCACCATGGACGAGCACATCGCCCGCGTGGAAGAAATGTTCTCGGCCGTGAAGGCCGAGTTCAAGCACCTGGAGTACTACTACTTCCACAACTGCGTGTATGACTTCATGTGGAAGAACAACCGCCGCCGCTTTGCGGAAAAGTTCGCCACCTGGGACATCATCCGCAAGTACAACAAGGACTACAAGCTGATCTTCATCGGCGACGCGACCATGAGCCCCTACGAGATCCTGCAGGTCGGTGGCAGCGTGGAATACAACAACGAGGAAGCCGGGGCCGAGTGGCTACAGCGCCTCACGCATGCGTTTCCGAAGTTCGCCTGGATCAACCCCGAACCACAAGGCGTCTGGCAGTACCGCCAGAGCATCGCCATCGTCCAGCAACTCATGAGCCAGCGCATGTTCCCGCTCACGCTCAAGGGCCTGGAAGACGCCATGCGCATGCTCAGCAAATGAGCGCGCGCCGTCCGGCGCCGCTGCGCCGGCGGCCCCCAATCCCTGCCTTTCGCCCGCGCTTGCCAAGCGGCCTGGCAAGCCTGTTCTTGCGGGGCCTGCTTGTCGTCCTGCCGGCCACGGCGCAGGCACAGCTGCAGGTGCAGACGTACAGCCCCACACCGGCGCAAACCACCCCCGCACAGACCGCTGCATCGGTGGATGCGTCCCCGAACGCCAGCGCCGACACCCCGCCCGCCTTCCGCCTGCAGATCGAGGCGCCACCCGACATCCGCACGCTGCTCGAACGGCACCTGGAGCTGCAGCGCTACCAGCGCCTCGAAGACCTGGACGAGGCCGAATTGCAGCGCCTGGTGCAGGCCGCGCAGGCCCAGGCCCTGGAACTGCTGGCCACCCAGGGGCATTTCGCGCCGGTGGTGCAGCTCGATCTGCAGGCCACAGGCGAACGTGCACCGGCCTGGACGGTCCGGCTGCGCGCAGAACCCGGTCCGCGGGCCGTGGTGAGCGCTGTCGAGCTGCAACTCGAAGGCGCCCTGGCCGATGACCCGCAAGGCGCAGGGCGCCGCCAGCAGTGGCAAGCCCTGTGGCAGCTGCCCGCCGGCAGCCGCTTCACCCAGGACGCCTGGGACCGGGCCAAGGCCGAGGCCCTGCGGCTGCTGGTGATCGAGGACTACCCCTATGCCCGCCTGCGCGAGAGCCAGGCCCTGGTCGACCCGCAGCAGCACACGGTGGTCCTGCAGCTGCGCCTGGATTCCGGGCCGGCCGTGCGCCTCGGCCCCCTGCAGGTCAGCGGCCACGAACGCTACGACCTGACTTTGGTCGAACGCCTGGCCCAGCTGCGCGAGGGCAGCCCCTACCGCCAGGCCGAACTGCTCGAAGCGCAGCAGCGGCTGGTGGCCAGCGGCTATTACGACGCCGTGTTTGTCAGCCTCGCCCCCGAAGGCCCTGCAGACGCGCATCCGGTGCGCATCGAACTGCGCGAAGCGCTGCGCCAGAAATGGTTGCTGGGCCTGGGCGTGCGCAGCGAGAGCGGCCCGCGCCTGAGTCTCGAATACGTGCACCACCGCGTGCCGCGCCTGGACTGGCGCGCCAGCGTCAAGGCCGCCGTCGAGCGTGACCATCAGATCGTCAGCCTCGAAGGACTGGCCCCGCCCGAAGCCGATCTGTGGCGCCGCACGGGTGCGCTGCAGCTCGAACGCACCGCCTACGATGCCTACACCCTGTTCACCCAGCGCCTGCGCGCCGGCCGCGTGCAGCTGAGCGAAGCGCTCGACCGCGCCTGGTACGCCCAGCTCGACACCGCACAACGCCAGGGCGCGATCGAAGACCGCGACCAGTCGCTCAGCCTGCATTACAGCTTCACGCGAAGGCGCTTTGCCAGCCTGCCCTTTCCGGAGCGCGGCTGGGGCCTGGGCCTGGAGCTCGGCGGCGGTGTGTCGCTGGGCGAGCAGCCCCAGGTCTATGGCCGCTGGCTCAGCCGCCTGCTGTTCATCGAACCGGTCGCCCTGGCCCGCAGCCGGCTGGCGCTGCGCGCCGAGCTCGGCGGCGTGCTCACGCGCCGCACCGACGAACTGCCGTCCTCGCAGCTGTTTCTGGCCGGGGGGGACCAAAGCGTGCGTGGATATGCGCCGGGCAGCATCGGCGTCACCACCGACGCGGGCGTGGTGGTGGCCGGGCGTTACCTCGCCACCGGCAGCCTCGAATGGCAACTGCCGATCCGCCGAAGCACAGGACCCAGCCCCTGGGAGGCGGTGCTGTTTGCCGATGCCGGCGCCGTCGCCAACCGCCCTGGCGAGCTGCGGGCGCAGACGGCCGTCGGCCTGGGCGCGCGCTGGCGCAGCCCGGTCGGCCCGCTGCAGATCGATCTGGCCCGGGCGCTGGAGCCACGCCGCTGGCGCCTGCACCTGAGCGTGGGTTTCCGGTTCTGAACAAGGCGCCTGGCATGACCACACCCGAAACGCGCCCCACCCCGCCCACACCGCACACCGAGGCCTCGGCTGCGCCCGCGCCAGAGCCCGCACCCGGACCGGCCCGTTCGCGCGGGCGCACATGGGCCAGGCGGCTGCGCCTGGGCCTTGGCATGGGCGTGCTCTCGCTGCCGCTGCTCAGCGCGGCGGTGCTGGCGCTGCTGCTGACCCTGGCCTGGGGCTGGAGCGCGCGTGAAGGCTCGCTGGCCCAGGCCCTGCGCCTGGCCCGCCATTGGCCCGGCCTGGGCAACCTGCACACCACACAGGTGCAGGGCAATCTGCGCGAAGGCGGTCGCATCGGGCAGCTGGCCTGGCAACAGCCAGGGCTGACCCTGCGCATGCAGGACGTCGAATTCGGGCTGGACTGGCCGCGCCTGCTGCACGGCGTGCTGCCCGTGCCACGCCTGTCGGTCGCGCGAATCCAGTGGCAGGCCTCGCCCACCCCCGTGGCCAGCCCCGCGCCACCGCCCGAGGCGCTGCGTCTGCCGCTGCAGGTCGACCTGGCCTGGCAGATCGGCGCACTCGACCTGCCGGACCGCTCCGGCCTTGCGCTGCGCCAGCTGCAGGGCCACTACCGTTACGACCATGACCGGCACCGGCTGCAGCTGCAGCAGCTGACCCTGGCCCAGGGCCGCTACAGCGGCCAGCTGGACCTGCAAGCCCAGGCACCGCTCGCGCTCTCGGCCCGGCTGCAAGGCGAGGTGGCCGCCACCCTGGGCCAACGCCCGTTGACGCTGCAGGCCGAGGCCGAGCTGCAAGGCCGCCTGGCCGGCGCGCAGGCGCAGCTGGACCTGCAGGCGCGGCTGCGCGAGCGCGGTGCCAGCGGCGCGCAGCCCTTGCAGCTCGCGGCTACCGTGCAGCCCTGGCAGGCCCAGCCGCTGCGCCAGGCGCAGGCACGGCTGCAGCAGCTGGACCTCGCCCCGCTGTGGCCGCAGGCGCCGCAGACCCGGCTGGAGGGGCGCGTGGACATCCGCCCCGGCGCCGACACCCACGCCGGCAGCGGCCTGCCCTGGCAGTGGGAAGTCCAGCTGCGCAACACCCTGACCGGCCCCTGGGACCGCCAGCGACTGCCGATCGAGCAGCTGCAGGCCCAGCTGCTGCAGCAAGGCCCGCTCTGGACGCTGCAGGACCTGCAGGCACGCATCGGCCCGGCGCCGGCCGGCAGCGCCAGCAGCCGAATCCAGGCCAGTGGGCAATGGCACGCCGACCGCTCGGCCCGCCCGGCCTGGCAAGGTCAGGTGCGGCTGCAGCAGGTGGCGCTGGCGCAGCTGCACACCGCGCTCGAAGGCGCCACCCTCAGCGGGCAGGTGCAGGCCCGTCCGCAAGGCCCGCAGGGCGTGGCCATCACGGCCGACCTGCAGCCCGACACCCCGCTCTACAGGCCGGCGCAGCCCGGACAGAGCGCGCCGGGCCAATTGCAACTGCAGGGCCTGTGGACGCCCGAACGCTGGCAATTCGACACCCTGCGTCTGCAGATCGCCGGGGCCGAGCTGCAGGCCCGTGGCAGCTGGCAAACCCAGACCCGCAACGCCGAAGGCCGATGGCAGCTGCAACTCCCGGGCCTGCAGGTCCAGGCCGAAGGCCTGATCGGTCCGGACCAGGGCCAGGGCACGCTCCTGCTGGAAGGCAGCGACCTGGCCCGCGCGCAGGCCTGGCTGCAACGCTGGCCCCTGCCCGGCGCCTTGCTGGCAGCGCCCGCCCTGCAAGGCCAGGCGCAACTGCAGGCGCGCTGGCAAGGCGGCTGGGCACAGAACGACACCCAGGTGCAGGCCCGTCTGAGCGGCGCCGGTCTGGGCAGCCCGGCCCTGGGCACGGGTCGTCTGCAGACCCTGACGCTGGCCCTCGACGGCAGCCCGCAGCAGCTGCAAGCCCGGGCCGAAGGCCATTGGCAGGCAGGGGCAGCGGCTGGCGCGGCCTGGCCCTTCGATACCCAGGCCCAGGCACACAGCGATGGTCGCGGCGGCTGGCAGGGCCGCTGGCTGCAGGCCCGGCTGCACATGCCACGCCAGATCCTGATGCCGGCCTCGACACCGACGACGACACCGACGGCCCCGGCACAGCGCTCGCCCTCGCCCGGCACGACACCCTCCGGCACGACACCCTCCGGCCCAACGACACCCGGCCCGACAGCCCAGGCCGCCCCCGGCCTGCAACTGCAACTGCAGCAGCCGGTGGACTGGCAGTGGCAGCCCGGTGCGGCAGAGGGCGCGCCATCCTTGCGCTGGTCGGCGCTGGACTGGCAGCTGCGCAGCCACGATGCCCGCGCCGCCCGCCTGCGTCTGGACGCCGGCGCCTGGCCCCTGCAAACGGCACAGCCCTGGCGCGCAGCGCTCGAAGACCTGCCCGTGGCCTGGTCCACCCTGCTCGGGCTGCCCGCCCTGCAGGGCGATCTGCTGCTGCGCGGCCAGGCCGAACTGGCCTCGCTGGCCCCGCTGCAGCTGCAGGCCCGGCTCGAACGCCAGCGCGGCGATCTGGCGGTGCGCGCCGACCTGGCAGGCCAGCGCCCCCTGCAGGCCGGACTGCGCAGCGCCGATGTGCAGCTGCAGGTGCAAGGCCCACTGGCCACGCTGCAGCTCGACTGGGCCAGTGCCCAGGCCGGCGAGGTCCGCGCCCAGGTGCAGGCGCGCACGCCTGCAGGCGCCGAGGGCGCGCAGGCCTGGTCCGCGGCCGTCCTCAGCGGCGATGTGCAGGCCCGCTGGCCCCAGGTCGGCGCCTGGTCGTGGCTGGCGCCACCGGGCTGGCGCGCGCAGGGCTCGCTGGACGCCCGCTTCAGCCTCGGCGGCACCCTCTCGCAACCGCGCTGGGACGGCCAGCTGCAGGCCGATCAGCTGGCCCTTCGCTCGGCGGTGCAGGGGGTCGAACTCGGCCAGGGCCGGCTGCGCGCGCGCCTGCGCGACCAGCAGATGGTGCTCGAATCCCTGTCACTGCGCGGCGCCGGCCCGCAAGGCGGCGAGCTCAGCGGCGAAGGCCTGCTGCAATGGCAGACGGGCGACAACGCCAGCAGCCTGCGCGGCGTGCGTGCCGAGCTGCGCCTGCGCGCCCAGGGCCTGCGCGTGAGCCAGCGTGCCGACCGGCGTCTGGCCGTCTCGGGCGATGTGCGCACCACCCTCGAACAGGGCCAGCTGCGCCTGCGCGGCCAGCTGCGTGCCGACCAGGCCCTGTTCGTGCTGCCCGAAGACAACACGCCCCGGCTGGGCAGCGACGTGGTGGTGCTCGGCACACCGACCCCTGCGCGGCCAGCCGCCGGCACGGCCGAAGGCGGCGCCTGGCTGCGCACCCCCGACCTGGCGGTGACGCTGGACCTGGGGCCGGACTTCCAGCTCCAGGGCCAGGGGCTGCGCACCCGGCTGGCGGGGGTGCTGCAACTGGCCAGCAGCGAAGCCACGCAGGGCCTGCCCCGCCTGACTGGTGAGGTCCGCACCGAAGGCGGCCGTTACCGGGCCTATGGCCAGCAGCTGGAGATCGAACGCGGCGTGCTGCGCTTTGCGGGCCCTTATGACAACCCCGTGCTGGACATCCTGGCGCTGCGGCCGCAGCTGCCCCAGCGCGTGGGCGTGCGCATCACCGGCACGGCGCAGTCGCCGCGCATCCGCCTGTACGCCGACCCCGACATGCCCGATGCCGACAAGCTCGCCTGGCTCGTGCTTGGCCGCTCCCCCGCCGGTGGCGGCGCCGAGTCGGCCCTGCTGCAGCAGGCCGCCCTGGCCCTGCTGGGCGGCAACGGCCCCGGCCTGAGTGGCGAACTCGCGCAGGCCCTGGGCCTGGACAGCATCGGCCTGAGCACCCCCAGCGGCGACAACGCCACCGGCGCGGCCATCGTGCTGGGCAAGCGCCTGTCACGGGACTTCTACCTGGCCTACGAAAGCAGCGTCAGCGGCACCTTCGGCAGCCTGTTCATCTTCTACGACCTCTCGCAACGCCTGACCCTGCGCGCGCAGGCCGGCGACCTCAATGCACTGGACCTGATCTACACCGTGCGCAGGGACTGAACAAGGTATTGCGCGGACAAGGGATTGCGCGGCGCGGCCCGATACAATCGCGCACACCCAACGCCGCCATAGTTCAATGGATAGAACGAGCGCCTCCTAAGCGCTAGATGCAGGTTCGATTCCTGCTGGGGGCGCCACATGCAAGGCCGCACACGTTCAATACGGTGCGGCTTTTTGCTTGGACTTGCCCTGCAACTTGCCCTCAATGTGCGCGGCGCGAGGGCGCAGACGCAGACACAGACGCCGGGCCGTTGTGGAGCACATGCACATCGTGGTGCGCGGACTTGCGTGGCGCAGCCGGCTGCGCCGGGCTGGCCATGGCCGACCACAGCGAGAACAGGGCCTGGGTGGCCTCCTGCAGGGCCGCGGTGGAGACATCGGTGCTGCGCGGCCAGGGCCAGGCCCCCAGGCCCCAGGTGCCGGCATGGTGCAGGTGCTCGTTGGCCTGGTGCCAGCGTTTTTCGAGCAGGCGTGCGAGCTCGCGGGTCGAGCTGTTGGCCACGCCGGCCAGGCGGGTGTTGTACTGCACCGCGCGTTCCAGAAACGGCCTGAAGACCATGGTCTGCCACTGCAGGGCTGCGCCCGGGTCGCGCACATCGCAGGCGGCGTTGCAGCAGTCGGCGAACTCGCCCATGATTTCCTTGTAGACGCTCAGGTGCAGGTTCATCCAGTTTTCGTACTCGCCCACCGAGAGGTTGGCGAGGTCAAACCACACGCCCATCTGGGCCTTGCTGGCGTCTTGCAGTGTTTCCTGGTTCATGAAGGGTTCTCCAAATCGGCATCCACAAAAGTCCGCCATGGGGCGGTGCTGCGGGGCAGTCTGTCCTGGCCCGGCGCTGCGGTCTGTGCCCGCGCGCGCAGGACGCGGCGAGTCAGCCGCCATCGGCTCGCCGGTGGTGGCTGCGCTGGGCATCGCACCGACAGGACGCGCAGGTGCCGGCACGCTGCAGCCCCGGCCTTGCGGCGACCCCGGCCATCCGGCCTGGCGCGGCAAGGCCCAACCCCCGGGAGCTCCCCATGAACGAACGACTGAACGCGGGCCGCATCTGCTCGCACGATGTGCAAACCGTCACCCGCGACCGCGACCTGGTCCAGGCCGCCCGACAGATGCGCGAGCAGCATGTCGGCGCGCTGGTGGTGGTCGAAGCGAGCAACAGCCAGCACCACGCCATCGGCATGCTGACCGACCGCGACATCGTCACGGCCGTGGTGGCCAACGGCCTGCAGCCCGATGTGCTGCAGGTCGGCGACGTGATGAGCCGGCGGCTGGTGACGGTGCGCAGCGACGCCTCGCTGGTGGACCTGCTGCGCACCATGCGCAACCACGGCCTGCGCCGCTTGCCGGTGCTCGATGCACGCGACCACCTGATCGGCCTGGTCAGCCGCGATGATGTGATCGAAGTGCTGGCCCAGGCGCTGGAGCTGGCGTCCTCGGTGGTGCCGGCCAGCGCCGCACGCGAGCGGCAGATGCGCAAGGGCAGCCATGCCGGCAAGGGTGCCACCGCACCGGCGCAGGCCTCGGCCTCGCATCCGTCGGCCTGAGAGGTTTCTGGCGCGACGGTCTGCGGGCATCGACGCTTGTGGGTCAAAATCCTTGACTTGTACGCTTGCCATTTCTCACAAGGATTCCCCACAAGGACCCTGCCGATGTCTGATCTGCACGCCCACCAGCGCCAAGCCCCGCTCCCGGGGCTGCACCCCGCCCCCAGCCTGACCCGGGACGCACGCCCCGCCAGGGGCCATCACTCGGCTCGACGGCCCGCACGGCTGCTCACACCCCTGCTCGGCGGCATGCTCGCCGCGCTGCTGACCCTGCAGACCGCATGGGCCGACAGCGCGCCTGTAAGCGGCCTGCAGGCGCAGACCGTGGCCAAGGGACTGGAGAACCCCTGGGCGGTGGCCTTTCTGGATGACCAGCGCTTTCTGGTCACCGAGCGACCCGGGCGGCTGCGGGTGGTGCATGCCGACGGCCGCATCGAGCCCCCGGTCAGCGGCCTGCCGGCCATCGAGGCCAGCGGCCAGGGCGGTCTGCTCGACCTCGTGACCGACCCGGACTTTGCGCACAACCAGCAGCTGTATTTCTGCTACACCGAGCCCGGCGAAGGCGGCACCAATGGCACCGCGCTGGCCAGCGCCCGCCTGAGTGAAGACCTGCGCAGCCTGCAACAGCTCAAGGTGCTGTTTCGCCAGTTGCCCAAGATGGCCGGGCGCCACCATTTCGGCTGCCGCATCGTGATGGGGGGCCAGGGCGATCTGCTGATGACGCTGGGCGAACGCTTTACCGGCATGCAGCAGGCGCAGACCCTGGACAACCACCTGGGCAAGGTGGTGCGGCTGCAGCGTGACGGCCGGGTACCGGCCGACAACCCCTTTGCCGGCCGCAATGGTGCGCGCGCCGAAATCTGGAGCTACGGCCACCGCAACCCGCAAGGGGCGGCCATCGGGCCTGACGGTGCGCTGTGGATCCACGAACACGGCCCGCAAGGGGGTGATGAGGTCAACCGCATCAGCCCCGGCCGCAACTATGGCTGGCCGGTCATCACCTATGGCGAGCAATACGGCGGTGGGCGTATCGGCCAGGGCCTGACCCAGCAGGCGGGCATGGAGCAGCCGCTGCACCAGTGGACGCCCTCGATTGCGCCCTCGGGCATGGCCTTCATCCAGGGTGAGCGTTATGGCCCGCAATGGCGCGGGCAGATGGTGGTGGGCTCACTCAAGTTCCGCCGCCTGCACCGCCTGGCCTGGCAAGGCGAGCAACTGGTGCGCGACGAAGTGCTGGCACCCGCCGGCCTGAACCAGCGGGTGCGTGATGTGCGCCAGGGACCCGATGGCTGGCTCTACATCGTCACCGATGCCACCGATGGCCAGCTCATGCGGCTGGTGCCGCAGCGTTGAGCGGCCCGGCGATCACGTGCGCTCAGGCCTTCTTGGCCCAGGCCGAGCACCAGCCCTTGGCGGCAACCTGCTTGCCCGGGAAGAGGCCGCAACCGCCGCTGGCGGCGCCGGCCTTGCCCTGGTAGAGGGCGCAGTTGGCACAGGTCTGGCCGGCGGCGTATTTGGGGAACTTGGCCTTGTCCACCTTGGTGGCATCGGCCTTGTAGCCCACGCCCACGGCCTGGGGGTCGTTTTCGGCGACCATGGCCTGGGCGCTGGCCTGCTGGGCCACCAGGGTGGCGCCGGCAGCGGTGGCCATCTGCATCATGAACACACGGCGGTTGGTGCTGGAACGGACGGTCATGCGAATCTTCCTTGGAATAACGCCAGAAAATACTGGACAGTTCATTTTGCGCCTAATCAAGTCAACCGTCGAACATCTGCGTATACCTGAGCACCTTGCTCGGCCATTGAACCTAAAAACGGCAGTTGGACGCGCCCGAGCGTGCTGTTCTGGGGTGCTCTGGCAAGGCGCGAGGAGGCCGCAGGCTGCACCCCTGCAACGACGAGCAACGCCGCCAGAGCGCCCCAGGGCAGTGCGATCGGGTGCGTAGCGGCCTCACCCCTGCGGTGATCCTTGGCTTGCATGTGAATGTCCATGTTCATCAGGGTTTCCAGCGGGTCGGTAGCGGCCAACTGCCGTTTTTAGGTTGAACGCTTCAGCACAACTTCAGAATCCAGCCGGAAACGGCTCTTGACCGCGAGCGCCGCCCCCCCGAACGTGCAGCCGCAGCGCGGGGCTTTGGGGCCGGCCCGCTGTCCGGCACCCGCACAACATGCCAGAATGCCCTGTCCATCCTGACGTTCACCACCGACTGACCTGCCATGCTGACACTTCTGACCGGACTGCTGTTGTTTCTGGGCGTGCATTCGCTGCAGGCCCTGGCCCCCGAGTGGCGCGCGCAGCGCCGTGCGCAGTGGGGCGAGTTGCCCTACAAGGCGGTCTATTCCCTGCTTTCGCTCGTTGGTCTGGCCCTGATCGTGATCGGCTATGGCCAGGCCCGCCTGGAACCGGTGCCGCTGTGGACGCCGCCGCGCGGCATGGTCCATGCCAGCTTCCTGCTGCTGTGGGTGTCGATGGTGCTGCTGGTGGCCGCCTACTGGCCCGGCAACCGCATCCGCAGCCGCCTGCGCCACCCGATGACACTGGGCGTGAAGGTCTGGGCCTTTGCCCACCTGCTGGCCAACGGCACTCTGGCCGATCTGATGCTGTTTGGCACCTTCCTGATCTGGGCCGTGCTGGTGTTCCGCTCGGCACGGCGTCGCCCGGTCACGGCCCCTGCCGCATCCGGCAACCTGACGGCCACCGTGCTGGCGGTGCTGATGGGCACCGGTGTCTGGGCCCTGTTCCTTTGGGGCGGCCTGCACGCGCGCTGGATCGGCGTCAACCCCTTCGGCAGCATGGGCGCATGAACACCGCCCAGCCGCACCGGCGCCTGTGCACCGACTGCGGCGTCTCGCGCACCGCCGAGCCCGCGCGCTGCGGCCAGGCCTGCCAGTTCATCGCGCCGGATTACCCCACGCTGGAGCGCCGTGTCCACGGGCGCGCTCGCCAAGAAGGCACCGCCCAGCCCGATGAGTTGTTCTTCGGCCCCTACACGCAAATGCACGCCGCCCGCCTGCACCAGCCGCTGGCCGGCGCGCAATGGACCGGCCTGACCACTCGCCTGGCCGAACGCCTGCTGGAGACGGGCCAGGTCGACGCGGTGATCGCCATGGCCCCACACCCCGAGGACCGCTGGCGCCCCATGCCGGTGATCGTCACCCGCGCGCAGGACATGGCCCAATGCCGCGGCATGCGCATGGGCTACGCGCCGCTCATCAGCCTGGTCGAACCCGCGCTCGCGCAAGGCCACAAGCGCCTGGCCGTGATTGGCATCCCCTGCCAGGTCTACGCCCTGCGCGCGCTGCAGCCGCAGCTCGAACGCGAGCAAGGCCTGCAGTCGCTGTTGGTCATCGGCACGCCCTGCTCCGACAACACCAGCACTGAGCATTTCCACGACTTCCTGGCCCGGCTCTCGCCGCGCCCGCAGGACATTGCCTACCTGGAGTTCCGCGCCGACTACCACGTCGAGATCCGCACCGACCAGGGCCAGCAGCGGCGCATCCCCTTCCTGCAGCTGCCGCTGGCCGACCTGCCGCCCGACTTTTTCCCGCTGACCTGCCGCACCTGCGTGGACTACGCCAATGTGCTGGCCGACATCACGGTGGGCTATATGGGCGGCGACGGCCAGCAATGGTTGCTGGTGCGCAACGCGCGCGGGGCGGCGGTGCTGCAGGGCTTGGGCGACGAAGTGGTGCTCTCTGCCCCCATCCACAAGGGCCGACGCGCCGGCGCGGTGCGCGGCTTTATGGCCAACACCGAGCGCGCCGCCGGCGGCCTGCCCCTGCGGCGCATGCCGTCCTGGCTGCGGCCCCTGGTCGGCTGGCTGATGCCGCGCATTGGGCCGCGCGGGCTCGAATTCGCCCGTGCCCGGCTGGAAATGAAGGCGGTCGAGACCGTGCTGCACCTGCGCCGCCAGGCCCCGGCCAAGCTCAAATCCATGGTGCCGGCCCATGTCTGGGCGCTGGTCGCGCCGTATGGTCTGAAGCCTGAACCGGGCGAGCAAAACCCAAGAGTGTAAATAAAACTTGACAGTTTGAGGTGACCTTCCGATGATGGACGTATTCCCATCACGGACTCGCCATGGCCTCGACTTTTCCTTTTGCTGCCATCGTCGGTCAGGACGACATGACCCTGGCCATCCAGGTCGTGGCGGTGGACCCGAGCATTGGCGGCGTGCTGGTCCTCGGCGACCGCGGCACCGGCAAATCCACTGCGGTGCGCGCCCTGGCCGACCTGTTGCCGCCCATCGACGTGGTCGGCGGCTGCGCTTACCGCTGCGACCCGCAACGCCCCGCCGGCCTGTGCGAACGCTGCCAGCCGGCTGAAGGCGCCACCACAAGCAAGGGCAAAAAAGCCTCCAAGCTGCCCATCGAAAGCCGCCCGGTCGCCGTCGTCGACCTGCCGCTGGGTGCCACCGAAGACCGCGTCGTCGGCGCGCTCGACCTCGAAAAAGCCCTGTCGCAAGGCATCAAATCCTTCGCTCCGGGCCTGCTGGCCCAGGCGCACCGCGGCTTTTTGTACATCGACGAAGTCAACCTGCTCGAAGACCACCTGGTGGACCTGCTGATCGACGTCGCCGCCTCAGGCGAAAACCTGGTCGAACGCGAAGGCCTGAGCCTGCGCCACCCCGCGCGCTTTGTGCTGGTGGGCAGCGGCAACCCCGAAGAAGGCGAGCTGCGCCCGCAGCTGCTCGACCGCTTTGGCCTCGCGGTGCAGGTGCGCACCCCGCAGGACCTGGCGCTGCGCGTCGAAGTGGTGCGTCGGCGCGACGCCTTCGAGCGCGACGCCCAGGCCTTTCGCGCCCAATGGCAGGACGCCAACCAGGCGCTGCAACAGCGCATCGTCAAGGCGCGCAAGCGCCTGGCCGCCGTGCAGACCAGCGACGACCTGCTGATGCTCTGCGCCCGCCTGTGCCAGCAGCTGGGCACCGACGGCCTGCGCGCCGAACTCACGCTGCTGCGCGCCACCCGCGCCCTGGCCGCCCTGCAAGGCCACAAAGAAGTCACCGCCGAGCACCTGCGCACCATGGCGCCGCTCGCGCTGCGCCACCGCCTGCGCCGCAACCCGCTCGACGACGCCGATGCCGGCGTGCGCGTCGAACGCAGCCTGCAGGACGTGCTGGCGGCCGCATGAACGCGGCGGCGCAGCGACCAGCGGAGGGGGCTGATGCAGCGGCTGCCCGCCTGCAGAGCAGCTTCCTGACCACACCCACGATGCCCCAACAACAGGCGCCTGTAGCGGCCGAAGCCGCTGCACGCTGGCACGACGCCCGCATCGCCCTGCAACTGCTGGCGCAGCAGCCGCACCGCCTGGGCGGCATCTGGCTGCGTGCGCCGCACGGCCCCGTGCGCGAGGCCTGGCTGCAGGCCCTCGCCGCCCTGCCCTTGCCCCTGATCCCCGCGCCCGGCTCGGTCGACAGCGCCCGCTGGCTCGGCGGCCTGGACCTGGCCGCCACGCTGCAGACCGGCCGCCTGCAGGAACAAGCCGGCCTGCTGCGCCAGGCCAATGGCGGGCTGCTGTGCCTGCCCATGGCCGAACGCTTTGCACCCGCACTCACCGCCACCCTGGCCCAGACCCTGGACCGCGGCGGCGTGGACCGTGGCGGCCGCTTCGAGCCCAGCCGCTTTGGCGTGGTGGCGCTCGACGAATCGCTCGACGACGAAGCCCCGCTGGCCCCGGCCCTGCAGGAGCGGCTGGGGTTATGGAT
>Ga0255182_1000937_pt1 | contig 16801 bp, 12 predicted proteins | sample Atl_UVDOM_RepA_8_FD_188420 | JGI IMG/M metagenome (GOLD analysis project Ga0255182, IMG submission 188420) | Freshwater microbial communities from Altamaha River, Georgia, United States - Atl_UVDOM_RepA_8d | ecosystem: Environmental > Aquatic > Freshwater > River | place: USA: Georgia...
TGTCATATTGACAATTCGACGGACTGTTGCGGATGAGGTCAGGATTGCCACCGGTGACTTGCAGCCCAGAAGCACAGGCCCGATCGCGATATTGTTACCAGCGGCAGTCTTCAGCAAGTTATAGGCGATGTTTGCCGCATCAATGGTCGGGCATACCAACAGATTGGCCTCCCCCACCAGGGTCGAACGGGGCATGATCGCGCGGCGCAGCTCGGCATCCAAGGCAATATCGCCATGCATCTCACCATCAATATTAAGATCAGGAGTCTTGTGACGCACGAGGTCCAAGACCCGACGCATCTTCTCTGCCGATGGCGTCGCACTGCTGCCGAAATTTGAATGCGAAAGCAGGGCGACACGTGGCTCGATTCCGATACGCCGCATTTCCTCGGCCGCCATCAGGGTGATCTCCGCCAGCTGTTCTGCGCTTGGATCTGCATTGACATGGGTATCCACAATCGCTACCGAACGCTTGGGCAGGATCAACAGGTTCATGGCGGCATAGGTCATGGTGCCTGGCCGATGGCCCAGTACCTGGTCCACATAATGAAGATGCAGGGCGTGACTGCCGAAGGTGCCGCAGATCATGCCATCGGCCTCGCCACGATGAATCATCATGGCACCGATCAGGGTGTGACGACGACGCATCTCGAGCTTGGCATACTGCTCGGTAACGCCTTTCCGCTCGGTCATATGGTGATAGGTTTCCCAATACTGCCGATAGCGGGGATCTGACTCCGGGTTGATCAGCTCGAAATCAACGCCAGCACGAATCCGCAGGCCAAAGCGTTCGATTCGACTTTCAAGCACGCTTGGCCGGCCCACCAGGACCGGCCGCGCAAGCCCCTCATCCACGACGACCTGAACGGCCCGCAGCACGCGCTCTTCTTCACCCTCGGCATAGACGATACGATTTTTAGAGGCACGCTTCGCAGCCGAGAAGATTGGCTTCATGAAGTTGCCCGAGTGATAGACAAATTCCTGCAGGCGATCGACATACGCATCGAAATCTGCAATCGGCCGGGTGGCCACACCACTGTCGGCAGCCGCCTTAGCCACCGCCGGCGCAATCTTCACAATCAGTCGAGGGTCAAACGGTTTGGGAATCAGATACTCGGGACCAAACGATAGTGCGCCGCTGCCATAGGCGGCCGAGACCACCTCGCTCTGCTCGGCCCGGGCGAGCTCGGCCACCGCATGCACTGCAGCCAACTCCATCGCGCGCGTGATCGTTGTCGCGCCCGAATCAAGAGCGCCACGGAAAATAAACGGAAAGCACAATACATTATTGACCTGGTTGGGATAATCGGTGCGTCCCGTGGCAACAATCGCATCGTCACGCACCGCCTTGACGTCCTCGGGCAGGATCTCCGGGTCGGGATTGGCCAACGCAAAAATCAGCGGCCGCTTGGCCATTGTGGCGACCATCTCTTTTTTCAGAACACCACCCGCGGAAAGTCCGAGAAAGACATCCGCATCACGAATGATCTCGGCCAGACTCCGGGCATCTGTTTTCTGAGCAAACCGGGCCTTCTCTGGATCCATTAGCTCGACACGGCCCTCGTAGACCACACCTGCAAGATCCGACACCCAAATGTTCTGCTTCGGCAGGCCCAGATCCAACAGCAGATCCAGGCAGGCAAGGGCCGCCGCGCCGGCACCCGATACCACCAGCTTGATGTCCTTGATGTCTTTTCCAACAACCGTCAGGCCGTTGACCAGCGCCGCGCCCACCACAATGGCCGTTCCATGCTGGTCATCGTGGAAGACCGGAATCTTCATCCGCTCGCGCAGCTTGCGCTCGACATAAAAACAATCGGGCGCCTTGATATCCTCGAGATTTACGCCGCCAAAGGTGGGCTCAAGGGCAGCAACAATATCGACGATTCGATCAACATTGGTCTCATTGATCTCAAGATCAAACACATCGATACCTGCAAACTTTTTAAAGAGAACGCCCTTGCCTTCCATGACCGGCTTGGCCGCAAGGGGACCGATATTTCCAAGTCCCAGCACGGCCGTGCCGTTGGTGATCACGGCGACTAGGTTGCCGCGCGATGTATACCGAAATGCATTGAGGGGGTCTTTGACAATTTCCTCACAGGCGGCGGCCACCCCTGGCGAATAAGCGAGCGCCAGGTCGCGCTGATTGACCAGCTGTTTGGTGGGTGTTACCGAGATTTTTCCGGGGCTGCCGCTCTCGTGATACTCAAGCGCCTGCTGTCGAAGCTGCGGATCCATGGCCCACCCCGTTTGATGTCATTGGAAGAAGTGGATTATCCCACGACACTATCGTCACTCCCTATCCGCAGATGCACATTCATCCTTGGGGGGCAACATCCAGGGCGTAGGCAATCACCTGCGCGACGTGCCGCGACTCACGTCGTGCCGCATCACGAATCTGATGTCGGCATGAAAATCCGTCCGCCACAATCCATGCGTCCTCCGGCATGGTCCGCACGGCGGGCAAGAGCGAGGCCTCTGCCATCGCGAGCGAGGACACCAAATGCTGTGCCTCGTAGCCAAAACTGCCCGCCATGCCACAACAGCTGCTCTCAATTAAGGCCGGCGTCGCCCCCACCGAGGCCAGCGCCTCCAGGGTGGGCGAAATCGCACCCAACGCCTTCTGATGGCAATGGCCGTGCACCCGGATCATTGGTAATGGCCGTCTGCGGATGCCCTCGGCACGCACTCGACCAGCCGCCATCCACCATTCCTCAAACAACATCGCCTGTTCCGCAAGTTTGTCCGCCCTCGGGCCAAGCCGCATGACCTTCCACTCATCACGCATGCTGAGTAGACAAGATGGCTCTAAACCCACCACCGGCACCCCACGATCAATCGCAGGGGCCAGCGCCTGCAATGTCTCGTCGGCCATCGCCCGGGCGGGCTCAATCATGCCAACCGACAGATGGGTCCGGCCACAGCACAAAGGCCTCCCCGCTGCTGCACCGGACAGAAATACTTTAAACCCCAGGCGACGCATTACAGAAAACGCCGCATGCAGGTGTTCGGGCTCATAGGCATTATTAAACGTATCCGCCCAAAGAATCACGTCACAGTCATCGATGCCAACAGGCGTGTCCACATCAGCAGCAGATGTAAGGCCCACCGAGAGGTCATCCACGGATGCCGGCCGTGCCAACGTCAATTTGAACGCGGTTCTTGCAAACGTATCACGACGCCACACCGGCAACGGACGTTCAGCCGCGATGCCCAGCCACTTTTCACCCAATGCGCGCATCAATGCGCTACGGTTACGCAGATTCAACAGGCCAGCAAGCAATGGAATACTGGCAACCCGCCGTGCCAAAAAAGGCAGCGCCGCAATCATCCGATCCTTGCGGGAGAATCCCGAACGTCTTCCGACCTGGTAGGCAGCCTCAATCTTCATGCGGGCCATATCCACGCCGGTGGGACACTCACGCTTACATCCTTTACAGCCCACACAGAGTTCTAATGCATCCTGAACTGCAGAGGACTGCCAGGCGGAAGCGCCGAGCTGCCCGCTGAGCGCAAGTCTCAGCGTATTGGCCCTTCCGCGGACGGAATGCTGCTCGTCGCGGGTGATGCGATAACTCGGGCACATCGTCCCAGCATCAAACTTTCTGCAATGGCCATTGTTGTTGCACATCTCGACCGCCTTGGAGAATCCAAGCGCCGGGTCGTTGCCTGCGCCCACCGCTGAGACCGCTATGCCAAAGCTGCCCGGCTCTCCTTTGCGCGAGGGATCGTTATCAACATTCCAGGCTGACCAATCCAGCCCTGTCGACATCGGTTCAACCTGATACCGCGGCGAGAACCGAAACAACGAAGCATCGTCCATTTTCGAGCAGTGCACGATCTTGCCCGGATTCATCCGATTGTCGGGATCAAAGGCGGCCTTCACCTGCTCGAAGGCATGCGTGATCCGATCTCCAAATTGCCATCGCACCCATTCACTTCGGACGAGGCCATCACCGTGCTCACCAGAGAATGCGCCTTTGTAACGCCTGACGAGTGCGGCTGCTTCCTCTGCGATCGCACGCATTTTCTGAGCGCCATCACGCCGCATATCCAGAATCGGCCGAACATGAAGCGTGCCCACTGATGCATGTGCATACCACGTGCCCTGGGTGCCATGCCGCGCAAACACCTCGGTGAGCTGCGCCGTGTAATCCGCGAGATGCTCGAGCGGAACCGCACAGTCTTCGATAAAGGAGACAGGCTTGCCGTCACCCTTCAGCGACATCATGATGTTGAGACCCGCCTTACGTACCTCCCAGAGCGCTGACTGCGCGCGCGGATCGGCCAGCGGGACCACCGAGCCCGGCAGGCCAAGATCGGCCATCAGCTGCTCCAGGTCATGCAGACCACGGTCGGCAACTGCAGAATCTTCATGGGCGAATTCCACCAGCAGCAGGGCATCGGTCGGCCTGCCCAGCGTCTGCGTGAGTGCAGCCTCGATCACCGGCGCAAACACCGGATTGGCACGTGACAGCTCAATCATTGTTAGGTCTACAAGCTCTACCGCGATTGGCTTGAGAGCGACGATATGGCGTGTCATCTCCATCGCCTGATGAAAGCTCGGAAAATTCACGACACCCAGCCGCTTGTTCTTGGGCAGCGGTGAAAGCTTTAACTTCAGAGACTCAAAATAGCCAAGCGTTCCCTCCGAGCCCACCAACAGCTGCGCGAAGTTCACCCGATGACGCTCAGCCTCAGCGCAATAGGGGCGTTCGCTCTGGGGGTAAAACACGTCCAGGTTATATCCCCCAACACGACGCATCACCTTCGGCCAGAGTTCGACGATGTCATCCCGAACCGATTCTGCGATCTGAAATAAACGCGGAATCAATGCGTTTAAACGCGCATTGGACAGACGCATGTCCCCGCCATCACCGAATGATCCGAAGTAGGCCCGAGTTCCATCTGCCAACACGGCGTCCAGGCCCACAACGTTGTGGACCATGTTGCCGTAATACAGCGATCGCGAGCCGCAGGAGTTATTGCCCGCCATCCCGCCGATGGTGCACTGGGCAGCGGTCGATACGTCTACCGGAAACCAGACCCCATGGGGCTTGAGCTGCGCGTTTAACTGATCGAGCACCATTCCGGGCTGTACCGTCACGGTCATCGCATCCAGATCAAGCGAGAGCAGTCGATTTAGATATTTACTGTTATCAATTACCAGCGCCTCGCCGACCGTCTGGCCACACTGCGAGGTTCCTGCCCCGCGGGGCAGGACAGGCAGCCCCAGATCACGCGCAATATCGAGCGCGACACGGGCATCAAGATCGGTCTTGGGGATTGCTACCCCAATCGGCATCACCTGATAGATCGAGGCATCCGTGGCATAGCGGCCACGTGATGCATGATCCATCAGCACGTCGCCCTGCATCTCTCTGCCCAGACGGGCCGCCAGCTGACTTCGGGCACTGGCAGACTGCAGATTGCCGGAGAGAAACGCGCGCCGGCCGGCACTGGGGTTCGACATAACTCGCTGGGACCTGGGATATTGATCTACCATCATAGATCGGCCGGCCCGGCCCACCCCATTCGGAGTTTCATCCATGAAGCGCGACCCCAACAATGCCATTCACGCAGCCATCAATCCGCGGGCCACACTGAATCGAATCGGCCAAGGCCGTCATTTCCTGCAGATCCCGGGACCTTCGAACGTTCCGGATCGGGTACTACGGGCAATCGATTTTCCCACCATCGATCATCGTGGGCCTGAGTTCCAGCAACTTGGACGGCGCATCCTAGAGGCCATCAAGCCCATCTTCGGGACCACCCAGCCGGTGATGATCTACGCTGCCTCGGGCACAGGTGCCTGGGAGGCAGCACTGGTCAACACCTTGAACGCCGGGGACCAGGTGCTCATGGTGGAGACGGGCCACTTCGCAACACTGTGGAAAAAGCTCGCTGAGAAACTCGGACTAAAGACCGAATTCATCCCGGGAGACTGGCGGCGCGGCGTGGACTGCGGGCAGTTGGAATCTCGGCTAAAAGAGGACCATACCCACAGCATCAAAGCAGTCTGTGTCGTGCATAACGAAACCTCTACAGGGGTGCTCTCCGATATCGGGGCTGTGCGACGGGCCATCGATGCCGCCCACCATCCCGCCCTTCTGATGGTGGACACCATCTCGTCGGTGGGAAGCGTCGAGTTCAGACATGATGAGTGGGGGGTGGATGTAACTATCGGCAGCTCTCAGAAAGGCATGATGCTGCCCCCGGGAATTTCGTTTAACGCGGTGAGCGAAAAAGCCATTGCGGCCAGTCATAAATCCACCCTGCCCAAGGCCTACTGGGGATGGGAAGAAATGCTCGTTGCAAACCGCTCCGGTTTCTTCCCAACGACACCTGCGACCAATCTGCTCTACGGCCTCGCGGAGGCCTTGGACATGATGTTTGAGGAAGGGCTGCCCAATATTTATGCCCGCCATCAACGCCATGCGGAGGCAACACGTCGGGCGGTGCGCGCATGGGGGTTGGAGATTCTGTGCCAGAACCCCGCAGAGTACAGCCCAGTACTGACCGCAGCTGTCATGCCCAAACGTTCAGATGGCCAGCATTTCGATGCCGACGCATTTCGTCAGCTGGTGCTTGAGCGCTTCAACATGTCACTCGGCATGGGGCTTGCAAAACTGCAGGGCTGGGTCTTTCGCATCGGGCACCTGGGCGACTTCAACGATCTCAGCCTCATCGGGACGCTTGGCGGTGTTGAGATGGGACTAGCGGCAGCAGGAATTCCACATCAAAGAGGCGGCGTGCAGGCCGCAATCGACTATCTGGCCGAGCAGGCGCGCTAAGCCCTACGCAAGCACCCGGCCAACCGCGGCCGCCTGGATTCGCTCCCGAGTCTGAAGCACCCGCTGTGGATATTCGGTTGGCTGCTCAACCGCACCGACATAGGCGCGTAGGGCAGCCATTTCCGAACCAAATCGATCTAAGTATTCCCGCAGGATCTGGGCGCCGACCTGCATGTTGACCCAGGGGTCCAGGGCCAGCTTCTCCCCGCCAAAGGCCTTGAGCTTATCGGCGTGCGCCTTCGGCATGATCTGCATCAGGCCGACCGCTCCCATATTGCTCTCGGCCAAGGGGTTAAACGCCGATTCAATGGAAATCACTGCCAGCAGGAGGTGGGGGTCCAGCCGATAGGTCGCGGCGGTCTCGTAACTGGCCGCCACAAGCTGCTCAATCGCCCCCATCGCCACCCGGTGCCGGCTTGCAATCCATCTGGCCACCCTGCGCTGCTCCACCGTCAGGTTGGTCGGCAGTATGGTGTAGACCGAATTCATCTGCCGAGGAGATAAAGCCTCCAAGGCAAGACCGCTCCAGGCGCCGAGCCGAGCCCGCCCAGCGTCCGTCAGTAGGGTCGACAGTGCCAATAAGGCCAGGACGATAAAGGTGGTGGTCCGCTGCTTAAGCGACTCCCACCCCTGCATGACGGTGGGACTGGTGATATTCGGATCGGTCATGGGCCGATTGGAACACAGGCCACCCGCCCCTGCAATCTATAAAAAAACTTTAAAAATCAATTACTTATATACAACCTAGTGGTAAGTGTAGGCCCACTTAATCAGGGAGTCCATGGCCTGTTTAGATTTGCCGGCCTGGGGGTCATTGACCACCGCCACAAATACGACCCAGCGCCCCTCGGCGGATCGGATGTAGCCGGCCAGCGCCCGCACGTCATCCAGCGTGCCGGTCTTCAGCCAGGCCCTTCCCTCTAAAACGCTGTTGCGCATCCGATGCCGTACCGTCCCCTCGATGCCCACCGCGGGCAGTGTCTCCACCCATGACTGGGCGTCCGGGCCGACCAGGGCGTCGGCGAGCAGCCTTGCCAGACTCCGGGCCGAGATTCGCTCCTCGCGACTCAGACCCGAACCGTTATCCATGACAAGCTCGGGAAACACCAGACCCCGGGATGCCAGAAACGCCTTCACGGCAAGCCGTGACTCCTGACGGGTGGCTGGCCTGCCTTCGGCCGCCGACAGATTGAGAAACAACTGGCGGGTCATGGGGTTGTTGCTCAGCTTGTTGATATCCGCGACAAGCTCAATCAGGGGCCGTGGCGACTCCCACTGCACCAGCGTGCGGGCATGGTCCGGAGTGGTGCCCGTCTGCAGTTTGACTTTCATTACACCGCCAACACCCTCCCATGCAGAACGAAATGCCGTCATTGCAAACCGTGCGTGATCCATCACGCTGACATAAAAATCCACGCCATTGCACTGTTTGCCCATTACGCCACTTACAAAGAGCTTGGGCTCTGCACCCTTTTCCGCGGCATCCATACGGGCAGAGACCCGACTGCGCGCACATCCTCCATCCACCAGTTGTATTTTTTGATGAACCTCCTGTTCACGCAAACGCGGCTCCGTGACAACCCGTACACGCCGGCCGCCCTCCGACCATACGGATACTTTTACCGACTTAAAGTTGACCATCGCCGCATGGGGGCCGACGTTGTAAGTTGAAAAGGGGCGTCCATCAAACAGCCCTGGATCGACCTCGGGCTCATTGAAACGCGAACCATCAACCACAAGCGTTCCCTCAATGCGCTCGACGCCCATCGACTTAAGGCGTGTCGCAATCTCTACGAGATCCTCCACGACCAGCTTGGGGTCGCCACCACCCTGAAAAAATAGGTCTCCCCGGAGAATTCCAGCCTCTAGACGGCCGGTGGTTGCAATTCTGGTCTGATGGCGAAACTGCGGCCCAAGCAGGCCCAATGCAGCACGCGTGGTTACAAGCTTCATCACCGAAGCAGGATTCACGGGCATATCGGTATTTAACCCAATGCCATTAATGACAGGGCCCATCACCACCACAGGCGGCAGGGGAATAATGGCCACCGCCCAGGCGCTGTCGGGAAGGCCACTGGCGGAGAGTTCTTTTTTTACCTCAGCAGGCAGCGACGAAAACTTCACGATCGGCGTAAACTGCGCGGTCGCCGCGCAGGGTCCGATCATGGCGAGGAAAAAAATAAATGGGCGTGCTTTTCGGATCACTTCGTGCGATATTTTGTCAAAGATTTTGGAGACAGCCGTCATGGCACTTGAGAAAAATGAAAATTACTTTGAGCTGACCGATGACAGCGATCGTGCCTCTGCCATCGAGGCCCAGTTCAACGAAGATGCCCTAGAAGAGGCGCGCCGTAAAATCGCACCCGAAACCAGTCCCGATTTCGACGGCAAACACTGTATTGAGTGCGGCGAAAAGATCCCCTCCGCCCGACTCAAACTCGGAAAAATCCGCTGCATCGACTGCCAGACCCTTCGGGAACAGAAGACCCGCTTCTTCGGCGGCTAACCCCCCTAGACCGATCGGTCCTAGGGTAAACCCGTAAATTTCCTCGGCCAAGGCTTGAAAAAGGATTTGTCCGCCCCTACTATTAGCACTCAAGAGCGGTGAGTGCTAACAGCGCCCCGAGTCCCTCCGGGCTGCCTTCTGGCACGGATCCTCCCTCCGGCCCCAGAAGCGGTACCGCTCGATACCCTTGTTTAAATGTCTCTTTAGGAATGGAGTTCTCAACATGAAATTGCGTCCCCTGCACGACCGCCTCGTGGTCAAACGCCTCGATAACGAGCGCAAAACCGCCTCCGGCATCGTGATTCCCGACAACGTCGCAGAAAAGCCCGACCAGGGTGAAGTGATGGCCGTCGGCAACGGAAAAATCCTGGAAGACGGCAAAGTGCGCGCGCTCGATGTCAAAGTCGGCGACAAGGTGCTGTTTGGCAAGTACTCCGGCCAGACCGTGAAGGTCGATGGCGATGAGCTGCTTGTTCTGCGCGAAGACGACGTCATGGCCGTGATCGCCTAAGCGACGCGCCAACAGATTTTTCACATCAGTCAAGAATTTTTATCGGAGATTAACTATGGCAGCAAAACAAGTCATGTTCAGCGATGACGCCCGTCACAAGATGGTGGCCGGCGTCAATATTCTGGCCAATGCAGTCAAGGTCACTCTCGGCCCGAAAGGCCGTAATGTTGTGCTCGAGCGGTCCTTTGGATCACCCACCGTCACCAAAGACGGCGTATCGGTTGCGAAAGAGATCGAACTGAAAGACAAGTTCGAGAACATGGGCGCACAGATGGTGAAGGAAGTCGCCTCCAAGACCTCCGACTCCGCTGGTGATGGCACCACCACCGCCACCGTTTTAGCACAGGGCATCGTGCGCGAGGGCATGAAGTACGTCGCCGCCGGCATGAACCCAATGGATCTGAAGCGCGGCATCGACAAAGCCGTCGCGGCGATCACCGAAGAACTCAAAAAGATCAGCAAACCATGCACCACTTCCAAAGAAATCGCCCAGGTTGGCGCGATCTCCGCCAACTCCGATCAGGAGATCGGCGACATCATCTCCCAGGCGATGGAGAAGGTCGGCAAGGAAGGCGTGATCACCGTCGAAGACGGCAAGTCACTGAACAACGAACTTGATGTCGTAGAGGGTATGCAGTTTGATCGTGGCTATCTCTCGCCTTACTTCATCAATAACCCCGAGAAGCAGATCGCCGTACTCGACGATCCCTTCATTCTTCTGCACGACAAAAAAGTCTCCAACATCCGCGATCTGCTGCCGGTACTTGAGCAGGTCGCCAAGGCAGGCCGTCCGCTGCTGATTGTGGCCGAAGAGGTCGAGGGCGAAGCCCTTGCCACACTCGTGGTCAACAACATGCGCGGCATCCTGAAGACGGTTGCTGTCAAGGCCCCTGGCTTTGGTGATCGTCGCAAGGCCATGCTCGAGGACATGGCCATCCTGACCGGCGGTGTCGTGATCTCGGAAGAGACCGGCATGAGCCTGGAGAAGGCTGGTCTCAATGACCTGGGCCGTGCCAAGCGCGTGGAGATCGGCAAAGAGAACACCACCATCATTGATGGCGCCGGTGAAGCCAAGAATATCGAGGCACGCGTCAAGCAGATCCGTGTTCAGATTGAAGAGGCGACCAGCGACTACGATCGTGAAAAACTGCAGGAGCGTGTTGCAAAACTCGCTGGCGGCGTTGCCGTGATCCGCGTCGGTGCCGCAACTGAAGTTGAAATGAAAGAGAAAAAGGCTCGCGTTGAAGACGCGCTGCACGCCACCCGCGCCGCTGTTGAAGAGGGCATCGTGGCAGGCGGTGGCGTTGCCCTGCTGCGTGCCCGGAATGCGGTAACGGTCAAGGGCATCAATGCCGACCAGGACGCAGGCATCAAGATTGTGATGCGCGCTGTCGAAGAGCCCCTGCGCCAGATCGTGGCCAACTGTGGTGAAGAGGCCAGTGTCGTTGTGAGCAAGGTGCTCGAAGGAAAAGGCAGCCATGGCTACAACGCCGCAACCGGCGAATATGGCGACATGCTCGCCATGGGTGTGGTGGATCCCACCAAGGTCACCCGCACTGCCCTGCAAAATGCAGCCTCTGTGGCCGCACTGATGCTGACCACTGACTGCATGGTGGCCGAGGCCCCCGCCGAAGAAAAGGCCGGTGGTGGCATGCCCGGCGGCATGGGCGGTATGGGTGGCATGGGCGATATGGGCATGTAAAACCCACATTCAAGGTGGGCCGGAGCCCCCGCAGTTCAGCAACACTGGCTCCGGTTGCATTGAATGTCTCCTTTGTTTTGAGCCCCGCGGCAACGCGGGGCTTTTTTCTTTATGATCGTCGGTATGAATTTTTTCGGCCGACTTCAACATGCCTGGCAGCATCAGCAATCCATGCTGTGTGTGGGCCTAGATCCAGATCCCGCAAGGTTTCCTTCTCCGCTCAAATCGCTTCTCCAGCGCGATCCGCTCGCGGCAATCGAGGCCTTCTGCATCGGCATCATGGAGGCCACTGCCGCCTATGCCTGCGCATTTAAACCACAGATTGCCTATTTCGCCTCAAGTGGCGCTGAGCGTGTGCTGGAAAAACTCGCGATACTATGCCGCGATCGCTATCCGCATCATGTCTGGGTGCTGGATGCAAAACGTGGCGATATCGGATCCACTGCGGAGCACTACGCGAAAGAGGCCTACGATAGATATCTCGCAGATGCCGTGACCGTTAACCCCTACATGGGCACCGATAGCCTGGCGCCTTATCTCCAGTATGAGGGCCGCGGCATCTTTGTACTGTGCCGCACCTCTAATCCTGGCGGCGATGATTTCCAAATGCTCGACGTCCATGGCCATCCGCTTTACCTAGAGGTCGCCAGGCAGGCATCGCAGCGCTGGAATCAACACCAACAGGCGGGCCTGGTCATTGGGGCCACTTATCCCCGAGAAATTGAGGCTGTTCGGAACATAGCACCAGAGCTGCCGTTTTTGATTCCTGGAATTGGCGCCCAAGGCGGTGATCTGATCGCCACTGTGAAGGCGGGCCGCAATGCCTCCGGTGGCATGCTCATCAACTCATCGCGGGCGATTCTTTACGCCAGTAGCCAAGACGACTGGCAGGATCAGGCGGCCGCCGTCGCGCGCAGCACGCGTGATGACATCAATTCGGTACCCAACTGATACGCGGCCGAACCAATCCCCCTCGACACACCGTTTACTAAAGACCATCGCCCCACAGATGAATGCCTCTTCCCCCATCGCGTCGGCATCCGCCTTAATTGCCCGTCCAGCAGACAGCTCAGGGGCGTGGGCCCTGCTGCACAAAGAGACCATGCGCTTTGTAAAGGTGCATCTGCAGACGATCCTCGCGCCGGTGATCTCCAGCCTGCTCTTTTTATTGATCTTTTCTTATCTGCTCGAAGGGCGGGTCGAGCCCCATCCTGGCATCAGCTATGCCGCATTCCTGGTGCCTGGACTGGTCATGATGACACTGCAACAGAACGCTTTTGCGAACACGTCATCAAGCATCACCCAAAGCAAGATGACCGGCAACCTGGTGTTTTTGCTGCTGTCTCCGATGCGACCGTGGGAATGGTTCATTGGCTATATCGGTGGTGCCGTCCTTCGGGGACTGGCCTGCGGTCTTGGTGTATGGCTGGTTGCAGTTCTCTTTGTGCCTGGCACCCTGCACTCACTGATCTGGGTCGTCGTATTTGGGCTGCTTGCCTGCATCGTGCTGGCTACACTTGGATTTATCGCCGGACTCTGGGCGGAAAAGTGGGATCACGTCTCCGTATTTCAAAACTTTCTGATTAATCCCTTGACCATGCTGGCGGGGGTCTTCTATTCGGTCCAGCAGCTGCCACCGCTTTGGCAGGCCATTAGCCATGCGAATCCATTTTTCTACCTAATTGACGGGTTTCGTTACGGCGTATTCGGCGTCGCCGATGTCTCGCCCTGGATGAGCCTGGCCATCTCCGGATCCTGCGCTCTCCTGCTCACCCTGCTCACCCTCAGACTCATCTCGATCGGCTGGCGCATCCGGGGCTAGACCCAGAGCAACGCGCTAGCTGCGAAAACGTCGGCGTGTGAGAGTAAGCGCGATACCCCAGGCCAGCAATGAATAGCACGCAATCACCAGCACAGGCATCGCAACCTGCTCTGGCCAACGATCTAAAAATAACGGCCTGATCAGCCCGACTGCCTGGGTCAAGGGCAGCCACTCAGACAACGACTGCACCCACAACGGCAGCTGCTCCCGGGGGAAAAACACTCCGCTTAAAAACATCATGGGCGTCAGAAACAGGGTGAAGTAATAGGTAAAGAAATCATAGCCCTTGGCCAGGGCTGTGAAGATCAGCCCGATACAGCTAAACATGATGCCCACCGCAAAAAGAATCGGCCAGACCAACACGAGCTTCCATGAATGGCTAATGCCCAGGGCAAGCATCACTCCTAAAATCACCATTACTGAAAATAGTGATTTAAATGCAGCCCACAGCATTTCAGCCAGAAGCACATCATCCAGACGAATCGGCGCATTCATGATCCCATCCCAGGTTTTTTGTACATGCATTCGTGAAAATGCCGAATACAAGGCCTCAAATGTGGCTGCATTCATTGCGCTCATGCAAATTGAGCCGCTCGCCAAAAACACCAGATAGGCAACAGGTTCGCCCTGATACACCACCTCGCCCACCAGGGCGCCCATGCCATAGCCAAAGGCGATGAGCCACATCAAGGGTTCAGCAATATTCGCAATCAGACTGGGCACCATCAGCTTGCGCCAGACCAGAAGATTCCGGCGAAATACGGGCCACCACCGCATCATGCGCCCTCCCGAATCTGTCGGCCTGTGAGCTTGAGAAACAAATCCTCCAGATTGGCAGGCCGATGCAGCGTGCGAAGATCCCTGCGAGGCTCAAGCGCCGCAAGCAATGCGTGGGCATCCTGGGTATAGAAAAATACCGTCTCTCCGCTGACTTCCACCCGCTGTGCATGGGCCGCAAGGGGCCCCTCCGCCAACTGGCGTGGATCCGCACCATAGGCCTCTACTACATCTGGCTCCAGGTGCGCCTGAATCAGATCGCGCGGCCGGCCCTCGGCGATTTTCTTTCCGTGGTCAATGATCAAAAGCCGATCGCAGAGTCGCTCCGCCTCATCCATAAAATGGGTAGTGAGCAAAATTGATTTGCCTTGGCCGAGCAGTTTTAACAAACGCTCCCACATCAGGTGGCGAGCCTGTGGATCCAGGCCGGTCGTAGGCTCATCCAACATCAGTAACTGTGGATCATTGATCAATGCCCGCGCCAGCGATAGTCGACGTTTCATGCCGCCAGAGAGTTCTCCTGGCCTTGACTCCGCCTTATGGGTAAGGGCTGCAAAATCCAGTAGAACAGGAATCCTCGCCCGAATATCCGCATCCCGCATGCCAAAGTAACGGCCATAGACCAGCAGGTTTTCCGCGCAATTGAAATCAGGATCCAGGGCATCGAACTGACTCACCACACCCACTCTTGCCTTAATAGCCAGGGCCTCCTGGGGCATGGGCAAGCCAAAAAGTTCAATCGCGCCACTATCGGGCAGACTCAGCCCCAGGCACATGCGAAAGGTCGTGGTCTTGCCCGCACCGTTAGGGCCGATCACCCCGAGACATTCGCCCGGATGGAGCTCAAACGATAGGTCATCGACCACCGGCTGATCGCCAAAACGTTTGGACACCCGGGACACACGAAGCTGAGGTTCACGCACAAGACATTCCATACAAAACAGATCGCATCATCAAACCCCGCACTGCACATGACCGCCAGCGGGGCCCTCCGACATCCAGAAAACCCCTAGTGTGCCAGGCATTACCCCGACAGGCCCGAGGCATATACTTAGGCCAGGGAGAACCATCAGTGTCAACAGCAATTCGACTGGTACACGGTGAATTTGGCAGGATCGCGCTGCTCAGAATGGATGCAGCCCTGGTCACACATGCCCATCATCACTGCCATATTCTGATCAAAGCGGGCGGTCCGGACGCGGCCTTTCGGGTGGGCGAGACCCATGCCCCGATTACCGATGCCAATGCGGTCCTGATCAACGCCTGGGAGCCTCACTCGTATCTCAACGACAGTAACAATCCCGAGCCCACCATCATCCTTGCGCTCTACCTTGAGCCCAACTGGCTGAGCAAGTTTTCACCCAAAATCGGCCTTGCGCTCTACCCGAAGTTTTTTGAGCGTGCATGCTCTGCACTGCTGCCCAACCAAAAGAAACTCATCGAAACAATCGTCATGGAGCTCTGGTGGTCGGACAGCGTCTGCGAGGACCAGCTCGAGCCCATGCTGGCCGATCTAAGCCTCTCATTTCTGGAGGGCTCCGATAGCGCTTTGCGGCAATACGCCCATTTTTACGGCCAGGGCAAGAGCTTCATGGATCCGCGCATTCGCCGGGCGATCGCTTTGCTAAGAGAAGATCCCGAACTGTCATCTGATATTGGTAAGCTTGCGCAGCGGGTACAACTGTCGCGCTCCCACTTCTTTGAACTGTTTCGCCGTTGCACAGGACTGTCTCCGATCGTCTACGCCAATGCATTAAAAATGGAGCAGGCCTTCCATCGGCTCGCTGAGACGAACCAGCCCATCGACGAGATCAGCGCAGGGCTGGGCTTTTCTGCCCAGAGCCATTTCACACGATTCTTTAAGCAGCACCAGGGGGTTGTGCCGAGCCATTACCGCCGTCAGCTCGAGTCCACAAAAATTCGGACGTAGCGGTAAATCTCCAGATCCGAAGCGGGATCTGGGGGCGGTAGCGCCTGTTGGACGGGCCTGGGAAGCGCGTACACTTTCAGAAAAATATATGCGTCCCAATCGCTAAAAATGTCCCGTATGCGGAACCATCGTGTTTGACCTCGGCAGAACCTTTCTCCAATCGGTAGAGCGGGATCCGCACCGGATCGGGCTAGTGGCCAGCGACTGTCGGCTGTCCTATCAGGAATGGGCAGGCCAGATCGGTGCGGTGCAAGCCTATCTTCGAAAGGCTGGATTACGCCGTGGCGATCGGCTGCTCACCGTCTTACAGAATCGTCACCAGGCCGCCACGATCCACTGGGCATGCCAGGCGAGCGGCATCATGATCGTGCCCGTTAATTGGCGGTCGAAGCCGGAAGAAATCAGTTTCTTTGTCGATAACGCCGAGGTCCGCTTCGCCTTCGTTGAACCCATTTCCGCCGAGAACTTTCTGGCCAGTGATGCGGCAAAGAAAATCCCCTATATGCTGTGCGCCGGTGATCGCCAAAAGCGGCCATCGGATGGGGATAGTTTTGAAGATATCGTCGGGCATCCGGCAACACTCTCGGCCGATGCCAGTCCAGAGGATTGGTCGGTCATGCTGTATACGTCGGGCACCACGGGAAAGCCCAAGGGCGTGCCGAGACGACAGCGGGCCGAGCGCGCCGCTGCACTTGCCCATATCGCCCAGAATCAATATCGCATGCACGAAACCACCATCGGTGTGATGCCGCTCTA
>Ga0255182_1000938_pt1 | contig 16793 bp, 14 predicted proteins | sample Atl_UVDOM_RepA_8_FD_188420 | JGI IMG/M metagenome (GOLD analysis project Ga0255182, IMG submission 188420) | Freshwater microbial communities from Altamaha River, Georgia, United States - Atl_UVDOM_RepA_8d | ecosystem: Environmental > Aquatic > Freshwater > River | place: USA: Georgia...
CTGCGAGCAAAGGCCCCGAACAAGCACCCGAGGCGAAGCCCCAACCCGTCGCTGACGCGGCCGGGAAGCCCACGGAGCACGGTGGACCACGCGGCCCGGAACCGACCCGTTACGGCGACTGGGAACGCAAAGGCCGCTGCATCGACTTCTAGCCCGCGCCTGCGGGCTGCACGAAATCCACGGGCCACGGGCCCCGCGGATCCGACCCAGACCCTGACACGTAGTTGACGGATATGAGTAACCGACCCATTTCGCCGCACCTGCAGATTTACCGGCCTCAGCTCACGAGCGTGATGTCGATCACCCACCGCATGACCGGCATCTTCCTGAGCCTGGGCACGCTGGTCCTCCTGTACTGGCTGGGCGCGGCCGCGAGCGGCGCCGAGCAGTACCAGGCGGCGCAGTCCGTGTTCGACATGGTCATCGTCAAGCTGGTGCTGGTCGGCTGGACCTGGGCCTTCTTCTACCACCTCAGCAACGGCATCCGGCACCTGTGCTGGGATGCCGGCCGGGGTCTCGACATCCCGACCGCCTATGCGTCCGGCTACACGGTGCTCGCCGTGTCGGTGGTGCTGACGCTGCTCGTGTGGGGCTATGTATTCGCAGTTCCGGGAGGTGCCGCATGAGCCTGCGCAGTGACCTGGGCCGGGTCAAGGGACTCGGCAGCGCAAAGGAGGGCGTGCACCACTGGCGCCTGCAACGCATCACCGCCATCGCGCTGGTGCCGGTTTCACTGTGGTTCGTGATTTCGCTGCTGTGCGTGTTCAACGGCACGCACGCGGAAGTCGTCGAATGGGTGTCCGCCCCGCACGTCACGGTGCTGCTGATCGCGCTGGCGGTGCTGCTGTTCTGGCACCTGCAGCTCGGCCTGCAGGTCGTCATCGAGGATTACGTCCATACGGCCTGCAAGCAGATTGCATTGCAGATCGCGCTGCGTGTCGCCGCCGGTCTCGGCGCGCTCGTCGCCATCGTGTCCGTCCTGAAAATCTCGCTAGCACTGGGTTGATCGATGTCCTCCTACCAGATCATTGAACACAAGTACGACGTGGTCGTGGTGGGCGCCGGTGGCGCCGGCCTCCGCGCGACGTTCGGCATGGCCGCCGAAGGTTTGAAGACGGCCTGCATCACGAAGGTCTTCCCGACCCGCAGCCACACCGTCGCGGCCCAGGGCGGCATGAGCGCCGCGCTCGCGAACATGGGCCCGGACGACTGGCGCTGGCACATGTACGACACCATCAAGGGGTCGGACTGGCTGGGCGACCAGGACGCCATCGAATACATGTGCCGCGAAGCGATTCCGGCCGTGATCGAACTCGAGCACTACGGCGTGCCCTTCTCCCGCACCGACGACGGTCGCATCTACCAGCGCCCGTTCGGCGGCATGACGACGAACTACGGCGAGGGCATCGCGCAGCGCACCTGCGCCGCCGCCGACCGCACCGGCCACGCGATCCTGCACACGCTCTACCAGCAGTCGCTGCGCTTCAACGCCGAGTTCTTCATCGAATACTTCGCGATCGACCTCATCATGGACAACGGCGTGTGCCGCGGCGTGATGGCGTGGAATCTCGAGGACGGCACGCTGCACCTGTTCCGCGCCCACTCGGTCGTGCTGGCAACGGGCGGCTACGGCCGCGCCTACTTCTCCTGCACCTCCGCGCACACCTGCACCGGCGACGGCAACGGCATGGTGCTGCGCGCCGGGCTGCCGCTGCAGGACATGGAATTCACCCAGTTCCACCCGACCGGCATCTACGGCGCGGGCTGCCTGATCACCGAAGGCGTGCGTGGCGAAGGCGGGTATCTCACGAACTCAAAGGGCGAGCGCTTCATGGAGCGCTACGCGCCGAACGCGAAGGACCTGGCGTCGCGCGACGTCGTGTCCCGCTCGATGACCATCGAAATCCGCGAAGGCCGCGGTGTCGGCCCGCTCGCCGACCACATCCACCTCCATCTCGAGCACCTCGGCGCCGAGGTCATCGAGGAGCGGCTGCCGGGCATCGCCGAATCAGCCCGCATCTTCGCCGGTGTCGACGTGACGCGTGAGCCGATCCCGGTGCTGCCGACCGTCCACTACAACATGGGCGGCATCCAGACCAACTATCACGGCAACGTCGTGACCCTGAAGGACGGCAATCCGGACTGCGAAGTGCCGGGCCTGATGGCCATCGGCGAGGCCGCCTGCGTGTCGGTGCACGGCGCGAACCGCCTGGGCTCGAACTCGCTGCTCGACCTCGTGGTGTTCGGCCGTGCGGCCGCCAAGCGTTGCGCTGCCGAGATCAAGCCGGACAGCCCGCACCCGTCGCTGCCGAAGCACGCGACGGAGAAAGTGCTCGACCGCTTCGATCGCCTGCGCCACGCGAACGGCAGCGAGCCGACCGCGAAACTGCGCAGCGAAATGCAGCGGACGATGCAGAACTACGCCGCGGTGTTCCGCACCGGCGACTCCCTGCGCGAAGGCTGCCAGAAGCTCGACGAGGTCGCCAAGGCCTTCGAGAAGGTCAAGGTCTCGGATCGCTCCCTCATCTGGAACACCGACCTCGTGGAGACGCTGGAACTCGACAACCTGCTCGGCAGCGCGGTCACCAGCATCTACGCGGCAGAGAACCGCAAGGAAAGCCGCGGCGCCCATGCGCGCGAGGACTACCCCGAGCGCGACGACGTGAACTGGCACAAGCACACGCTGACTTGGCTGGACGAACAGGGCAAGGTCAGCTTCGACTACCGCCCGGTGCACATGTACACCCTGACCGACGAGGTCGAGGTCGTGCCGCTGAAGAAGCGCACGTACTGACAGCAAGAGATCGCGCGAGGAATGTATGGCTGAGTTCGGCTTACCGAAGAATTCGCAAATCAACCCCGGCCGCACCATCAACGCGGCGAACGGTGCGAAGCGCTCGCGTCGTTTCGGGATCTATCGCTGGGATCCGGACACGGGCGAGAATCCGCGCGTGGACACTTACGAGATCGACCTCGACAAGTGCGGCCCGATGGTGCTCGACGCCATCATCTACATCAAGAACGAGTTGGACCCGACGCTGGCGTTCCGTCGCTCCTGCCGTGAAGGCATCTGCGGCTCCTGCGCGATGAACATCGACGGCACCAACACGCTGGCCTGTACCAAGGCCATCGACTCGGTGAAAGGCGACGTCAAGATCTACCCCTTGCCGCACCTGGAGGTCCAGAAGGACCTCGTGCCCGACCTGCGCCATTTCTACGCGCAATACGCGTCGATCAAGCCGTGGCTGCAGACCGACACGGCGCCGCCCGATCGCGAGCGCCTGCAGTCGAAGGAGGATCGCGCCAAGCTCGACGGCCTCTACGAGTGCATCCTGTGCGCGTGCTGCTCCACGAGCTGCCCGAGCTACTGGTGGAACGGCGACCGCTACCTCGGTCCGGCCATCCTGCTCCAGGCCTACCGCTGGCTGGCGGACAGCCGCGACGAAGCCACCGGCGAGCGCCTCGACAACCTCGAGGATCCGTTCCGTCTCTACCGCTGCCACACCATCATGAACTGCGCGAACACCTGTCCGAAGGGCCTGAACCCGGCAAAGGCGATCGCGGAGATCAAGAAGATGATGGTGGCCCGCACGCTGTAGGCCGGCCATGGCCGTGACGAAGCGGATGCAGTGGCGTTGCCGTCGCGGCATCCGCGAACTCGATCTCGTCTTCGGCCGTTTTCTCGAGCACGGCTTCGAGGGTTTCAGCGAAGACGAACTCGCGAGCTTCGAGCGCCTGCTCGACCAGAACGACCTCGACATCTACGACTGGCTGATGGGGCGCAGCGCCCCGCCCGACGCCGACCTCGCGCAGTGGGTGGGCCGCCTCCAGCCGTTCAAGCCATGAGCGCACCGATGACCGAACCCGATCCGGCCATGCCGGCCAGCGCGGCGCCCGGGCGGAGCATGCTCTCGACGCTGGGCGTCCTGCGCGTCAGCGGAGACGACGCGCGGCAGTTCCTGCATGGTCAGCTCACCGCCGACATGAAGAGGCTGCAGCCCGGTCGCGGCCGGCTCGCTGCCTGGTGCTCACCGAAGGGCCGTGTGCTGTTCCTTATGCACGTGCTGTGCGCCGAGGACGCCTTCCTGCTGGTGCTGCCTGCCAGCGAGCTGCCGGCCCTGCACAAGCGCCTCAAGCTCTTCGTGCTGCGCGCCAAGGTCCTGATCGAGGATCCCGGCACCGCCTGGAGCGTGATGGGGCTGGTCAATGACGGCTCGCTGCCGGCGGAGGCCGGGCAACTTCAAAAGTGCAGTGACGGCACTGTCCTCTATCGCCTGCCGGGCGCTGCCGCGGCGGGCTATCTGCTCGGCGCGCAGCCGGCAGTGCTGGCGCGCTGGAACGGCAGCAGCGCCGTCGTGCTCGGCGCCGCCGAGTGGGAAGCGCTGGAGATTGGCGCCGGGCTGCCCCGTATCGAAGGCCCGCTCGCGGAGCATTTCCTGCCGCAGGAACTCGGCCTAGAGCAGCTGGACGGCCTCCATTTCGACAAGGGCTGCTACCCGGGCCAGGAAGTCATCGCGCGACTCAAGTACCGTGGCCAGGTGAAGTCGGGCCTGTTCCGCGGCGCCACGTCGGGCGAGGTCGCGCCGGGCGACCGCCTCTATCGTGGCGACGCGTCGGCGACAGTCGGCGAGATCCTCCGCGTCGCAACGCTTCCCGACGGCAAGCGGGTACTGGCCGTCGTGGATTTCGACGCCGTCGCCGCCCCGCTCCACCTGCGCGCCAACGACGGCCCGCCGATCGCCTTCGACACTTGAAGCCGGGCGGCCACGGGCGGGTCACGACGCCGCCTGACTACGCCCCGGTCTGGTGGCTACCCGATGGCCATACGCAGACCTTGTGGGCGGCGAGGTGCCGGCGCGTACCGCCGGTGCAACCGCGCCCAGAGCGCATCGAACTGCCGGACGGCGATTTCGTCGACCTCGCGCACGTGGGGTGCGAGGGGGCACCGCTGGTGCTCGTGCTGCACGGTCTCGAGGGGGATTACCGTTCGCCCTATGCCAGCGCGCTGCTGGGAGCCATCGCCGCCCGCGGCTGGCACGGCGTGCTGTTGCACTTCCGGGGCTGCAGTGGGGAACCGAACCGCCTGCCCCGCAGCTATCACTCCGGCGATACGGGCGATCTCGCCTTCGTCGCCGCCCAGCTGCGACGGCGGTCGAACCTGATCGGCGCAGTGGGCTATTCGCTGGGCGGCAACGTGCTGCTCAAGTACCTCGGCGAGTCGGGCGCCGATGCGCCGTTCGCCGCCGCGGCGGCCGTCTCGGTGCCCTTCGATCTCGCCATCGCCGCCGACACGCTCAATCGGGGCTTCTCGCGCGTGTACCAGCGGCTCCTCGTGCGCAGCCTGCAGGCCAAGGCGCGCACGAAGTTTGCCCGCGTCGCCGCCCCCATCGACCTGCGCGAGATCGACAGATGGAACGACTTCCGCAGCTTCGACGACCGCGTAACCGCGCCGTTGCACGGCTTCGCCGATGCCGAGGACTACTACCGCCGCTCGAGTTGCCGGCCGTTCCTGCGCCGGATTGCGACGCCGACCCTGGTCGTCCACGCCCATGACGACCCTTTCCTCGACCCGCGCGGCATCCCGGATGCACATGAACTTGCGCCGGCGCTGCGCCTCGACCTGGTCGCCCGCGGCGGCCACGTGGGCTTCGTCAGCGCGAGGCCCTGGCTCGAGCGCCGCCTGCTCGACTTCATTGCCGGCGCGCTCGATGCCGATGCGGCCCGCAGCGGCTAGAATAGTCGGGCTTCCTTCCACGGATTCGAGCATGCAAAGATTTCCTGGGGCGAGAATCGTGTTCGGCGCCATCGCGATCGCCTGCGCGAGCCTGCTGGCGGTCGGTTACTACCTGCAGTTCGTCGACGGGCTCGAACCCTGCCCGATGTGCATCCTCCAGCGCGTTTGCTACATGGCGGTCACCGCCTTGGCGCTGCTCGCCGTCGTGCACGGCCCGGGCGCCACGGGTCAGCGCGTCTACTCGGTGCTGGTCGGGTTGCCGGCCCTGGTGGGGCTGGGCGTCGCGTCGCGCCAGACCTGGCTGCAGCACCTGCCGGCGGACCAGGTGCCCGAATGCGGCCCCGGTCTGTCGTTCATGCTGGAGATGTACGCCCCTTTCGAAGTGCTCAAGCGCACCCTGCGCGGCACCGGGGACTGCGCCAAGGTCGACTGGACCTTCCTCGGGCTGTCGATCGCCGAATGGTCGGTCATCTGCTTCGCGGGCCTGCTGGCCCTGCTCCTGTTCGTATTCATCAGGGCACGGCCGGCGGCCGCGCTTCGGCTGGAACCGCGATGAAACTCCTGCATGCCCTTCTCGCCCTGACCTTGCTGGCCGCCGGCGGGCTGGCGCCGACGGCCCGCGCCGCGGGTGAACCCGAATTCTCGTACATGACCCTGAACGGCGTGACCGCGCTGGCGGTCGTCGCCGACGGCATTCCCGCCGAACTCGTCGCCTACGGTCTCAAGCCCACCCTGTTCGAGGAGCGGGCGCGGCAGCGGCTGGCGGCGGCCGGGATCGCGAGCATGAGCCTGGAGGAGGCGCGCACCACACCAGGCGCCGCCCGGTTGCGCCTGCGCCTCGTGGCGAACAGGGATGCCTACGGCATGTACTACTTCAACATGCGGGCCGATGTGCGGCAGAAAGTCCCGCTCGGCAACCCGGCCGGCGGCTTCGTCTCCCAGGTGGTCTGGTCGGACGGCGAGAGCGGCACCATGCAGTACAACGAGCACGACAAGCCGCTCTCGGCCATCGATCGCCTGCTCGACGCGCTGATCGCCGACCTGAAGTCCCAGAACACACGCTGATCCCCGGCGCTCGATGGCGCCACTCCCCCGGCCTGAGCAGGCGCCCGCCGGTCGCGCCGGATGCCGTGCGTCCCCAGTCGACGAACTCTCGTCCGTTGCGCGGCTTGTCGCTCCGCCAAGAGCTTCCCTGCACGTCAATCAAGCTTACGTGCACGTCAATATTGCATGGGATCGGTCGTGACCGCGTGCGCGCGGAGCGCCAGATAATCCGTGACCATCCTTGACGTGCACGTCAGGTCCGCCCTCTTTTCCCGCTCCCGACAGCACAAGGCGCGACGGGCAAATCTCGAAATGACATCAACGAACACAGAATCTCAAAATGAAGACAGGGGCGTGGATTCAATTTCCAGAATCGATCTCAGGAAGCGGGCTGGCAAGCACGCAGGGGTTTCGAGGCACCGGAGCGTGCAGCCGGCTGCGCGTTTGGAGATGACGTCTACGTAAAGTAGGCAGGCACGGTGGCCGTGCCCCGGGCCGGCGGCGCGTGTTCAGCGGCGGAGCCAGCCTGCGCCAGGCGTCGTCCTGGCGCAGGCATCTGCTGGAAACCTCAGTTGACGCGCGCGGCAAGCAGCTGGGCGTCGACCGCTGCCAGCGCGCTGAGGTTGACGATGCGGCGCACCGTTGCCGAGGCGGTCAGGATGTGCGCCGGCGAGCGCAGCCCGTGGAGGATCGGACCCACCGCGACACCCTCACCGAGCACCGTCAGCAGGTGCATGGCGATGTTCGCCGCGTCCCGCGAAGGCATCACCAGCACGTTCGCCTCCCCGTTCAGCGGCGAATCGTTGACCGCCGCGGCGCGCACGTTGGGCAGCAGGGCGGCATCGGCCTGCATCTCGCCGTCGATTTCGAGTTCGGGCGCGGTCGCGCGCACTAGGGCGAGTGCCTCGCGCATCTTCAGCGCCGCCGCATCGTCGCCGGTGCCGAAATTGGAAGCCGACAGCAGCGCGACCCGCGGGCTCATGCCGAAGCGGCGCGCGCGCTCGGCGGCGGCCAGCGCGATATCGGCGATTTCGGTCGCCGAGGGTTCCGCATTGACGTGGGTGTCGCACAGCAGGTAGGTGCCCTTCTTCAGGACGAGCATGTTCAGCGCGGCCAGTGCCTGCGTGTCCGGAGCGACACCGAGGATGTCCACGAGATGCTTCAGGTGATCGCGGTAGGCGCCGCCGATGCCGCACAGCAGGGCGTCGGCCTCGCCCTTGGCGACCAGCAGCGCCGCGATCACGGTGCTGTTGGTGCGGAGCACGGTGCGCGCCTCGTGCAGCGACACGCCCTTGCGCTTCATGAGCTCGAAATAGGCGGTCGAGTACTCCCGGAAGCGCACGTCGCTCTCCGGGTTCACGATGTCGAAGTCGACACCGGGCTTCAGGCGCAGGCCCAGGTTCGCAATCCGCGCCTCGACGACCTGCGGGCGGCCGATCACGACCGGGCGCGCAAGGTCCTCGTCGATGACCGTCTGCACGGCGCGCAGCACCACCGGCTCCTCGCCGTCCGCGTAGACGATGCGCTTCTGGTCCTGCTTTGCGCGCTCGAACACCGGCTTCATCAGCAGCACGGACTGGAAGATGAACTTGCTGAGCTGGTCGCGGTAGGCGTCGAGATCCGGGAGCGGCCGCGTCGCGACGCCGCTGTCCATCGCGGCCTTCGCGACCGCGGGGGCGAGGGTCGTGATCAGCCGCGGGTCGAAAGGTTTCGGAATCAGGTAGTCGCGGCCGAACTTCAGGGACTCGCCGCCGTAGGCCGCCATCACGACGTCCGAGGCCTCCTGCATCGTCAGTTCGGCGAGCGCCTCGACGCAGGCAATCTTCATCTCCTCGGTGATCGTGCTCGCGCCGACGTCGAGCGCGCCCCGGAACATGTACGGGAAGCACAGCACGTTATTGACCTGGTTCGGGTAGTCAGAGCGGCCGGTCGCGACGATCGCGTCGGGGCGGGCTTCCAGGACTTCCTCGGGCAGGATTTCGGGCGTCGGGTTCGCGAGGGCGAGGATGATCGGCTGCTCGGCCATCGTCGCGACCATCGCCCCGGTCAGCACCCGTGGCCCGGACAGGCCGAGGAAGATGTCCGCGCCCTTCACCGCGTCGGCCAGGCTGCGCGCGTCCGTGTCGGCGGCGTAGGCCGCCTTGTGCGGGTCCATCTGTTCCGTACGGCCCTTGTAGATGACCCCTGCCTTGTCGGCGACGAGGATGTGTTCACGCGGCAAGCCCATCGACTCGAGCAGGCGCAGGCAGGCCAGCGCGGCCGCGCCCGCGCCGGAAGTCACGAGCTTCACGTCGCCGATTTTCTTGCCGACCAGCTGCAGGCCGTTGCGGATGGCGGCGGCGGCGATGATCGCGGTGCCGTGCTGGTCGTCGTGGAAGACCGGGATGCCGATCCTCCCGCGCAGCTGTTGCTCGATGTAGAAGCACTCGGGCGCCTTGATGTCCTCGAGGTTGATGCCGCCGAAGGTCGGCTCCAGGCTCGCAATGATGTCGACCAGCTTGTCCGGGTCGTGCTCGTTGATCTCGATGTCGAACACGTCGATGCCGGCAAACTTCTTGAACAGCACCGCCTTGCCTTCCATCACCGGCTTCGCGGCCAGCGGGCCGATGGCGCCCAGGCCCAGCACCGCGGTGCCGTTGGTGACGACGGCGACGAGATTGCCGCGGTTCGTGTAGCGCGCGGCCGTCGCGGGATCCTCCGCGATGGCCTCGCAGGGCGCGGCCACGCCGGGGGAATAGGCCAGCGCGAGGTCGCGCTGGTTGGCGAGCGGCTTGGTCGCGGTGATTTCGGTCTTGCCCGGCCGCGGGAGCTCGTGATAGTTCAGTGCGTTCTTGTACAGCTGTTCGTCCATGGCCATCCTCATGACTGAAACGTAATCCTGAACGGAAACGGCCGGCGCAGCGTGAGCCGCGGCCGGCCGTCGTGTATCTCAGGGCTGGCGCGCGCCGACCGTGCCGGCACGCGCCGCCGCGCTAGCGGAACGGCATGCCACCCGGCCCGCCCATGCCGCCCGGCGGAAACTGGCCGCGCATACCGCGCATCAGGGCCTGCAGGCCGCCCTTCTTCGACACCTTCTTCATCATCCGCTGCATGTTCTCGAACTGCTTCAGCAGGCGGTTGATGTCCTGGACGTCGGTCCCCGAGCCGGCAGCGATGCGCTTCTTGCGCGAGGCCTTGATGATGGCGGGGAAACGGCGCTCCTGCGGCGTCATCGAGTCGATGATCGCGGCCAGGCGCGTCATTTCCTTGTCGTTGACGCGATTCTTCATCTGCTCGGGCAGCTCGGACACGCCGGGCAGCTTCGCCATCAGCGAGGACAGCCCGCCCATGTTGCGCATCTGCTCGATCTGCTCGCGGAAATCCTGCAGGTCGAAGCCCTTGCCCTTGGAGATCTTCTCGGCGACCTTCGCCGCCTGCTGCTTGTCGACCTTCTGCTCGACCTCCTCGATCAGCGTCAGCACGTCGCCCATGCCGAGGATGCGCGAGGCCATGCGATCGGGATGGAAGGGCTCGAGCGCGTGCATCTTCTCGCCGACGCCGATGTACTTGATCGGCCGGCCGGTGACGTGACGCACCGACAGCGCGGCACCACCACGCGCATCGCCGTCGGCCTTGGTCAGGATGATGCCGGTCAGCGGCAGCGCGTCGTTGAAGGCCTGCGCCGTGCGCACCGCGTCCTGGCCCATCATCGAGTCGATGACGAACAGCGACTCGTGGGGCTGGAGGACGCCGTGCAGCGACTTGATCTCGTTCATCATCGCTTCGTCGATCGTCAGCCGTCCGGCCGTGTCGACGATCAGCACGTCCTTCAGCTGGCGCTTCGCCTGCTCGAGCGCCGCGCGCGCGATCTGCTCCGGGCTCTGCCCGGGTTCGCTCGGATAGCAGTCGACGCCGACCTCGGCAGCCAGCACGCGCAGCTGCTCGATCGCGGCGGGACGGTAGACGTCGCAGCTGACGACCGCGACGTTCTTCCTGTCCGTTTCCTTGAGGCGCTTCGCGAGCTTCGCGGCGCTGGTGGTTTTGCCCGAGCCCTGCAGGCCGGCGAGCAGCACGACGACGGGCGGCTGGGCCGCGAAATCGAGGCCGACGCCCGCATCGCCCATCAGTTCGGTCAGCGCGTCCCGCACGACGCGGATCAGCGCCTGGCCCGGCGTAAGCGTGCCGATGACCTCCTGCCCCAGCGCGCGCTCGCGCACCTGCTCGACGAAGCTCTTGACGACGGGCAGCGCGACGTCCGCCTCGAGCAGCGCCATGCGCACTTCGCGCAGCGTGGCGTCGATATTTTCTTCGGTCAGCCGGGCTTCGCCGCGCAGGCGCTTGACGATGCCGGTAAGCCGTTCGCTCAGATTCTGGAACATGGGAGATGTGCTTCCGTAATGATTCGTTCCGTCACCAGGCTTCCATCACCTCGGCGTACGGGAAATTGAGGCCCACGGTGGCCCAGACTTCGGCGACCCGCCGCACGACGGGCTCGGCCTTGCGCATCCAGTCCGGGTGCCGCTGCCGGTTGTCGAAGACCTCGAAGGCCTCGGGCTTCGGATCGCGGTGGCCGAAGCGGTAGTAGAAGGAGCGCACGAGGTCTTCCATGCGTTCCCGGCCGTAGGCGACGACGGTGATGTCACGGTTCGCGCTCAGACCCGTGGTCGCCACGTAGTAGTGGTAGAGCTCCCAGTACTTCAGGTAGGCGTCGAAATAGGGCATCGCGGCGATCTCTTCGTCGGAGACGCCGATGTAGGCCAGGTCGCGCCGCACCCACTCCTCGATGTTGCCGCGCACCCGGAAGCGGCCGTCCGCAGGCCAGCCGCCGGACTTCTCGTAGGTCGAGATGCAGGACGTCACCGGGTGGCGCACGGTGAAGATGTTCTCGACCGCCTGCCCCAGCACGCGCTGGAAGAAGCCGCCGGCGTAGCTGCCCTTGGTCAGCTTCTTCGGCACGACTATCTTGCCGGAGTGCGGCTTGTTGCGGCCGAAATAGAGCTCGACCATCGTCAGGTACTCGGCCATCGTCTGCAGGCTGGTCATCCAGCTGTTGACCCCGCGCTCGAAGCGGAACGGGCCGGCATCCGGAAAGCCATCGTGGGCGATGACGTTGGGCACGCGGTCGGGGTGGTAACCCAGCGCGCGAAAGATTTCCTTCGTGAGGTAGGAGCCGCCGTTGCGCGGCACGCCGATCACGTTGATGAAATGGAACCTGAGCTGCAGGTCCTTGATCGGCTCGACGTTGCCGGTCATCAGCGCGACCAGCAGTTCGTAGGCCCGCCCGATCGCCCGCTGGCCGGCGGGCACGCTGAGCACCTTCGCGGCGTGGGTCGCCGCCGACCGCACCAGTCGCTCCTGCTCGTTCGACAGGGCCTCCGACAGCTGGTCGCCCCAGATGGCGCCCTCGAAGGGGATGTCCGCGACGATGTGGTGAAGGAAGTCGATGAAGATCGGCGAGACGGGGAGCTCGCGGTCGCTCAGTTTGATTTCTACGCCCATGCTGGCGCCAGTTTACCCTGCAGGAGCGAGGCCGTCAGGTGGCGCGGGCGACGTCGAGTTCGAGCAGGCGGTGGAAGAGATCCAGGGACATCAGGTGGGCGTGAATGCGGGACAGGTAGCCGGTCCGCATCAGCTGCGAAAGCGTCGCGCCCGGCAGGTCCCTGAGTTTCCCCTCGGCCACCCGCCACATTCCGGTCACGCGCTTGCGTCCCGCGCCCACGGGCAGCACGTCCGCCTCGAAGGGTTCCAGCAGCGCCAGCTCGACCAGCCTGGCGCAGAAGGCATCGGTCTGGCGGACCGCCTGGTCGAATTCCTCGATGAAACGCCGCAGCTCGCGCCAGCGCGGCGTGTCCTCGCCCCGGCCGTCGAAGAGAAACGGCGCCGAAGGCCCGAGGCCCCGTTCGTCGACGCACACCACCGACCTGTCCGCGCCGTCCTCCCGGACCCGCGCCGTGCAGAACGGGTAGCGTCTCACGTAGGCCGGGCAGTACACGCCGGCGAGCCAATCGCCGGCGCCATCCACGCAGAGGTTGCGCCCGGGTTCGAGGCCAGTAAGCGCCAGCGGCTGCCAGTGGCTCGCGTCGACCTGGCTGAAGACGATCGGCAGGTGCCGCGATGCGGCCACGAATTCCGGCAGGCTCAGGTACACCGCGTGCAGGCCCGACGCGAAGCGCGCGACCTGCGCGTCGATGCCGCGTTCGCGGTGGCGCTGCCGATCCAGCGGTACGAGGCCGCCGTAGCCCGGCGGCGGCGCGATTCCCGTGGCTTGCGGGTCCAAGGCGCGGCGTCAGCAGTCCGGCAGGGGATCCTTGGCGATCGGGTTGCGGCTGTCCGGGATGACGACCGGATCGCCGCCGGGCGGCGCGAAACCGCCCTGGCCCTGGTCGAAGGGCTTGTCGTTGACGTTGACCCCACCCTGGTGGACCTTGAAGTAGATGCCGGGCTTGGCCTTCGCGTCGATTTCAGGACAGCCGCCGGTGCAGTCGATGACTTCGAAGTCGGTACCACGGATACCGATCGTCGCCACCGCCGTGCGATAGCTGACCGCAGACTTGTTGCGCTGGCCGATGAGCCCGGTCACGGCGCGGAAACCGCCCTTCAGCAGGCTGAACACGCTGCGGCTCTCCTCGGGCTTCTCCGCGAACCGGTAGTCCTCGATCTGGAAGCGCGAATTCGGGCGCAGCACGATGTAACCCCCGTCGGACAGCTTCATGCGCACGAAGCTGCTCGCGGCCGTGATCACGGTGTCGCCGCTGTTGACCGGCAGGCCCTGGTCGAGCCGGCGCAGGCCGCCGTCGGTGGATATGGCCGTGGCGCGGCCGATCACCTTCACCACTTCGCCCGCGGCGGGCGCCGCGGCGTAGGCCTGTCCTGCCAGCAGCAGGCTGCCCGCGAGCAGCAGGCTGCCCGCGAGCAGCAGCGCGTGGCGCGTCGCGCGCAGTATCGAAGCAACGGAAGCTGTAGTCATGTCGCTGTTCCTGTCCGCCCTATTGGCACATCTGTCCGTTGTCCGACTTCTGGGTGATCAGCTGATTGCTTTCATCGCCACCCTCCTCGCCGACGTCGACGTATTCGTCGTCGTCATCGTCGTCCTGCTCCCGCTGCCGGTTGTCGACCAGTTGCGTGAGGATGTCGTTGATGACCGGGATTTCGAAGCCTCCGATGTCGTCCGCGACGAGATCCAGCTCACCGATGAAACCGGTCGACAGCACGTTGCCGACGCCGGTGATCGTGCCCGCCGCGACGAACAGGATGTTCTGGTCGCCGATGTTCAGCTGGCCGTTGCCGCCGATGAGCACGTTGCCGGTCGGCACGTCCCCGCCAACCGGCGCGTTGCCGATGATCATGGTGGTGCCGGGCAGCTTCATGAAGTGCTCGAGGTTCGTGAACGTCGGTCCGCCGGAAAGCGGGACCGCAGGCATCGAATTCTCGACGTAAATCGTTGCGCCCGGGGTGTATGAGGTGAACTGCGCGAGGAAGTCGCCGCCCGCATACTCGCTGAAGACCCCGTCGCCAAGATCCAGCGTGCCGTCGGTGCGGAACACCACGTAGGGGGTGTCCGGATCGTAGAAACCGAGACCCGAAGAGAAGCTGATACCGTTGCGCGCTTCGAAGATCGCGTTGGCTCCGGTGGTCGGCACGCCATTGAACAACGGCAGGCCCGGCGCCGTGCCGTCCGGCCGCCGCGCATTCGACAGCGCGAGGATGGCCAGCGCGTCACCCTCCGTCGGCGGCAGGTTGAGATCGCCGATGAGCACCGTATCGTTGAAGTGCAGCCTACCGTTCGTAACTTCGATCATCGCATTGCGCGCGAACAAGGGGCCATTGACCTCGACGTCGCCGGTGAAGCGGGCCTTCAGTGCGCCCAGGCCGCCGTAGGCGCTCTGCACGCCGACCAGGGAAGATCCTCCGAAGCTGCTGCCGTAACTCCCACTGCCGAAGTAGGAGTTGACATGGACCGACGTCGGTCCGGCGTTGGCGCTGTTGTCGAGCGCGACGTCAATCGCGGCCGAACCGTAATTCGACACGCCTATTTCGCTGGCGTTGGTCCGTACATTGATGAATGCACCGGCACCGCCTGCCGCAAGGTAAAGCTCGGGCGCGGTGAAAATGCCGCTGTCCAGCGTCTGCAGGGGGCCGTTGCCGGCATACGCATAGACCATGGCGCTGCTCGCGCCGGTGGCCGAGACGGCGTTGCGTACCGTGACGCTGCCGCCGTGCAGGTACGCGTAAGCACTGCCATTCGGTGCACTCACGTTGATTGCGCCGTTCACGTCGAGTGCTCCGCCGGCCCCGAACGATGCCGATGCATAGCTGCCGCCGTTCACGCTGAGCAGTGCGTTCAGCGTGATCCCGCCGCTGCCTTCGAACCCGGCGTAAGCCGAGTTGCCAGCCGTGACCCTCACGGCCCCGTTCACGGCGACGTTGCCGCCAGCGTAGAAAGAAGCATCGGCAGAGCTGCCGCCGCTCACCGTCAAGGGGCCATTCACGCTGAGGTTGCCATCCGCATTCAGATCGATGCTCGCGCCTCCGCGGGCGGCGCTGAGCGAAACGGCATTGTTCAGCGCGAGGTTCCCGTCGACGAAAATCTCCATGCTCGCGCTGCCGTAGTTACCGGTCGCCACGAGGTTGATCGCCCCGTTCACGGTCATGTTCCTGCCGCCGAACGCGCTCATCGATGCGCTGCCGCCCCCGGTGAGGTTCACCGCGCCATTGAGCACGATGTCACGACCTGCGCTGGTGTAGAAGTCGGCGCCGGACGGCGCGCTGACCGTGACATTTCCGTTGACGAAAATATCGCGGTCCGCCGTCAGGTACAGGCCGGCCGAGCCGATGAAGCTGTTGGCGACGTTGTCGAGCGCGGTGACGCTGACGGGCCCGTTCAGCGAGATGTCGGTGAACGCGTAGAGGTCGATCGAGGCTGAGCCCGATACCGCGGACGCGTTGTTCTGGGTGGCGCTGAGCGCGCCGTTGACCGTGACCGCACCCCCGAAGTTGTCGATGTCGATTTCGGCGTTGGAGCCGGCCACCGCGCTCACATTGCCGTTGATCAGGATGTTACCGACGCCACCACCCTGGCTGTTCCGGATATTGACTCGCGCATCCCCATTGGGACCCGACGTCGCGGAGGCCGGGCCGGTGATCGTGATGCTCTGCGCGCCGTTGACGTCGATCTCGGCGAAGTTCGTATTGCTCACCGCCAGGGCACCAAGGTTCAGGTTGCCGCTGGTGCTGCCGCCCCTGACCGCGATCTGGCCGTTGGCCGTGACGTTGCCGAGCGAGACACCGCCGCTTTGGAAGCCGGCTTCGGCGATGAATTCGCCGCCGAGATTGAAATTCACGTGCTGGAGGTTGATTGAACCGTCGGCATCCGCGATGAAGCTGCTGCCGAAGAGCCCGCCGGTGCCGATGCGCAGCAGCAGGCTGTTCGTCGCCGTCGAATTGATCGTGATCGGGCTTGCCTGCGTCGCGCTCGAGAAGATCTCGTCCGAGGCAACGAGGGTGAAGCCACCGTAGTTCAGCTGCGTTTCGATGAAGCTTTCACGGATGGTCGTCACTCCGCCATCCGAACCGATGCCGCCTGCGCCCGCGTCGATGCGCACCCGCGCCGGGTCGATGATCAGTTCACCGCCATCGCCGGTGCGGATATCGCCGTCGACCTTCAGCGTGCCTTCGTGGGCGCTGAGTTCGATGGTGCCGCCGGTACCCGGGGTCTCGCTGCGCGTATCCACCAGCGCACCCGACTCCACGCGGAGGTTCTGCTGCGCGACGAGGCGTACGTCGCCGCCCTGCCCGACGCCCGTCGCACTGACCGTCGCGCCGCTCGTGATCTCCACGTCCTGCGTCGACGTCACGCGGATCGTCCCGCCCTGCGCGCCGCTCGCATCCAGCGTGCCGCTGTTGACCACCGAGCCGCCGCTGCCGCGCAGGTAGATGCCGCCGTCCGCGACCTCGATGCCACGCGCCCGCACCACGCCCGCGTTGTTCACCGCCGTCGCCACCAGGCCCTCGGCGACCTTCGCCGTCATCAGCACGC
>Ga0255182_1000941_pt1 | contig 16769 bp, 9 predicted proteins | sample Atl_UVDOM_RepA_8_FD_188420 | JGI IMG/M metagenome (GOLD analysis project Ga0255182, IMG submission 188420) | Freshwater microbial communities from Altamaha River, Georgia, United States - Atl_UVDOM_RepA_8d | ecosystem: Environmental > Aquatic > Freshwater > River | place: USA: Georgia | collected...
TGTCATGGATCCGATCACGCCTCCCGAGGACCGAGTGTCCCCGGGCCCGCCAGTGGTCAAGGATACATCGTCGCCATCGGCGGAGGAGTCTTTTGAGAATGCGCAGCAAAGGAAGCCGGGTGATGCCGGCCCCGACGAGAACGTGCCCGAGCATCCCGGGGGTCCGTCGGGCGACTCATCGCCTCCTGCCGCGAAATCAGGTCCAAGGAATGAACGCACGGATGGTGAGCGCGTCCGAAGCGAGTCTCCGTTGGATGTGATCACCGACGTGACGAAATCGACCGTAAGGATGATCGACGACGCACTTCCGGAGCTGCCGCCCGAGAAAGCGAGAGAACTTGGACGGACACACCTTCAAGCCGTCCTGAAAGAGCATCACGCCTGCAAAGACAGATCTCTCACAAAAAGGGTCCACAGGCTCGCCGACGATGTTATTCGTGCCGCCGGCCGCACGCCCAGCGACGTCACCCTCACCGTCGTCGAGGATGAAGAGAACAATGCCTATGCTTTCGTGGGCAACAACATCGTGATCAACACGGGGTTCCTGAGCTACGCGGGCACGGACGACGACATGATCCTGTTCGTCTTGGCGCACGAGCTGGGGCACATCATCGATGGGCATGTTGACTTACCGTTCCGGAGAATGATGGTCACCGAGGGGCTGGCTGGCCTTAATGCCGTCGCTGACGAAGCGATCGTGACAGTCTTGAAAAACTCCCCCTACAACCAAGCCCAGGAGGAGGATGCTGACTGCTTCGCGGTGAAACTGCTCGGCAGAATGAGCAAGTCAACGGCGGGGGGTGTGAGGTTCTTTCGCAAGCGCGCCGGTGATGGTGCGACAGGCAAAGGCCGTGATGAATTGACAGTGCCCGATCTGTTCAGCAGTCATCCGGATGACGAACGACGAATAGAGTTGCTGACCGGTGGCTGCGACTCACCTTGACAGGGGGCTGCCAAGAGGGTTCGTTGCACTCCTTCCGATGAGCGATCATTGGGCTGCTTTAGCATTCAGCCCGGCTTGTGTTCGGGGGGTCTTTTGGGCGGGGCTACTTGTTCGCCGCCGGGGCCGCGACAATCCCGCGAGCGCGTCTACAATACGGGCAGCGTTCCCCGGCGACGGCCGGGGGGATCATGGCCTGGCGGCGGCCTCGCAGTGGTCGTGACGGCCGGGATTCTCTCGCGAAAGGAGGTGGTCTGTGCCAGAAGACTGTACCGGAGGGCTGCGCCGATAACGGCGAGTCGACGGGCCTGCCGTTGAAGCAGCCCACCAAAGGGTTCCTCGGGCTGCCGCCCCTTGCCGGGGCGGCAGCCTTTTTTGATCGGTTGCGGTAACCTTCCGCGACTCGAGTCTCGGACACATCGGATGCCGCTGGTCACCATTCGCAACCTGTCGCTCCGCTTTCGCGGCCCGCCACTGCTCGACGACGTGACCTGCCACGTCGAGCCGGGGCAGCGGATCGGCCTGCTCGGCCGCAACGGAGCCGGCAAAACCTCCCTGATGCGCCTGCTCGCCGGGACGATCCAGCCCGATAGCGGAACGGTGGCCATCGCTCCGGGGGCGACGATCGCCCTGCTGCAGCAGGATGTCCCACAGGATGTCACCGGAGCCGTGCGCGATGTCGTCGCCGGCGGCCTGCCGCCGACCACCGTCGCTGACGCCGCCTGGCAGCGGGACCAGGCTGTCGCACAGACTCTCTCGAGGATGTCGCTCGATGGCGCCGCCGCCTTCGAATCCCTCTCGGCGGGCCTGAAACGGCGCGTGCTCCTCGCGCGGGGCGTCGTCGGGCAACCCGACCTGCTCCTGCTCGACGAACCCACCAACCATCTCGACATCGAGGCGGTCGAGTGGCTCGAGGACTTCCTGCGCCGGTGGCGGGGCACGCTCATGTTCGTCACCCACGACCGCACCTTCCTGCGGCGCATGGCCGACCGCATCCTCGAGATCGACCGGGGCCGGATCTTCGACTGGTCGTGCGATTACGACACGTTCCTCGTGCGCAAGGAGGAGGCGCTCGCCGCGGAAGAGAGGCAGAACGCGCTCTTCGACAAGAAACTCGCCCAGGAGGAGGTCTGGATCCGCACCGGCATCAAGGCGCGCCGCACCCGCAACGAGGGTCGCGTACGGGCCCTCGAGCAGATGCGACGCGCCCGCAGCGAGCGCCGCGACGCCGTGGGCGGCGTCAAGCTCGAGATCCAGGAGGCCGACCGCAGCGGGGCGCTCGTGGCGGCCCTCGAGGGCGTGTCGTTCCTGAGGGGCTCGCGGCCGATCATCCGCGACCTCTCGACGACCGTGATGCGGGGAGACCGGATCGGCATCATCGGGCCCAACGGTTCGGGCAAGACGACGCTCCTGAGACTCCTGCTCGGCGAGCTGCCCCCCTCGACGGGCTCCGTGCGGCTCGGCACCAACCTGCGGATCGCCTTCTTCGACCAGCTCCGCGACCAACTCGACGACGAGAGGACCGTGGCCGACAACGTGGCCGACGGATACGAAACGGTGCAGATCGGCGGTCAGCCGCGGCACGTCATCGGCTATCTGCAGGACTTCCTCTTCGCGCCCGACCGCACCCGCACGCCGGTGAAATTCCTGTCGGGTGGCGAGCGCAATCGCGTGCTGCTGGCCCGGCTGTTCGCCAAGCCGGCCAACCTGATCGTGCTCGACGAGCCGACCAACGACCTCGACGCCGAGACGCTCGAGATGCTCGAGGAGCGGCTCGTGGAGTTTTCCGGCACCGTGCTCGTGGTCAGTCACGACCGGTCGTTCCTGGACAACGTCGTGACGAGCACGCTCGTCTTCGAGCAGACCGGTGCCGCAACGCCGGGCGCCGACAGGAGCTTCCGCGTGAAGGAGTACGTCGGCGGCTATGCCGACTGGCTGCGGCAGCGGCCGGCACCAGCGGCGGCGCAGGCTTCCCGGCCCGCCCCCGCCCCGCCGCGACAGCCGGCCGCCGAGCCGGTTGGAGCGCGGAAGAAACGAAGCTTCAAGGAGCAGCGGGAACTCGACGCGCTGCCAGCTGTCATCGACGGGCTCGAGAGCGATTTGGCCTCGCTCCATGCCGCGATGGCGACCCCCGACTACTACCGCCAGCCGGGCGACGTGCTCGCCCGCGACCAGCAGCGTCTTCGCGACCTCGAGGCCCGGCTCACGGCGGCGTTCGCCCGCTGGGAAACCCTCGAGGCAGGCGGCGCCTGATCCGGCCTCACACGCGGGTGCCCACGAAGATCGAGTTCCAGCCGCCGCCGGTGGGATGGGTCCGGGACCGGACCACCTCCACGGTGAACCCGGCCTTCTCCATGGCCGCCACGAATCGTGGGTCCGGCCCTGACGACCAGACGGCGAGCCGGCCCCCGGGCCGGAGCGCGGCACGGGCCGCCCCCAGTCCCGAGGCGGCATACAAACGGTCGTTTGCGGCCGCCGTCAGCCCGCTCGCGCCATTGTCGACGTCGAGCATCACGCAGTCGAATCGGCCCCGGCCGCTGCGGAGCGCGTCGGCCACGTCGCACGGGCGGATGTCCACACGCGGATCGTCGATCACGTCGGCCGCGAGCCCGTGCGCCGGGTTCCGATTCCAGGCGATCACCGCCGGCACCAACTCGGCCACCACGACCATGGCGTCGCCCGCGACGTGCCGCAGCGTCTCGCGGAGGGTGAACCCGAGCCCGAGCCCGCCGATGAGCACCGCCGCCCGCCGGCGGTCGGAGAGCCCGGCGCATGCGACCTCTGCGAGCCGCTCCTCCGAGTGATGCTGGCGGGTCGACATCAACTCGACCCCCCCCGCCCGGATCGAGAGGGTGCCGTCGTGCTCGTGGAGCGTGATCGGAGTGCCGTCGGGCGTGGCGGCGGTATCGAGCAGCCGGGTGGGTTTCATGGCGACGTGCCGGGCCGTGATCGATCCCCGTATGCCATCGATCGTACAGCCGGCGAGCCGCGGACGACAGGGGCTGCGTGCCCGCCGCCGGCCGCGGTACCATGGCGGTCCGGGAGGGTTTCTGACATGCGTCGCCTGTCGTTGGTGTGCTTGTTCGTGCTGGGCGGCATGCGGGTCGACGGCGCCGGGCCCGAGGCGAACTATCGGGACGTGCCCGGCGTCGTGATCGATCACAGCCCGGCGACATCCCGGCGCTACATCGGATCCCCCAGCATCGCCGTGTTGCCGGGCGGCGATTACGTCGCCGCCCATGATGAGTTCGGCCCGCAGAGCGTCGAGCACAGGAGGGCCATCTCGAAAGTCTTCCGTTCCCGGAATCGCGGTGCGACCTGGGAGAAGATCGCGACCGTAGACGGCCAGTTCTGGTCAACGCTCTTCGTGCATCGCGGCGGCCTCTACTTTCTGGGCACCGACAGGCACCACGGCCATCTCGTCATCCGGCGGTCCGGCGACGGCGGCGCGACCTGGACGACGCCGACCGACGCCACGACCGGCCTGCTTCGCGACGACGGCGAGTACCACTGCGCGCCGATGCCGGTGATCGAGCACCGCGGCCGGTTGTGGCGCGGCCAGGAGCGACGCGACCCGCCGGTCGCGTGGGGAATCAACTACCGCGCGGCGATGCTCTCGGCGCCCGTCGAGGCCGATCTCCTGGACGCCGCGAGTTGGACGCTCAGCGAGCCGCTGCCGAGCGACCGGGCCTGGAACGACGGAGACATGGGCGGCTGGCTCGAGGGCAACGCGGTGGTGGCGCCGGATGGTGAACTCGTGAACGTGCTGCGCGTGCAGACCCGTTCCCCCGACGAGCGGGCTGCCCTCGTGCACGTGAGCGGCGACGGCACGCGGTCGTCGTTCGACCCGGCGCACGACTTCCTGCCCTTTCCGGGCGGCGCCAAGAAGTTCACGATCCGCTTCGATCCGCCGAGCAGGCTCTACTGGTCGCTGGCGAGCGTCGTGCTGGATCGCCACCGGGCGAACAATCCGGGCAGTATCCGCAACGCGCTGGCGCTGACCTGCTCCTCCGACCTGCGGCAGTGGAAGGTGCGGTGCATCCTGCTCCATCATCCGGACGTGCGCAAGCACGGATTTCAGTATGCAGACTGGCTTTTTGACGGCGAAGACATCATCGCGGTCTGCCGGACGGCGGCCGACGACGGGCTGGGGGGCGCGCACAACAACCACGACGCGAACTTCCTGACCTTCCATCGCTTCGCCAGGTTCCGGCAGCTGTCGCCGGCCGACTCGGCCGCGCTGCCGGCCTCCGACGCCGCAACTTTCCCGAAGGACGCCCGTTTGATTCCCTCACGCCCGTGACCGTCCACATCCTCGGCAGGCGGTGGATCAAGTCGTCCGCTGCTGGAGGCAGCGGAGCGAGTCTCGAAAAACCTCGGCTTTTTCGAGACTCGCCACCGTGTGAAAAGGCCATGGATGGCTTTTCAACAGCCAGTTAGGGCACTCCGACATGCCTCGTCCGTCGTCGTCCCCGCTCGGCATCCTGGCCTGCGCGGTGATGGCCGCCTGCGGCCCTGCCTCTGTCGCGGCAGACCCGGCGCCCGATCTGCAGCCGACTCCCGCGGGCCTGGCCTTCTTCGAGGCCCGGATCCGGCCGGTGCTCCTGCAGCACTGCCACCAGTGCCACGCAGCCGATGCGAAGATCGTGCGTGGCGGCCTGCTGGTCGATTCGCGGGAGGCGATCCGGGCCGGCGGCGCGTCGGGGCAACCCGGTATCGTGCCGGGCGATCCGGCCGCCAGCGCCGTCTTCGAGGCGATCACACGCGCCGATCCCGACGGCCGAATGCCGCCCCAGGGCAGGCTGTCGGATGAGGTCATCGCCGACTTCCGGAAGTGGATCGCGATGGGGGCGCCGGACCCGCGCGATGTCGGCGCGGCCGGTCCGACGGCCGCTCGCCGGGAGATCGACGTCGAGGCCGGTCGGCGCCACTGGGCGTTTCAGGGGCCCGTGGCGGCCGATCCACCGGCGGTGCGGGCCGCCGACTGGCCGCGGGGCGACATCGATCGGTTTCTCCTCGCCTCCATGGAGGCGGTCGGCCTCCGGCCCGTGGCCGACGCCGACCGCGCGACGCTCATCCGCCGCCTCAGCTTCGATCTCACGGGCCTGCCGCCGACTCCGGAGGAACTGTCCGACTTCGTGTCCGACCCGTCGGATCGCGCGGTTGAGGCCCTCGTCGACCGCCTGCTCGCATCGCCGCGGTTCGGCGAGCGCTGGGCGCGGCATTGGCTCGACGTCGCCCGCTATGCCGAGTCGAACGGCAAGGAAACCAACGTCGCTTATCCCCATGCGTGGAGATACCGCGACTACGTCATCGCCTCGTTTCGCGACGACAAGCCCTTCGATCAGTTCCTGAAGGAGCAGATCGCGGGTGATCTGCTCGCGGCCGAGGGGCCGCGGGATCAGGCCGAGAAGATCATCGCCACGGGCTTCCTGGCCCTCGGCGCCAAGGGCCTCAACGACCAGAATCCCCGGCAGTTCCACATGGACCTGGTCGACGAGCAGATCGACGCCGTCTCGCAGGCCATGCTGGGGCTGACGCTCGCCTGCGCCCGCTGCCACGACCACAAGTTCGACCCGGTGAGCCAGCGCGACTACTACGCCTTGGCGGGCATCTTCCTGAGCACGGAGACGCTCTACGGCACCTACCCGCAGCAGCAGAACCTCCGGCCATCGACGCTCGTCGAGCTCGATCCCGCCGCCGCAATCCCCGCCGCGGTGGCGCCCCTGTCGGCCGCCGAGCTCTCCCGCCTCCGCGCGGAGGTCGCGACCCTCGACGCACAGGCTGCCGCGCTCGAGCGCGAGGCGGTCGCCGCCCGTCGGGCAGGCGACGGAGACGCCAACGCCGTGAACTTCGTCCGCGTGCGGGCCGCCCGGGATCGGGCGACGGGCGCACGGTCCGATCTCGAGCTCTTCGAGCCCGACGGTCGCCCGCGGACGCTGGCGATGGGCGCGCTCGACAGGGCACAGCCCCGCGACAGCCAGCTGTTGGTCCGCGGCGACGTCGATCAGGCTGCCGACGTGGTGCCCCGGGGCCTGGTCGAGGTGCTCTGCGCCGCCGACGAGCCCCGCAAGATCGCCACCGGAAGCGGCCGCCTCGATCTCGCGTTTTGGATCGCTGCCCCCGACAATCCGCTCACCGCCCGCGTGATGGCCAATCGCGTCTGGCTGAAGCTGATGGGCCAGGGCATCGTCACGACGCCCGACAACTTCGGCGTCATGGGCATGCCGCCGAGCCACCCGGAGCTCCTCGACCACCTCGCCCTGGCGTTCGTGGGGGATGGTTGGTCCGTGAAGAAACTGGTCCGGCGCGTCGTACTCAGCCGTGCTTACCAACTCGCCAGCTCTCACGACGAGGCGGGCCATGCCATCGATCCCGACAATCGGTATCGCTGGAGGATGGACCGACGGCGGCTCGATGCCGAGGCGATCCGCGACGCGATGCTCGCGGCGTCGGGCACGCTGGATGAGCGGCCTCCCGTCGGTTCGCCTGTCGCCCGCATCCGCGAGGATCGACAAGGACTGGTCCGCCTGATCACCGAGATGCGCGACCTGCGGTCGCCCTACCGCTCGATCTACCTGCCGATCGTGCGGGATCAAGTGCCTGAGTTCCTGGGCGTGTTCGACTTTCCCGATGCCGCGCTCGTCAGCGGGCAGCGGGACGCGACGAACGTCCCGAGCCAGGGGCTCTTTCTGCTGAACAATCCCGAGACGCTGGCCCTGGCGTCCTCCTTCGCCGACCGTCTCGACTCCTTCCGCGGGACGGACGAGGAGAAGCTCGCACACGGCCACGAGTTGGCCCTCGGCCGCGCCGCCACGTCCTCCGAGCGCACGGCGATCGAAAGGTTCTGGAGGACGTTCGCCGCTCAGGCCGGGGCTGGCCCGCATCCGCCGGCCGATCCGCGACGCCTGGCGTTGGTCGCCTATTGCCAGGCGCTCTTCGCCGCCGCCGAGTTCCGTTACCTGCCCTGAGATGGCCCCACCTGCCGCGCTCCAGCGGGTCAAGAAGGACGCATCATGACATCGACCGACCTTCCCACACGGCGCTCGCTGCTCCGCGACACCGCGAACGGCTTCGGAGCGCTGGCGTTCGCGGTGCTCGCGGCGGAGCAGTCCCGGAAGGCCGCGACCGCAGGCAGCCCCCTGGCGGCCCGCCCGCAGCATTTCCCCGCGCGTGCCAAGCACGTGATCTTTCTCTGCATGCAGGGCGGGCCGTCGCACGTCGACACCTTCGACCACAAGCCGCGGCTGGCCGCCGATGCGGGCCGGCCCGCGCCGGCGGCCGCCGGCCGCAACGGGAGGGCGACGCTCCTGGGACCGCAGTGGACGTTTCGCCAGCGCGGTCAGAGCGGCCTCTGGATCTCGGAGCTCTTCGACGAGGTCGCCCGCCATGCCGACGACCTGTGCGTGATCAACTCGATGGCGACCGACCTGCCGGCCCATCCGCAGGCCTTCGCGCAGCTCCACACGGGCACCACGCAGTTCATCAGACCGTCGCTGGGCGCCTGGACCCTCTACGGCCTGGGGACGGAGAACGAGAACCTGCCGGGATTCATCACGATCAGCCCGCCGGCCAATGCCGCCCGCACGTTCGGGAGCGCGTTCCTGCCGGCCATCTATCAGGGCACGCGCATCGGCGGCAGTCGCCTGCCCGGCCCCGTCCGCCCGGGAGCGACGGGCGCCGCCGCGATTCCGGACATCGCCAACGCGACATTTCGTCCGGAGGTCCAGCGCGGGCAGATCGATCTCATCCAGGAGCTCAATCGATCGCGGCTGGCGCTCGACGGTGGAGCGAACCCGGACGTCGAGGGCGTGATCGAGTCGTACGAGTTGGCGTTTCGGATGCAGGCCGAGGCGCCGGCCGTGATGGACATCTCCCAAGAGACCGCCGGGACGCTCGAGCGCTACGGGATCGGCACGCAGCCGACCGACGCGTTCGGCCGGCAGTGCCTGCTCGCCCGGCGGTTCGTCGAGGCCGGAGTCCGGTTCGTCGAGATCACGCACGGCAACTGGGACCACCATTTCGGCCTCGGCACGGCACTCGCCAACACCTGCCGCCAGGTCGATAAGCCGATCGCCGGGCTCCTCGGCGACCTCGAGGAGCGGGGACTCCTCGCGGAGACGGTTGTCGTCTGGGGAGGGGAGTTTGGCCGCACGCCGCACAGCCAGGGGCGTGATGGCCGCGACCACAACAACAAGGGCTTCTCGCTCTGGATGGCAGGCGGCGGCGTGCGTGGCGGCCACGTGCACGGCGCGACCGATGATTATGGCTACGAGGCCGTCGATCGGCGGATGCATGTGCACGACTGGCATGCCACGCTGCTCCATCTCCTCGGCCTGGACCATGAGCGACTCACGTTCCGGCATGCCGGCCGCGATTTCCGCCTCACCGACGTGCATGGCGAGGTCGCTCGCGATATTCTCGCCTGACGCCGCCGCTTCGTCAGCCTGTCGTCCCACCGCCCTTCCCGCCCATGATCCCTTCCCCCTACGATTCCTGGAGCACGATCGCCATGAAAACCACCTGCATCGTCATCGTCGTCGTCGCCGTGGCCTGCGCCGCGGACGCATTCGGCCAGCCCGCCGAACGCCCGGTTCCACGGCCCGGGCTGCTCGGCGGTCGCGATCCGGCCGAGGCGTTTCGCAATGCCGACACCGACGGCGACGGCAGGCTCAGTCGCGAGGAGTTCATCAAGGCCCGGACCGCCGACATGGAGCAGGCGTTCACCCGCATGGACGAGAACGGGGACGGCTTCGTCGACCCGGCGGAAGCGCGGCGATTCGCCGAGACGATGCGAGGCGGGCAGAATGGCCGCGCGGGCGCCGGGAGCCCCGAGCGCGGCCCGCGTCCCGGGGGCGACCGCGGTTCCGAGGCAAGCCAGCGATCGGATCGCGAGTCCCGTCCCGAGGGTGGCATGCGCCGGCCCGGCGGCGACGAGTCGGTCGAAGATCCGTTCGCCCGACTGGACCGCGATGGCGACGGGCAGCTTTCTCGGGAGGAGTTCCAGGCCGGCATGGCCCGGATGCGCGAGTTGATGCAGCGCAGCGGCGGAGGCCTGCCCGGCCGGCCGGCCGGCGCGGGCGGCGGCCCTGGCGAGGGATTCCGCCGGCCGCCCCGGCAAGACGGCGAGTCCCGCGAGCGCGGCCGGCCGGAGGATGGCTCTCGGCCGCCGCGTCCGGAATCACTCTGACATGCCTCCCCTGCAGGGCCACTGTCTCGTGACTCGCTCCATCCTGCTCGCCGGGAGCGTCGTCGTGACGGCCATGCTCGGCGCCGCGGGCCGCGGTGACGACTGGCCGCAATGGATGGGTCCGACACGCGACAACATCTGGCGGGAGGAAGGTCTCATCGAGACGTTTCCCGCCGCGGGGCCCGAAGTGGCCTGGCGAGCGCCGATCGCCGGGGGCTACTCGGGGCCGGCCGTCGCCGGGGGACGCGTCCTCGTGACCGACTTCGTCCGCGAGTCGGGCGCCGCGGCCACGAGCACCGGCCGCAACAGCTCCGCCGGCATCGAGCGGGTGCTCTGCCTCGACGCCGCGAGCGGCGCGATCCTCTGGAAGCACGAGTATCCCGTCACCTACACCATCGCGTATCCGGCCGGACCGCGGTGCACGCCCACCGTCGATGGCGACCGTGTCTACACGCTCGGGGCGGAGGGCGACCTCGTGTGTCTTGCCGTCGCCGATGGCCGCCCGATCTGGTCGCGCGATCTCAAGGCCGACTACCAGACCAAGGCGGCGCTCTGGGGCTGGGCCGGCCACCCTCTCGTCGACGGCGATCGCCTGGTCTGTGTGGCCGGCACCGACATCGCCCATGGTGTCGCCTTCGACAAGCGCACCGGCCGCGAGCTCTGGCGCACGGGCAAGGCCCCGGAGCAGGGCTACAGCCCGCCGACACTGATCGACGCTTCGGGCCGGAGGCAGCTCGTGTTCATGAAGCCCGACGGCATCTACGCGGTGGAGCCCGAGACGGGGGCAGTGATCTGGGAGTCGCCCTACGGCGCCGACAACGGCTCGATCATCATGTCCCCGATCCAGGTCGGCCGGTACATCTACGTCGGCGGCTTCCAGGAGAAGAACCTGCTCCTCGAGCTCACCGCCGACGGCTCAGATGTGACGGTCGTCTGGCGCAACAAGCCGAAGCACGGGATATCGGCGGTCAACGTGCAGCCCTTCCTGGCCGACGGACTCGTCTGGGGCTTCCATGAGAAGGGCGATCTGCGGGCGATGGCGTTGCCGGGGGGCGAGATCGTCTGGAAGGGCGGCGGTCCGCTCACGGGCCGACAGCAGCCGTCGGCCACGGCCTTCGTCGTCCGGCAGGCCGACCGCTTCTGGATGTTCACCGAGACGGGCGACCTCGTGATCGCGAAGCTGTCGCGCGACGGCTACGCGGAGCTTGGCCGTGCCCATCTGCTCGCTCCGACCAACACCGCCTTCGGCCGTGAAGTGGTCTGGTGCGCTCCGGCCTATGCCGACCGGTCGATCTTCGTCCGCAACGACCGCGAGATCATCCGCGTGTCGCTCGCGAGGTGATCGTGCGGCTCACGGCCCATCCGCCGCCTTGATGCTGAAGTCGTCGTACTCGACGCCGATCGGGTTCGTCGTCAGGCTGACGAGCGACTTCGTGGCATGGCCGATCCCCGGCGAGGCGAAGCTCGCGACCGGCCTGCCGTCGATCGACACGCTGATCTCCTCGCCCGCGGTCCGCACGACGAGCGTGTGCCAATCGTGCAGCGTGACGGAAAACGGCGTCCATTTGGACTTCGTGGCGAGCCACGCCTTTTCCTCGGCGGTCAACGCGTTGGCCTTCTTGCGGTCGTAGAGCCCGCCTTCGAGCGCGAAGCCGCCGGTCTTGGCGTCGGACAGGGACACGCCCTTGGGGCTCACGGTCGCCTGGCAGATGTGTCCCGCGTGCGAGCCCTTGTGGGCCTTGTCGTCGAACCAGACGTTGAAGCTGCGGGCCTGGTCGCTGGTGAACCGGAACCGCAGGGCGACCTCCAGATCCCGCTCCCCGTCAAACCGGATGTTGTCCACCGCCGAATGATCCGAGCCCGACGCGGTGATCCCGACGAGCACGCCGTCGCGCACCTCGCTCGAGCTCTTGTAGTGGCCCCACCGGGGGCCGAAGCCGGCGGCGGAAAAATCATCGCTGAAGATGACCCGGCCGTATCCGCCGGCCCGAGGCGTCGGCCCCAGCAGCCAGGCAACGGCGGCACCGCGCGGATCGGCCTCGCCTGGATCAGCGAGCGTCAGTCGCTCCCGACCGGCGGCCGGATAGCCTCCGGGAAGGAGCGCCGCATCGGCCCCCTCACCGGCGAGCCAGAGCGGGTGTGGCGCTGCCAGGGCGATCATGCCTGGCACGTCGAGATAGCGGACCGCGCCGGGCACGAAGAGCGGATGCCGGTAGTCCGTCAGCGCGGCGAAGCGGAAGCCGTCGGTCGCCACCGCGGCCCGGTCAATGGCCTGACCGGCCAGGGCCCGCGCCGCCAGCGCGACCGGCGCGGCGTCTCCGAAGCCGACGACCGAGACCTCGGTCGGCGCCGCATGCCCGCCCACCCGCGCGGTCCGCAGGAAGTGGACGAGGGACAGGACGTCGTGAACGCTCCGACAGAAGGCCGGATGGTTGTAGCCGAACGTGTAGCCGGCGAACTCCCGGGGGGTGTTCACAACCGGCTGCCGCGGGCCGACTTTCCGGTGGAAGAGATGCGGCGCGACGACCGTCGCGCCCGCCTCGAGCAGGCTGCGGACCGGCGGCGACGGCGTGTCGTCCGCGCCGACGAGCGGCCCGTCCGGGGCGAGCCAGATGACCACCTGTCCGGACCAGGGCTCCGGGTAGAGCCACTCGACGGCCACCTCCTCGTCATGGGTCGTGTTGTGGAGCACACCGGTCAGCCGCAGCGACCCTCCCGCACGATGCTTCTCGGCGAGCTTCCATTGGCTCTCCCCCGCCTCGGCATAGCCGCGGCCGATCACGGTCTCGATGGCCGGCATCAGGAGATCCCGCAGCCCCGCGGGCGTGGCTGCGGCCTGGCGCACCTGGGCATCGATGTCGGCGGCGAGCCGCGACAGGAGATCCCGCTCGAACCGTGGATCGGCCTCGGGAGGGGCCGGGTGCGCGTCGTCCCAGACGGAGAGCTCGGCGCGGGAGAGCGGCTCGTAGTCGCGCTCGATGACGGGCTCCGGGAAACCGAGACCGAACCGGCGGTTCAGGAAGGTATAGAAGGCCGACCGCGTCACGGCGTTGTAGTTGTGCGGAAAATGCTCGCCGCGGTGGAGCATGACGTTTTCCCTGGCACCGAGCAGGTCGTAGAGCCGCTGCAGCTCCGGGAAGCCCTTCGTCGCCAGTTCGCGGGTCCAGTCGTCGGCCGTGTTCATCCCCTGCGGCTTCGGGGCGAAGAGCCCCGCGATCTCGACGTTGCCGGTGCCGATCCGCAGAAGCGAGGCGTTTTCGCAGGTGCATCCCCCCTGCATCGACGTGCTCACCATCACCACCGGAAAAGACAGCTTCAGGCGGTCATCCACCGCCGCGAGGAGCATCGTCTGCGTGCCGCCGCCGCTCGACCCTGTCATGGCGACCCGCTCCGGATCGACTTCGGGCAGGCTGAGGAGAAAGTCGAGCGACCGGATCGAGTTCCAGGTCTGCAGCCCCATCACGCTCTGCAGGCGGGCCTCGGCCTGCGGACTGTAGAGCCCCCACGCATCGGCGGCGCTCATGTCGGCCCGTTGCCTCGTGAATCCATGGGCGAGCTCGCGGGAGAGCTGCCGGCTGTCGGAATCGCCGATCATGTCCCACTGCCAGACCACGCATCCCATGCGCGCCAGCTGCACGCAGAGCGACTGGAACCGGCTCCGTGCCCCCTGCTCGAACCGCTCCGCGCCGGCGGCGATCTCCCGTCGCACCGCGTCGGCCGGGTTTTCCGACAGCCGGGCGTCTTTCCAGTGTCCGTGGGCGAAGAGCACGCCCGGCACCTTTCCTTGCGCACCCGTCGGGCGGTAGAGATTTCCCGTCACGAAGAAGCCAGGCAGGCTCTCGAAGACGACCTTGGAGACGGTGTATCCGTCCCGGTCGATCGTCCCGTGGATGCGCGGCGCGAGCGGATGCCGCGTCGGCATCGGCCAGAGCCCCTGCGAGACGAGCACCCTCCTGCGCACGGCGGCGCCCCGAACCGCCCACGCCTCCTTCGAGGCGGGCGGCTCGAACGGAAAAAAGCCGTTGAGATCCTGGGGCGGACCGAGCCGCGGGTCGTCGGCACGGCCGACGGTCGGCAGGAGCAGGGCCAGCGTCAGCGCGAAGATCACGGCGTCGGGTGGCCTCATGCGACTCTCCTCGCTGTCGGTGCCGCCGCCGCATGGCGGGCCGGACTCGAGCGACACGCGGCCCCGGATGGCGGCTGGTGTCCGCCGCGCCGCCACACCGACGAGAGCATAGCAGGCCATGGATCGGGCCGCCTGCGGACGGAATACCCGCCCACCCCCCGATTGTGCTATGCTCCGATCGGGTCGCTTCCCCCATCCCGTGCAGGAACTCTCGCCATGCGCACCGGCAATCCCGCTTTGAACGACACGACGTTCGAGAACTTCGGCGTGTATAGCCGTGACGACGCTGGCAGGCCGGTTTCCGCGGCCACGATGACGATCCAGGGAACCGCCCAGAAGACGCTGTTCTTGCTCCTGCTGGCGACGGGGACGGCCTGCTTCACCTGGTCGCGGACGTTTTCAGCGGTCGAAGCCGATCCCGCCGCGGCCATGCCCTGGGCCCTCGGAGGGCTGTTGGTCGGCGCCATCACCGGCTTCGTGATCTGCTTCAAGCACACCTGGGCGCCGGCGTTGGCCCCTGTCTACGCGCTGGCCGAGGGGCTCTTCTTGGGCGGCCTCTCGGCGACCTTCGAGGCGCACTATCCCGGCATCGTCATTCAGGCGGTCGGCGGCACGTTCGGCACGCTCGGCGGCCTCCTGCTCGCCTACCAATCGGGGCTCATCCGGGCGACCGAAAACTTCAAGCTCGGCATCGTGGCGGCGACAGGGGGGATCTGCCTCGTGTACCTGATCTCGATGATTGGCGGCTTCTTCGGGTTTCCGGTGCCCTTCATCCACGAAGCCGGCCCCGTCGGCATCGGCTTCAGCCTGTTCGTGGTCGTGATCGCCGCGTTGAACCTCGTGCTGGACTTCGATTTCATCGAGCAGGCGGCGGAGCGTGGGGCGCCCAAATACCTCGAGTGGTACGGCGCCTTCGCACTGATGGTCACGCTGGTCTGGCTCTACATGGAGATCCTGCGGCTGCTCGCCAAGCTGCGGGGCCGCGACTGACCTCGTGGCCGGCCCCGTCCGGGGCCCGGCCACGAGCGCTGCCGCAGAGGCGACCGATCGGCTTCAGGAGCTTGCGGCCGCCGGATGGCTCGCGAGCAGCTTCTGGATCACCTGCGCCGACGGATCGTCCTGTCGCTTCTTGTTCTTGGCGACGTACTGCTCCCGGCCGGCGATCGTCCGGGCAAGCTCCTCGAGCCACCGCCGCAGTTGGGCGGAGTCCTTGATCTGCTTGGCGACGTTGCCGATGCGGGCCGCAAACTCCTTGCAGGACTTCGCATCCCGAGCGCCCGCCACATGGCCGCGGAAATCCGCGCCGAACGCCCGGAGAACAGGCTCCAGCCGCTCGGTTTCGGGAGCGAGCTTCGCCCGATTCAACTTGGCGAGCACCTGCGCCGTGTCGTCGGTCAGGATCTTGTCCTTCGGTCCGAGGTAGGTCTCATGCCCCTGCATCTCCGTCCAAAGACGGGCGAGCCACTGCTGGCGGGCCTGCTTGTCCGCCATCCGGTCGGCCGTCGCACTGATCAACCCGGCCATCAACCGGCACGAGGCCTCGGTGCGGGCGGAGGCGAGGTGAGCGGGAAGCGCCTCCGCCACCTCGTCCGCGACGGCCTCGATGCCGCGAAGCGCCACCTTGTAGGTGGCGACCGCGGCGGCGTTGGGGCAGCGCTGCTCTTCGAGGAACGCAAGCACGGCCGCGGCGCCGGTTCGATCCTTCGGCACCGGCAGCTTCTCGAGCCGCGCGAAGAGGTTCCCCCGGATGGTCTCGCGGTAGAGCCCGTCCGGCGGGCATCCCGGCCGCTTGACGGCCGAGACGAGGCCGTCGAACCGCTTCCAGAAGCGGATCTGGGCCTCGGGCGAGTCGCAGGCATCCTGGGCGGCGATCGCCAGCGTGATGTTGAAGGGATTGAGGGCGAGCCCGCTCTCCAGCAGCTCGACCCCGTGCCCGGCCTGCTCCGCCTGGGGCAGGTCGCGAAACATCCGCAGGGCCAGCATGGAATCGAGGTAGGACGGAAGCCCATAGTTCACCGCCCAGGCGACCGTCTGATACCAGACCATCGGACGGCGCGCATCGCGATCATCGAAGGGAAACGGCGTGTGCGGGCTGGTCTTGTCGGGGCCGCCGGTGGCGAACTGGCCTCCCTTGCACTCGTAGAGGCCCGTCTTGCGGTCCCGCGCGAAGAAGATGAGGGCGCAGTGGCCGGGCTGCCCGGCGGTGCAGGCCGGGATGCCGAGGGTGTTGTAGGTGCGGACCCCCATGTTGGCCATGGTGCCGCAGACGCCCCCGTCCTTCGCCATCATCTGGTACGTGCCGTAGGCGAATGGATACGGCGTGATCCGCCGGGCCGACTGCATGTCGAACTGCTGGGCGATCGGGCCGATGTACTCCCCGTAGGTCCGCATCTCTCCCTTGTCACGGAAGGCGAGCCAGCGTTCCTCGCGCTCCCGCAGGGGCTGGCTGTCGGCCGCCAGGAGCGTGAGCGTCGGCCAGGGGGCGTCGAGCGGATACCGCGGCCAGTCACGCG
>Ga0255182_1000942_pt1 | contig 16767 bp, 16 predicted proteins | sample Atl_UVDOM_RepA_8_FD_188420 | JGI IMG/M metagenome (GOLD analysis project Ga0255182, IMG submission 188420) | Freshwater microbial communities from Altamaha River, Georgia, United States - Atl_UVDOM_RepA_8d | ecosystem: Environmental > Aquatic > Freshwater > River | place: USA: Georgia...
AGCACGGCGTGGCGCTGCACGGCCGGGTATTCGCGGGCGAGGGCCTGGGCCTGCTGGAGGAAGTCGGTGCCGGCCGTGTCGATAAATACGGCGCTGCGCTGATGCAATTCATCGAGCAGGACCTTGAGCATGCCCATGTCGCTGGCGCGGTAACACTCAACGCCCGCCTGGGCTGCCAGCACCTGCAGCTGCCCCCAGGCACCGGGGCGGCTGTCGGCCAGGCTGATCATGGCCACCTGTTCGGCACCGAACTGCTGGGCAGCCGCATGGGCCAGACGCGCGGTCATGGCCGACTTGCCGGCACCCGATGGACCACACAGGGCGTTCATGCCCCGCAGGGGTTGGGCCGGCCCTTGCGCGTCACGGGCAAGGGATCTCTCCAAGGTCTGCTGCATCACGGCCAGGGCCTCCTCGGCACTGTCGAGATCACGCACGCCGTCGAGCAGCAAGGTGCGCAGGGTGGCGGGCACACCCAGGTCCTGCAGTTGCGCGGCGAGTTGCCCAATGGCGGGCGCACAGGCCTTGAGGTCCTGCACGGCGCCCAGTTGCCGCGAAAGCGCAAATTCCTGCCGCAAGGCAGCCATTTCCTGGCGCAGCAGGTCGACGATTTCCTGGCTGCGGCGCAATTCATGGGCCTGGGCCTGCGCCGAGGGCGTGCTGACCGGTGCAGTGCTGGACGCCTTGGTGCTGACCGGCTTTGTGACGGCCTTGGCCGTTTTCCTGGCCACCGGGGTGCTTTCAGGACGGCCCAGGTCGAGCGCAGGCACAGGTGGCTGCGGTTTGACACGGCGTGTGCGGGGTGCAGGCACAGCGCTTGACGGCGCGGTCAGGCTCGGCGCTTCGGGCAATGGGCCGGGCGCAGCGCCTTGGGTGCTGCGCGCAGCACCAAAGGCCAGGGCCGCGGGCAGGCCTGGGTCTGCAGGGGCGCTGTCTGCATTCGCGGTTGTCGCCACCGGGGCCGCCACAGCAGGCGCCGGCGCCGTTACCGGGCCACCCTCGCTGAGCATGGCGCCTTGCAGCCAGTCGGAAAAACTCACGAAAGGCGCGCCAGCGGCCGCCACCGGCTCGATCACGCGTGCCGAAACCGGTGCGGGGGACTGCCCCAAAGTGTCGAGCGGCGCAGCACGCATGACAGGCGCCTGAGAAGGCGCTGCCGGTGCGGACGGTTTGAGGCTTTCGGCCACTGCAGGCGTGGATGCCACAGGCGACGCTGGCGCCGCAGACAGGGAAGGAACAAAGGCCGGCGACTGGCGAAGCGTCTGCGGTTCGGGCCGCACATCGACCGCCACGATCAGCTCGGTCTGGTTGTCCACCCGCTGGGTGGAGATGATGAGCACGTCCTCGCCGTAGAGCTGGATCGCCTTTTCGTTGGCAGCGCGGGTGTCGCGGGCAATGATGCGTTTGAGTTCCATGGTTTATCAGTTTCTGGGGACGGCGGGATTGTTGCGGGGGTCGGCCTGCACGGTGCTGATCACCTTGACGGCCTGGTCATCCGGAATTTCGCTGTAGGACAGCACGGTCAGGTCGGCGACGCGAAAACGCACGGCCCGCGACATCCAGGCCCGGATGCCGGGGGAGACCACCAGCACGGCCGGCAGCCCCTGCTCTTCCATCTGGCGGGCGCTCTCGCGCAGGGCAGCAAACAGGCTCTCGGCCAGACCCGGTTCGAGCACCATGCCGTTGCCCGAAGGGTTTTGCTGCAGCACGTTGTGCAGCAGCTGTTCGAGTTGCGGATCGAGCGTGAGCACCGAGAGGGTGTCACGGTTTTCCAGCAGGCTCTGCACGATCATGCGGCCGAGCTTGGGGCGCACCAGGTTGGTCAGCTGCTCGGGGTCCTGGGTGCGGGCGCTGGCCTCGGTCAGGGCCTCGACCACCGAGCGCATGTCACGGATCGGTACCGATTCGGTCAGCAGGTTCTGCAGGGTGCGGGTGACCACGCCCAGCGAGAGCTTGCCGGGCACGAGTTCTTCGACCAGCTTGGGCGAGCGCTGGGCCAGCTTGTCCAGCAGCTTCTGCGCTTCGTCGTGGCTGAGCAGTTCGCTGGCGCAATCGCGCAGCACCTTGTTGAGATGGGTGGCAATGGCCGTGCTCGGATCGACCACGGTGTAACCCAGGGCCCTTGCCTGGTCGCGCCAGGCCGGCTCGATCCACACCGCCTCCAGGCCAAAGGCCGGCTCACGGGTGGGGATGCCTTCGACCTTGCCGTAGACCTTGCCCGGGTTGATCGCCAGCTCGCGCCCCACCTTGACCTCGCCGCGGCCACGCACCACGCCATTGAGGACGATGTGGTAACTGTCGGGCTCCAGATTGAGGGCATCGCGGATGCGCACCGGCTGCACCAGAAAGCCCAGTTCGGCCGAAAGCTTCTTGCGCACGCCCTTGACGCGGGTCATGAGCTGCCCGCCCGTCTCGGGATTGACCAGCGGAATCAGGCCATAGCCGATTTCCAGACCGATCAGGTCGACCTGCTCGACATCGTCCCAGTCGAGTTCCTTCGGGGCCTGCGCCGCCGCAGGGTCAACCGCAGGCGTGGCCGGCTGCAAGGCCATCTGCTTTTTGAGCACCATCAGGCCGATGCCGGCGGTGGCGGCGGCCAGCGTCAGGAACACCAGATGCGGCATGCCGGGCACCAGGCCCAGGATGGTCAGGATGCCGGCCGCAATGAAGAGCGCGGGCGGATTGGCCAGCTGCGAGCTGGCCTGCTCGGTCATCGACTCCGAGGTCGTGACCCGGGTGACGATGATGGCGGTGGCCAGCGACAGGAACAGGGCCGGAATCTGGGCCACCAGACCGTCACCGATGGTCAACAGCACATAAATGCGGGTGACTTCGCTCAGCGGCAGGTTGTGCTGGCCAATGCCGATCGCCAGCCCGCCGACCACGTTGATCAGCAGGATCAGCAGACCCGCAATCGCATCGCCGCTGACGAATTTGGAAGCACCGTCCATGGAGCCGAAGAAGTCCGACTCCTGGGCCAGCTCCTCGCGACGTTTCTTGGCGGTTTCCTGGTCGATCACGCCCGCATTGAGGTCGGCGTCGATCGACATCTGCTTGCCCGGCATGGCGTCCAGCGTGAAGCGGGCGTTGACCTCGGAGACGCGGCCGGCACCCTTGGTGACCACGATGAAGTTGATGATCATCAGGATCACGAAAATGATGAAGCCCACCAGGTAGTTGCCGGCGATCACGAACTCGCCAAACGAGGCGATCACCTGCCCGGCGGCATCGGGGCCTTCATGGCCATTGACCAGAATGACGCGGGTCGAGGCCACATTGAGCGCCAGCCGCAGCATGGTCGCAAACAGCAGCACGGCCGGGAACGAGGAAAACTCCAGCGGTTTGCGCGTGCCAATCGCCACCATGATGACCACCAGGCCGACCACGATGTTGAAGGTAAAGAGCACATCGAGCACCAGCGCCGGCAGCGGCACCACCAGCATGGCCATGATGATGAGCACCAGCGCCGGAATGCCCAGGCCCGCCAGGTCGTAGCGGGCCAGATTCTGGCGAAGGGTGGACAGACTCAGGGTGCTCATGGCGTTGTCGGCGGTGTCGGAATCTGGATGAAGGGGGCCGGATGGGGTTCAGGTCGACTCAGGAAAGCAAGCCGTGTGCCATCGATCCCGACACCTGTGCAGGCCGATCCGCGCAGCCTGGCCCGCGAATTGCAAACCTCCCGTCCAGACCGAAGGAGCGGCAAGCCTTGACCGCCGCCAGCCCTCCACGCGGACCCCGCTGATTTGCCCCAGACCGAGTACTCCATGTCCCTGCTGACCTCCGATCTTGCCGCCAGCCCGCTCACAGGCCCTGAAACGAATGCTTCAGGCTTCAATTTCGCACCCAACAGCCCGGGTGAGGCCGTGCCATTTGGCGAAGTCTTCGCGACCCTGCAGGTCCAGCCTGGATCCCCGGCGAATCTCCAAGGGCAAACCCTTGCCGCTGCGGGCCCGGCCGGCCCCTTGGATTGGGCCCCGGCCCTCACGGTAGAAGCCCTGGGCGAACACCTGCAACTGATCACCCCGGGCGAAGGTGCCACCGCCGAAGGCAGCCTGGCGGATTTCGCCCGTTCGCAAGGCCTCGACGACATCACCATCGGCTGGCTGATGGGCCAAGCGCCGGAAGCCGCCACCGGTGCAGCGACCACATCGAGCCCCCTGACCGGGTTGTTGGCCTTGAAGGGGTCGGACCATGGTCTGGCCCCGGTCACCGCGTCCAACGCCCCCCCCAATCCCTTGACAGCCCCCACGGACGCCGGTCTGCTGGCCCACAGCCTGGAGAACAGCCTGGCCCCAACGCTGGCAGGAGCGCGCCTGGCCAGCGGCGCCCTGGGTGCCGGCGCCGACTTCAAGGCCATGGTGCTGCCCCAGACCCCGGAGGGCACAGCGCCTGCTTCAGACGCCCCAGGGGCCGAAGGCCCCCCTGCAGCCGGCACGGGAACGCTCACAGGAACGGGGCTGCCCGGTGGCACAGGCCAGACACCGGGCCAGGGCACCGCCACGGCCACCGCAGGCCTGGCCGCACTCAGCGCCACTGCAGGCGCCCTCTGGACCGATCTCACGCGGCCCGCCAACGCCACAGCTGCAAAATCCAGTGAGGGTGCATCCCTTCGGGCCGAACCCACCGAAAGCCTGATGGCCACCCTGCGTACCCCGGCCGCCACCGCGCTGATGGGCTTGCAACGCAGCCTTCAGACATCCGCCGGGGCCCCTGCCGCCTTGCAGGCCGGCAAGACCGCGAGCAGCCTGCGGGTCAGCGATCTGGACCTCTCCCAAAGCCTGGGGCCGGAGGGTCCCGACCTGCAAAGCCTGCTGACCGAGTGGTCATCGCGCCTGGACAGTCCCTCCGCGAGCGATGCAGGCCATGCACCGGCGCTGGCGGCCATACGGGGTCAGGGCGCCATGGCCAGCAGCCCTCTGGGCCTCTTGCCCCAGGGGGGTGAGCCGCAACTGGGCATCGACCTGGCCGACAAGTTCGAGCAGATGGCCGAAAAAATGGGCCAGGCCGTGGCCCAGCGCATGCTCAGCGAAATCGAAAAAGGCCATTGGCATCTCAAGCTGATGCTGCGCCCGGCCACACTGGGCCATATTGAAGTGGAAATGCGCATGCGCAGCGGGGAGCTCGACGCCAGCTTTGTTGCCTCGCAGAACCTGACCCGGGAACTGCTGCAGGAAAGCCTGCCGCGTCTGAGGGAAACGCTCACACAACTGGGCATGGATGTTGCTAACATGAACGTCGACAGTGGTCGATCGCAGCAAGGTGACGGAGAGCCGACACCCCATGCGCCCGCCACGCAGGCCAAGGCCGGGGCCACTGCCCCGCAGGCCGACACAAACGTCATCACACCCCCGCCGACCGGACGCCGCGGGCAGGAAGGCTGGGATGTGATGGTCTAGTGCAACCGAGTGAGGACCCATCATGGCTGACGAAGACAACGAATCCGAAGGCAAAAAGAAAAAGCCGATCCTGAAAATCATCATCATCGCCGTGGTGGCCCTGCTGGTGCTGGTGCTCACCGTGGTGGGCACACTGTTTGTCACCGGCTTCTTTGACCAGAAGGACACCCAGAAGGCCGAGGAACAGCTCGCCGAGCTGGAGGGTGCAGCTACGGGCGCCAGCAACGCGGCCAGCAACGCCGGCCCCAAGAAGGTCACCAAGTCCAGCCCCGAGCTGACCCGTTTCGAAAACCATTACCTGGAAATCGAGCGAGAGTTGCTGGCCAACCTGACCAACTCGCGCAAGGTCATCCAGGTGCAGATGGCCATCATGACCCACTACGACGAGCGGGTCTTCAAGAACGTCAAGAAACACGAGTTTGCCCTGCGCTCGGCATCCCTGGACGTGATGCGCCAGGTCACCGAAGCGGATCTGGCGAAACCCGAATTCCGCAAGGAACTGGCCGAAAAAATCCGTGGCGAACTCAATGCCGTGCTGGAGAAGTACGAAGACTTCGGCGGCATCGAGGAAGTGTTCTTTACCAGCTTCGTGGTCCAGTAAGCCGCAGGCCCTGCCCACCCGAACGCCCTCACCATGGCCGAAAACCAACCCCTGCTGAGCGCCCAGGAGCTCGCCGCCCTGTCCGAAGGCATGGACAACGGCAGCATCGCGGTCGACACCGGCTACAACCTCGACGTCAATGTGCGCAAGCACGACCTGGCGGCCGAGGACAGCAGCCTGGGTGTCAACGTCGCCTCGCTGGACATGATCAACGAGCGCTTCATCCGCCTGTTCCGCCTGGGCATGCTCGAAGTGCTGCGCACCAGCCCACGCATGAACCCCACGCGTGCGCAGATCGTGCGCTTTGGCGATTACCTCAAGGACCTGCGCGCGCCGCTGTCGGTCAACATCATCCGCATGGCGCCGCTGCGCGGCTATGCCATGGCCGTGATCGAGCCGACGGTAGTGTTCAGCTCGCTCGACAGTTTTTTTGGCGGCTTCGGCCGTGGCGTGGGCCAGCTGCCCCCGGGCCGGCTGTTCACACCGACCGAAACACGCATCATCAAGATCATCCTGCAGGTCTTCTTCCGCTCCTTCAAGGAAGCCTGGGCGCCCGTGGCAGCCGTCGACTTCGAGCATGTCAGCTCCGAAATCAACCCGCAGTTTGCGCAGATCGCCGATGAGAACGACCTCGTGGTGCTCACCCGCTTCGAGGCCGAGGCGACAGCCCAGGGCAGCGGCTATATCGACATGGTCATTCCCTATGTCGCGCTCAAGCCCGTGCGCGACCTGCTGCGCAGCCGTGTGCAGACCGGTGACGGTGACGAGGAGTCCGACAAGGTCTGGCGCCGCGATCTCTCTGAAGCGGTCCACGACGCCAGCCTGGACCTGCATGTGGTGCTGGGCAAGCTGCAGCTGTCGCTGCACCAGCTGCGCACCCTGCAGCCCGGCGATGTGCTGCCCTTCAAGAAACCCGATCACGCGCGGGTCGTGATCGAAGACACCCCGGTCTATGACGCCGAAGTCGGCGCCATGGGCTCGCAAGTTGCCATCAAGATCGTCAACGCCGTCAGCCCCAGCCCCAGTGCAGCCTGACCCCCAAGGAAAACGCCATGACTGACACCACCGCCGAGCAGGACATCCTGCGCGAGCCCGCCGACAAGGGCCAGATCCACCCCGATGTGCTGCAGAACATTCCGGTCACCCTCTCGATCGAGGTCGGCCGCGCCGTCATCAAGATCCGCGACCTGCTGCGCCTGACCCAGGGCAGCGTGGTCGAGCTCGACCGCATCGCCGGCGAGCCGCTGGACCTGCTGGTCAATAACACGGTGGTGGCCCAGGGCGAAGTGGTGCTGGTCAATGACCGCTACGGCATCCGCCTCACCCGTGTGGTGCCGGCGTCCGAGCGCCTGGACAAACTCTGAGCACGCGGCAGGGACGGAGAACAACATGCAACAGGGATGGAGCGCAGCGGACTGGTTGCAGTACCTGCTGAGCTTTGCGTTCGTGATCGCCTTGCTGCTGGGCCTGCTGTGGACCCTGCGCAAGCTCCAGGGCGGACAGATCGTCCAGGGCGGCTTGCTCAGACGCAAGAGCAGCCGCCTGCAACTCATCGAAAGCCTGAGCATCGGCCCGCGGCAAAAGCTGGCGCTGGTCAACGTCGATGGCCGGGAGGTGCTGCTGGGCATCACCGCGCAGACCATCAACGCCCTGCAACCCTGGAACGAGTCCCACGCGGTGTCTGGTGAACGGCCGAAAGACGCTGCCCCGGCGCCAGCTGCCGAGCCGGCCTTGACACAGGCAGCGGCACCCACACCCGCACAGGACAAGGCCCTGAACGTGGACGATGAAAACATCCGCACCTGGCTGCTCGGTCGGCATCGGGGTCAGGAGCAACGGTCATGATGCGCCGGATCGCCCCTGCCCTGCCGCGCCTGATGGGTCTGGCCCTGGTGCTGGTCCTCACGGGCCTGCCCGCTCTCGCACTGGCCGCCCCGGATGTACCGCTGGTGACTGCCACCAACACGGCCCGCGGCACCCAGTACAGCATGACGCTGCAGCTGCTGGCGCTGATGACCACGCTCACGCTGCTGCCTTCGCTGCTGCTGATGATGACGTCCTTCGTGCGCATCGTGATCGTCATGTCCATCCTGCGCCAGGCGCTGGGTACCGGCCAGACCCCACCCAACATGGTCATCGTGGGCCTGTCGCTGTTCCTGACGCTGTTCGTGATGTCGCCGGTGCTAACCGACGTCTACCAGAACGCCCTGCTGCCCTACATGAACCAGGGCCTGGCCTTTGACAAGGCCCTGGCCGCCGCCGAAAAACCGATCCGCGCCTTCATGCTCAACCAGACGCGTGAGGACGACATCGCCATGTTCATGGAAATCGCCCGCAACCCGGCTTTCACCAGCCCGCAGGACGTGCCCTTCACCACCCTGGTGCCGGCGTTTCTGACCTCCGAACTCAAGAGCGCCTTCACCATCGGTTTCCTGATCTACATCCCCTTCGTGGTGATCGACCTGGTCGTCGCCAGCGTGCTCATGTCCATGGGCATGATGATGCTCTCGCCCATGATGATTTCCATGCCTTTCAAACTGATGCTGTTCGTGCTGGTCGACGGCTGGAGCCTGATCATGGGTTCGCTGGCCGGCAGCTTTGCCATGCCCTAGGAGTCAACACAATGGATACTGCAATGGTGATCGACCTGGCCCGGCAGGCCCTGTGGGTGTCGGTGCTGGTCTGCGCGCCCCTGCTGGGAGTGGCCCTGGCTGTCGGCCTGCTGATCGGCATCATCCAGGCCGCGACCTCGATCAACGAGATGACGCTGAGCTTCATTCCCAAGCTGATGGCCCTGGGCATGGCCCTGCTGCTGTTTGGCAGCTGGCAGCTGGTGACGCTGGTCGACTTCACGCGCAACATCTTCCAGCGCATTCCGGCGCTGTTCAACTGAAGACCTGGCCGTCATGAACCTGCTGACAGCGGACATCGTCGAGCGTTTCTACACCTTCCTGTGGCCGATGCTGCGCATCTCGGCCCTGATGGTGACCGCGCCGCTGTTTTCCAACAACGCCTTCAACCTGCGCCTGCGCATCCTGCTGGCCCTGGTGCTGACCTGGCTGGTCTACCCGCTGCACAGCTGGCCGCGCATGGACCCCACCGCCGCCAGCGGCCTGGCCGAGATGTTCAACCAGATCGCGATTGGCGCCAGCATGGGCCTGATCCTGCAGATCGTGGTGGCGGCGCTGGTGGTGGCCGGCCAGACGATTGCCACGGCGATGGGCCTGTCCATGGCCAACATGCTCGACCCCAATGTGGGTAACGTGCCGGTGATCTCGCAGCTGCTGCTGATCCTGGCCATGCTGGTGTTTGTCGGCTTCGGCGGCCATGCCATCTTGCTGGGCCTGATCTCCGAATCCTTTCACACCTGGCCGATCGGCACCTCGGTCCTCAGCCAGGACCTGTACGGCCGGATCATCCAGTGGAGCTCGATGATGTTCCTGGGCGCGGTGCTGATGGCCTTGCCCGTCATGGTCTCGCTGCTGTTCATCAACGTGGGGCTCGGCGTGGTCACGCGTGCGGCGCCCAGCCTGAACATTTTTGCGGTCGGTTTTCCGGCCATGATCATTGCCGGCTTCCTGATCCTCATCATTTCGATGGAGAGCATTGGCGGGCGCATCGAATGGCTCTGGCTGCAGGGTTTTGACGTCGTGCGCGACGTGACGGGGGTCGGCCGTGGCTGATCACAGCGCCCAGGACCGCACCGAAGAACCCACCGCGCGCAAGCTGCAAAAAGCGCGCGAGGACGGTCAGGTCGCCCGCTCGACCGAACTGCCGGCGGCCGTCATCGTCATTGGCGCCTTCCTGCTGATGGTGCTCATGGGCGGCTGGCTGGTGGACAAGCTGAGCCTGATTTTTGCCAACGGTTTTGTCTTTGACCGCAAGACCCTGGACCGCCCGAGCCTGCTGCCTGGCGTGTTTGGCGCCCAGCTGCTCGAAGCCTTCATCGTCATGCTGCCCATCGTGGTGTTCACCGTGGTCGCCGCCGTGGTGGCCTCGGGCATGACCGGTGGCTACCTGTTTTCGCTCAAGGCGGTCGCGCCCAAGGGCTCCAAGATCAACCCGATCAACGGCTTCAAGCGCATGTTCGGCCCCCGCGCCCTGATCGAACTGACCAAGGCCATTCTCAAGTTCAGCCTGGTCGCCGGCGTGCTGTGGTGGTCCATTGCCTTCAACATGGACATGCTGGTGCGCATTGGCCGCATGGGCCTCGAACCCGCCTTGACCGCCGCCGGCACCATGATCCTGCAGTCGGGGCTCTGGGTGGCCCTGAGCCTGGCCGTGATCGCGATGATCGATGTGCCCTGGCAAAAGCACGAGTTCATGAAAAACATGCGCATGACCAAGCAGGAGGTCAAGGACGAGTTCAAGGAAATGGAAGGCCGCCCCGAGGTCAAGGCCCAGATCCGGCGGCGTCAGCGCGAGATGGCCAATGCCCGCATGATGCAGCGTGTCAAGGACGCCGACGTGGTCATCACCAACCCGGAACACTTTGCCGTGGCGCTCGAATACGACCCCACCGGCGACGGCGCCCCCATCGTCGTGGCCAAGGGCACCGACCACATGGCCGCGCGCATCCGCGAGGAAGCCCAGACGCACGGCATCCATATCTTTCAGGCGCCGCCGCTGGCGCGTGCCCTGTATTTCACGACCGACGTCGAGCAGCCGGTGCCCGAAGATCTGTACCATGCCGTGGCGCAGGTGATCGCCTATGTGTTCAGCCTCGAAGCGGCCATGCCCGGGCAAGCACGCCGCGAGCGTCCGCAAGTCAAGGTCCCCCCCTCGATGCTGTTTGACGCCGACGGCGCCCGCCTGCAAGCTGCAGGAGCCACCGCATGAACATTCCGATCACCCCCACACCGCCCAAGCCCGAATACCTGTTCAGGGGCGCCGACCGCATGCGCATCGAAGGCTGCGTGAACGCCATCAGCCGCGAAAACCTGAGTCTGGCGCTTTTTGCCGAGCACGAAGCCCTGCTCGACCATTACGCCGAACTGCTGGTGCAGCGCCTGCGCCGGCTCGGTCAGGACCTTCAGGTCGAGGTCTACTTTCCGACCAACACCGAATCCTTGCTGGCGCGCTTCAATGAAGCGCTGGCGCACCAATCGGTCGAATCGGCAGTACAGGCCGGCACGAGCGGCGCCCCCACCCGCATCTGGCTGGTCCACGATGCGCAACTGCTGCCCGCGCACGAACTGCAGCTGATGGCGCGGCTCATGCAGAACTTTCCCGGCGCCAATATCCGCGCCATGTTGCTGGTCAGCGGCAACAGTTTTGACCGCGAGCTGCTCTCAGCCTTCGGTCGCAAAATCCTGCGCTGGGACATCGAAACCCCGACCCCGGAGCAAGCCCAGGCCCTGCTCGAACAGGCCCGTGCCGAAGGGCATGGCGAAGCCATTGACCGGCTGATCCGGCGGCTCGGTCGCCAGCAGCCCCCCAGCATCGAGGCCCTGGCCGAACAGGCCCAGGCAGCCGAAGACCTGGTCGCCCAGGTGCGTGCCGCCCACCAGACCCGGACCGGCAGCAACCTGGCAGCCGGCACTGCCGGCGTGACCGGCTGGGCCCAGGCCGCCCTCAAGGCCTTCAGGCCCTTGCAATCGGGCCGCAGCCTCTCGCGGGGCGTGCTCTTGGGCGCGGGTGCCTTGCTGGCCTCCACCATGCTGATGGCCTGGCTGCAACCGCAGGCTTTTGGCTTGGACACGGCCCACGAGACCGATGCGCAACACCCCCCGGCCGTGGTGCCCCTGGCGGGACCAGCAGCCGGCGTCACGGTCGACAGCAGCCAGCCTGTGGCCAGCCCGGCCCCGGCGATGGCGGCAGCCTCAACGGCCTTGCCGGTGGCAGCCGGCGCCACTTCCGCCGCCAACGCACCGGCCGACAATGGCCCGGCAGCCGCTGCAGCCTCGCGCACGCCAGCCACCCCGGCGCCCGCCAGCCCGGCCGAAACACAAACTGGTCCCGATCGCAACAACCCGCGGCAGGCCTGGGCCTCGCACGACTGGGTGCGCGGGCTCGAAGCCGGCAGCTTTGTCATCCAGTACGGCAGCAGCGGCACCTATGCCGGCGCCCTGGCCTTGCAGCAGCGTTTCCCGGGTCTGGCCAACGCCCGCATCGTCGCCTTCACCAGGCCCGGCGAGCGCAATGTCCGTTTTGCCGTGGTCTCGGGACCCTACAGCCCCAGTGCACAAGCCGAAGACAAGCTGCGCAATCTGGGCAACATCGCCCCGCCCACCAGCTGGGTGCGCAGCACGCGCGATCTCCAGTCCAGCCTGGCACCCGCACGACCACAGGAGTCCCGGACATGAGCAAGAACCAGGTCCTTCGCTCGGACCAGCCTCACCAGGTCCAGATGCCCGAAGGCAGCAAGACCGCCAGCCGCAAACGGACCGGCAAGACTTCGGAGCCAGCGATCGAAGAGCGCCCCGAGCCGGCGCGACGGCTCAAGACACCGCCCACCCCGACAGCGCCGGCAGTGGCCGCCCCCAAGCCCGTGCCGGCACCTGCGCCAGCCGCGCGCACCAAAGCCAAGCTGGGCACACGCGCCCGCACGCCTGAACGCAAGGCCAGCGCCCCGGCGGCCGCACCCGCCCCCGCCCGGCCTGTGCTGGCCGAGACACCGGCCGACAACTTGCTGTGGGAAACCCCCAGCCCCGTCATGGAGCGGCTGCAACAGCTGCGAAACCGCAACGCCCAGATCGCTGAACAGATCCAGCGACTGACCCTGACCCTGCCTTCCCGAGGGAGAGCCTCATGAGTGAGCCCACTTTCACCCCCAGCCCGGCACCGGCCGACATCGGTGCTGATGCCACGGCGCCCGCCGCAGCCTCCGTCGAAGTCGGCACCGACAACGCGACGGCACCACCTCCTGCAGCCCCGGCGCCTGCCGTACGTCCTGAATTGCCGCATCTGGGCATCACGGTCGATGAGCGGGCCTACCACCAGTTCCAGACCCTGGCCAAGACCGTGCTCGATTCGGCCGACATCGCCACCAAATCGGCCGAAGCCGCGGTGGCCGTCAGCAGCGAAATGCGTCAGGCCACAGCGCACTTTCGCGAGGCCACCGACACCGGCATCAAGCGCGCGCGCCTGGTGGCCTACATCCTGGGCGGACTTTCCTTTCTGGGGCTGGTGTTCTTCATCACCATGGGCGTGCGCATGGTCAGCAAGATCAATCAGCTCGACGCCATGATGGGGGCCGTGGGCAAGCGCGTGGTCGAGCTCAACGCCGGCATGGAATCACTCGAGGGGGTCAACCGCAGCGTGCAGGCCCTGAGCGAAAAGCAGCAGGAACTCACGCAGGCCCAGAGCCAGATCGAGAGCCGGATTGCCGAGACCCTCAAGCAGTCCGAATCGATGGTGGCCAAGGTGCCGACCGAAACCGCCAAACAGGTGGCTGCCAGCAGCGACACCCTGCTCAAGCAGGTCCAGGGCATCAACAGCCGGCTGCAAACCCAGGCCACGGCGGTGCAATCGCTGGGCAACGAGGTCAAGGCCCTCAAGGGCAATATGGGCAATGTGGACGCCCTCAAACGTGACGTTGAAGCCCTGGTGACCCTGCAAAAGGAACGCTACCTGGAGGTGCTGCAAAAGAACAATGCTGCGGCCGTGCGCGAGCGTTCGGTCCAGTATCCGCGCGTGCCGCCGGGCACCTCGCCCAATGCGGCCAGCGGACCGGCAACGGCCCCGAACCCGGCGCCGCCAAACACAGCACCCGCCCGCTGATCCCGCCAGGCAGGCGCAGCGCCTTCAGCGCTGGCGCCAGGCCTGCACGGTCATCAGCAGGCCGAGCAGCGCGAAGCCAACAAACCAGACAAAGGACCAGTTGGCGATCGTGGCGCCCAGAAAGGTCCAGTCGATGGCCGAGCAATCGCCGCTGCCCTTGAAGATCATCGGGATGGCACGACCGATCGGAAAGTTTTCGATCATGCCGTAGAAGTCACGGCCACAGCTCACCAACTCGGGCGGGTACCATTGCAGCCAGCTCTGCCGGGCCGCAACGAAGGCCCCGAAACCCGCTGTCAGGACGCTCAGTGCGCTGATCAGCGTCAGCGACAGGGCGCCGCGCAGGCGCCAGCCGATCAGCCCCAGCACCATCACCGCGATCAGGGCGTAGCGTTGCACGATGCACATCGGGCACGGCTCCAGCCCCACCCCGTGCTGCAGGTACATGCCAAAGGCCAGCAGCCCCAGACAGGCCAGCGACGTGAGGCCCAGGAGCGAGGGTGCGCGCAGTGACCAGCCGGCCAGAGTGATGCGTGGGGTGGTATGGGTTTCAAACACGGCAGAACTTTTGAACAGCGTTGACAAAACCGGGGAGCTCGATTGTGCACCACAGCCCTTCAGACGCCGGGCAAGGCGCCTTACTCGATGCGCGCCACCTCGTCAAAGGCCAGTCGCGGCGCGCGGGGGTACACACCGGCCGGATCGGCGACGCCCAGGTTCAGCAGGAAGTTGGCCTTGTAGCGGCCATCCGGAAAGAAGGTCTCGTTGACGGCCTGGGCATTGAAGCCCGACATGGCGCCGCAGTCCAGACCCAGCGCACGCGCAGCCAGGATCAGGTAGGCGCCCTGCAGGCTGCTGTTGCGAAAGGCGGTGGGCTCGACAAGGGCCGGGTTGCCGTCAAACACGGCCTTGGCGTCGTAACCCGGAAACTGCGTCGGCAGGTGTTCGGCAAAGCGGCTGTCCTGGGCCACGATCACGGTCACGGCGGCGCTTTGCACCTGGGGCACATTGCCCGGCGAGAGGGCCGGCAGCAGGCGGGCCTTGGCCTCGGCGCTCTTCACAAAGACATAGCGGGCCGGCTGGGCATTGAACGCTGTCGGGCCCCATTTGAGCAAGTCATAGAGCTGTCGGATCGTCTCGTCGGACACCGGTTCCGGCTTGAAGGCGTGTACGGTACGGGCCTGGCGGAACAGCTGGTCCAGCGCGGCATCGTTCAAGGCTTTGAAGGTCATGACATCGTCCTGAAGGTGAGCAAAAGTAAACCGCCCCTGGGCGGCTGAGGTCGGCACCTTACCCGAGCCCGGCCATTCGTGCAGGACCGGGGACTTGGCCGGGTGCTCACACCCCCTCGGGGCGCTGCGTTGGCGGGGCATCTGCGCGCCTGCGGTCTGGCCGGCCGGGGCGGTCGGGGCGGTCAGGGGGCAAGGCGCTGGTGAGGGCCAGCAGGGCCAGCAGCAACAACGCCAGCAGCAGGTAGGCACGCTCGAATCCTGCCAGCCCGCCACCGGAGAGGTCGGCCACCGCGCTGATGAGCGCGGTGCTGCTGAGCGTGCCCACGGCCGTGGCGATGTTGATCAGGCCCTGGGCCGCGCCGCGCTGATGCGCCGGCGCCTCGGTCAGGGCGATGGCACGCAGCGCCCCGCCCACGATGATGCCCAGCCCCAGCCCCAGCGGCACCGAGGCCAGCAAAAAGCCGATCAGTCCCGCGGCCGTCCAGAGCACGCCGGCATAGCCCAGGCAGAGGCCCAGAAAGCCCAGCGCGATCAGGCGTCGCGGCCCTTGCGCATTGAGGGCCCGGCCAGCCCCCATGGAGCCCAGCATCGACCCCAGCACCAGCGGCAACAGGGCCAGACCGGCCTGCGCCGGGGTCAGCCCGTAGGCCAGCGTGGTCAGCGAGGTCAGAAAGGCCACCCCGCCCATGCCCAGGCCGCCGCCCAGGGTCAGCGCATAGGCCAGGCCCAGCCGCCTTTGCGCCAGCAGACCCGGCGGCACCAGCGGCTGGGCGGCACGCCGCTCCCACAGCAGCAGGGCCAGTGCCCACAGCGGCACCAGCGCCAGCAGCCAGGGCCACAGACGCGCACCGAAAGCATCGTCGAGCACCCGGTTGATGCCCAGCCCCAGGCTCGCCAGCAGACCGATCAGCAGCACCAGTCCCGGCCAGTCCAGCCGCGAGGCGTGGCCAAGGGCGGCCTGCATTCCCGCTGAAAGACCGGGCATCGCCTGCCAGGCGCGGCGGGCCAGCCACAGGGCCAGCGGCAGGTTGAGCAAAAAGATCCAGCGCCAGTCGGCCACCAGCATCAGCACGGCGGCCAGCGGCGGCCCCAGCACAAAGGCCATGCCATAGAAGGCGCCGATCAGCCCCAGGGCCCGGCCCTGGGCTTCGGGCGGCACCACGTCGCCAATCGTCGCGCTGGCCGTCGGGATGATGCCGCCGCTGCCCACCCCCTGCACCGCACGGCCGAGCAGCAACATGCCAAACCCCGGGGCCATGGCGACCATGACCGACCCCAACGCAAAAATCAGCACGCTGGCCACAAACACCGGGCGCCGGCCATAACGGTCCCCCAGGCTGGCGAGCACTGCCGTGGCCGGCAGGGAACACAGGATGAAGACCAGCGTCACCAGCCCCACCTGCCGGTTGTCCACCCCGAAAGCGGCCTTGAGGGCCGGAATGGCGGGACCGATCACCGAGGTGTCCAGCGCCGCCAGAAACACGCCGGTGTAGAGCACCGGCAGCAGGCGTCGACGCGAAGACTCGTCCATGGCGGGGGTTGGCAAGGCTGCTGCGTGCCGGTGTTCAGCTGTCGACAAAGGCGCGCTCGATCACAAAAGCCCCGGGGGTGCTGGTATTGCCCTCGGCCAGGCCGCGGGCTTCGCACAGGGCCTTGAGGTCGCGCAGCATGGCCGAGCTGCCGCAGATCATCACGCGGTCGGTCTCGGGGTTGAGCGCCGGCAGGCCCAGATCGGCAAAGAGCTGGCCGTTGTCGATCAGGTCGGTGATGCGGCCCTGATGACGATACGGCTCGCGGGTGACCGTGGGGTAGTACAGCA
>Ga0255182_1000944_pt1 | contig 16756 bp, 16 predicted proteins | sample Atl_UVDOM_RepA_8_FD_188420 | JGI IMG/M metagenome (GOLD analysis project Ga0255182, IMG submission 188420) | Freshwater microbial communities from Altamaha River, Georgia, United States - Atl_UVDOM_RepA_8d | ecosystem: Environmental > Aquatic > Freshwater > River | place: USA: Georgia...
ACGGTACAGTCGGCTGGCGGGGTTCCCGTGATTCCAGGCGATGCGGGCTACGGGTCGGGTACGGCCGTTGGTAGTGGGGCCTACGTCGACCTCGGGTGGGACGCCACCAAGACCAATCCGATCGCCATGGCCTCAGCCTTTCCGCCGAACGGCCAGTCCGTGTTTCAAGGACGGGGTGTTTCGCTGGTCAACGCAGCCAGCACACTCCAGTTCACGCTTCCCACCTACGACACCTGGAGCACCCACTACGAGACCAACGGACGCGACGAGAATGGAAACGGGCCTTTCGACGAGGGTACGGACGGCCGTGACAACAACGACAACGGGCTCGTTGACGAGGCCGCAGAGGCTGAAACATCGGCCCCCTACCCCGTTCGCCTCCGCGGCATCGAAATTCGAATCCGGTGCTGCGATCCCCGGAGCCGCCAAATCAGGCAGGTCACCGTGAGGCACGCGCTTGCTCCGCGTTAGGAAAAGAGCCCTGCCACATGGACCAGCGAGAAAACTCGCCACCTCTCCAATACTGGACAACCCCACAAGCGATCGCGACAATGGATATGGGGATCGTGTTCTAAACGACACGGTGGACGGCTCGCAAATTGACTCCACAGTCGAAGAAGATGTCCTAACCCCGCGCATTCAACGTACAAGGACTTCACAATGGTAGGTCGCTCCGCTTCACGCCACGGCTTCACGCTCGTCGAGCTGTTGGTGGTCATCGCGATTATCAGCACGTTAATGGGCCTGCTGTTGCCCGCGGTGCAGAGTGCCCGCGAAGCTGCACGACGAAGTACGTGCACGAACAACCTTAGCCAACTGGGGAAAGCTTTGGTTGCGTACGACGCAAAAATGCAGCGAATCCCCGGGTGGAAAAACCCCAGCCCAAATCCGGCGCTTACAATCGCTAAAACTCCAACGGTCGATGACACAACTTTTAATATGTGTCCGTCGTGGCCCGTGATGCTTTTGCCCCATTTGGAGCGCCGGGACATCTTCCAGCTTTATGAGACTGCAGCAGATCCCGTGACACCTACGTCGGACGTCGCGATAGGGATTTTCGCCTGCCCTAGCTCGCCTCCGGCTACAGGCACGTCGCCAACACTCGCGTACGCCGGAAACTGCGGGTCCGCCGGGTTGGCAGGCGTTACGACGGCAAATCTCAAGGCAGACGGTGTGTTGCAGGACAATACTGTGTCGAGAATGTCGCTTGACTGGATTTCTAGTGGTGACGGCTCATCAACTACCCTGGCAATAGCCGAGAAGTGCGGGCCACGACTTACGTCTCAGGCGACATGGAATCCTGTTATATCGACTTCCACGCTGAAAGCCCCTGCTGCCTACGTTCACGCCGATTCCACGCCTGGCTTTGGTTTCGCGGCAGCCAGCGCATCGCCGACGAAGTTTATTAACGACACCGCCGGCACCGCCAATCTGCCATCATCGAATCATCCAAGTGGTGTAGTTGTCGTTTTCTGCGATGGCCATACCTTGTTTCTTCGCGACAGCATTGCTCCTAGTGTTTACGCACAACTCGTCACTGCAAACTCCTCGAGTGGTGTTCCTTCGGCCGCGGTAGCATCCCTTGTCAACGGGTATCTGTTGTCCGAGGGAGACTTCAACTAGTGGTTTGTTTTTCCACCCATCCCGCGGTCAGCGAGTTTCGAGCGGCTCGTCGCCCCGATTGATTCCATCCCGATTCGACAGCCGGCGGTGCAGATCGGGATCGATGTCGTAACCCATCGCCTTCACCGAGCCATCGGCGAAGGCCGCATTCCAGCCGCCCGCATGGGCGCTGCCAAACACGGCTGAGTTGGGCTGCGTCTTCGAATCCCGCTGCGGGGCCAAGTGCCCCCAGCGGGCGCCGTCCGGACCGTAGCCGACCACCAGCGGCCGTGAGTCGCCCTCGGCTAGGCCTGAGTCGTAGCTCGTCGTCTGCACGCTCTTCTCCCCCAGGAGATATGTGTTCGACAGGCCGTCGAAGATGCTCGCCGCCTGCAGCCGGCTCATCCGAAATGAAATCCCATCCTGGGCGTCCGCAATCCCCATGTCGGACAGATCGTCCTGGATCTTGTCCTGCTGGCTCTTGATCCGCCAGCGGTCGCCGTCCAGAAGCGTCGTAAAGTGCTTCATATTCGAAGCATCGAAAGGGCCGTCGCACGATTCGCACGGCCCCAACGTGTCGTCGGCATGCCCCTGGGAACTCACCGCCGGTAGCCCGATGCTCTGCGTCTTGCCCTTGTGGCAAAGCGTCACCTTCTTCCCATTGAGCTTTGAGTCGGTCAGCCCCGCGAAGGCCCCCTTCAGCTGCGCCACCGGCACACACGGCCCCGACGAGCCGCTATTGATCGCATAGTCGCTCCGCGTCGAGCGAACGGGCGTCACTGTGCAGTTGCCCGCCCCGTGGAAGGTGCCGCTCGAGCCAGAAACAGCCCGCGCCGGCCGCCGCGTCGGGCACGCAAAGAGCGGCAGCGGCGCGGCCAGAAGATCCTTGTAGGCATCGCCCGACGTCGCCCCCTGGATCGAATCGCGGAGGTTCCCCTCCTCGATGTAGTCGAGCACGCTAAAGGCCCACCCGCCCGGCTGCGACGAATCCCCGACCCGCTCCGCCACGCCCAGCCACTGCGGCCCCCAGCCCGCCGACGGGAAAAACCCCAGCGCCGATTCATGCTGCAAGAGCCCCTTCGCCAGCTGGCCGATGTTGTTGCGGCAGCTGTTCATCCGGGCCGACTCCCGCGCCGATTGCACTGCCGGCAGCAAGAGCCCCGCCAACGCCCCGATGATCCCGATCACCACCAACAGCTCCACGATCGTGAAGCCACAACTACGCCGCGGCTGCATGCCAAAACCCGCCTTTCTGCGAGGTATCCTCGACCTCCTCAATCCTACCACCGAGGATCGGCGAGGGGCCCGGCGCGGGGAGGGCCACCGGCGCATCGTGGTGGGATCGTTGGAACTTGGCACCTGGAGCCGACTTATGCGAGACGAACACTCCCAAGCGGGCAGGAGCATCGTGCACCAAGTACCCCCCGAGGAGCTGTCGCGGATTCGACAAGTTGAAAACTTGTCGCCACGAGGAGGGAGCATGCGGGCACCAGAGTTCCCTTGGCCTGATGCCGATCGTCTGGTCATACTTTCGGTATGAAGACTGCCGTATCCATCCCTGACGATGTCTTTGCCGATGCCGAGCGGCTGGCGGCAAGGCTGCAGACTTCTCGCAGCCAGCTCTATGCCCGGGCGATCGCCGAGTTCATCGCCCGCCACGACGACGACCGAGTGACGCAGCTGATGGACCGGGCCGTCAGCGAGGCCGGAGCAGAGCCTGCACCCTTTCACCGGGCCGCCGCCCGGCAGACGGCGCGGCGAACCGAATGGTAGCCGACCAGGGCGAGGTCTGGTGGGCCGACCTGGCCGAGTCCATCGGTGCCAGCCCGGGCTATCGACGGCCCGTCGTCGCCGTGCAGTCCGATGCTCTCAACCGCAGCACGCTCGCGACGGTCGTCTACATTGCGCTGACGAGCAATCTGCACTGTTCGGTCGCCCCCGGAAACGTTCTGCTTCTGGCCAAGTAGACCGGACTCGACCGGGATTCTGTCGCGAATGTGACTCAGTTCGTCACCATCGACAAGCAGCAACTGACCGAGCGGGTTGGCAAACTGTCGAAGCGACAGATGGAAGCGATCTTCGCCGGGATCGACCTGGTGATGTGGAGATGACGCGGATTCGACACGTTGAAAACTTGTCGCCACGAGGAGAAGTCGGCCACGAGGAGAAGTCGGCCACGAGGGGAAGTCGGCCACGAGGAGAAGTCGGCCACGAGGAGAAGTCGGCCACGGGGAGAAGGCGGCCACGGGGAGAACTCCCGGAACTGACCAGGGCCGGCGAACGGCTCATGCCCGGCAGTATCGGGGCCAGATGGTAGAATGGCGGTATGCTCAGCAAGGAATCCCTCGACGAATACCGCCGCATGAAGCCGACTGACCGGCTGCGGCTTACGCTTCGAATGACCGAGGAAAATCTGGCCGCGCTTGTAGCAGGGAGCCCGGAAGTCGTCGCCCGACGGTTCGAGATCCTGCGGCGTGAAAACGACCTTCGCAACGTGAACATGCTCACGGCCATCGCGAGAACGCGGCGCGCGAGATGAGCGACCTGGTCCGCACGATTCGCTGGCTACGCCACGCTCTTCGACCGCCTCGGCATTCCTTATGCCATCATGGGCGGCTGGGCGGTGCGACTCTACGGCCTGCCGCGCCCTACCTACGACATCGATGCGACGATCAGTCTGGATCGCGAGGCCGGCGCCGCGATCTTGGCGATATCGAGGATGTCATGCTCGCCACTTCCGACATCGACGAATCGTACATGCGCACCTGGGCCAAGCCGCTGGGAGTAACGCGGCAACTCGGAGCGGTTCTCGCTGCGCGGCCATAGCACAACCTGAAGAGCCGAAGAAGGGCCGGGGCAGCGACTGCGAGCGGAGACTCGCCTACGCAAGGTCGACACGATGCCGAGCCTTGCCGAATACTATACGCCCGTATATGCTTTTGGCCGCGTCCTCGGTTGCTGCCGAGAGGTATCGGCTCATGCCCTGGTATGATTTTCTTTGGAGCTACGAACCCGATGGCAACGTCGAGCACATTGCCGTGGGGAGGACGTCCGAAGGAAGACTGCTTTTGGTCGTGTATGAGCAGATCGACAATGTCACCGTGTATCCAGTGACGGCTTACGAGATCGAGGAGTGATACACCATGCGAGACGAACACTCCCAAGCGGGCAGGAGCATCGTGCACCACGCAACCCCCGAGGAGCGGGCCCGGCATGCCGAGATCCGTCGGCAGGTCGAGGGCGAACTCCCGGAGCTTTCTGCCTGGGCCAAGCAGGTTGCGGCGACGGGCGAGGGCCGTGTGGCAGTAGGAGCCGTATTTGCCGCCCAGGAGCGGCAGATCGTCGAAGCGATCGACGCCTACGCAGAGGGCCATGCGCTCTCCGGCAGAGCGGCTGTTGTGCGTGAAGCGCTCGGCCTGCTCCTCGGGCTACGGATCCCTCAGGAACCGCCGGCCGGCTGAGCCGAGGCAGCGACCTTGCCCCCCCCTTTCTCAAGCCGCCCACGGCGAGGTCTGGTGGGCCGACCTGGCCGAGCCCAGCGGAGAGGACGCGGATTCGACACGGTGAAACCGAGGCATGCCCCATGCCGGATTCGACAAGTTTAAAACTTGTCGCCACCGGGAGAAGGCGGCCACGGCAAGAAGTCGGCCACGGGGAGGAATCCCAGAACTGACCAGGGCCGGCGAACGGCTCATGCCCGGCAGTATCGGGGCCGGAAAGGTAGAGGGGCAGCATGCGTGGCGGCGCTCTTATGCGTCCTGTGCATCGCCCGCTTCGCCTTGTTCCGCCTTCCTGCTGCCTCCCGGCTCGGTAATCTCGAGTTCGCGGCAAATCTTTTTCGCCAGAAAATCGTCTATTTCGCGATGCCGCGGCACCGTCGACACCTTGCGGGCGACCGGATTGACATACACCGTATGCCTGCCGCCTTCGCGGCGAAAGACACACCCGCTCGATTCGAGATGGCGAATCAGGTCGACTCGCTTCATTACGACGCCAGCTCGAAGGGCTCTCGCTCGCAAGCTCGGCCAGATAGCGTCTCCTCTGCCAGCTCCCGATTGGCCTCAAGGACGAGTTCCACCGCCTCGCGAAGATTCTCGCGAACCTCGTCGAGCGTCTTTCCCTGGCTATTCGCACCCGGGATTTCCTCGACAAACCCGACATAGCCTTCGGACACGGGCATGTAGACGGCGGTAAATCTCATGGGTCGCTCCAGGAGTCAACGACTCACCGCAATGCAGGCGGCACGATCCGATCAGCATACCCCAAAAGAGAACGCCCGTACAGGCAATCTCTGCGGGTCGCGGATTCGACAAGTTGAAAAACTTGTCGCCACCGTGCCAGAGCCAGAGCCGACAGACGGGCTCATAAACACACAGGGCCGGAGAGATTCCCTCCCCGGCCCCGTGCCATCGTCGATTCGCTGATGCGCCAGATCACTTCGCCGGCGGCATGCCCGCCATCTCGCCGCGGCTGATGCCGTTGCGGCTCGAAAGCTGCTTGTGGACCTTCGCGTCGATGTCGAAGCTCATCGTCCGCACCATGCCGTCGGCATAGGCCACATTCCAGCCGCCCCGATGGCCGCTGCCGAAGGCCCGGGCGTCGGTCTGCTTGGAAGACCGCTCATCTGCCGCCGGCGGCACGATCGCCCACCGCGAGGTGCTGCTCGAATAGCCTGCCAGCAGCGGCGCCGAATCGCCCTCGTCCTTGCCCGTCTGGTAGCTGTCGCTCGCCACCTGCTTCTCGCCGATGAGATAGGTATTCGAGAGGCCGTCGAAGACGCCCGCCGCCTGCAGCCGCGTCATCCGGCCCGCCATGCCGTCCATCACGATGTCGGGGATCGCCATGTCGTCGAGCTCCACCATCCGCTCCGCGAGCGTCATTTTCCGCCATTCGTCGCCCTCGGCGAGGCTTCCGGGGCTCGAGAGGATGCTCTCCACCGGATCGTCGCATGTGTCGCATGCGCCGAGCCTGTCGCCCGGATGATTCTGATGGCCGTTGAGCCCGGAGATCGCGATGCTCAGGGTGTTGCCCTTCGTGGGGTTGCCCGGAGGAGCATGGCAGATCGAGATCTTCTTCGAGGTGTCGGCCTTCTTGGATGAGCCTCCGCACTTTGAGTTGGCAGACTTCGAACTGCTCACGGCAGAACCGCTCGCGGCCGACGTGATCGCCGACGCATACAGCCCCAGCGACGGGCAGAGGCCGTCGAAGCCGGCCGCATCGGAGCCACCCGAGCCGCTATTCACCGCGAAGTCGCCGCGGGTCGCCCGCGTCAGGGGCACCGGCCCCGTGCTGCCCCGGAAGGAGGTCGCCGTCAGCGGCAGAGCCTGCGAAGACCGGCGCGACGGGCAGGAAAACAATGGCAGCGACGCCGCCGCGAGCTTGGCATAGGCGGCATTGGCCCCGCCGGCAGGGACATTCGCCACGAGGTTCCGCGTGGTGGTCTCCTCGATGTAGGGCAGGATTCCATACGCCCAGCCACCGGGCTGGGCCGAGTCACCCGTCCGCTCGGCCACGCCCATCCAGCTCGGGCTCCAGCCCGCCGACGGGAAGTAGCCCTGGAAATGCTCGTGCTGGAGCATGCCCTTGGAAAGCTGCGAGATGTGGTTGCGGCAGGTCGCCAGCCGCGACGACTCCCGCGCCGCCTGGATTGCCGGAAAAAACATGAACCCGAGCGTGGTCAGAATCGCCATGCCAATCAAAAGCTCGATCAGCGTGAAACCACCGCGGTGCGTGAAACCGCCGCGAGACATGCGCACAACCCGAGACTTGCGCAAAACCATGGCAACACCCTGCCTTTCGTGATGCACGCGGCAGGCTGCCAGCCTGGCCGTGGCGGGGCCAAAAGAGAGCGGGCCGCTCAGAATCGAGCGGCCCGGAGAGGTCGGGGAGGCGGCAAGGGCCTGGGAAACTGCCGTTCGAAGAGCGGCAGCTGCCCAGGAAAGTGTCCTGCGGGCGGCTGCCGGAAAACGGCGTCGGCGAGGTTCCCTGCGACTCATCGTCGCCTCCTCGATCCGTGGCCGGGCTCGACACACGAGCGTGCCATCGTGCCCGGTCGCTTACGTCTATCGTAAGGCTCTTCTACGCAGCCCAAAGGAAAAAGTTCATGGGAAGCTCTTTCCCGGAAAAAACAGCCCTCCCGCCACTGGACACTTGGGAGGCCGCGGGGGGCTACGGCGCTAGGCAGATCGCTTCGAAAAGACCTTGATGGCCGCCTTCGGCACCTCGATCGGGACAAAAAACTTGTCCGGATAGAGGTAGTCCTCACCCGACTCATCAATGATTCGCACCAACCCCTGGGCCGCCGCCACGGCGTCGTCGACGACGCGATAGATCTTCCGCAGTTCGAGGGATGCTGGAACTCCGGCATTGCCCACGCAGATTGCAAATCGAACGGCTTTTGCCATCGCTCAGCACCTATGCCTTGAAAAACCGCTTGATCTTCATTTCCCGCCGGCCGACGCCATGCGACTCATACCAGTGTATCTCAGCCCACACACGCCTTCCATTTGGGAGGCGCACCGCGGCGATCCCCTTCAGCTTCCGCCAACGCAGCCCGCCATAGAGCTTCCTGAGCCTCCGCCGGATGCGAATCGACCGCCCCATCGCGATGGATTCGACATCTCGAATGTCACCAATAACCTCAAACCACATGGCCCCTGCCCCAAATGACGGAAGCTCTACTGCGGCGCGCTCGGAAAGATCGCGTGTGGTGAAAACGGGCAAAAGAAGCCTGATCCGCGACCTCGCCCATGGCATATACTAATGTTCACATTCTTAGATTCGCAAGGAGTCGGCTTGCGCTGGCGAACGATTCTGACCGGGCGGATTCGACAAGTTGGAAACTTGTCGCCACGAGGGGGCGGGAGAGGCCGGAAGGAGACGGGCCGCGCTTGCCCGCGGTCTACAGGCCGACCTTCTTCCAGGCGGACCGCACGGCCTTTTTCGCGTCCTTGCCGAAGCGGCTCGTGTCGCCGGCGATCTGGAGCGTGATCGCCGCCAGATCCGCAAACTGGCTCTGCCGCGAAAGCTGCAGCATCGCGTCGAACCAGATCCGGCCCGGAATCTCCCAGGCTTTGCCCCCGAGCGCCTGCGCCACGAGCACGAAGGCGCGATTCGGAATCCCTGAGTTGATGTGCACGCCGCCATTGTCGGCCCCGCCCGTGTAGAGGCTCTTCATGTGCGCCGGCTGCGGATCGGTGCCCAGATCGGGATCGTCGACATACGCCGTGCCGGGATGCTCCATGTCGCGGATCGCCCGCCGCGTCGGGGCCGCCATCAGGATCTCCTGCCCGACGAGCCAGCCGGCCTTCTCCGCGGGCTCGCCCGCCCGCCACTGCCGCACGAGGATGCCGAAGACGTCGGCAAAATGCTCGTTGATCGCCCCCGACTGGCCGCGGTAGACGAGATTGCTCGTGAATGCCTGCACGCCATGCGTCAGCTCGTGGGCCACCACATCGAGCGACCGCGTGAACCGCCCGAACACCCGGCCGTCGCCGTCGCCATAGGCCATCTGGCCGCCGTCCCAGAAGGCGTTGTCCATCGGCTGATAGCGGCCCGAGCCGTCCGGCTCGCCCACATGCACGCTCGAGATCAGCGTCATGCCGGCGTCGTCGAGCGAGTTGCGGTTGAAGATCTCCTTGAAGAAGTCGTAGGTGTCGCCCGAATGGTCGTAGGCCTCGTTGACGGCCACATCGGCCGACTTCTTCTCCCCCTCGCTCCGCACGAGCTTGCCCGGCAGCCGGTCCTTGCGGCGGGCGTCGTAGATCAGCCGCAGCTTGCCCGCCGCCGGTGAGGGCACCGCCATGAGCGCCGGCATGTCCTGCGCGAAGGCCCGCACCGCTCGCACCGCCGCCGACCGCGTCAGCCCCGAGATCGCCAGCTCCCGCACCTGCGGATCATCCGAGCGGGCCATGTGCTCGAGCATGTAGGGCGGAATGATGCACTGCACCGGATGCCGTGCCGGGCACTCGCAACGATCCATGCGACCCCCTCCTGGTGGCTATGCCATGGGAAATGGAAAGCGGGAAAAGCTGGGCTGAAAAACCCGCCGCGACACTCCCGATTGGGCAGCCTGGTCCTGCGGTGACGATTCGCAGGGAGCCCGCCAAAGGACGGGCCTCGATCGGGTGGATTCTTCGCCACGGGCGACGATACCCCCGAGCGCAGTCCCCCGCAATCTTCCCGCACTCCATGAGCACGCCATCCATGCGGCATTTCCCGGCCCGCCGGCTCCTCCTCGCGGCCCGCGTGGCCGCCATCCTGCTCCTCCTGGGCCCGCACGGCGCGACGGCCGGCGAGCGGGCCGGATTCCTGCGGACGCTCACCGCGCCGATCCGGGCCGTCCACCGCGAGCCGCCCGCCACCTGCCAGGATCCCGGCTTCGAGAAGCTCGCCCGCGAGATCGAGTGGCTGGAGCGCCGCCTCAACGCCACCGGCTCGATCGTGGCCCAGCATCCCGACGTCTGGGGCCAGAACCGGCTCACCCGCCACCGCGCCGAATACGAAGAGCAGCTCCGGGCCCAACTCGGCGGCTTCCGCGAACTGGCCAATGCCCACCTCCGCCGCAGCGATCAGGCCTTCCTCGGCATGGCGCTCGCGCTCTCGCCGCCCGCGACCGGCCGCCCCGGCACCACCCGGCCCACCGAGATCTCGGCCAGCGTGACCAACCTCATCTCCAACCCCGTCGAAGGCACCGCGGGCGAGGCGGTGATCGCCCGCACCGCCCCCTTCGCCGCGCCGGCCCGCCCCTTCACCGAGTTCGGCTTGGACAACTCGGCCGCGGTGAGCCTCGAGCCGACGATCCACCTGGATCACCTCTCGCGCTACGTGAACCACCTCCAGGCGCTCCGCCGGATCAACGAGGGCGACGACATCGCCGATTCCCCCGGCTACGCCCTCAACCTCGTGCGGATCCCCGTCTCCATCACCCCCGGCCAACACACGCAAGTCGGCCACGGCGCCGAGATCACGATCACCGCCCAGCCCCAGCTCGGCGGCGACCTCCTCCCGACCACCTTCCGTAATCTGGTCATCAACGATCTCGTCGACGCGCTCGCGCCGGTGGTCACGCACGCCGTGAACAGCCCTGCCGTGCGGGCGTCCCTCGCGGCGGAGTGCGTGGACGGCCCGGAGGCCGCTCAGCCCATCACCGCCTCCGCCGCCCTGCACGGGCTCGCGTCGCGGTCGGTCTCCGTGCCCTCGGCCAAGTCGCGGCGGGCCCGCATGCCCTTTCCGCCTGAGCAACTCGTCGAGGTCATCGGCGCGCGGCAGGTCGTGGTGCTCCTGGGCGCCGTCGTCGAGGCGCTCGGCACCCATCCCGCGAGCGCCCCCTGCATCGACCTCGCGGACGTCCGCGCGTTCTTCGCGGAGGAACTGAAAGCCGCCTCCGACTTCCTCGACCAGCCCCGGCAGCGACATGCCTGGGACGAGCTCCCCGGCTGGAACCTCGCCGAGCTGGTCCGCAGCCGCCGCGCCGGCGAGCTGGAACTGCGCCGCCGGGCTTTCTTCGAGTCGCTCGGCATCGACGAGGGCGCTCCCGAGGCCGAGATGATCGCCCCGGCCCTTCCCGAAGAGACCATGCCCCACGAGGGAATCGCCAGCCAGACGCGCGCCTGTCAGACGCGAGCCTGCCACGGCCCCTGCTCGAATGCCCTGCCCCCGTGCCGAATCTGCCGCACGACGACAGCCGTGCTCGCCTGGGCCATCCTCGTCGAGTCGGCCCTGCTCGACGCCCGGCTCGCCGAAGACATCCGCGAAAGCGGCGCGGCCCGGGGCCAGGCTTCCTTCGCCTGCGCCGGCCCCTTCTACGGCCCCGATCCGTCCCCGGAAGCCCGGGCCGCCTTCGACGACTACGTCCGCCGCCGCTGGCCGCTCCGCGTCTTCGCGCTCGATCCCGTCACGGAAGAGCAGAACGTCGCCGACGAATACGCCCAGCGCCGCGAGATGCAGATCGCCATGGCGATCGCCTACTCGAGCGGCCGCGCGAACAGCCAGGCCCTCGCCCGCTACGCCCGCCGTCTCGAGACCGACCTCGCGACGATCTCGCTCAACAAGACCGCCGTCGGCTTCACGCACGGCGCCGACACGTTCGGCTGGCGCTTTTATCCGCGGATCCAGCCGCCCCCGACCCGCGGCACCGTCGCCACGCTCACCGACACGCTCTGCGGCGGCTCCTCGACCACGCGCGACCTCGCCTCCCGCCGGCTCGAAGGCGGCCAGCGGGAATGCACGGCGATCATCGTGATGCCGTCGTTCGTGCCGCTCGTCTCCTTCGACGTGCGGACGAGCTGGTTTTCGCTCACCCATCCGCAAGCCACCGAGCAGTCGCTCCGCGAGACGCTCCTCCTCTCCCGCAGCCTGCAGTCGATCCAGCAGCAGGCCACTCGCTGCCTGCAGCGGCCCGGCTGCTATCGCCCGGGCGAGATGGCCTCCGTGCAACACTGCATCGAGATGCTCGACCGCCGCATGCCGCGGCAGTCGATGCTCGCCCAGATCCCATACGAGAACGAGGCGGGTGGGTTCGAGCTCTTCAATACCGGCATCACCGATCTGGCGCCCGAACTGATCGGCTGGTATGGCGGCCCGGGCATCGATCCCGCCGGCACCACCACGCTCTTCCTCTTGGGCAAGGGATTCAGCGTGCACGACACGAGCGTGATCGCCGGCGGACGGCCGGTGAAGGCGGAACTCGTCAGCCGGCAGCTCCTCCGGGCCGAGATCCCGCCGGGAGTGCTCACAACCAAGCCGACCATCGGCGACGGCGCATGCCAGGTGGGCTTCGGCCCGCGGGCGGTCGCGGTGCGGCGGCGGCCGCCGGTCAGGCTCGCGAGCAATGCCGAGCCGCTCCCGGCGCCCCCGGGCCCGGCCGCGCGAAGCCGTGCAGACAGCCTCTCACCGGACGACCGGCCGACGCTCCGGCTCTCGCTGCCGGCGCTCGGCGGCGGTGCCGTCGGCGGCGCGGCGGGCATGGTCGCCGGCGCGGCCGACGCCTGCTGCGAGACGGCCGGCGGCATCGACTGCCATGCCCGCGAGGTGGTGGACATCCATCTCGCCACTCCCTACGGCGTGAGTGGCCACCTGCTGATTCCCGTCGTGGGCCGGGCCACGGCCTCCGCGGGCCGCTGCAACCTCGCCTTCTCGGCGGCGCCCGTGCTCAGGCTCACGGCCACGAAGACCAAGGCCGACACCTGGCGCGTCAATGAATATTACGAGGCGGCGGGCGACACGATCCGCATCGCCGTGCCGCCGGTCTTCGCCCCGCCGGCCCGGGCTGCGGTCGACTTCGTGCTCCGCGACGCCGCGACCGGCGCGACGGCCGGCACCTTCACGATCCCCGCGCCCCCCTTCGACGCGCGGACACAGGAATATGTCCTGGCCGGCGGCGACCTCCGCAACTTCGTCGGCGACACCTCCCGGCCCGCCACCGACAAGACCCTCCGCGGCGCGGTGAAGCCCTACCTCGACAGCCTCGGCACCGGCACGACCGCCGACGGCAAGCCCGTGATCAACCGCAACCTCGCCCTCACGGCGAACCTCGTCACGGAGACGAAGACGATCCCGATCGACGGCACGGTCACGGTGGAAGTCCGCCGCGCCGACCAGCCCCTCGACCAGGCCGCCGAAGCCACGACCACGGCCGACTAAAAGCCGCTGCTTCACGGCAAGGCTCGGCATCCTGCCGACCTTGCCTTGGCCGGCCTCCGACGGCTGGTGCTGCGCATGGCAGCCATGCCATGCAGTCTTGTGGCGCTGCAGGCCTCCTGCCGATCTTGTCTTGGCTGGCCTCCGCCAGCTGGTGCTCACCCGGCCCGCTGCTTCACGACAAGACTCGGCCTCCTGCCGATCTTGTCTTGGCTGGCCTCCGCCAGCTGGTGCTCACCCGGCCCTCCGGGCCTGGCTCTGGCTCTGGCTCTGGCTCTGGCTCTGGCTCTGGCTCTGGCTCCGGCTCTGGCTCCGGGGAGGCGAGGGGCCGCCCATGCCCCGAGAGCCGGCGTATGCCGACAAGCGCAGGCTGGAGGCCGAAGCGCCGTCGGCATCCGAGTGAGCTGAGGCCACGATGGCCGAAGCGAACGTCCGGCGACGGGGCGTGGGCGGCTCCTCGCCGGCCGAACCAAACGTCCGGCGACGAGGCGTGGGCGGCTCCTCGCCGGCCGAAGCAAACGTCCGGCGACGAGGCGTGGGCGGCCCCTCGCCGGCCGAAGCAAACGTCCGGCGACGGGGCATGGGCGGCCCCTCGCCGCGGCAGCACGCTCTACACGAGCGCCCAGAGCCGGTCGCGAAACCGCTCGAACGACAGCTCTTCCGCCGCCCAGCCGCGGCCCGCCTCTCCCATGGCCGTGAGCACGCTCTCCGGCGCCGCCGCGAACCCGGCGATCGCCGCCTGCGCGGCCCGTGCAGAGTCGTCCGGCAGCAGCCAGCCACAGGCGAAGCGTCCGTCTCGGGCCGGCATCTCATGGGCGAGATCGTGGCCCGGTGAGAGGATCACCGGCAGGCCGTGGGACAGCGCGTCGGCCGCCGCATAGCCGAAGTTTTCCTGCCAGGAGAGCGCGATGAAGCCGTCGCTCGCGAGATATGCCTCGCCCACCCCTGCGCCGGCAAGGCCGCCGATCAGGTGCACGCGGTCCCGAGCCGCTGGCGGCACGAGCCGCGCGAGCTGCGACCGCGCACGATCGCCATCCATGCCCGCGACGACGAGGTGCACGTGGTCGCCCGCCGCGGCGACGAAAGCCTGGATCGTCTCGACGGGCCGCTTGATCCGGTGCAGCCGGCCGAGCGCGAGCAGCACCCGCGCCGCGTCGGGGATGCCATGCGCGGCGCGAAATCGGGCCCGCTGCACTGCGCGGCCCTGCAACTCGGGAATCGCGACCGGCCAGGGCACCACGACCGATCGCGCCGCCGGCGCATGCCGACCCGCCTTCTCGAGGCTGCGCCGCGCTGAAAACACGACCCGCTCGGCGCGGTCGAGATAGCCCCGGCCGAGCGTGCCGAGCCAGAGCTGCTTGGCCGGCCAGCCGCGGGCGAGCGTCCGCGGATCGAGGCAGCCATGCGGCACCGCCCAATAGCGACGGCCCTGCCGCGCCGCACACGCCGCGGCCCAGGGGGCATGGCCGCGATAGAGCGAGTGCACGACGAAGAGATCGGTATCGGCCAGGGCCAGAGCCGCCTGCCGCCCCGCCGCCGCCGACACGACATGACAGCCGCCCGCGGGAAATCCCTTCCCGCACGGAATCCGCGCGACCGCCGCACCTGCGGGCGAAGCCGCCTGCGCGGCGACCGGCCCCGGCTCAAACGACACGATCCCCGCGTCGAGCGCCCGGGAAAAATCCTCGACCGCCCGGTGGAGGCCGCCGAGCGCGGCATGATGCGCGAGGGCGACGTTCGTGATCCGCATGGGGCGGCCTCGGGCGGTCAGGCCCGGCGCGGGGCCGATTCCGAGGAGGCCGACTGCAGCGCCAGCCGGCCCAAGAGCCCCGCGACAGCCGCCCCGGCCAACGGCCCGGTCGCGTACATCCAGAGCGTGGAGAAATCGAGCGCGGCCACCGCCGAGGCGAGGGCCCGGGCGGGATTGAGCGCGGCGCCCGTATAGGGTGCGCCGGCGAGCGCCGCGGCCGCGACGGCCAGGCCGATCGCCACCGGCGCCGCCGATCCGAGCTTGGCACCGAACACGCTCCCGATGAACACCGCCGCCCAGACCGCCGTCAGCACGGCCTCCACAAAGACGGTCTTCACGGCGTCGGTCTTCGTGAAGCTGCCGATCGGCAGCCCGAAGGCCGTGCCCTCACCGGCCAGCAGCCACATCGCAGCCAGGCCCGCCAGGGCGGCGCCGATCATCTGGCCGGCGATGCAGGCCACCACCCGGAGGATGCTGCCGCGGCCCGTCGCGAAGATCGCGAGCGTGACGGCGGGGTTGAGATGGACCTGCCCCACCGGCATGCAGGCGTGCATCGCGGCGATCACCCCGAGGCCGTAGGCCAAGGCGGCCACCAGCCGCCCCGCGTCGCCGGTGGAGGTACCGGCGAGCGCCAGCGCCGCGATCAGGCAGAGCAGAAACGTGCCGCCGAGTTCGGCGGCGAAGCGGGTGAGGTGTTCCATGACGCTCCTGGCCGCTCTCATGCGCGGCGCTTGATTCCGGGGAAGCGGGCGATTGTCAGGCGGTGCGCAGCCCGGCGTCAAGCTGATCGGAAGGCTCGCCCGCCGCCATCCAGGCCACCATCTCCTCGAGGCCGGACCGGGTCGACTGCGGATGGACGAAGCCCGCCGCCATGAGCCGGTCGCAGGGATACTCGCTCGGCTCCAGCAACGCACGCAACCGGGGCGAGGTGAGCGGAAACTCCCGCCGTGTCACGCCCGTGGCCAGGTCTCCGAAGAGCGCGATGAGCCGCGCAAGGCCCTGCGGAATCCGCCGCGGCGGCGGAGCGCCCGCGACGTCGGCGATCATGCGGGCCAGGTCGCCGAGTGAGCATGTCTCGCGATCCGAGACGTGGTAGACGCGACACCCGTGCGCCGGCCGCGTCCCGGCCCACGCGATCGCGGCGGCGAGGTTGCGCCGCGCGACGACCGACTTGCGGGCATCGCAGGCCCCGATGAGGCAGGGCCTGCCCGCCACCACCTGACGGGCGAAGGCGGCGAGATTGGAGCCGCTGCCGGGGCCATAGACGGGCGCCGGCCGGAGAATCACCGCCTCGCGGCCCTCCTGGGCGGCCGCCCAATCGCGCACGAGCACTTCGCCGACCGCCTTCGACCAGCCGTAGGCGGTCTGCCTGTCCGGCGGGCCGCGGAGGGTCGACGCGGAGACGTCCGCGACCTGTTCCGCGCGGTCCGCGGGCGCGGCCTTGATCGAGCTGACCGCGACGAACCGCCGCGCGCCCTGCCGCCCGGCCCAGTCGAGCCACCCGCGCGTGCCCTCGATGTTGACCCTGCGAAAGTCGTCGATATCGGCCGCCGTGGGCGCAGGCCGGTGCTGGCAGACCTCCAGATGCACGACCACGGCGGGGCCCGAGGGGCCGTCGCGGCCGGCGAGCACGTCGTCCCGCGCCGCGGCCCGCCAGCCCGGTGGCAGGCCGCCGGGAGGCCGGCGGCCGGTGGCGATGCCGCCGTGGCCATGCTCCGTCAAGAAGCCGAGCAGGCCGCGTCCGACAAAACCGCTCGCGCCTGT
>Ga0255182_1000945_pt1 | contig 16755 bp, 13 predicted proteins | sample Atl_UVDOM_RepA_8_FD_188420 | JGI IMG/M metagenome (GOLD analysis project Ga0255182, IMG submission 188420) | Freshwater microbial communities from Altamaha River, Georgia, United States - Atl_UVDOM_RepA_8d | ecosystem: Environmental > Aquatic > Freshwater > River | place: USA: Georgia...
GCGTCGGCCTCGATCTCGATAGGCGCGCGCAACCAGTCCTCCGAACTCTATTACTTCTGGCGCCAGGTCGCGGCCTTCTCCCTCGGCGGGCTGTTCGGCTACGGCTTGTTCCGGATCCCGCTCGAGACGCTGCAGCGCGCCAGCGCGCTGATGCTGATGCTCAGCTTCGTCGCGCTGTTCGCGGTGCTGATGCCCGGCCTCGGGCGGGAGGTCAACGGCAGCACGCGCTGGCTGAACCTGGGGCTGGTCACGGTCCAGGTCTCCGAGTTCGTGAAGCTCGCGGTGATTCTCTACGTCGCGGGCTATCTCGTGCGCCACCAGGACCAGGTGCAGCGCGATTTCCTCGGCTTCATCAAGCCGATCATCGTGCTGACCGTCATCGCCGGGCTGCTGCTGCTGGAGCCGGACTTCGGGGCGGCGGTCGTGCTCTACGCGACGACCGGCGGCATGCTGTTCATGGGCGGCGTGCCGATGCTGCGCTTCATGTCGTGGTCGATGGTGGCGGTCGCGGCGCTGGCCTCGCTGGTCGTGTTCGCGCCCTACCGCATGCAACGCCTGATGACCTTCCGCGATCCGTGGTCGGATCCCTTCGACACCGGCTTCCAGCTGACCCAGGCGCTGATCGCGTTCGGCCGCGGCGAATGGCTCGGCGTCGGGCTCGGCAACAGCGTGCAGAAGCTCTTCTACCTGCCCGAAGTGCACACCGACTTCATCTTCGCCGTGATCGGCGAGGAGCTGGGCCTCGCCGGCACCGTGTCGGTGATCGGGCTGTTCGTGTTTCTCGTCTGGCGCATCCTGCACGTCGGCGGCCTCGCCGAGCAGGCCGGCCGGAAATTCCCGGCCTACGTTGCCTATGGCGTCGCGCTGCTGTTCGGTTTCGAAGCCTTCATCAACATCGGCGTCAACATGGGCATCCTGCCGACCAAGGGCCTGACCCTGCCGCTGATCAGCTACGGCAGCAACAGCACCATCGCGCTGTGCGGCGCGCTCGGGCTCGTGTTCCGCGTCGGCTACGAGGCGAATCCGCCGCCACGGCGGGCCGCGACGGTGCCGGCGCAGCCTCCCGCCGCCGGGAGACCGGACGATGAATAGCGGGGTCATGATCCTTGCCGGCGGCACCGGCGGTCACATCTACCCGGCGCTCGCGGTGGCCGAGCGCCTGCGCGAGCAGGGCGTGCCGCTGTGCTGGCTCGGTTCGGAGCAGGGCATGGAGGCCGGTATCGTCCCGCGCCACGACATCCCCTTCAACGCGGTGCGCGTGCGCGGGCTGCGCGGCCGCGGCCCCCTCGGCTGGCTGCTCGCACCGCTGACGGTGGGCCTCGCGACCCTGCAGGCGGTGCGCGTGCTGCTGCGGACGCGTCCGCGCGTGGTGCTCGGCATGGGCGGTTTCGTCAGCGGCCCGGGAGGACTCGCCGCGTGGCTGTGCCGGCGACCGCTCGTGATCCACGAGCAGAATGCCGTGCCCGGCCTGACCAACCGCCTGCTGGGCCGCATCGCGACGCGTGTGCTGGCCGCCTATCCCGGCAGTTTCGGGCCGGGCGTCGGTGCGCGGGTCACCGGCAACCCGGTGCGCGGGAGCATTGCCGGGCTCGAGCCACCGAACGAACGCCTGCGCGGCGACGGGCCGGTCCGGCTGCTGGTGATCGGGGGCAGCCGCGGCGCGCGCAGCCTCAATCGCGGCGTGCCTGCCGCGCTCGCGACGCTGGCCGGAGCGAGCGTCGAAGTCTGGCACCAGACCGGCACGGCGGACCTGGCGACGACCGAGGCGGCCTACCGGGCCCTGCCGCTGGACGCGCGGGTCGCGCCGTTCATCGAAGACATGACGGCCGCGTATCGCTGGGCCGACCTCGTGGTCTGCCGCGCCGGCGCGATCACGATTGCCGAACTTGCCGCGGCCGGCGTCGCCGCCGTGCTCGTGCCGTTCCCGCACGCGGTCGACGACCACCAGACCGCGAACGCGCGCTACCTCGCCGACGCCGGCGCGGCGGTGCTGCTGCCGGACAGCGAACTCGCGGCCGGCGGGCTGGCGTCCGTGCTGGACGGCCTGCTGCGTGAACGATCCCGGCTGCTCGACATGGCGAACCGCGCCCGCGCACTCGCGAAGCCGGACGCGGCCGCGACGGTCGCCCGCGAATGCATGGAGTTGATGCATGTCGAAAACTGACGTCCTGCCGATGCATCGCGTCCGCCGCATTCACTTCGTCGGTGTCGGCGGCGCCGGCATGAGCGGCATCGCCGAAGTGTTCTCGAACCTGGGCTACAGCGTCTCGGGCTCGGACCAGGGCATGAACCGCATGACCGAGCAGCTCACGCGGCACGGCGTGCGCGTGTCCATCGGTCATCGCGCCGAGAACGTCGCTGACGCCGACGTCGTCGTCTACTCGAGCGCCATTCCGCGGGACAACGTCGAGCTGGTGACCGCGCGCGCCCGCCGCGTGCCGATCGTGCCGCGCGCGGAGATGCTCGCCGAGCTGATGCGCTTCCGCCAAGGGATCGCGATTGCGGGCACCCACGGCAAGACGACCACCACGAGTCTCGTCGCGAGCGTCCTCGCCGAAGGCGGGCTCGACCCGACCTTCGTCATCGGCGGACTGCTGCACAGCGCCGGCTCGCACGCGCGCCTCGGCACCGGCAACTACCTCGTGGCCGAGGCCGACGAGAGCGACGCGTCGTTCCTCCTGCTGAATCCGCTGATCGCGGTGCTCACCAACATCGACGCCGATCACATGCAGACCTACGGCCAGGATTTCGAGCGGCTGCGCGCGAGCTTCCGCGACTTCTTCCGGCGCCTGCCGTTCTATGGCGTCGCCGTGATCTGCGCCGACGACAGCCACGCGGTGTCGCTGATCGGCGACCTGCATACGCGCGTGATCACCTACGGCCAGGACAGCGACGCCGACGTCCGCGGCCACGACATCCGGCTGCAGGGCACGACCTCGCGCTTCCGCGCGACCCGTCGCGCAGGCGGAGACACCATCGACGTCACCGTCAACATGCCGGGTCGCCACAACGCCTTGAACGCGCTGGCGGCGATCGCCGTCGCCGGCGAGCTCGGCATTCCGGACGACGCGGTCCTGCGCGCGCTGGCGACCTTCCAGGGTGTCGGCCGGCGCTGCCAGCTGCGGGGGCGTGCGCGGATCGGGGGCGCGGTGGTCACCGTGATCGACGATTACGGCCATCACCCGCGCGAAATCGCCGCGATGGTGCGCACCGCGCGGGAAGCCTGGCCCGGCAAGCGCCTGGTGGTCGCGTTCCAGCCGCACCGCTACTCCCGCACGCGCGACCTGTACGACGATTTCGTCGAGGTGCTGTCGGGCGTCGACTTGCTGCTGCTGCTCGACGTCTACGGCGCCGGCGAGAAGCCGATCCCGGGGGCCGACTCGCGCTCCCTGTGTCGTTCGATCAGGGCTCGCGCCCAGATCGACCCGGTGTTCGTCTCCGGACCGGACACACTGCTCGAGGTGCTCGCAAGCGTCACGCGCGAAGACGACCTCGTGATGCTCCTCGGCGCGGGCAGCATCGGGCGCATCGCCGAAGGCATCACCTATCTCGATTCTCAAGGATGAACGCAAGCGCATGAACTCGACGGCACTCAGGATGGACGACGTCACAACACAGCAGGGGCAACCCATGGATGCGGAATGGTTCCAGCGTGTCGCGGTGCGTGGGCGGCGGGTGGTCGACGAGTCGATGAACCGGCACTGCACCTGGCGCGCCGGCGGCGCCGCCGACCGCTATTTCGAGCCGGCGGACCTCGACGATCTCGTGGCCTTCATGCGCGCGGTGCCGGCGGACGAAACCCTGTACATGATCGGCCTCGGCAGCAACCTCCTGGTAAGGGACGGTGGACTGCGCGGCACCGTCGTCGCGACCGGGCGCGGCCTGTCGCAGCTCGACTGGGTCGATGCGTCGACGTTGAAGTGCGGCGCGGGCGCCGCCTGCGCCAAGGCCGCAAAGGTCGCCGCCAAGGGCGGGGTCACCGGCGGTGAATTCCTCGCCGGCATCCCGGGCACCATCGGCGGCGCCCTGGCCATGAACGCCGGCGCCTTCGGCTACGAGGTCTGGAACATGGTGACGGAGGTCGAGACGATCGACCGTGCGGGAACGCTGCACACGCGGCCCGCGCGCGAGTTCAAGGCGACGTACCGGCACGTCGAGGGTCCCGCCGGCGAATGGTTCGTCAGCGGCACGCTGCGTTTCGGCAAGGGCGAGGATGGTGCCGCGGCCGGCCGCATCCGCGCACTGCTCAACCTGCGCAACGAGAAGCAGCCGCTCGGGCTGCCCAGTTGCGGGTCGGTGTTCATGAATCCGCCGCAGGATTTCGCCGGCCGCCTGATCGAGGCGGCGGGCATGAAGGGCGCGCGCCGTGGCGGCGCCTACGTGTCGCCCAAGCACGCCAACTTCATCATCAACGACGGCAGCGCCACCGCCGCCGACATCGAGGGCCTCATCGAGGAAGTGCGCGCGCGCGTGCTCGAAAGCTCGGGCATACGGCTCGAACATGAAGTGAAGATCGTCGGCGAGCCCGCGCCGGGGGCGGCGACGTGACAGGGTCCGGGTGCATGGACGAAGACGACATCCGTCGTCAGGCCGGCGGCGTCGCGGTGCTGATGGGTGGCCACTCCGCGGAGCGCGCGGTGTCGCTGCGCAGCGGCGCGGCCGTGCTCGCCGCGCTGCGGCGTGCCGGCGTCGATGCCTGGGGCATCGACTGGCAGGGGGATTTGCTGGCGGCGCTCGCGGAGCGGCGCCCGGACCGCGTCTTCATCGCCCTCCACGGCCGGGGCGGCGAGGACGGGCAGGTCCAGGGCGCGCTCGACGTCGCGGGCATCCCGTACACGGGCAGCGGCGTGCTCGGCTGCGCGCTGTCGATGGACAAGGTGAGGAGCAAGTGGATCTGGCAGAGCCTGGGCCTCGCCACCCCCGATTTCCTGGTCCTCGACGAGCACGACGTGCCCGACGAGTCTGCCATCCTCACGCGCCTCGGCCTGCCTTTGATGGTCAAGCCCTCGCGCGAGGGTTCGAGCATCGGCGTGTCGAAGGTCGAGGCGCCGGACGAACTCGCGCCGGCGCTCGCGGAGGCGCGGCGCCACGATCGGCAGATCCTGCTCGAGCGCTGGATCAGCGGCGGCGAGTACACGCTCTCGATCGTCGACGGCATCGCGCTGCCGATGATCAAGCTCGAGACGCCGCGCAAGTTCTACGACTACGAGGCCAAGTATTCGGCGGACACCACGCGCTACCTGTGTCCCTGCGGGCTCGCGCCCGACGTCGAGGCCGCCGCCGCGGCGCTGGGCCTGCGCGCGTTTGCCGCGCTGGGCGCGAGCGGCTGGGGGCGCGTCGACTTCATGCTCGATGCGGCCGGCCAGGCCTGGCTCATCGAACTCAACTCGGTGCCGGGCATGACCGACCACTCGCTGGTGCCGATGGCGGCCGCGCACCACGGCTGGTCGTTCGAGCAGCTCGTGCTGCGCATCCTCAAGTCCACTTTCGGGGCGCGCGCGTGATCCTCAACGAGCGCATGCGGACCCAGGCAGCGGTACGGCAGGAGGAAGAGCCGCGCAAGCCGCACACCTGGCTGTATTTCGCGCTGGCCGTGGCGCTGGTGTGGGCGTTGTTGCGCGTCGCCGCCGAGGTGCGCGATCCGACGGCGTTCCCGATCCGCAAGGTCACCGTCGACGGCGACTTCCGCTACCTCGCGCCGGCGAACATCCGCCAGGCGGTGTCGGGCGCCGTGCGCGGCGGCTTCTTCCACGTCGACGTCCAGCACGTGCGCGACACGCTGATGGCGGAGCCCTGGGTGCGGGAAGCGACGGTGCAGCGCCTGTGGCCGGACACCCTGCACGTCAGCATCAAGGAGCAGCAGCCGGTCGCCTACTGGGGCGAGCACGCGCTGCTGAACGACGCAGCCGACATCTTCGTGCCGGCCAAGGCGAGCTTCCCGACGGGTCTGGTGCAACTGGACGGCCCGGTCGGCTCCGAGACCGAGACACTCGCGACCTATCGGCAGGCCGCCGAGCGTCTCGCGCCGCTCGGCCTCGGCGTCGCCGCCGTCAGCCTGTCGGAGCGTCGCGCGATGACCATAGGCCTGCGGGACGGGGCGACGATCGTGCTGGGCCGGCGCGCGGCGCTGGACCGGCTCGAGCGATTCATCGCCGCCTACCAGCAGGTCCTGCGCGACAACTGGGCGCGGGTGTCGGTCATCGACCTGCGTTACACCAATGGTTTCTCGATACGCGAGCGCGCGACGGATGCGGCAGGCGATGCCGCGCCCGCCGCGCAATGACGCGGCCCTCAAGCGGCGGAGCAAGGCGAACAAAGCAAGCATGGTCAGAAAACAAGACAAGAATTTGATAGTCGGGCTGGACATCGGCACGTCCAAAGTAGTCGCCATCGTGGGCGAAGTGCTTCCGGACGGCACGATCGAGGTGGTGGGCCTCGGTTCGCACCCGTCGCGAGGCCTGAAGAAGGGCGTGGTGGTCAACATCGAGTCCACCGTGCAGTCGATCCAGCGCGCGGTCGAGGAGGCGGAGCTGATGGCGGGCTGCCAGATCCAGTCGGTCTATGCCGGGATCTCCGGCGGGCACGTCCGCAGCCTCAATTCGCACGGTATCGTCGCGATCAAGGACAGCGAGGTCACCCACGCCGACGTCGAGCGGGTGATCGACGCGGCGCGCGCCGTCGCGATTCCCGCGGACCAGAAAATCCTCCACGTGTTGCCGCAGGAATTCATCATCGACGGCCAGGAGGGCATACGCGAACCGATCGGCATGTCGGGCGTGCGCCTGGAAGCGCGCGTCCACATGGTGACCGGCGCGGTCAGCGCCGCGCAGAACATCGTAAAATGCGTGAAGCGTTGCGGCCTCGACGTGGATGACGTCATCCTGCAGCAGCTCGCGTCCTCGTACGCGGTGCTCGCGGACGACGAGAAGGAGCTCGGCGTGTGCCTGTGCGACATCGGCGGCGGCACCACGGACATCGCGGTGTTCACGCACGGCGCGATTCACCACTCGGCCGTGATCCCGATCGCCGGTGACCAGGTGACGAACGACATCGCGGTCGCGCTGCGGACACCGACGCACCACGCCGAAGACCTCAAAATAAAATATGCTTGCGCGCTGACCCAGCTCGCCAATCCGAACGAGACGATCGAGGTGCCGAGCGTCGGCGATCGACCGCCGCGGCGGCTCGAGCGGCAGACGCTCGCGGAAGTGGTCGAACCCCGTTACGAAGAGCTCTTCAACCTCGTGCAGGCCGAGCTCAAGCGCAGCGGTTTCGAGAGCATGATCGCGGCCGGGGTGGTGCTCACCGGCGGCGGGGCGAAGATGGAGGGGGCGATTGAACTGGCCGAAGAAGTATTCAACATGCCCGTCAGGCTGGGCACGCCCCAGAACGTTTCCGGAATCATCGACGTCGTGCGCAACCCGATCTACGCAACGGGCGTCGGCCTGCTGCTGTTCGGCAACCAGTCCATCAGGGCGCCGAGCGGGCGCAGCAGCCGGCTCGAGACCACGGTCAACTTGTGGGAACGGATGAAGAGCTGGTTCCAGGGGAATTTCTGAGAAGGGTCATGGCCGGTAACCGGAACGGCCTGGCTGAACTAACAAGACGGTAGAACGCTGGTAACTCAACCTTAACAGGCCAACCCGACGTCGAAGGCGGGCGACGGGTCGAGCGGAGGGCAGGAAATGTTCGAACTAATGGATGCGTACAGCCAGAGCGCTGTAATCAAGGTGATCGGCGTCGGCGGCGGCGGCGGCAACGCCGTCCAGCACATGGTCAACGCCCAGATCGAGGGCGTGGAATTCGTCTGCGCCAACACCGATGCGCAGGCGCTCAAGTCGTCGGCGGTGAAGACCGTGCTGCAGCTCGGTGGCGACATCACGAAGGGACTCGGCGCAGGTGCCAATCCTGAAATCGGCCGCCAGGCCGCGCTCGAAGACCGCGATCGCATCAGCGACGTGCTCGAGGGCTCGGACATGGTCTTCATCACCGCCGGCATGGGCGGCGGCACCGGCACGGGCGCGGCGCCGGTCGTCGCGCAGATCGCGAAGGAGATGAACATCCTGACGGTCGCGGTCGTCACCAAGCCGTTCCCGTTCGAGGGTCGCAAGCGCCTCGAGACCGCCAATCACGGCATCATGGAGCTGAGCCAGTACGTCGATTCGCTGATCACGATTCCGAACGAGAAGCTGCTGACCGTCCTCGGCCGTGACATCAGCCTGCTCAACGCGTTCAAGGCCGCGAACGACGTGCTGCTCGGCGCGGTGCAGGGCATCGCGGAACTGATCACCTGCCCGGGCCTCATCAATGTCGACTTCGCGGACGTGCGCACCGTCATGCGCGAAATGGGCATGGCGATGATGGGCACCGGCCGCAGCCGCGGCACCGCGCGCGCCAAGGAAGCCGCGGAGGCCGCGATCTCGAGCCCGCTGCTGGAGGACGTGAACCTGTCCGGCGCCAAGGGCATCCTCGTCAACATCACGTCCGGCATGGACATGACGATGGGTGAGTTCGAGGAAGTCGGCAACACCGTGAAGTCCTTCGCGTCCGACAATGCGACGGTCGTCGTCGGCACCGTGATCGATCCCACGATGGAAGGCGAAGTCCGGGTCACGGTGGTCGCGACCGGCATCGGCATCGAGGCGCCGAAGGCGCGGGACGAGCGCGAGAAGCCCGCGCCCGTGGTGACGGCCGCGGCGCCGGTCGCGCCGCGCGAAGTGGAGCGCGAAGCAGCGCCGGCTCCGGCGGCCCGACCCGTCGAGCCCGAAGCGGTCGACTACGGCAAGTTCGAGCGCCCGACGGTCATCCGCAACCGGCGTGATCTGGACGAGCACCTGAACAATCCGCGCAGCGATTACCTCGACATCCCGGCCTTCCTGCGCCGGCAGGCGGACTGAACATGGCGCCCGCGCCGGGTCCAGGGCTGGCAACGACGGTTAAGGGGCCGTTCACGGAGCGGGCGGATAATTCGGCAAAGTGGCCGTAACTGGCTGATTGGGAAGCGGTTCGCGGAGTTGGATTGCTGTGTTATCATGCCCCCGGCCTTGGCCTTGCTTAGGGGGAAGCGGGGAGCGAATGTTGAATCAGCGCACATTAAAAAACGTGATCCGCGCGACCGGCGTGGGCCTGCATACCGGCAAGAAGGTGCTCGTGACCTTCCGTCCGGCACCGCCTGACCGGGGCATCATTTTCCGCAGGGTCGATCTCGACCCGGTGGTCGAAATCCCGGCCAGGGCCGAAAACGTCGGCGATACCAGCCTTTCGACCAGCCTGATGCGCGATGGTGTCCGCATCTCGACGGTCGAGCACCTGCTGTCGGCTTTCGCGGGCCTCGGCATCGACAATGCCTATGTCGATCTGAGCGCGCCCGAGGTGCCGATCATGGATGGCAGCGCGGGGCCCTTCGTGTTCCTGATCCAGTCCGCCGGATTCCAGGAACAGAGCGAACCGAAGCGCTTCATCCGCATCAAGAAGCCGATTTCCGTCCACGACGGCGACAAGTGGGCGCGCTTCGAGCCGTTCTCCGGTTTCAAGGTGTCCTTCGCCATCGAATTCGACCACCCCTTCTTCCAGCAGAGCAGCAAGCACGCCGAGATCGACTTCTCGACGACCTCCTTCGTGAAGGAAGTCAGCCGCGCGCGTACCTTCGGCTTCATGCGGGAAGTGGAATGGCTGCGCGGGCGCAACCTCGCGCTCGGCGGCAGCCTCGACAACGCCGTCGTCGTCGACGACTACCGAGTCCTGAACGAAGACGGCCTCCGTTACGAGGACGAGTTCGTCAAGCACAAGATTCTCGACGCGATCGGAGACCTGTACCTGCTTGGCCACAGCCTGATCGGCGCCTTCCACGGCCACAAGTCCGGGCACGAGCTGAACAACCAGCTGCTGCGCAAGCTGCTGGCGACCCAGTCGGCCTGGGAGCTGGTGACCTTCAAGAAAGTCGAGGAAGCGCCAATCTCGTTCATGCAGCCGATGCCCGCCGCCTGAGCGGGGCATACGCGAACCTGACGACGCCAGGCGCTAGCTGGCGTCGCCTTCCACCGCCATCCTGATCTTCACCTGCCTGACCGCGCGCGTCGCGTCGCATGCCTGCGCGCGCTCGATCAGGTTCGGGCACTCGAAGCGCAAGCGCGTCGCCCACACCGCCGACCTGACCGACAGCACCAGGGTGTCGTCGCGCAGGGTCGCGACCTTGACGTGCGGCGCCAGCGTCGGCGGCAGCCAGCTGCGCACGAGGCCGTCGAGGGACTGCAGTTCGCGGGCCCTGCTGATGAGGCCGGCGAGCGTGGGATTGCCGGCGACGATCGCGCCGACCCTGGTGGGCTTTTTCATCGTCTGATCATGGTCTCGTTGCAGTCTCCGCAGGGCGGTCCGGGGGCTGGTTCCAGCCGTGCAGCCGGGCCCTGCAGGTGACTTCCGGCGGACCTTCCGCAGCGGTCCGGTCTGATACACTAGCGCCTGATCCATCGATTTGCCAAAAGCCGGCGAACGTTGCGCCAACGGTCCGGCTTTTCCTGAGGGCCGTATGAGCGAAAACACCCCTTCCTTCGTCCGCCGGATGCTGCGCGCACTGTTCGGCAGCCGCAACGATCGCCTCCTGAAGCGGATGCGCAAGACGGTCGAGGCAATCAACGCCCTGGAAGCCTCGCTCAGCGAACTCGATGACGCCGCACTGACGGCGAAAACCGCCGAATTCAAGCAGCGACTCGCCGACGGGGCCAGCCTCGATTCCCTGCTGCCCGAGGCTTTCGCGGTCGTCCGCGAGGCCGGCAAGCGCGTGCTCAACATGCGGCATTTCGACGTCCAGCTCATCGGCGGCATGGTGCTTCACGAGGGGCGCATCGCCGAGATGCGCACCGGCGAGGGCAAGACGCTCGTCGCGACGCTGCCGGTCTACCTGAATGCGCTGACCGGCCGCGGGGTGCACGTCGTCACCGTCAACGACTACCTCGCGAAGCGCGATGCCGAGTGGATCGGCAGGATTTACACCTTCCTGGGGCTGACCGTCGGCTGCGTGCTGTCGGGCCTCGGCCAGGAGGCGCGCAAGGCGGCTTACGCCGCCGACATCACCTATGGTACGAACAACGAGTTCGGCTTCGACTACCTGCGCGACAACATGGCTTTCGCGAAGGAACAGCGCGTCCAGCGCGAGCTGGTCTACGCGGTGGTCGACGAAGTGGACTCGATCCTGATCGACGAGGCGCGCACGCCGTTGATCATTTCCGGCCCGACCGATGACCGCAGCGACCTCTACCTCAGGGTCAATGCGCTGATCCCGAAGCTGACCCGGCAGCCGGAAGAAGAGGGTGAAGGCGATTACTGGGTCGATGAAAAATCGCGCCAGGTTCACCTCACCGAGGCCGGCCACGAAACGGTCGAGTCGTTGATGACGGCGGCGGGGCTGCTCGCCCCCGGCGACAGCCTGTACGGCGTGGCGAACATCGCGCTGATGCATCACCTCAACGCGGCCCTGCGCGCGCACGCCCTGTTCCAGCGCGACGTCGACTATGTCGTCAAGGACGGACAGGTGGTCATCGTCGACGAATTCACCGGCCGCACCATGCCCGGGCGCCGCTGGTCCGAGGGTCTCCACCAGGCCGTCGAGGCCAAGGAGGCCGTGCCGATCCAGATGGAGAACCAGACGCTCGCCTCGATCACCTACCAGAACTACTTCAGGCTGTTCGAGAAGCTGTCGGGCATGACCGGCACGGCCGACACCGAGGCCTACGAATTCCAGCAGATCTACGGCCTGGAAGTCGTCGTCATCCCGACCCATCGGCCGATGGTCCGCCAGGACTATGGCGACGCGGTATTCCTGACGGCGCGCGAAAAGTACAACGCGATCATCGAAGACGTGAAGGACTGCGTCGCGCGCACGCAACCGGTGCTGGTCGGCACGGCCTCCATCGAGAGCTCGGAGCTCGTGTCGAACCTGCTGAAGAAGGAAGGCATCGCGCACCAGGTGCTCAACGCGAAATTCCACGAGAAGGAAGCCCACATCATTGCGCAGGCCGGCAGGCCCGGCACGGTCACCGTCGCGACCAACATGGCGGGCCGCGGTACTGACATCGTGCTCGGTGGCAGCCTCGAAGCCGAGCTGCATGCGCTGGGCGAAGACGCGTTGGACGAGCAGCGCGCCCAGGTCCGCGCCGATTGGAGCGCGCGGCACGACGCCGTCGTCGCAGCCGGCGGCCTGCACATCATCGGCACCGAGCGCCACGAATCCCGCCGCATCGACAACCAGCTGCGCGGCCGCGCCGGCCGCCAGGGCGATCCGGGCTCGAGCCGCTTCTACCTGTCGCTGGAAGACAACCTGATGCGGATATTCGCGTCCGAGCGCGTCGCCGGGCTGATGCAGAAGCTCGGCATGCAGGAAGGCGAAGCGATCGAGCACCCGTGGGTGACGAAGGCCATCGAGAACGCGCAGCGCAAGGTCGAGGGCCGCAACTTCGACATCCGCAAGCAGCTGCTCGAGTTCGACAACGTCGCCAACGACCAGCGCAAGCACGTCTACGAGCAGCGTCGCGAGCTGATGGAAGCCGAGGACATCTCGGAGAACATCAGCGGTATCCGCCGCGACGTGCTCAATGAATTCATCGACACCTTCATTCCGCCCCGCAGCTACCACGAGAACTGGAAAGTCGACGCCCTCGTGCAGGCGCTGCAGAGCGACTTCGGTCTCCACGTCCCGGTCGAGGAGTGGCTGCAGGAGGATGACAACCTGGGCGAGGAGGTGCTGCGCGAGCGAGTGGTGCAGTACTTCGCGGACGCCTACGCGGCGAAAGAGGCGCAGGTCGGGCCACAGGTGATGCGCGAGTTCGAGCGCGCGGTGATGCTGCAGGTCGTCGATGCCCACTGGAAGGAGCATCTCGCGGCGATGGACCACCTGCGCCAGGGCATCCATCTCCGCGGCTACGCGCAGAAGGATCCGAAGCAGGAGTACAAGCGGGAGGCCTTCGACATGTTCTCGCGCATGCTGCAGGAAATCATGCGCGACCTGCTTGGCATCCTCTCCAAGGTCGAGATCCGCGCCCGCGAGGACGTCGACGCGCTCGAGGAGCAGCGCCGGCGCGCGGCGGCCCTCGAGCAGGTGGAGGTGCACGAATCGGCCAGCGCGCTCGAGGAGGAAGCACCGCCGACCGCCGAGCAGGAGCCGGTGGTCCGCCGCGGCCCCAAGGTCGGCCGCAACGATCCCTGCCCGTGCGGCTCGGGCCGCAAGTACAAGCAATGTCACGGCAAATTGAACTGATCCGTCCGGTTGTATCTCGACATGATTGAAGTCTCTGCCGCGCCGCTGCCGATCGGCGGCATCCGTCTGAACGGCGTCGCCGCCGGCATCCGCAAGGTCGGCCGCATCGACACCGTCGTCATCGAAATTGCGCCCGGCGCGAGCGTCGGCGCCGTCTTCACGCGGAACGTGTTCTGCGCGGCGCCGGTCGAAGTTTCGCGGCGCCATCTCGGGCGCTGCACGCCGCGACTGCTCGTGATCAATTCGGGCAACGCGAATGCCGGCACCGGAGAGCAGGGCTATCACGACGCGCTGGACGTCTGCGCCGCGGCCGCGCGGAACCTCGGCTGCGAAACGGACGCCGTGCTGCCCTTCTCGACCGGGGTGATCGGCCAGCGCCTGCCGGCGGATCGCATGGTCGCGGCGCTGCCCGCCGCGCTCGCCGGCCTCTCGGCCGACGGCTGGGCAGACGCCGCGCAGGGCATCATGACGACCGACACCGTGCCCAAGCTCAGTTCGGTGAGCATTACCACCGGCGGCGGCACCTACCGGGTGACCGGCATCGCGAAGGGCGCGGGCATGATCAAGCCCGACATGGCGACCATGCTCGCATTCATCGCGACCGACGCGAGCGTCGAGCACGGAGCGCTGCAGGCGCTGACTCGCGAGCTCGCCGACCGCTCGTTCAATCGCATCACGATCGACGGTGACACCTCGACGAACGACAGTTGCGTGCTGATTGCGAGCGGCGCCGCGGGCGGGCCGGTGCTGCGACCCGGGCACGCGGACTGGGCCGAATTCGCGCTAGGTGTCGAGCGGGTGTTCACCGAGCTCGCGCGGGCGATCGTGCGTGACGGCGAGGGCGCGACCAAGCTCGTGACGGTGTCCGTGTCCGGCGGCGAGGACGAAGATGCCTGCCTGCGCGCGGCCTACGCGGTCGCCGAGTCGCCGCTCGTGAAGACGGCGCTGTTCGCGTCCGATCCCAACTGGGGCCGCATCCTCGCCGCGGTCGGGCGCTCCGGCGTGATCGGGCTGCGCATCGCAGACATTCACATCTCGATCGGTGGTGTGCCGATCGTGGCCGCCGGCGAACCCGTGCCCGGTTACGACGAAAGCGCGGTTGCCGAGGTGATGCGCGGCGCGGAGTACGAAATCGCCATCCGAATCGGCGCCGGTCCCGCACGAACCGCGGTGCTGACCTGCGATTTCTCCTTCGACTACGTGAAGATCAACGCCGAATACCGCAGCTAGCGGACTCGGCGGCGCCCCGGGTTTCATCTACCGCATGTCGCGCGCACCGGCGGAGGCTGTCGACGCGCTGCATGTCGTTGCCGCGGTGATCCGCGCCGACGACGGCCGGCTCCTGCTGAGTCGCCGTCTCGCCCATGTCGACCAGGGCAACCTGTGGGAATTCCCGGGTGGCAAGCTGCAGCCGGGTGAGGGCAGGGTCGCCGGTCTCGCGCGCGAGCTCGCCGAGGAACTCGGCATCCATGTCCGTCGCGCGAGCCCCTTGATGCGCGTGCGTCATCGCTACCCCGCGCGCAGCGTGCTGCTCGACGTGTTCGTGGTCGACCGCTGGGATGGGCATCCCGAGGGACGCGAAGGACAGCAGGTGCGCTGGGTCGAGCCGCCCGAGTTGCTCGAGCTCGATTTCCCGGCGGCGAACCTGCCGCTGCTCACGGCGGCGCGCCTGCCTCGCGTATGCCTGGTCACACCGGCGCCCGGCCCCGATCTCGAAGAGTTTCTCCTGGGTGTGGCGGCTAGCCTCGAACGCGGCGTGCGCCTCGTGCAGTTGCGGGCGCCGGCGCTGGACGCCGCTGCCTATGCCGCACTTGCGGAACGCGTGCTGATCCTGTGCCGACGGGCGGGTGCCCGGCTCATCCTCAATGCGGACCCGGCGCTCAGCCTCGCGCTGGGGGCTGACGGCACCCACCTCAATTCGTGCCGGTTGCGGGCGACCGGTGCCCGGCCGGTGCCGCGCGCGCACCTGCTCAGCGCCGCCTGCCACGATGCGGCCGAACTGCAGCACGCGCGTGATGTCGGGGTCGATTTCGTGTTCGTCTCGCCGGTGCTGGCGACGGCGTCGCATCCGGCAGCGCGTCCACTGGGCTTCGAAGGCCTTGCCGCGCTGCTCGATTCCGCGGCGCTGCCCGCCTACGCGCTGGGCGGTGTCGGCCGCGCGGAGCTGCCCGGCGCGGTCGCGGCGGGGTGCGTTGGTATCGCGGGCATCGAGCGGATCTGGTCCGGAGAGGCGACTTTCGACGAGGACAGCCTGGCCGCCTTGCTGGCCCTGCCTACGGATTCATAGTCCGCAGCACTGCAGCTCGAACGGGATGGTCTCGGCGGTCTGCTGCGGCCGTGCGCACTGCTCGGTGTAGTGCAGGAAGCGCACCGTGAAGCGGTGCTTGCCACCGCTGATTTCCGGGAAGACGTCATCCGCATCCGCCACCAGCACGCGGACCATCTGGCAGGCAGACGCCGGGTCGAGATTCTGCTGGTAGAAGCCGCCGGCCGCCGACACCCTGCGCGGGACCGCGCTCTCGCGCACCAGCTTCAGCGTGATGTGGACCGCGTCCTCGATGATACGCAGATCCTCCATCCAGCTGTTCAGCTGGTCGTGACGCCGTTCGGGCGCGCGATTCAGCCAGTGATGGAAGCCCGGAAGGTCGAAGCTGCACATGCCGCCCGGTATCGCGAGCCGTTGCCGCACCTGCGTGATGAGGTCGTTCTGGCGCAGCTTCGAGCCGGGCTGGCAGGCATTCGATTTCAGCAGCGCCAGCAGCGGTTCGAGGCGGGCCAGCGTCGCCTCCAGGGTGGCCTGGTTGACGCCCGGGTTGTTGCGCAGCGCGCCGACGATATTGACGTGGCGCTCTATTTCCTTGATCAGCTCGCCCTTGATGTCGGCGCGCGTCAGCTGATCGGTGACGTCGATCATGCTCGCGATCGCGTTGCGCGCGTCCCAGACCGTGCCGCCGGACATGCTGTTGGCTATCGCGAGAAACAGGTACTCGAGCCGCAGCAGGCAGCGCATGCGTTCATTCAGCGGCTGCTCGAAGACCGTGTGGGTGTCTGCGTCGGGAAAGAGCTGCTGCTGGAAGGTCGGACGTGCCGGCTGCATGGTGTGCTAATCGGGTTCCCGCGCGCGCTGGGCCAGGTCGAGGTAAAGCTGGTGGAGTGCCAGGATCCTGGGCCGCAGCTGCTCGACATCGCCGACGTTTTCGATCACATCGTCCGCCGCGGCAAGACGCGCCGCGCGCGGAGCCTGTGTCCGAATGATTGCCTCTACCTCCGGCGCTGTCAATTTGTCCCGCGCGGTGACGCGCGCCACCTGCACTTCCGGCGGGCAGTCGATGACCAGGATGCGATCGACACGGTTCCCGCCGCTGCGCTCGACGAGCAAGGGGATGCACACCAGGCAGTAAGGGTAGTTCGCGGCACGCACGTGTTCGTCGGTGCGCTGGCGGATCATCGGGTGCAGCAGGGCCTCCAGCCATCGTCGCTTCGCATCGTCGGCGAACACGATGCTG
>Ga0255182_1000946_pt1 | contig 16744 bp, 16 predicted proteins | sample Atl_UVDOM_RepA_8_FD_188420 | JGI IMG/M metagenome (GOLD analysis project Ga0255182, IMG submission 188420) | Freshwater microbial communities from Altamaha River, Georgia, United States - Atl_UVDOM_RepA_8d | ecosystem: Environmental > Aquatic > Freshwater > River | place: USA: Georgia...
ATAAAATCCAACTAGCATTGGCTTTATTTAGTGTGCTCATTTTTAAGTGCTAGTTGGATTTTATTTTTTGTATTATTGGCTCAGCAATCAGGATTGTTGGCAACAGCAGAACCACAGCGTTTTGCAGCCACCATGGGAAATCCCATTTATTTTGGTTATATTATGGCCGCTTCATATGTTTTACACACGGCGATTATGTTTGTCTGGCGCAACAAGAAATGTTCGTGGGCATTTTTTGCAGGTTCAGTAGCTTGTCTGTATTCTGTTTATTGGTCGCAATCACGGAGTGATGTTTTAGCTTTGTTCACATCTCTTATTTTAGTTATTGCTATCGCAATATTTATTTTAAAAAAGCAGATCAAAAAAAATATTTTAGTTTTATCAGCTCAGCTAATCTGCACGGCTATTTTTGTCTACTTAGCAAAATTTTATTTTGAATTAAATATATCGGATCGTATTTTAAGCTATGCTCCCACAGATGATTCTATTCTGACAAGATGGCAATTGTGGCATCAGGCTTGGCATTCTTTTTTACAAAAGCCTTGGTTGGGGTGGGGACAGGAAAATTTTTCTTTAGCCACCGATGTTTTATCAGGACTGACCAACGAACCTTGGCACGATCGAGTTCATAATTTAGTACTAGAGATCTTATATAGTTTCGGACTTTTGGGATTGTCGGTATATGCATTTTTTCAATTTTTAATTCTAAAAACTATTCAACGAATGATTCGAAATAAACAAAACGAAAATAAGGGCTTACTACTATTGGCTTTGTATGTTTTCAATATGACTTTCAGTTTGTTTGTCTTTGATTTTCTAACCAGTTCAGTTGTGATGTCAGTTTTTTTAGGATATTTAATTTATACAGATTCCTCGTCTGAAAATAAAAATCTTAACTTTCAATTGGATTATATTAAATGGGGTGGGATATTGATTTTCTTTTTAGGTCTTACTTTTCAATCCTATAACCTAATCAAAGACATCAGTGACAATCGAAAATTACATGCGGCTTTGACTCAGCCCCAGTTATTCATTTTAGATGAAAATCAACAGCCGAAAATGTTGTTGCAAGATTTGGTTGATAAGAATCCGACAGATTTACAAACAACAATCGAAGTTCTGATGGCTGTTGGATCCCAGGCGGCCCATGAACAAACTGATCCCATTTTTCGTCAGTTGATATATGAAACAGTGGATAAAAATTTACAGCGACAAATACTGCAGTATCCGCAGGATGCTAAATTTTATATGTATGCGGGACGGTTTTATTCAGCTTTTCAACAAACGGTCATTGCACGCAAAATGTTCCAACAGTCTTTGCAATTGTATCCCCACAATCTTGAAGTGAAGCAATTGCTGTCTCAGATTGATAAAAATCTTTAAAAACCATCTAGTTTTTCATTAAACACCCGATAAAGAACTATCCAAAAGTCCGAGGGGGGAATGTGGTGCGCTTTTCTTTTTTAAAGCCATTGATCTTATTACTTGCTGCTTCTCCAATTTTATTTTTCTTTCAAAATTGTTCCCAATTAAAATCAGAATTATCTGTTTTAGAATCGAATCTGTCCTCAACTGCCGACGATGCAAAAATATATCTTTCAACTATATCAATGACTGATGTCGGCGGCATTTCGATCAAAAATAAATTTGGTTATATTGATGGTCCCGTTCATGGTGGTGGCTTGGATGACTCTAATCACTTAGCTCGCTATCAAAAACTGGATCAAGAAGTCGCTCCTGGTCTTCGAATTTATAATTTTTGGTGGGCCAGTGTCGAGCCTACGATTGCTTCAGCAGGAGCCACTCCGCAATATGTGGCTGCGAAAACTCCGCATGAATGTCCAGCGGGGGCAGAATTGTATCCCAAGCAAAATCAGTCTTTAGGATCGTTTCATTTTTATCGCTGTGTTAATAAAGGCGAGCTGGCTAAGTTCAAAAAAATATTTCAATACGACCAATCTGATCGTGTGATTCCTATTGTTACCTTATACGGCACTCCTTTGCAGTATCGTGGTACTGACTGTCAGCAGGGAAACGATGGATTTTTAAATATTCAAGGTGTGATGGTGCATCCTTGGGGTTGTCCGCCAGTTGATTTGCGACACTTCGAAGATTACGTACGAATTATGGCCAAAGAATTTGGCTTTATAAAACATTGGAATATTTGGAATGAAAATAATTCAGACACTTGGTTTCATATGTCACCAGAAATCACTTCGTCACGGGCTCAGCATTTAGGAAATATGATGAATATCGTCAATCGTATTTTCAAAGAAGAATCTCTTTCAAATTTTAGATTGTACATGTCTTTGGATTTACATTGGCAGTCTGCGCCGAATCCCCAAAGTGTTGGTTCAATGGAATTATTGGATGGCCTTTGGAATGTGGTCAGCAGCGATGTTCCTTGGAGCTTAAACCTGCATCCTTATACAGACGAGCATGCTGTTAATCCGGCTGGGTTTCCGATTGATGATCGTTATCACAGTGCTAGTTATTACGGTTTTGGAAATTTGGATAAAGTGATTCAGTTCCAAAGAACGAAACTGCAACAAAAAGGTATTTCAAATAATACAGCTCCGCAGTTGTATGCCCTTTTAGGCGAGCAGGGTTGGTACATGACTAACGCAAACAAACGCAGCATTGCGATTGAAATTTGTAAAGCTCAGGACATCATGAATAAAAATCCATTTATTTTGGGTGCGACTTACAACACTTTATTTGTTCAAGGAACGGGTGATCAAGATGGCTTGGGTCTGTTGCCGCAAAATATTTTAAATTCAATCGGGCAGGCTAACGCCGAGCCGACTTATCAGGCGATGCTATCAACTCATCCAAATCGTTGGGGAAAAACAGCTGATCATTTTTGTTGTACTCAAGCACAGGTTGGTTGTGGAACGTCGACGCCGAAAATCACTTATTCATGGTCGACAGGACAATTTGGTTCTTGTTCGGCAAACCCAAGCTATTCCTATTCGGCGTGGTCGGCTTGTACGAATGGATCCCAAACTCGCACAGCCAGCTGCGTGAATACATCTGGAACAAAAACGCGCGCAGTTTCTTGTGTGGGATCTGACGGACAAACAGTTGCTGATAGTTTTTGTTCTGGATCAAAGCCTGCTGCTTCTGAATCTTGTACAGCCACTTGTTCCGGACAAATGCTGACCCAGCAAAGTTGTACTAATCAAAATTCTTATTCATGGTCAACAGGACAATTTGGTTCTTGTTCGGCAAGCCCAAGCTATTCCTATTCGGCGTGGTCGGCTTGTACGAATGGATCCCAAACTCGCACAGCCAGCTGCGTGAATACGGCCGGCACTAAAACTAGAACTGTCACTTGTACAAATGGCAGTGGACAAACTGTCGCAGATAGTTTTTGTACAATGTCGAAACCGACCGTTTCTGAATTTTGTGTATCGTCTTGTACGGGCTCTGCTGTGACGACACAATCGTGTACAAGCACTCCAGCCCCATCGCCGACGCCGACTCCAGGACCAATATCGAATTCGAATATTCAATCCGTACGTGCCAGTGTTGGTGGAGTTTCCGGTCAAACAGGCCGCTGGTGGTGTCAAAGCCATTTTGGCAGAAACTTGGGTGGCGGTTGGATTTGTATCAGCGGCAATTGTGATACAGATGCCTATTACAACCAAGAATTCACTTGTGAAAAACGCTATGCAGTCGCAGACCGAGTCACCGCTGTTGTTGGCGGTGTTTCGGGACAAACGGGATCGTGGTGGTGTCAAAATCATTTTGGAAACAACTTAGGTGGAGCATGGGATTGCATTGGTTCACGTTGTTCTCAGGACGCAGTTCGCGGAGAGGTTTTTGATTGTGGTCGTCGCTAATTCTAAAAAAGTATTTTTTGTTTTTAGTTTTTTTATCGCTTTGGTTTTTCCATTCAGGCTGAAGCGAAAATTCAAAAATGTTTAAAGCTTTCTCAAACGGGAAGTGAGTCGGGGTCTCTGAGCCAAAGAAAAAATATCAAAGATTGTTGTAGTGGACTGAAAAAAATTGAATCCAAAGAAACCTGTGGTAAAGCCATCGGCGGAGCCTACCAATTCGTGTGTGCCGAATGCGGTGACCAAAAGTGTGATTCTCAGTTTGAAAATTCCTGCAATTGTCCTGCAGATTGCGACTAGTTGCTATCTTGTTTTTGAAGTAAATCCAGCCAATGTAAAACTTCTTGGTGATTTAAAATCATTTTTTCAAATAAGTCCATTGAGCTGTTATTGTTGAACCGAAGTGGGCGATCCGTGTGCGGTACGGAGACCCCAGCCTTTAATTCTTCGTAGGTTAAAATCGTATCCACTTTAAAAAGGCTGTGACTCAGTTTCGGCATCAAGACACATTTATAATAGGCACCTAAAAACTGAGGATAGCTAATGACTTGGGGGTGCGGTGTGGATTCGCGCTTTGGATGAAATCCAGCGCTCAGTGCAGTCAGAAAACTTTTGATGCGATCGATTTCGTTTTTCCGACAAATAGAATAAGTATAAAAATCATGACTTTTGAAATATTCAATAATCTGAGGATTGTGGACGATGTGTTCGAAAAATATTTTAATTGTAAATGATTCTTTGCTCAGGATATTTTTTTGCAAATGATCCCAATACCTCTGCGCCCATTCAGTTTTCCAAAGCTCTGGAAAAGTCTGATCGGGGTGCAATAAGTCTTCGGATAACTCAAAGCTGTCCGGATGAACCCGTTGTAAATCAAAGACCTCTCCTAGTGAATCACTAAAGCCACTTAGCAAATAGGTCGATCCCGAACGGGGATGGGCGATTATTATTTTGCGCATAAGGATAGTTTTCGATTAATCTAACTGAGCGTCAATCAATATATTTCAAGGATATCAATGGCCAAACATCAATTAGATCAATTAACTGAAAACCAAATTTCAAAATACAAATCTGAAATAGCGGCTTTTTCTAATTCAGGTCAGTACAAAAAAGCTTATCAGCTAGTTCAAAAGCTCAATCAAAAATATCCAGCAATATTACATTTTGAATATCTAGAAGCGGTTTTTGCTGCCGAAGATCCTCGGGGATTGAGTGAGATTGAACTTAATCGCAGGTACAAAATTGCATCACAAAAATTGCTCAAGTTAACCCGAAAACTGCGTGGTTCTGATCCCTTATTAGCTAAATCAGTTCGAAATGAATATTATTGGTTTTCCAAACAGCCCTATAAGCAGTACCGACTGGGCGTAGAAATGGTAAAAAAAGGGATCCATAAATCCTATTACTCTCAAGGTGTTGGATCTTGTGAATTATCTTATAATTACGCACTTAAAGGTCATGCTAAATCAGCCTATAAATGGGCTCGTATTTCGATTCAATCTTGGAAAAAATATTTCAAAATAGTACCCAATTGGTATAATTCATATTTATTTTTTGCAAAAGCTAACGGAATTTTAGGAAATGAAAAAGAAATGATGAAAGCTCTGAAGACGGCTTCAAAAATTTCTAAAATGCCGCTGACGGATGATATTTTTGCCGAGATCGTCGAACAGGTTCAAAAAGCTCGAAAATATTTGCAGCGCTAGCCAATTTTTTCTTTAATAACAGTATCAATCCAAAATGAATTCGCCACCGGAATGCGAATCGGTTCTGAGCCTTTGAAAAAGGGTTCTAATGAATTTATGTATTTTTTGAATATTTCGTCATTTTGAATAGGTGGAGGATTTTGAGGTCGTTCACTTTCAAAGTGGTAGTAGGAAATTAAATAAACAGACCCACCTAGTTCGGTGACAAACGAAACGTCGCCTAAGACTCTGAGATCTTTCATTCGTTGCAAATATTTTTCTCCAATTAAATTTTCACCAGCTTTCAATGCCTGTCTTAATTCTTCTACTAGAGTCCCTGATCGAGCTTTTACGATTTCTATTTCTTGATACATATTGTGACCTTACCTTAAAAACAATATCTTAAACTTGTTTGCAAGTCCAAAAAAGTAAGATCCGTTTTGTTACTGTAATCGGTGCCGCTGTCGATGCCCACGCGTGCTGCGGACAATGTCAGATCAATTGTCCATTCGGGATCAAATAAATAGCCAATTCCAGTTTGGAACCCGATACCATTTCGAGTTTGATAGGGCGTGGTGCTGCTGGGGTTACTGAAGTTGAAGAAATTATAATTCAGACCCGTGTAAATATATAATGAATCTGCCGAGTAACCAAAATCAAAATATGCTGTATGAATCTGATAGCTGTAAGGATTTGTGATGTCTAAAGATAAATTGAGTCCGTTTTCTCCGGTAAATTTGGCACTTTTAATCAAGCGGTAATTCATGCTGCGTGCGCCGATTTTAAAGATATAAGCTCGTTCATTTAATTTGCGATACTCGAGCCCATACAGAATTGTATTTTGGTATTCGCTAATAAGAACTCCTTTTTGCGTGACCGGTGGTACAGTGGCAGTCGTATTTTCTGATGAGGAATTATATAAACTCGAACCGACATAAAGACTGAATTGTGATAGCTTGGGTGTTGGAGTTTTTGCGAAGACTTGGATTGAAATCATTAAAGTGATTAAAAGTAGGATATTGAAAATAGGCATGCCCTAATACTACCGGGCTTCATGAATTATAATAAACAAAAATCCAGTTATACAGACCTAGGGTTATGTGGATCGATTGATTTTAATTCCAAGGAAGTAATTAGGATTCACAAAGTAAAAAACCTGCATCTCTGCAGGTTTAATATTTCGACCAGAGGCTCATTTCTGTCGAAACTTTCCCCGGGCGCACCCGAAGAACAATTTAAATTTATTCTGAAAATTTAAGAAAAATTTGGTAGTGAGAGGCGGACTTGAACCGCCGACCTACGGATTATGATTCCGTTGCTCTAACCAGCTGAGCTACCCCACCACACAGGTCGATAAAAACCGAAGTTAATTTTTAAGGGCGACGGGTTTAAAAGTCAAATTATGGCTTCATATTTTTTAAAATAATTTTGTACTTGCCTAAATTCAAGTCAAAACGGGTAGGATTCATACAGGTCGACAGTATCTAAGAGTTACTGTTTTTCTTGATGATATGAGCTTGCAGCATCCATAGGCGAATTCTTTTAAGGATATCATCCCTGACGCCAAAAAACACGATTTGATGCGGATACAGCTTGTCGGCAGCCGGCTTGTCATCGCTGAAATGAATTTTCGCTTTGATCGGCTTTAATTCATTTTCATCTTCCTGTGACAAAGCAAACTCTTGATAGTTTCCCGGTGCCAGCGGCTTATCACGATTATAAACGAAACCGACTTCCGAAAAATCCTGAGCTGTAATGGTTTCTGATAACAAAGCTTCTTCAGGGACAGTGATCCATTGCACGGGATTGGGATCGCAATCTGGAATTCCAGGGAAATAACTGGTAATCATACGACTTAAAATCACGCGATCAATCGGTTTACTCAGGCGCACAGTTTCGTACGCCAGCTGTTCTTCGGCGTGATTTCCATTGCGAAACATTTCATTATTCACACAAAAATATAAAGTATCTTTGCCAAAGCGCTTTTCATAATCCTTCGCAGTATAGGGGGCTTCGGAAATAACCATCTGAAAAACGTTGAGAGTTTCTTTTAACTGCGGATCAATTTTGACCAAAGTAATGTCTGGAAAATGACGATTTAAAAAATCAACCAGTTTTTGGGATTCCTGTGGATCTTGCATTTCTAGTCCCAGTTTGATTTTTTTTAGATCTTTATTTTTTTGCAGTCCTTTGATTTGGACATTTTTCAATTTTTCATTGGTTTGTTGAATTTGTTTACGAACATGATTCATGACATTCGGTTTGGGCGTGGCATATATGAATTCATATTCATCATTTTCAACATAGACAGGACGTGCCCAAAGGCTCAGTTTGTTTTGGTCTTTGAATATAAAATGATAAAATTTGTAAGTATGTCCAATTTCAAATCGGGATTTGGATTTAAATTTAAATCCAAAATCGGACAGTGCTGTGAAAACATGACGACGAATTTTTTCCAAATGCAGACTGTCTTTGTTGGTATGAACAGATTGGGTTTGAATTTTTTTTCCAGAACTCAGCGAAAAACGTAAATGTTCTTTCAGGATGGGGAGATCAAAAGGTTTATAAATAATATTTTCCGCTGGCCAAGTTTCGATATTTTTAAAGGGGTGAGCCGGATCGTGATAGCCAGTGATAATTAAAGGAGCTTTGTATTTGTTTTTAAATTCGGTGATTTTATCTTTGTTAATTTGGGGAATTTGATCGCTATCGACAACCATTAAGGCAATCGGTGGAGTTTTATTTTCAGCCAAATATTTGTCAAATTCCGCCAAGCTCGTAAAAGGCAACGACAGATGGTTGAATTCTTTGCAGGCAGGTTCCGCGGCCTCTTGGATCTGAGCCGATACTTTTGAATCACTGTCTATTATTGCGATAAGTGCCATGCACGTTCCTTTGGTTCTTATCTATAAGTCTAAAGCGAACGTGCGGCAAAGCCAACAAACTGTTGGTTAATTTTCAGGATGGACTACCAGCCCTTACGAGCTGCTAAACGATTCTTTTTGCGTTTTAAATTGAGCGAACCATCCTGAGACTTCTCGGGCTTTTGCTGAGAAGTGTGTTGTTGAATGTTTTGGTCGATCATTTGTGTTTTCATGCCCCTAATATACCTGGAAATCGGTCCTAAGACATCAGGTCAGATGAACAAAAAGGTCTAGTTTTTTTATTCGATTTGAAAGCTAACGAGCAGCGAGTCAAGGTCTGTATTCGAAAATAAGGGGGTATTAATATTTTGCAGTGCAGTCAGGGAACCCGCGTTATTTTGCAAAAGCGGGTACTTTTCAAAGCTTTTTTGTAAAACCACATCCCAGATCGGAGCTGGTAAATTCAGTAAATCCAGGTGGGCTCGGAACGTCTTAATCAGATGAATCGGGTGTGAATTCATATCGGAAATTAAATAACAAAAATTATTGTAAAATTCGCTATTTACAAAATAGGGTTCAAGTATTTTTTGATCTAGAATAAATAAAATCCAAAGATAAAATTGCAGTTGTCCTTGGCGTAATTCGGGATGACTGAAAAAATGATCAGCATGAATCAGATCATGAATCCAAAAACTCAGTGGATCGCGCGCATCGTACATTTTTGTCGGCCAATTTTCATAATCCAATTCGAATGTGATGATGCGCTTATTTTTCGATTGGATCTGTAACAACTCTAAGGGTTCCGGTTGGTAATTTAAAATCTCTAGGGGATAGGTTCGAAAATAAAGAGCGGCCAATGATCGCTGAGCACTTTGCGGTAATGGAATGACTTGAACCGTATTGATGAACTCTTCGAAGGAAACTTCTTGGGATAAGCGGTGTGACCAACTTATTCCAAGTGTTTGAAAAGTGCTATAAAAGCTAAACTGCAAACGGGGTTCTGACCTTTTGGGATGGGTGACATAGGGATGATGTTGCCCGCTAAACCAAGAATTCGGACGGCGCAGAGCTGATAACGTCAGTGTCCAAACAATGACTTGGTTGTCAGGAGATAAGTGCTGAGTCAACTCATGCAATTTTTGAAAAGCCTGTTGGTTGTCAATATAGTATTCAGGTTTGCAAAAATGAGGAGCATAGCGATCTTTTTTGATCCCTTGTCTTTTTCTATAATTTGACGAGTCATGAATCTTGGCCGATTCCTGACAAGTTTCTGCTTGCCTCATACGTGACCTTTGTTTGTAATAGACTTACAACAGCCGGAAACTTCAGGGAAGGGGTTTTTATGAAACTTATTACAGCTAATAAATTAATCAAGTCTGTTCTATTGAGTTTTTCATCCTTTATTATTTTAACCTCTCCAAGTCACAGTTTCGCGAACGAGCTTGTTGAATCCAAAAAAGTTATTTTTGATGATCTGGCCAAGGCCGAAGAAGATTTTATTTATGATAACTATTTTACAATTCAACAACCGCCGACAACGGAAAATGTTTCGTTGATGCGCTTTGTGGATCATCCTCAAAAATTTCCGATGCCCAGCGAGCCTTACAATCGTGAAAAACATTTTGGAGGTTGGTTGCACTTTGCGAATGATAATTCTTGTCTAGATACGCGTGGGTTAGTTCTGCAGCGTGATTCGAAAACCGAGGTCGAAATCAACAGCAGTTGTCGTGTGAACAGCGGCAGCTGGCATGATGATTATACTGCTAAAACCTACAAGCTGGCCAGCGAAGTGCAAATTGATCATGTTGTGCCTTTGAAAAATGCGTATATGACGGGGGCTTATGAATGGTCCGATGCAAAAAAATGTTTGTACGCCAATTACATGGGAAATACTTATCATTTGAAACCGGTCTTCGGTTCTGAAAATCTAAGAAAAGGTGATCGCAGTCCTCGAGAATACATTCCACCTAATACAGCCTACACCTGCGAATATTTAAAAATTTGGATGAAAATTAAATACATTTGGAATTTACGTTTTACGCCCAAGGAAAAAACACGTATTCAAGAAATCGCTGCTGAAAACCATTGCTCACCTCAAACTTTCGTAATGACCCAGGCTGAAATCCAAGAACAAGAACGTTTTCAGCGTGAAAACGAAAATATTTGCCTTCAAAATGCAGTCATAGCATTCTAGTTCCATGACTATTGAAAAAATTGCGACGATTTTATTTTTTTGTGCCTTGGCGCATTCGTTTTCTGTTACTTTTTTTGCCAAATGGGCACATCGTTTTCCTAAAGGCAGTGGGGCAGAAGCTTTTTTACATTTGCTTTCAGAGGTCGAAGTCGTTTTTGGTTTTTGGGCTTTTTTATTTTTAGCGATTTGGTCGGGCATCGAAGGTTTTTCTCCGGTCATCAAATATCAACAGTCGCTGAACATGACAGAGCCATTGTTTATCTTTTGTATTATGATTTTGGCTTCGACACGCCCCCTGGTGACGTTGGCGCGTAAAGCGGTTCTGGCGGTGTCTGATCTGGCCTTAAAAATAGTGCCTTTTTCTAAAACCAGTGTGCAGTTTTTTGTTTTGATGGCCGTAGGGCCCCTTTTAGGATCCTTAATTACTGAACCCGCGGCGATAACATTAGTGGCGTTATTATTGTTTCGAATGATATCCGAACGAGTTTCTGAAAAATTTTTGTATGCCACGCTAGCTTTGTTGTTTGTGAATATTTCCATTGGTGGAGGACTCACTCACTTTGCGGCTCCGCCCATTTTAGTTGTTGCAGGAACATGGGGCTGGTCGCTGAAAGATGTCTTTATTAATTTAGGGGAAGCAGTTTTGTTAGCAGTTTTTGTGAACACAACTTTGTTTTCAATTTTCTTTCGCAAAGAAATTTCGCAAAATTTAAACCCCATTGAAAAAGATCAGTATCCAATGCCTGCTTGGGTGATTGGATCGCATGTTTTGTTTTTAGTTTTGGTCGTGGCAACGGCTCATTATTCGCAAGTATTTATGGGATTATTTTTAATTTTTATTGGCTTAACAACAGTGACTAAAAATTACCAAGACGGATTGAAGTTTCGCGAAGGTTTATTAGTCGCTTTCTTTTTGGCGGGCTTGATTGTGTTTGGATCTTTTCAGCGTTGGTGGTTGGAACCTATTTTAACTGCACTGGATCAGAAAACATTGTACGTCGCTGCAACGGCATTGACTGCGATTACAGACAACGCAGCTTTGACATACCTGGGATCCCAAGTGCCTTCACTGTCCGAGCTTTCTAAGTGGGCTTTAGTGTCAGGCGCTATTTCGGGTGGGGGATTGTCTATTTTGGCCAATGCTCCGAATCCTGCGGGGTTTTCAATTTTAAGTTCTAAATTTAAAAATGGAACTTTGAATGCGGGAAAATTATTTGCAGCGGCTTTGCCATTGACGATTGTGGTGATGATTTCATTTTTTATATTGGGAAAATTTTAATTTTAACGATTGAATGCGATTTGTTGATAGCGGCGTTGAAAGTAAAAAAAAAGACCAGGTTTTACCTGGTCTTTTTTGTACCGAATGATCGGTTTGCTAACTAGTGAGTAGCTTCTTTTTTTGCTTCTTCTTTTTTAGCTTCTTCTTTGTGGGCTTTTTTCATTTTTTTAGCCATTTTTTTATCTTCTTTTTTCATTTCAGTGTGAGCAGCAGGAGCTGTTGTAGCTGCAGCAGCTGGAGCTGTTGTAGCAGGCTCATTTGCAAATACAGATGAAGCAAAAGCGATAGTTGCTAAAAGTGATACTAATTTCATTGTGTTCTCCTTATGTTGTGATGTTTTTAAAACATCGTTTTTTGTTGAAATCAGATTATACCCGCTGTCTTTATTCCGTATTAAAGCGATATTAAAAAAAATTAATCTGCGGCCAGGCTGGCAAATTGCACTTTAAATAAACATCCAGGAGTATTTTTCGTATCCAGAATGACATTGGTTTGATGAATCTGTGCAATTTTTTGACAAATCGCCAGACCAAGGCCGTAACCTGACTGGGCTCGGCTGCTGGTGTTGGCACGGCTGAAGCGTTTAAAAATATGCGGCTTAAACTCATCAGCGATTCCGGGGCCAAAATCTTCGACTGAAAATGTCGTGGATGTTTGATTCCAATCGATATTCACCATCACATTTTGCTGTTGCGGAGAATATTTGATCGCATTTTCAATCAGATTATAAAGTAAATTTGAAATCAAATCGGACGCTGCGGATGTTGGTTTTCGATTGATTTCATTTTTAAAGTTCAAATGTAGTTGGATATTTTTATTTTGCGCTTGCTTAGACAGTTGCGGCCAAATATCTAATAAAACTTCATCAATAAAAACGGGCTCGAATTGAATAGCTGCGGTCCCCGCGTCGATTCGTGCTAGCAAAAGCATGTCTTTGATGATTTGCGTAAGATTGTCAATTTCCTGTAGTCCGCTGTTCAGAACTTGTTCGGAAACAGTTTTTGTTTTCAGTGCGTATTCAAATTCACCTTTAATAATTGTTAAAGGTGTCAGCAATTGATGAGAAGCATCTGCGACGAAGCGTTCTTGGGACAAGAATGCATTTTCGATTCGATCTAACATCAGGTTCAGAGTTTGTGATAGTCGATAAATTTCATCTTTGTTAGACGGAAGTGGTAAACGTTGATTCAGCATGGTGGCGTCGATCGATTTGGCCTTTTGTGCAATTTCAGAAACGGGGCGCAACGCACGAGTTGTGACAAATAAACCTGACAGAATCGCAATCAGCAAAACAGCCGGTAAGCCCCATTGTAAAATAAATTTCATTTGTTCCAGCTGCGTTTCAAAAGTTCCCATCGGTGCGGCAATTTGCATCACAAAACTGAGCTGTGAATCAATTTCGATGGGGAAGGTAATCACACGATAGGATTCAGCTTCGGCATTGGGTATTTGGTTGTCAATTTCAATTGTCTGATAGGAAGAATCAGCACCATTGGCAATTTGATGAAGCGATTTTTTGAATTCAGGTAAAAAATCACCAAAGTTACCTTTTTGGACAAGTATTTTTCCCTCGAGATCGCGAATCAGAACCAAAGCTGTTCCGGAGGGGAAAGGTAAAATTTTTCCTTCGTCCACAGAAAGGGGCGAATTCTGTGCCGGATTTTGGCTGCCCAGCAAAAGTGACTGAGAAACATCAATCGAATAATTATAAAGAGCATCATCGAAATCTTTGAGCAAAGACTGATTTAAAAAATAATACAAAAAAACTGAAAATGTAATTGTTGTTGTTCCGAAAATAAAAACGAAAATAAAGACCAAACGAGATCTGATTGAAAAATGAAAATGAGTTAAGCGATCTATCATTGAACGGATGAATTGCAGGAACTCAGGCCTAGTTGTCTTTGAGAACATAGCCATAGCCAATCACAGTTTGAATTAATTTTTTATCAAAACCAGAATCTATTTTTTTGCGAAGTAAATTAATATAAACATCGATCACATTACTTTCAGTATCAAAATCAATATTCCAAACATGTTCTGCGATCGAAGCTCGTGTCAGCGGTCGTTCAGGATTACGCATGAAGTATTCCAAAAGCGAAAATTCTTTGGTGGTAAGGCTGATTTCATTGCTTTTGCGTTTGACCTTGCGATGAACCAAATCCAATTCTAAGTCGGCATATTTTAATACTGAATTGATGGAGTTCGATTTGGAGTTACGACGTAGCAAAGCACGAACTCGGGCGACCAGTTCATCAAATGAAAAAGGTTTGGTTAAATAATCGTCAGCTCCGGCATCCAGACCATTGATTTTGTCTTTGGTTGAATTCAGCGCTGTTAACATTAATATGGGACCTTGGTAACCATCACGACGCAGATGTCGAGCGGTATCCAAGCCGCTTTGATCGGGTAACATCAAATCTAGAATAATCAGATCATATTCTTGACTGGCGACATAGGATTCCGCCGCCGAACCGCTTTCGACCACGTCGACCGCATAGCCCGATTCGGTCAGGCCGTTTTTCAAAAACAAAGATGTTTTGTGTTGGTCTTCGACCACTAAAATACGCATAACTAGGGTTATCTTAGTTTGATAAATCATCGTGTCAAGTCTGCAAAAGAATGATATGTTGTGTGGATGAATTCAATTAAATTGACCCAGACCGTGCAAAAGGGTGGTTGTGCCGCAAAGGTGGCTGCCGCCGAACTGAAAGTCATTCTGCAACAAGTAAAATTTCCTCCGACTCGTCCAGATTTGATCGTCGATGGATCTACGATGGATGATGCCGCTGTGATTCAAGTGAATGCCGATTTGGGATTGGTACAGACTTTGGATTTTTTTACACCGATTGTTGATGATCCGTATTTGTTTGGTCAAATCGCTGCGGCGAATTCATTAAGCGACGTCTACGCGATGGGGGGATCTCCGCAAACAGCGATGGCGATTTTGGCATTTCCACTGGCGACGATGGATTCATCAGTTATTGTTCAGGTTTTGCAAGGTGCCAGCGACAAAATCAAAGAAGCTGAGTCTTTATTTGTCGGTGGTCATTCGATTGATGATGATACCTTAAAATTTGGGCTTTCGGTTACGGGATATGTATCTCCACAAAATATTTGGACGAATGCGCAGGCGCGTCCTGGCGATCGTGTGATTTTGATTAAACCTTTGGGAACGGGGACCGCGACAGCGGCATTGAAACGACAAGCCGTCTCTGAAAGTGAAATTCAAGACGTTTTGAAATCGATGGCGCAATTGAACCGAATCCGTCATTTGCTTTCGGATTCGCAATGGAAATCTATTCATGCGGCGACTGATATTACAGGTTTTGGATTAGCGGGACATATTCAACAAATTGCGATAGCCAGTCAGGTCAGTTTTGAAATTCAATTTCAAAATATTCCAGTGTTTCCAAATACGATGGCTTTTTTAGAAAAAGGTTTTTTAACCAAAGCCCACAGAACGAATCGTGAATACACTGAAAAAAATATTCATTTTTCTCGTCCCACATCTGACATTGAAAAAATGGTTTTATTTGATCCGCAAACCAGCGGGGGATTATTATTGTGTGTGGATGCTCAAGCAGCCGGTGGAGTTTTAAAGTCTATTCAATCAGATTTTTTAATGGCCCGTGAAATTGGACAAGTCACTTCTGAATCCGGTCACCGAATTATTATTCAATAATATGTCCAAACTATTAACAACACGGGATTATAAAAATATTTTAATACAAGAAAGTCCTGTGATCGACGTGCGTGCACCTGTCGAGTTTGTAACAGGAGCTTTTCCCGGTGCCGTCAATTTGCCGTTGATGTTCGATGAAGAACGGAAAAAAATTGGAATTTGCTACAAGCAGCAAGGTCGCGAAGCCGCGATTGGCTTGGGGTACAAAATTGTCAGTGGTGAAAATCAAAAAACCAAAATTCAAAATTGGCTGCAATTTATTCGCGAACACAATCAACCGGTTTATTTAACTTGTTATCGAGGTGGTTTGCGCAGTCAAATCAGTCATCAGTGGATTGCGGAAAACCAAGCGGAAGTCATTCGTTTTGAAAAAGGTTACAAAGATTATCGGCAATGGAGCGTTTCAGAAACGCAGAAATATTTTTTAGAAAATCGTTTATTGGTTTTAACGGGACCGACGGGCAGTGGGAAAACGGATTTTTTAAGAGCCGTCAAAAATTATCCGACCCTCGATCTTGAAAAATTGGCCAATCATCGTGGCTCCGCTTTTGGGTCCATGGTGCGACCGCAGCCCAGTCAATCTGATTTTGAAAATCATATTTTAAAATCTATTTTACTTTCGACAGCCGATTCTCAAATCGAATCGACGTTGCGACCGTTGTTGGTCGAAGATGAAAGCCGTGTCATCGGAAGTTTGCATTTAACCGAAGAACTGTTTCAAAATATTCGATCCCAGCCGGTTATTTTTTTAGAAACTGATTTTGAATCCCGAGTAAAAAATATATTCAATGAATATATTACTGAAGCTGTTCGAGAAACACAGCTGGATCAGTTGCTGGATAAGTATCAACAGAATATTATTAAAATATCAAAGCGTTTAGGCAGTCAAAGAGCCTTAGAAATTGGCGGTCTTTTAAAGAATGCGCAATCCGCAGACTTTTCAGAGCACTGTGGTTGGATCGAGCGACTGTTGTCCTGGTATTATGATCCGCTTTATAATGACAGTTTAATTCGACGTCGGGTGCCATTTCAATTCAAAGGAAACGCTCAGGCTATTCAGGATTTTTTGTTAGCAAAATAATTTCGAATATCTGACCAAAATAAAATAATCACAGCAACTGCAGTCATGGCAAAGGCCCAATAGGCCATCGGGCTTAAATCTTCACGAAAAATAAAATACGCAAAAATGGATGCTAAAACA
>Ga0255182_1000948_pt1 | contig 16728 bp, 11 predicted proteins | sample Atl_UVDOM_RepA_8_FD_188420 | JGI IMG/M metagenome (GOLD analysis project Ga0255182, IMG submission 188420) | Freshwater microbial communities from Altamaha River, Georgia, United States - Atl_UVDOM_RepA_8d | ecosystem: Environmental > Aquatic > Freshwater > River | place: USA: Georgia...
TACCTGAAGATCAAGGACAACGGCCAGTGGGCCTGGCCGCCCATGCTGTTCGACAACACGGTCGACAAGGTCCAGGCCATGATCGACGTGATGAACGAAACCGGCACGCGCCCCGAGTTCGAATGCTTCGACGTGGGCATCGTGCGCTCGGTGGGCATGTACCGCAAGGCGGGCCTGGCCGATGTGCTCGAGTACAACTTCGTCATGGGCGTGGCCTCGGGCATGCCGGCCGATGTCGACCTGCTCAAGCTGCTGGTGAAGTACCGCGAGCCCGACACCCTGTGGCAGACCACGCTGATCGGCCGCGAGGAGATCTGGGCGGTGCACCAAGCCACGGCCGAACTGGGCGGCATGCTGCGCACCGGGGTGGAAGACACCTTCTACCTGCCAGGCGGCGAAAAAACCTCGGGCAACGGGCCGCTCATCGAGGCCCTGGCGGCCTGTGCACGCTGGGCCGGTCGCGACGTGGCCTCGCCCGACGAGGCGCGCCAGATCCTGGGCCTGCAGGCCTCGTCGGCCCACGGTGCTGGGGCTGCAGCCGCAGCCTGAACCCTGAGGGCAGCGCCCGGCGTCAGCCCGCCGCCGGCGCGAATCGAGGCACCCGCTGGCCGTCGGCGCGCTCGACCATCTCGGTGAACATGGCCAGCGGACGCACCCACAGGCCCCGCTCTCCATACAGCGCGCGGTACACAACCAGCCACTCCTCGGTCTCCGAGTGGCGGGCCAGGTCGATCACCTCATAGCGCTGCCCCTTGTGGTGCACATACACCCCGGGCGACAGCGTCGGCGCGGCGGGTGTCACGGCAGCGGGGGCTTGAACAGGGGTCGGAGCGGGCGCATTCATGCGCGCATCATAGGCGCGTCGGCCGCCGCGGGCTCCGCGTCGCCCATCAGCAACCGCAACAGGGCCTCGACCTTGAACGGCTTGTGCAGCACCGGCGCACCGCAGCGGGCCAGGGCGTGCAGCTGGGTCGAGGTCGTGTCCCCGGTGATGATCACCGTGCGCAAGCCCGGCCAGGCCTGCTGGGCCCGCTCCATGGCCTGCAGACCCGTGCCGTCGCCCAGGCTCAGGTCGGTCACCAGCAACGATGGCGCATGCACACGCTGCAGCGCATCGTCCAGGTCCGACAGGCTGGCCAGCGGGATCACGATCGCACCCCAGGCCACCAGGCGCCGCTCCAGCGCCAGTCGCACGGCCCGGTCGTCTTCCAGCAGCACGATCTTGACCCCGTCCAACGGGCGATCATCGGGCGGCACGCGCGTCGCCACAGGCGGGGTCACCGCCGTGGGACGATCCGGCACGGTGGCCTGCCACCCCGAGGCCCGCGCGCGTTCGCGGCGCTGGCGTCGCGACATGGCACTGCCCGCCTTGAGCGGCAGGCTCACGCTGAAGCACGAACCGCGGCCGGGTTGCGAGCGCACCCGCACCTGGGCATCGATCAGGCGGGCGGCCCGCTGCACCAGGGCCAGGCCCAGCCCCAGACCGCCGTCGAGCATGCGCCCCGGTGTGGCCAGGCGCACGAAATCACCGAAGATGCGCTGCTGGTCTTCGGGGGCAATGCCCACCCCGGTGTCCCAGACCTCGATGTCGCAGCGCCCGGCACGCCGCCGCGCGGCCACCAGCACACGCCCCTGCTGCGTGTAGCGCACCGCATTGCCCACCAGGTTGCGCAGGATCTGCTCGAGCAGCACCGGGTCGGTGTCGAGCTCGACGGTAGTGGGTCGCAGGCGCAGGCCGATGCCCTTGACCCGGGCCGGGTCGGCCTCGTGCGTGTGGATGGCGTCGAACAGGGCTTGCAGCGGCACCGTCCGGGCGTGCACCTCGACGGCGCCGGCCTCCAGGCGCGACAGGTCGAGCAGGCGGCGCAGCAGGTCGTCCATCGACTCCACGGCTTCGCCCAGGCGGTCGGTCATGGCCTTGATGTCGGGTTCGCGGATGCGCTCGCGCAGCATGCCGGTGATCAGCCCGATGGCCACCATGGGCTGACGCAGGTCGTGGCTGGCCGCAGCCAGAAAGTCGCTCTTGGCCGTGTTGGCGGCCGCCAGATCGGCCGTGCGCTCCTGCACGCGGCGCTCCAGCGTCTGGTTGGACAGCTCGATCTGGCGCACCACCGCCGAGAACCGCTCGGCCAGCACCATGTACAGGCCCGGCAGGGCCAGGGGGTAGCCCATGGCAGCCCAGATGCGCGCATCGGGGTCGCCCAGCATGCGCACCATGTAGTGGTCATGCAGGGCCGTGCCCATCATGGGCACGCTGGCTGCCGCGATGCCCATCGCCGACAGGCCGGACTGCTTGCGAGCCCAGCGCAGCAGCACCCACAGCGCCGGCAGTGCCAGCAGCATGAGCACCGTCATCACGGGCGTGCGGATGCTGACCATGTAGGGGTCGATCATGGCCACCGCCGCGCCCAGGCCCAACATCAGCACCAGGGACACCTGCCACAGGCGCTTGAGGCGTGGGTAAGGCTCACGGGTGAAGGCGATGATGAACAGACCGAACACCGTACAGGCCACGACATAGGCCGTGTAGTGCAGCCACGACGTGAACTGCACGGGCCACATCAGGTCGTCGGCCACGTAGTACGCCGAGTTGCTCAGGCCGACCACCACGCTGATCAGGGCCAGCAGCCCGATGCTGGCGTCTTCACCGCGCAGCCACCACAGCATCACCAGGAACAGCGCGAACGCGAACGTGGCCATGTTGAGCGCCAGCGGGATCACGGTGTGCAAGATGCGGTCGCGCTGGAAGCCGGCCTGCAGCAGGTTCTTGGGCGCCAGCGCCAGCGACGACAGCCCGCCTTGCTGCGCGCACGACACATCGAGCGACAGGTGGTTCATGGCCCCGGGGTAGAGCAGGCGCGACGGCACGTCGATCAGGGCGTCCATCATCTTGCCCGGGGGGTCGTGATCGATGCGGGTTTCAGCGAGCAGCACGCCGTTGAGGCGGATGCGGTGCTGCCGGCACAGGGCGCTGATGCGCAAGGCCCACACGGCGTCGGCGGTCATGGCGGCGCCGTCGTCCAGCAGGAACAGGGTGTCGTAGCGCCCACGGCCTCGCGGGGCCAGGCCGCGTGCCGTCCAATTGTCCGGCAGGGTCACCGTCAGCGGTGCCCGGCCTTCAGCCGCCACCCCGGCCGTGAAGCTGTGTCCCAGCCAGTGCACGCCCGAGATGGCGGGCGGTCGCGTCGTGCCGGCGTTGACCAGCCAGGCCATCAGCACCAGGAGCACCACGCCGCAACCCAGCCACCAGCGCCTTGCATCGGTGGGGGGCGTGTCGATCTGGCCGGGGCGGACCAGAATGCTCCACGGGCTCATGCATGGACTCCCTCTGTTGTATGTGGCGCATTATCAGCGCGCAACACCGTTTGAGGGATCAGGCCTTGTGCGGATGTCCGCGCGTCACGCGCGGCGCCACGACACCGTGTGGAAACCGGACACCGGCAGCGATTCCAGTGCCAGCCGGATCTCGTTGGCGATGTCATTGCTTTCGAAGTGCGCCACCACCGAGATGAGCGCCGCGCCGCGTTCGGTGCGGGTTTCACTCACGGCGCGCACATCGGCATGGGCGATCGCCTTGAGCAAGTCGGCCCGCACCGAGGCCACCTGGGCCGGGTCGCATTCGACATCGAACACCACCTGCTCGCTCAAGGTGTCGGTGTAGCCCATGCGCAGGTTGAAGTGATGGGCCAGCTGCCGCAGCAAGGTGTTGGCCGCCACCAGCACCGTGGTGGCCACCACCGCCTGGTCCCACTGCCCCATGCCGCACAGCGTGCCGATGGCCGCCGAGCACCACAGGGTGGCTGCCGTGTTGATGCCTCGCGGCATGCTGCCCTGGCGCCACAGCAGGCCACCACCGATGAAGCCCACACCCACCACGATCTGCGCCGCCATGCGGATGGGCTCGGTCCAGCCTTGCGGCGTGGCACACACGGCCATGAACAGGCAGGCACCCATGCTGACCAGCGCGTTGGTCTTGAGGTCCATCAGGCGCCGGTGCCATTGCCGCTCCAGCCCCACCACAGCGCCCAGCAGCAGCGCCAGCAGCAACTGCTGCGAAAACAGCCACAGGGTCATGGCGCGCCTCCGGCCGGGGCCTCGATGCGAACGGCCCCGGGCGACTCCAGCGTCAGCGCATCCGACACCGCGCGGGCCACGCACGGCAGCACGCAGCCCTCGGCCTTCTCGTCGGCGCTCAGACCGGGCCATTCAATGGTGTGGGCGATCTCGCCTGCGCGAACGCGGCTCAGGCAGGCCCGGCAGGTGCCGTTGCGGCACGAGCGCGCCAGCCGGATGCCCGCACGCTGCGCCGCCAACAGCAAGGTGTCGGTGGGCGCCGCGTCGAACACCCAGCCCGACGGCATCAGGGTCACGCGGGCCACGGCACGGCCCCGCGTCGGTCAGCCATCACGCCACTGGCGCAGCAGGGCGTCCCAGCGGGACCGGGCGGCTTCCATGCGGGCGTGCTTGACATGACCATAGCCCTTGATGCTATCAGGGACTTGGGCGATCTCCAGCGCCAGCGGCAGGCGCTCGGCGCTCAGGCCCAGCACCAGCTCGTCGATGGCGTCCAGGTAGCGCTGCAGCCAGGCGCGTTCGTCGCGGCGCTCGGCCGTGTGGCCGAAGGGGTCGAACCAGTGCCCGCGCAGGCCCTTGCAGTGCGCCAGGGCGCGCAGCACCGGCCGCAGCCACGGACCGAAACGCCGCTTGATCGGGTGTCCGTCGGGGCCCCGGCCCGGCCAGAACGGCGGCGCCAGGTGGTAGCCCCAACGCGTGGAGCCCTCGAAGGTGTCGGCCATCTGCTGCTCGAAGGCCGGCGAGGTCAGCAGGCGCGCCACCTCGTACTCGTCCTTGATCGCCATCAGGCGGAAGAGCTGGCGGGCCACCACCTGTGCCAGCCGCTGCGTACCCAGCGCCTGCTCGGCCGATGTCACCCGCTCGACCACCGCCCGGTACTGTCGGGCCAGACGGTCTCCCTGGTAGGCGCGCAGCGCGTCGCTGTGGCGGGCCACCAGGGCTTCGAGGTCCTGCGGGCCGTCACGGCGCACCCACTGCACGGGCTGGGCGGAGGTCAGCAGGCGCTCCACCGCAGCCGGATCGTGCGCCGCCCGGCGCCCCCATTCGAAGGCCGCCAGGTTGCGATCCACCTGCACCGCATTGAGCTCGATGGCGCGTCGCAGCGCGGCCCGGCTCAGGGGCACCCAGCCGAGCTGCCAGGCAAAGCCCAGCATCAGCGGGTTGGCAAACAGCGCATCGCCCAGCAGGTGCTCGGCCAGGCGCTGCGTGTCGATGCGACGCACCCGCTCGGGGCCCACCGCGTGCCCGATCACGTCGTCGCAATGCGCGGCCGGGAACTGCCAGCTGCCATCCTTGACGAAGGCCGCCGTGGGCGCGCCGTGCGTGTTGAGCGCCACGCGCGTGCGCCCCACCCCCATCACCCCCAGTGTCGTGGGCTGTGCGCTCACGATGGGGTCGCAACCCATCACCAGGTCGGCCGCCGCCGTGGGCACCCGTGTGGTGTGGATGGCCTCGGGGCGGTCGGCGATCTGGATGTGGCTCCAGGTGGCGCCGCCCTTCTGCGCCAGCCCGGCCGAATCCTGCGTGACGATGCCCTTGCCTTCGATGTGCGCGGCCACACCCAGCAGTTGGCCGATGGTGATCACGCCGGTGCCGCCGATGCCGGCCACCACGATGCCCCAGGGGTGCGGGGCCTTGGGCACGTCGGGTTCAGGCAACGGGGGCAGGGTGTGGGGGTCGGGGTGCTGCGGCCCGGGTGCGCGCTGGCGCAATTGCCCGCCTTCGACCGACACGAAACTCGGGCAGAAGCCCTGCGCACACGACAGGTCCTGGTTGCAGCTGCTCTGGTTGATGCGGCGCTTGCGACCCAAGGGCGTGTCCACGGGTTCGATGCTCAGGCAGTTGGACTGCGTGGAGCAGTCACCACAGCCCTCGCACACGGCCTCGTTGATCACCAGGTGCGTGCGTGCCTTGGGCATGGTGCCGCGCTTGCGGCGGCGGCGCTTTTCGGTGGCGCAAGTCTGGTCGTAGATGATCACCGTGCAGCCCGGCACGTCGCGCATGCGGCGCTGCAGCGCATCAAGCTCGCTGCGCGGGTGCACGGTCACCCCGGGGGCCAGCCCGTCGACGCCCGCATACCGCTCGGGCTCGTCGGTCACGACCACCATCGCCCGCACCCCTTCCGCCTGCAGCTCGCGGGTCATCTCGGGCACCCGCAAGTTGCCATCCAGCGGCTGTCCGCCCGTCATGGCCACAGCGTCGTTGTAGAGGATCTTGTAGGTGATGTTCACCCCGGCGGCTATGGCCTGCCGGATGGCCAGGAGCCCCGAGTGGAAGTAGGTGCCATCGCCCAGGTTGGCAAACACATGGCGCTCGTCGGTGAACGGCGCCTGGCCCACCCAGTTCACGCCTTCGCCGCCCATCTGCGTCACCGTGCTGGTGGAGCGGTCCATCCAGACCACCATGTAGTGGCAGCCGATGCCGGCCGTGGCTCGCGACCCCTCGGGCACCCGGGTCGACGTGTTGTGCGGGCAGCCACTGCAGAACCACGGCGCGCGGTCGGTGGCCCCGCCCGCTGCACGCTGGCCGATCTCCAAGGCTTCGCGGTCCTTGTCGTCGATCTCCTGCAGGCGCCGGGCAATGCGCCGGCGCGTGTCCGCGTCGAGCAGTGGCAGGATCTGCAGGCGCTCCAGTCGCTGAGCGATGGCCCGCGCGATCAGCGCCGGGTTCAGGTCGGCCTTGGCCCGCAGCAGCCAGTGGGCCGCCGGGTTGGGACGCGACCATTCACCGCCGCTGTGGTCGCCATGTTCATCGGTGCTGAACTTGCCCAGCACGGTGGGCCGCACGTCTTCGCGCCAGTTGTACAGCTCCTCCTTGAGCTGGTATTCGATCATCTGGCGCTTTTCCTCGATCACGAGGATCTCCTGCAGGCCTTGCGCAAACGTGCGCGTCGTGTCGGCCTCCAGCGGCCAGACCACGTTCACCTTGTGCACGCGCAAGCCGATGCGGGCCGCTGTGGCATCGTCGATGCCCAGGTCCACCAGGGCCTGCCGCATGTCGTTGTAGGCCTTGCCGCTGGCGATCAGACCCAGGCGGGCATGCGGGCTGTCGATCACGGTGCGGTTGAGCCGGTTGGCCCGGATGTAGGCCAGCGCCGCGTACCACTTGTGGTCCATCAGGCGCGCCTCCTGGGCCAAAGGCGCATCCGGCCAGCGGATGTGCAAACCGCCTTCGGGCATCGGGAAGTCCTGCGGGATCACGATGTCCACGCGATCCGGGTCCACCCAGACGCTGGACGACGACTCCACCACCTCCTGGATCGTCTTGAGCCCGGACCACAACCCCGAAAAGCGACTCAGCGCCCAGGCGTGCAGCCCCAGGTCCAGGATCTCCTGCACCGTGCTCGGAAAGAACACCGGCAGGCCGCAGGCCTTGAAGATGTGGTCGCTCTGGTGCGCCACCGACGAGCTCTTGGCCACATGGTCGTCTCCGGCCACGGCGATCACACCGCCATGCCGTGCCGTGCCCGCCATGTTGGCGTGCTTGAAGACGTCGGAACAGCGATCGACCCCCGGGCCCTTGCCGTACCACAGCCCGAACACGCCGTCGTAGCGCCGGTGCTCGGGGTAGAGGTCCAGCTGCTGCGAGCCCCACACCGCGGTGGCACCGAGCTCTTCGTTCACGCCGGGCTGAAAGACCACATGGTGGGCCTGCAGGTGCTCGCGCGCCTTCCACAGGGCCTGGTCGTAGCCGCCCAGGGGCGAGCCCCGGTAGCCGCTGATGAACCCCGCCGTGTTCAGGCCCTGGGCACGATCCCGGGTGTGCTGCAGCATGGGCAGGCGCACCAGGGCCTGCACGCCGCTCATGAAGGCACGCCCGTGGTCGAGGGCGTACTTGTCGTCGAGGCTCAGCGAGGCCAGGGCCTGGAGCACCGAGTCCGGCAGGGGAGCGTTCATCACTGACTCCTCACACAAGGCCGTGCCGACCACGCCCGGCTTGTGACCGGCGCAGTCCACGGCTGGGTGGCACTGCGGTCCAGTGTAGAGAGACGCCACCGCGGTGGTGTGCGAGATTTCCCCCACAGACACCGGCCAATCCGCAATTTGTCACGGTGGCTCTACAGATTCGGGCGACGGGGCCGATACACCGCGCAACAACTCACGTTTGTCATGGCCCAACCGCAACCCACCTTCGACCCCTGGCAGCGCCAGACCGAACTCGCCACCCGGGTGCTCACCCGCGAGGACGACGAGGCCTCGGCGCGCGCCGGCCAGGGCGACATCGGGCGGGTGGTGGCCCCCCAGCTGCGCGAACTGTTCGTGACCTGCGCCGCACCCGACGCGCTGGAGTTGCAGTTCTCGCTGCGCGGCCACCGCTTCATGTTCCTGCACGATGTGCTGGGCCACGAGGCCCTCTCGGCCCTGCGCGAACTGGCCGCCGAAAAGGGCGTGCCCCTGCAGGCTCTGCACGTGCGCCGCCAGGGTTTTGGCGACACCCTGGCCCTGCTGCACCATGTGGACCTGCGCCTGGACGGCCCGGGCACCGCCCGCATCTATGCCCTGGGGCCACAGCCCGATGGCGCCGACCCCATGGCCCTGAGCGCGGTGCTGATGCGCCACGCCAGCCTGACCCTGCTGATGGCCGACGAGAGCCGCATGCTGTCGAGCGGCCAGGCGGCCCGAGCCTCGGCGACCGAGGCCGACCGCATCTGCCCGGCCGACGGTGCAGGCGCACGCCTGCTCGTGTGGTTGCCCCTGGGCAGCCCCAACGGCGCCAGCGAACTGCGCGCCCTGCTGGAGCCCCGCCTGCGCACCCGCATGCGCAGTGCCCCCATGGCCCCCCGCCTGTCTGGTGCCTGGCCCTACCTGGTGTCGACCTGGCGGCTGCTGGACGACACGCCCACTTCGGCACCGGCGCCTTCTGCAGGCGGTGCAGCGCTCACGTCGGGCACCGCATCGCCACCCTCGCAGGGATCCGCCCGTGGCGACCTGCCCCCGCTGGACTTCCACCCCACGCCGTTGCCATCGACCACCGCCCCCGCTGCACCCACGCCGCGGCCGGTGAGCGCCCCCACACCACCGGTTGCCTCGGCCGACCCGCTGGCCGCCTATGCCACCAGCCTGGCCCAGCTCAGCGAACACGGCGCCGCCCTGATCCTGGAGGGCCGCACGTCGAAGGTGCGCGTGCAGGTGGTGCGGGGCGATCTGGACCCGGCCGTGCTGGCGCGCCTGGCGCGGCTGCTCATGGTCACCTCCAGCAGCGCCGGCAAGATGATGGGCCGCGACGACACCGCCACCGCCGAATGGTCCAGCGGAGACCTTCACGCCTGTCTGCGCCCGGTGCCCGGCGAAGCCGACCTGTGGTGCCTGACCGTGATCCGACCGGCCGCACCGGGCCTGCTGGCCCCCTGGCGCGCCGCCATGATGCGCATCGAAAGCATGCGCCCGCGCTGAAGCGACCGCATTTCTAGGGATTGCACCGTGTGAAACCGCGCGCCGACACTGGGCGCATGGACCTCACCGTTGCCCTCACCGGCCTGCTGCCCTTTGCCGTGCTCGTGGCCGCCATCGTGGCCTGGCCCCTGAGCCGGGTGCTGTTGGTGTTCTACCGCCGGGCGGTGGAACGCGGCATGCAATCGCTCAGCGCGGCACAGCCCGCTGCGGCGACCGCCCCAGCCGCTCGCCGCCCCCCGCCCGCGGCCCCGCTCGTGCTGCGTGCGCTCGACGCGCACCCGCCAGCCCGCGCCCACCCCGATCTGCAACGCAGCCTGCAGGGCGTGTGGCAGCCGGCCTGGGCCCAGGTCATCGGCGGTCTGGGCTTTGCCCTCGTCATGCTGGCCGGCCAGCTGGCCAGCGAGCGCAGCGGGCCCTTCCACGTGGCGCAGTTGGTGTACCTGCTGCCGGTCTACCTGTGGCCCACCCTGCTGGCCGTCATGCTGGTGTCCATGATCGACCCGCGGCAGCGCCGCCGCTGGCTGCTTGCGTATGCGGCCCTCATTGCCGGCGTGTCGCTGGTCGCCTGGGCCCGCAACCCCGATCTCGGGCTGCTGGGCGTGCCCCTGGTCTGGCTGCTGGCCAACGGGCCGGCCACGCTGATGCTGCTGGGCTACCTGCACCGCTCCATCCGGGCCGTGGGGCCGCTCGTGCTGCCCTTCATGGTGGTGGTGGCGCTCAGCTCGCAGCTGCTGGTGCTGCTCATCGGCAGCTTCGACACGCTCACCATGGGCCTGGTCGTCGTCGGCCAGCACCTGGGCCTGGGCGCCACCGAGCTGTTCATCGGCACCATGGTGGTCGGCCTGCTGCTGGGCATGCCCCTGTGCTGGCCGTTCCTGCAGCACCTGGGCCAGGCCTACCAGCGCAAGGCCCTAAGCGAACAATCGATCACGCTCGACGCCATGTGGCTGATGTTCGGCTTCGTGCAGTCGGTCGGGTTGGTGTTCGAGGGCCCCGCCTGGGGCCTGATCGGCGTGGCGGCCTTCGGCACCTACGCCCTGCTGCGACGCGCTGTGTGGGCGCTCCAGGCGAGGCGGCGCGAAACCGCCGTGCCGCGCCAGCTCCTGTTGCTGCGGGTGTTCGCGCTCGGGAGCCGCAGCGAGGCCTTCTTCCACAAGCTGCGTCAGTACTGGGCGCCCGTGGGCCCGGTCACCATGATCGCGGGCCCCGATCTGGTCACCACCACCGTCGAGCCCCACGAGTTCCTGGCCTTCCTGGGGGGCAGCCTGCAACAGCACTTCGTGCGCGACGACGCCGACCTCAACCACCGCCTGCTGCACCTGGACCGCAGCCCCGACCCGGACGGCCGCTACCGGATCGGCGAATTCTTCTGCCACGGCAACACCTGGGAGCAGACCATGGTGCGACTGGCCTGCAGCAGCGACGCCATCCTGATGGACCTGCGCGGCTTCGGTGACAACAACGCCGGCTGTCGCACGGAGCTGGGCTACCTGCTCGACCGTGTCGACCTTGAACGCGTCGTGTTCCTGGTCGACGCCACCACCCGCATGTCCGAGCTCGAATCGAACGTGCAGACCCTGTGGGCTCAGCTGGCCCTGGACTCTCCCAACCGCCGGGTCGCGGCACCGGCCCTGCGCCTGTTCACGCTCGAGCACCAGTCCCGCGAGATGCTGCAATCGCTCATGACCCACCTGCTGGTGCCGCCAGCCGCACACGCGGACGCACCGGCTGCGGCCGGGCCCCTCACTCGCGCCGAAAGTGTGACCCCTGTGGCACGTCAGGCCTGACCCTAGTTGACAGAAGGCCCCGCGCCGGGCCCATACTGCATCAACGATCGACTCTGCCGCGGCCCGCCGCGCGATCCCTGATGCCCGTGCTCCCGACCCGGATTCAGCCCCGCAGTACCGGCTTTCAGAGCCAGGCCGACGCCATGCGGGCGCTGGTCACCGACCTGGAGGCGCAATGGGCCCGCGTGCATGCTGGCGGTGGCGACGCTGCCCGGGCCCGCCACCTCGGGCGCGGCAAGCTGCTGCCCCGCGACCGCGTTGGCCAGCTGCTCGACCCGGGCTCCCCTTTCCTCGAAATCGGCGCGCTGGCCGCCCTGGGCCTGTACGACGACGCGGCACCCGGCGCGGGGGTGATCGCCGGCATCGGCCGCGTGTCGGGCGTCGAATGCATGATCGTGTGCAACGACGCCACCGTCAAAGGCGGCACCTACTACCCGCTGTCGGTCAAGAAGCACCTGCGGGCGCAGGAGATCGCGGCCCAGAACCGCCTGCCCTGCATCTACCTGGTCGATTCCGGCGGGGCCCACCTGCCCAACCAGGACGAGGTCTTCCCCGACCGCGACCACTTCGGCCGCATCTTCTACAACCAGGCCCAGATGAGCGCGGCCGGCATCCCGCAGATCGCCGTGGTCATGGGCTCGTGCACCGCCGGCGGGGCCTACGTCCCGGCCATGAGCGACGAAGCCATCATCGTGCAGAACCAGGGCACGATCTTTCTCGGTGGACCGCCCCTGGTCAAGGCCGCGACCGGCGAAGACGTGAGCGCCGAAGACCTCGGCGGTGGCGACGTGCACACCCGGCTGTCGGGCGTGGCCGACCACCTGGCCCGCGACGACCGGCACGCCCTGGCCCTGGCCCGCCAGTGCATCGCCCGGCTGAACTGGCGCAAGGCGCCCACGCTGACCCTGCAAGCACCGCGCCCCCCGCTCTACCCCATCGACGAGCTCGACGGCATCGTGCCGCACGACACCCGCAAGCCCTACGACGTGCGCGAGGTCATCGCCCGCATCGTCGACGGCTCGGAGTTCGACGAATTCAAGGCCCGCTACGGCACCACGCTGGTCACTGGCTTTGCGCACATCGACGGCATGCCAGTGGGCATCCTGGCCAACAACGGCATCCTGTTTGCCGACAGTGCCGACAAGGGCACCCACTTCATCGAGCTGTGCTGCCAGCGCCGCATCCCGCTGGTCTTTCTGCAGAACATCACCGGCTTCATGGTGGGGCGCAAGGCCGAAAACGACGGCATTGCGCGCGCCGGGGCCAAGATGGTCACCGCCGTGTCGTGCGCCCAGGTGCCCAAGTTCACCGTGATCATCGGCGGCTCGTTCGGGGCCGGCAACTACGGCATGTGTGGCCGCGCGTTCAACCCCCGCATGCTCTGGATGTGGCCCAACGCGCGCATCAGCGTCATGGGGGGCGAGCAGGCCGCCAGCGTGCTGGCCACCGTGCGGCGCGACAGCATCGAAACGCGCGGCGGCCACTGGAGCGCCGACGACGAGGCCGCCTTCAAGCAGCCCATCCGCGACCAGTACGAAGCCGAAGGCCACCCCTACCACGCCACCGCCCGCCTGTGGGACGACGGCCTGATCCGCCCCACCGACACCCGCCAGGTGCTGGCGCTCGGCCTGAGCGCCGCGCTCAACGCCCCCATCCCGGAGACACGCTTCGGCGTGATGCGCATATGAACACGGCCCTGCAGGTGCACCGCGACGGGCCAGTGGCCCACGTCATCCTCGACCGGGCCGACCGCCGCAACGCCTTCGATGCCGCCGTGGTCAGCGGCCTGACCAGCGTATTCATGACCCTGTCGACGCAGCCCGAGTTGCGGGCCGTGGTGCTGCGGGCGGCGGGCCCCACCTTCTGCGCCGGGGCCGATCTGCACTGGATGCAATCGATGGCCGAAGCCAGCCATGACGACAACCTGCGCGACGCCCGCCAGCTGGCCAACATGCTGTGGGCGATCGACCACTGCCCGGTGCCCGTGATCGCCGCCGTGCAGGGCGACTGCCACGGTGGTGGCGTGGGCCTGGTGGCGGCCTGCGACATCGCCCTGGCCGTGCCCGAGGCCGGCTTCAGCCTGTCCGAAGTGCGACTCGGCCTGGTCCCAGCCACCATCAGCCCCTACGTGCTGCGCGCCCTGGGTGAACGCGCGGCGCGGCGCTACATGCTCACGGCCGAACGCATCGATGCCCAACGCGCGCTCGACCTGGGGCTGGTGCATGACCTCTGCAGCGCCGAGCAACTGCAGACTCGCGCGCACGACCTGGCGCGCACCATCGCCGGACACGGCCCCCATGCGGTGCGCACCACCAAACGCCTGATCCGCGACGTGTGTGCCCAGCCCGCGGGCGCCGACCTGCGCGACGACACCGCCCGCTGCATCGCCGACATCCGCACCGGGCCCGAAGGGCAGGCCGGCATCCAGGCCTTTCTTCAACGCACGGTGCCGCCCTGGCGCCTGCCGGAGACCCCATGACGCTGCCGCGCCGCCTGCTCATCGCCAACCGCGGCGAAATCGCCTGCCGCATCGCCACCACCGCCCGGCGCCTGGGCGTCCGCACCATCGCCGTCTACAGCGACATCGACGCCGGTGCATGGCATGTCGAACTGTGTGACGAGGCCGTGCCTCTGGGCGGCACCACCGCCCGCGACAGCTACCTCGACATCGCCCGCGTGATGGCCGCGGCCCGTGCCAGCGGCGCCGACGCCCTGCACCCCGGCTACGGCTTCCTCAGCGAGAACCCCGACCTGGCCCGGGCCGTCGAACAGGCGGGCCTGATCTTCGTGGGCCCACCGGCCGACGCCATGGCCGCCATGGGCAGCAAGTCCGCCGCCAAGACGCTGATGGCGCGAGCCGGCGTGCCCGTCGTCCCGGGCTACCACGGCGACGAACAGGCGTCGGGCTTTCTCGCGGCCCAGGCCAGCCACATCGGCTACCCGGTGCTGATCAAGGCCATCGCGGGCGGGGGCGGCAAAGGCATGCGGGTGGTGCACGACCCCGACACCTTTGCCGACGCCCTGGCCTCGTGCCGGCGCGAAGCCGCCGCCAGCTTCGGTGACGACCGTGTGCTCATCGAACGCTACCTGCACCAGCCGCGCCACATCGAGATCCAGGTCTTCGCCGACCGCCATGGCCACGCCGTGCACCTGTTCGAGCGGGACTGCTCGGTGCAGCGCCGCCACCAGAAGGTGCTCGAAGAAGCCCCTGCCCCGGGGCTGGACGACGACACCCGCCAGCGCATGGGCGAAGCGGCAGTGGCCGCGGCCCGCAGCGTGGGTTACGTGGGCGCTGGCACGGTCGAGTTCATCTGCGAACCCGATGGCCGCTTCTACTTCATGGAAATGAACACCCGGCTGCAGGTGGAGCATCCCGTGACCGAAGCGCTCACCGGGCTGGACCTGGTCGAATGGCAGCTGCGCGTCGCGGGCGGTGAACCCCTGCCCCTGGCGCAAGACGCGATCCCCCGGCAAGGCCATGCGATCGAAGCGCGCATCTGCGCCGAAACGTCCGACGGCCGCTTCCTGCCGGCCACCGGCCGCATTGCGCACCTGCTCACCCCCGCGGCCTCTCGCTTCGAGCCCGGCCCCGTGCGGCTGGACTGCGGCGTGCGGGCTGGCGACACCGTCACGCCCCACTACGACGCGATGATCGCCAAACTCATCGTGCACGGCGTGGACCGGCAAGCCGCCTTGCAGCAGCTCGATGCGGCCCTGGCCCAGCTGCACATCGTCGGCCTGCCCACCAACATCGACTTTCTGCGGCGCCTGGTGCGCTGCAATGCCTTTGCCCAGGCCCGCCTGGACACCCACCTGATCGAGCGCGAGCACGCCGCCCTGTTCGACACCCCGGGCCTCAGCCCCGAACGCGCCGCGCTGGCCTCGGTGCTCGCTTGGTGGGCCGATCACACATCGGCCCGCACCGCCCTGCCGCACGACCCGTGGTCAAGCCCCAGCGGCTGGTGCCTGCACGGACACGCGCGCCAACTTCACCGCGTTCGCGTGGGCGAACAAACCCTCGACCTGTCGATCGAAGCCCACGACGGCGGTCGCGGCCTGATCGTGGGCACCGGCCCCGGCCGCCCCACCGTGCGGCTCGAGGCCCTGGGCGGCGGCTTTCGGGCGGCCCACGGCCCCCACGGCGTGCAAGCGCGCCTGCCCGACGGCCTGCTGCGCGCCACGGTGGTTCGCGACGGCACCCGACACGACGTGTTCACCGACGACGGCCATGCGGTGGTCGAATGGCTCGACCCCCTGCACGTTGGCGACACCACCGACGCCGGCGGCGACCACCTGCGCACCGCCATGCCGGGCCGCGTGATCGGCGTGCGCGTGCAGGTGGGACAGACCGTGCACCGTGGTGACCCGCTGGTGGTCACCGAAGCCATGAAGATGGAACACACCCTGGTGGCCCCGCGCGACGGCGTCGTGGCCGAACTGCTGTGCCAGGTCGGCGATCAGGTGCCCGAAGGGGCCGAGCTGCTGCGCCTGGATGAGGCATCATCGTCGCCCCCGTCCTGATGACGACCCGCGCCAGAGACCGCCCCATGCTGCCCACCCATGTCACCCTCGTCGATGTCGGCCCCCGCGACGGCCTGCAGAACGAAGCGCGCCCCGTGGCCGCCGCGCACAAGATCGAACTCGTGCACCGCCTGCAGAGCGCCGGCCTGCGCCATATCGAAGTCACCAGCTTCGTCAGCCCCAAATGGGTGCCGCAGATGGCCGACAACGCCGAGGTCATGGCCGACCTGCAACGCCGCCCCGACGTGCGCTACTCGGTGCTCACCCCCAACCTCAAGGGCTTCGAAGGGGCCCTGGCCGCACAGGCCGACGAGGTCGTGATCTTCGCGGCGGCCAGCGAGGCCTTCAGCCAGCGCAACATCAACTGCTCGATCGCCGAATCCATCGAACGCTTCCGCCCCGTGGTCAACGCGGCGCGAGCGGCCGGCCTGCGCGTGCGGGCGGCGGTGTCGTGCGCGCTGGGCTGCCCCTACCAGGGTGAAGTGACCATCGACGCGGTGGACGACGTCGTGCGCCGCCTGCTCGACATCGGCGCCCAGCACATCGGCGTGGCCGACACCATCGGCGTGGGCACCGCGGGCCGCGTGCAAGCCGTGATGGAACGCGCGCTGCGCCACGTGCCCCTGGCCGAACTCAGCGGCCACTTCCACGACACCTACGGCCAGGCCCTCACCAACATCCACGCCTGCCTGCAACTGGGCATACACGTGTTCGACACCAGCATCGCGGGCCTGGGCGGCTGCCCCTACGCCAAGGGCGCCACCGGCAACGTGGCCACCGAAGACGTGCTCTACCTGCTCGACGGCCTGGGCATCCACACCGGCATCGACCTCGACCGGCTGGTCGACACCGGCGCCTGGATCTCGGACGTGCTGGGCCGCCCCTCGATGTCACGTGCCGGCCGCGCCCTGCTCGCCCGACGCCCCGCCCCGGAACCCCCACCAGGAGACTGA
>Ga0255182_1000950_pt1 | contig 16719 bp, 15 predicted proteins | sample Atl_UVDOM_RepA_8_FD_188420 | JGI IMG/M metagenome (GOLD analysis project Ga0255182, IMG submission 188420) | Freshwater microbial communities from Altamaha River, Georgia, United States - Atl_UVDOM_RepA_8d | ecosystem: Environmental > Aquatic > Freshwater > River | place: USA: Georgia...
CCAGCGGCTGAACCCCCGCGTGTGCCGCGTGGCCGCCCTGCCCGCACCCAACGACCGCGAAAAAACCCAGTGGTACTTTCAACGCTATGTCTCGCACCTGCCGGCAGCAGGCGAAATGGTGCTGTTTGACCGCAGCTGGTACAACCGCGCGGGCGTCGAGCGGGTGATGGGCTTTTGCTCGGACGAGGAATACGAAGAGTTTTTTCGCTCTGTGCCCGAGTTTGAGAAGATGCTGGTGCGCAGCGGCATCCAGCTCATCAAATACTGGTTCTCGATCACCGACGACGAACAGCATCTGCGCTTTGTCGGTCGCATCCAGGACCCGCTCAAGCAGTGGAAGCTCAGCCCCATGGACCTGGAAAGTCGTCGCCGCTGGGAAGACTACACCCGCGCCAAGGAAACCATGCTCGAGCGCACCCACATTCCCGAGGCGCCCTGGTGGATCGTGCAGGCGGTTGACAAGAAGCGCGCCCGGCTCAACTGCATTGACCATTTGCTCTCGCAAGTGCCCTACCACGAGGTGCCGCACGCCCATATCGAGCTGCCGGCGCGTGTGCGCAACCCGGACTACATCCGCCACCCGGTACCGCCCGAGATGTTCGTGCCCGAAAAGTACTGAGACACCGCCCTCGCGTACGGACCCACCGGATGGCCTGCCGTCATCGGCACGTTACCCTCAGGTCACATAATGCGGGCTCATTTGCCCGATGTGCCATGCAGACCCAACACCTTTTTGCCGCCGTTGACCTCGGCTCCAACAGTTTTCGTCTGGAGATCGGCCGGCTCGAAAATGGCCACCTGCGCCGGGTCGAATACCTCAAGGAAACGGTACGTCAGGGCAACGGACTCGATGCCGAACGCCAGCTGAGCGAGGAGGCCATGCAGCGCGGCCTGGCCTGCCTGGCGCGCTTTGGCGAGCGGATTGCCGGCTTTCGTCCCTCGCAGGTGCGTGCGGTGGCCACCCAGACCTTGCGCGAGGCCCGCAACCGCGAGGTCTTCCTGCAGCAGGCGCACCCGGTGCTGGGCTTTCCGATCGAGGTCATTGCCGGGCGTGAAGAAGCCCGGCTGATCTACCTGGGCGTCTCGCACCTGCTGCCCGCCAGTGACGAGCGTCGGCTGGTCATCGACATCGGGGGACGCTCGACCGAACTGATCCTGGGCCAGGGCCTGCAGTCGCAAACGCTGGCGTCCTACCGCGTGGGCAGTGTGGCCTGGTCGAGCCGCTACTTCACCGACGGACACTGGACGCCGGACGCCTTTCGCACCGCCGAGATCGCAGCCAAGGCCGTGCTCGACGAAGCCCTGAACCTCTACCCCCGAACGGCCTGGGACAGGGCCTACGGCTCCTCCGGCACGGTGGGCGCCGTGGCCGATGTGCTCCAGGCACAGGGCTGGCCGGCAGGTGTGATCACCCGCGAGGGCCTGGACTGGCTGCGCGATCGTCTGGTCAAGGCCCAGCGGCCCGAGCAGCTGCGGCTCGAAGGCCTGCGCGAGGACCGCCGCCCGGTGATTGGCGGTGGCCTGGCGGTGTTGCGGGCGGTGTTCGAGCTGCTGCAGATCGAGCAGCTCACCCCGGCACAAGGCGCCTTGCGCCACGGCGCACTGTTTGACCTGCTCGACCGCGAGAATCCCGACACCGATGTGCGCCACCGCATGATCGACTGGCTGGCCCGGCATTTCGACGCGGATGCCCTGCAGGGCGAGCGGGTGGCACGCACCGCCAGCCACTTGCTGACCCAGGTCCTGGACCCGCAGGCCACGCCTGAGCTGCGTGATCGCGTGCAACGCAAACTGCAATGGGCCGCGCGCGTGCACGAAATCGGCATGCTGGTCTCGCACAGCGACTACCACAAGCATGGCGCCTACATTCTTGAAAACACCGACCTGCAAGGCTTCACCGTCGACGAACTGCACCGGCTGGGTCTGCTGGTGCTGGGCCACCGGGGCAAGCTGCGCAAACTCGACGGCAACCTCGCCGAACCGGTCTTTGCACAACAACTCCTGGCCCTGCGGCTGGCGGTGATCCTCTGCCATGCGCGGCGCGATCCGGACGTCGACGCCCTGCAACTGCAGTACGAGCCCCGCCATGCCAGCTACCGGCTGAACCTGAGCGCCGACTGGGCACAGCGCTACCCGCAATCGGCCCACCTGCTGCGCGAAGAAATGAGCGCCTGGCAGAAGACGCCCTGGCGTCTGGAAGTGCGTCAGGTCTGATCAGAGTTTTTCAGGCGACACGACCGCAACCACCACGGTCTGAATCTCACCTTCCCGCTCGCGTGAGCGCAACCACCAGACGGCGCCTTTGCGGATCGGCATCGGCTCGCCGCCCATGCCGAACAGCTGCGAGACCACCAGGCCCAGAGTCGGCTGGTGACCCACGAGCAGCACCGGGTTACGGGCCTGCGGCCAAGCGGCGCTTTCGAGCAGGTCCTGGGCGCTGGCCCCTGGTGCCAGAGCGTCCCGCACCTTGTACTTGCGTTTGAGCGCATGGGCGGTCTGGACGGTGCGCACGGCGGGGCTGCAGAGAATGCGGATGCCCTCGGGCAACTGCTGGTCCAGCCAGCCGGCCATGCGTGCCGCGTGTTTTTCGCCGCGCGGTGTCAGGCGCCGCTCCAGATCGCTTTCACCCTCGACCAGGTCAAAAGCCTCGGCATGCCGCCACAAGATCAGGTCCATCTCACGCCTTTCCCTCTGGAGCCTGCACCCTGTAACGGTCGGCCAGTGCCTGCTGTGCAGCCAGACGCCGACCCTTTGCCTGCACCGGCACATAACGGGCATCGGGCGTCATGCACCAGGCATCGCGTTGGTCGTGCAGGTAGGCGGTCAGGCATTCATCGATCACCCGCTGGCGCAAGGCCGGGTCTTCCACCGGCCAGGCGACTTCGATACGCCGCATCATGTTGCGGTTCATCCAGTCGGCGCTGGACAGATACAGGGCCTCCTGCTCGCCAGCGCGGAAATACGAAACGCGCGAATGCTCCAGAAAGCGGCCAATCACCGAGCGCACACGGATGCGGTCGGTCTGCCCCTCGATGCCAGCCGGCAGCATGCAAGCGCCGCGCACGATGAGGTCGATCTCGACACCCGCCTGACCGGCTGCGATCAGGGCCTCGATCAGCGCCTTGTCGGTCAGGGCATTCATCTTCAGGATGATGCGCCCGGCCTCACCTCGCCGCGCGGCATCGGCGGTCTGACCGATCCATTGCAGCATGCGTGCATGCAGATGGAATGGAGCCACCAGCAACTTGCGCATGCGGCGCAGCGGGTTCTGGCTGGCCAGATGGGTAAAGAGCTCGTCCATGTCGGCGGTGATGCCCGCATCGGCCGTCAGAAAGCTCAGGTCGGTGTACAGCCGCGCCGAGCGCGGGTTGTAATTGCCGGTCGAGAGATGGCCATAGCGGCGCAGGCGCCAGCCCTCGCGGCGGGTGACCAGCAGCATCTTGGCGTGGGTCTTGAGCCCGACGATGCCATACACCACCTGCACGCCGATGGCTTCAAGCTGCTCGGCCCAGTTGATATTGGCCTCTTCATCAAAGCGGGCCTTGAGCTCGACCACCGCCGTGACCTCCTTGCCGCGGCGCACCGCCTCGCGCAGCAGGTCGATCATGACCGGGTCGCTGCCGGTGCGGTAGATGGTCTGCTTGATGGCCAGCACGGCCGGATCGCGCACGGCTTCACGCAGAAAATCGATCACCCCCTCAAACGACTCGAAGGGCTGGTGGATGAGCACGTCCTGCCGCGCGAGGATGTCAAAAACCGGGCCGCCGCCCTGCAGCGGCCCCGGCTGCGCACCCTGCCAGGGCGCAAACAAGAGTGCGGGCCGGGCTGCGAGGTCGATGAACTGGGTCAGCCGGACCAGGTTCACCGGCCCGTTGACGCGAAACAGGGCCTGCGGTGGCAGGCGCAATTGCTGCAACAGAAAGTCCGAGAGCTGCGGCGCACAGCTCGACGACACCTCCAGCCGGACCGCCTGGCCGTAATGGCGGTGCTGCAAGCCCTGGCGCAAGGCGGTGCGCAGGTTCACCGCGTCTTCTTCATCGACCGCCAGATCGGAATGGCGCGTCACACGGAACTGCGAGAACTGGTCCACCTTGCGCCCGGGAAACAGTTCGGCCAGATGCGCGCGGATCACGCTGGTGAGCAGCACAAAGGCCTGCTCCTGCGAGCCACGCTCGCGGGGCAAGGCGATGACACGCGGCAGGCTGCGGGGCACCTTGACGATGGCGATTTCGTTCTCACGGCCAAAGGCGTCCTTGCCTTGCAGATGGACGATGAAATTGAGCGACTTGTTGGCCACCTGTGGCAACGGGTGGGCGGGGTCCATGCTGACCGGCACCAGCAAGGGCCGGACCTCGCGGTTGAAGTAGGCCTGCACCCAGCGGCGCTGACGCGCATCACGCTCGCCGTGCGAGAGCAGCCGGATACCCTGCCGCCGCAGGGCCGGCAGCAGCACCTGGTTGTAGAGCCGGTACTGCTCGTCGACCATGGCATGGGCGCGCTGCACGATGCGTTCGAGGTTGCCGGCCCTGACCCTGGATGCCGCCGCCTCGATATGGGGCGCCATGCGCACTTCAAAGAATTCATCGAGGTTGGAGGACACGATGCACAAATAGCGCACCCGTTCGAGCAAGGGCACGCGCGCACGCCGCGCCCAGTCGAGCACGCGCTCGTTGAAAGCCAGAATGCTCAGATCGCGATCGAGCAGCGGCGGCATCGACCGCGTGCGGTCTGCAGGGATCTCCAGCGCGGGGTCGCCCTTTTCAGGGCGACCCGATCTGCGGCCCGGTGAACGCTCCGAGGCCGAGACAACAGTGGTGTGTGGTGTCATCGTTGTCACATTGTGTGATGTCCATGTGTCAAACGGATGACGATGGCGTTCATGCCCCCAGAAAATGCCGGCGGTAACGCGCCGGCATGTCGGCGATTCGCATGAGCATGGGCAGGTCGGCGGTGTTGAAGTCCGGGTCCCAGGCAGGTGCACCGAGCACCTTGGCGCCCAGGCGAAGATAGCCTTTGATCAGGGCCGGGGGCTCGACCTGCAGGCTGTCGTCGAGCTGCTCGACCGGCAGTGGCAGGCGCGGGCGGACCTGACAGTCCACAGGGGCCAGGTGCTGCTGGCGCAACTGGCGCCAGATGCTGGCCGCCACATCGCCGCTGACCACGCCGTTGTGCAGCATCGGGATGCTGGCACAGCCGATCATGGTGTCGAGCTGGTTGTGCACCATGAAGGCCGCCAGCGCGCCCCACAGGGCCATGATCACGCCGCCATGGCGGTGGTCCGGGTGCACGCAGCTGCGGCCGAGCTCGACCATGCGGGGGCGCAGGTGGCGCAGCCGGACCAGGTCGAATTCGGTGTCGCTGTACGTGCTGCCCACCCGCCGCGCCTGTGCGGGCGTGAGCACTCGGTAGGTGCCGATCACCTGCTGCGTTGCAGCGTCGCAGACCAGCAGGTGCTCACAAAAATCGTCAAACAGGTCGATGTCGTGACCGGCCAGCGGGGTGTTCAGGCGCGCCCCCATTTCACCGGCAAAGACCGCATGCCTCAGGCGCTGGGCCTGCCGGACCTCATCCTGGTGGCGAGCCCAGCGAACGAGCAGGCCAGGCGCAGCGGCCACAGGCGCCAGCGCAGGCCCCGAAGTGGGCGAAGGCCGATGAAGTGACCCCCTGGGGAGGTTCACCGGCGAGAGGTCGATGGTCGGGCTGGGCAGTTCTTTCATGGCGCACCTTCTGCAAGTGAGGTCGAAGGTGACTGTGGCGCCTTCAGGTGACGCGCCCATGTCGAAACCGTGACGCCCCGATGACACGCCTCCCCGCACAGGGCCTGCAGGACTTTGGGCTTGAATGGCCAGTCTCTGGTGTGGTGACACCAGACTAGCAATGACCGGGTTCTGCCGGGCTGACCGCAGAGGGCGGCCACGCTGGCAGCACCGCAGACTCTCCGGCAGAGTCCGTCCAAACGCTGGCCCGGCGTGACCGGAATTCGACATTGCGGGGACTCGCGGCGACCGGCGTAGGACACTGGGCCTGTGGCGGGCATTCGGCCAGTCGGTAACCATGACCGCGCAGACTGACCAGCTCCAGGCCATAAGGACGCAGTTTGCGGTTGAGACGGTGCACCTGCAGGGAAACATGCACCGTCTCACTCAAGCGTTGACCGTGTTCCAGCAGGTGGCGCAGGATATCCCGGGTGCGCACAAGCTGCTGTCCACGTTCAAAGAACAGGGCGGCCAGCTGTGTCTCGCGCGCGGTCAGCAGCACCCGCTGCTGACCATGAAACAAGGTGGCACTGGAGTGGTCAAACCGCAGACTGCCCAGTTCGGTCTGCGAGGCGGCGTGGCCCTGCGCGCGGCGCAAGAGGGCCCGCAGGAATGCCCCCAGCACCACTGGCTCGACGCCCTGGGGCAGCACGCGGTCAGCGCCCGCATCGAGCCAGCGACAGACCGGGCCTGCGCTGCCGGGCAGCAGCACCAGGCTCCAGACCGGACGCCCGGTGCGGTCGAGGGCCTGGAGCACATCCAGGGCCGCACGCACGTCGTCATCAGCCGGGCCAGTGGCAGAAGGCTCCAGCACCCAGACCTGGGCCACAGGCGCTGACCGGCTCCAGGCAGCCTGGGGTGTGAGTGCATACCTGACCTGCGCCCAGGTCAGGCGCTGCCAGGTATCGCCCGATCCGGCAGCCGCGGCCGACACCTGACCGGCCAGGCTCTGGGCGCACACGGCTTCGCAGCGGGCGAAGTCACGGGCAACCCAGACCAGGGGGGTCATGCCGTGGCCACTCGCTGTGCCGTGCGGGCCATGAAGGCCGAGAGGTCGAAGACCGAATTGGGCGCCTGCGGCATCAGGCGCGCCGGCATGGGACCGAGCTTGAAAGCCCCGCCCTGCAATCCCGCCAGTGCCTGCTGGGTGGGATCGTCCTGGCCCTCGGGAGGTGACAGGGCGGCCAGCGGGGTCAGGGCCAGTTGCGCCTGTACCGCGGTTTCCAGCGCCTGCGCCAACGCGTGGGTCCGCAGGGCTTCGGGGCTGGTGCCGGTGGGCGCTTGAGCAGTGGTCTCTGCCGCCTGCACCGCAAGATAGACGTCACACACCGTGATGGTGCTTGCAGGCCGGTCCAGGCAATAACCACCGCCAGGGCCCTTGTAGGCCCGCACCAACGCAGCCTCGCGCAGGCAACGCAACAGGGCCTCGACCTGGGACAAGGACAGGCCCTGGCAATGCGACAAGCGTTGTGCGGTCACCGGCATGCCTGGACGGGCATGGGCCACCCGCAAGAGGATGTCGAGCGCATGACGCAAACGAGGGCTGGGCGCACACGATTCTTGGCAGGTTTTCATGGGCACTAATCTACATCAATTACCTCAATATCTGTTCATCAACCCTTTTATTCTTGTATATTCCTGCTCAATAGCTATTCAGTCAATATGAAAGATCTACAAAATCTGCACCGCATCGGTGCCGTGTCGGCCCTCAGTGGCGTGCCGGTATCGACCCTTCGCGTCTGGGAAACACGCTACGGCGCGTTCACGCCGCTCAAAACCGGTGGCCAGCACCGTCTCTACAGCCAGGAAGATGTGTTGCGTGCGGGCCTGCTGCGCCAGCTGACCGAAGCGGGGCACGCCATCAGCACCCTGGCCAGACGCGATGTGGACGCCCTCACGGGCCTGCTGCACCAGCAGCGACAGGCCCGGGCCCGACAGGCCGATCAGACGGGCACCCATCCGGTGCTGCACTTGACGGTGGTCGGACTGGCTTTGGCCGCGCGCCTGCAGTCGCCCGGCCTGACGCAGGCACTCTCGCCCTGGCTGCTGCGGATTGACAGCACCCTGGCCGAACTGCCGGCCGGCCCCCAGCCGCCGACACCCGTTGCCCGGGGCGCTGGTGACGAACCGCCCGGACTGCTGCTGGTGCAAGTCAATTCCCTGCACCTGAGCCAGCAGCGCACGATTGAAGCCCTGGCCCGCGCGCAGGGCCTGGAACGGGTGGTGGTGCTCTACCGGTTTGCACCCGAGACCACCGTGAAAACCCTGCAGGCGAGCGGTGTTCTGGTGCGTCGCGAACCGATCAGCGACGCCGACCTGGCGGAACTGATCCGCTCGGTGCAACCTTTGCAGGCCACCGGCCTGCTGCCCACTGGCCGGCTGATCAGCCCGCGGCGTTACAGCGAAGAAACTCTGGCACGGATGGCCAGCATCCAGAGCCCCCTGTTGTGCGAATGCCCGCGGCATGTGGCCGAGCTGATCACACAACTGGCCAGCTTCGAGCAATACAGCCAGGACTGCCTGCACCGTAACGAAGAAGACGCTGCGCTGCACGCCTACCTGTGTGCAGTCTCGGGATCGGCGCGGGCCCTGTTTGAGCAAGCCCTTGCCCATGTGGCCGCCCACGAAGGCATTGCACTCGAAGCGCAACCGTGAGGCCCCCCACGTCCTGCAGGCGACGCCCGCAAGAAGAGGGCTGCCCTACACTCCCGGCATGATTCTCGAACTCGCCGACATCCGTATCCAGCCCGGCCAGCAGGCCGCCTTTGAAACCGCCATTGCCCATGGCATTGCCAGCGTCATCAGCAAAGCGCAGGGTTTTCGCAGTGCCCGTGTGCACCACGGCATCGAAAGCCCCGAGCGTTATGTGCTGCAGATCGAATGGGAGACGCTCGAAGACCACACCGTGGGTTTCCGGCAGTCGCCCCAGTTCGCCGAGTGGCGCGCCATCGTCGGGCCATTTTTTGCCGGCCCGCCGGTGGTCGAGCATTTCACCCTGGTCTGAGGCTGCAACGCCGCCACGCAGCAGCGCCTGAAGCACTCAGACAGCGCTCTGGCGGTGCTCAGGCTGTGCTCTCGTGCGCCCCCACCAGGTGGCTGAGCAGGCGCATCAGTTGCTGCTGATCGTGCTCGGACAGGGGCGCCAGCATCTGGGACTGCGCCCGGACCACGGCCCCGGTGATGCCGTGCAGCATTGCCTGCCCTTCCGGTGTGATCTGCAGCAGCTTGCGACGGCGGTCCTGCGTGTCCGGCGTGCGCACGATCCAGCCCTTGGCTTCGAGCCGGCTGATGACCGAACCCGACGTGGCCGCATCCAGTGCCACCCGCTTGGCCAGGGTGATCTGGTCCAGGACCGGACTGGCCGCCAGCACATGCAACAGCCCGAACTGCACCGGCGTGATGTCGGCGTCCCCCACCTCGCGCGCAAAGGCCGCCACGGCAATCTGGTGCATGCGGCGGATCAAATGGCCAGGGGCCTGCTCAAGGTCCAGTGTTGCGTTCATGAACTAGGGTAAGCCCTGATGAAATAAAGTGCATGTTTTCGGTTCTGGCTCAGTATACTGAAGCCATCGCAGGTCTTGTGGACGCCCCGACAGCATGACGTATCTCTTCGAACCCGCTCCGCCCGTCTCAGTCCCGATTGTGGGTCAGGCCAGCACCTTCCCGGTCCACCGTATCTACTGCGTCGGCCGCAATTATGAAGAACACGCCAGGGAAATGGGCTTTACCGGTCGCGAACCGCCGTTTTTCTTCCTCAAGCCGGCCGATGCGCTGGTGGTGGTGCCCACGGGACAGACCGGCGAAATGCCCTACCCGCCCCAGACCGGCAACCTGCACCACGAAATCGAACTGGTGGTGGCCATCGGCCGCGGGGGCCGCGACATCCGGGCGCAAGATGCACTGGACCACATCTATGGCTATGCCGTGGGCCTGGACATGACGCGCCGCGACCTCCAAAACGACATGAAGAAACAGGGCCGCCCCTGGTGCATCGGCAAGGCCTTCGACCATTCGGCCCCTATCGGCCCGATCACGCCGCTCCCCCAGGCTGGCGACCTGTCGCAGGCCAGCATCTCACTGCAGGTCAATGGCAGCGCGCGCCAGCACAGCCGGATCGACAAGCTGATCTGGAGCGTGGCCGAAACCATCGAACACCTCTCGGCCGCCTGGACCTTGCAGCCTGGCGACCTGATCTTTACCGGCACGCCTGAGGGCGTGGCCGCCGTTGTGCCCGGCGACCTGCTTGAAGGCGAGATCACCAGGCTGGGGCGCCTGTCGCTGCATATCCGGTAAAGCCCTGAATAAACCGACCGATCGGTTGGTTTATCATGCCCATGTCAATTTTTTGATGGAGACACCATGAAAGCACTGCTCAAGAAAACCCTGGCGATGAGCGCCATTGCGGCGGCTGCCGCCGGCGCACAGGCCCAGACCGTGACCCTCAAGGTCCACCACTTCCTGGGACCCCAGTCCATCCAGCACACCACCATGCTGGGCGACTGGTGCAAGAACATCGCCCGCGATTCCAACAACCGCCTGCAGTGCCAGATCTTCCCCGCCATGCAGTTGGGCGGCACGCCCCAGCAGCTCTACGATCAGGCCAAGGACGGCGTGGCCGATGTGGTCTGGACCGTGGCAGGCTACTCGGCCGGTCGTTTCGCCAAGACCCAGGTGTTCGAATTGCCCTTCACCATGACCAATGCCGGTGCCACCAGCCGCGCCGCCTGGGACTTTGTGCAGAAGCACGCCATGGACGAACACAAGGACGTGAAACTGCTGGCCGTCCATGTGCACGGCCCGGGCGTGATCTTCACCCGCGACAAGCCCATCGCCAAGATGGAAGACCTCAAAGGCCTGAAGATGCGCGGCCCGACCGCCAACGTGACCAAGATGCTGGCCAAGATGGGCGCCACGCCCGTGGGCATGCCGGTGCCGCAGGTGCCTGAAGCCCTTTCCAAGGGCGTGATCGACGGCGCCGTGATTCCCTACGAAGTCGCCCCTGGCCTGAAAGTGCATGAGCTCACCAAGTTCAGCGCCGAAACCGACAAGAGCTTCCCGGCCCTCTACACCACCGTGTTCGTGGTGCCCATGAACAAGGCCAAGTACGACTCGCTGCCACCCGACCTCAAGGCCGTGATCGACAAAAACTCGGGCCGCGAGTTCTCGGCCTTCCTGGGCTCCACGCAAGAGGGCGACGATGTGCCAGGTCGCAAGATCTTCACCGAGACCAAGACACAGACCATCTCCGTGATCCCGCCGGCTGAACTGGAGCGCTGGAAGAAAGCCACCGACGAGCAGGACGATGAATGGGTGCAGGCCATGAACAAGCGCGGCCTCAACGGCGCCGCCATGCTCAAGGACGCACGTGACCTGATCAAGCAGTACACCAAGTAAGCACTGCGTGAACCACGCCATGGGGTGAGCTTCGGCCCACCCCATTTTTTTATCAACAGGAGCCTTCTGTGGCCGAAGCTGTGAATGTCCTGTCCACACGCCAGTACCAGGGGCTGGGTTGGGTACTGGACCGTCTGTGCAAGGTACTTGCCATCCTGGCGGGCCTGACCCTGCTGGGCATGGCCCTCATGTCCTTGCGCAGCATTGTCGGGCGCGCCTTTTTCAATGCGCCGCTGGTAGGCGATTTCGAGCTCGTGCAGTTCCTGTGCGCGGGTGCTGTGGCCATGTCGCTGCCTTATACGCACTGGATTTCAGGCCATGTGATCGTGGACTTTTTCACGACCAAAACGCCGGCCCGCTTCAATGCCGTGCTGGACCTGGTGGCCCATTTGCTGCTGGCCTTTTTTGCCGCCCTGATCAGCTGGCGCGTCACGGTCGGCCTGCTCGATCTGCGTGCGAGCTTTGATGCCTCGATGCTGCTGGAAATCCCGACCTGGTGGGCCTATGTGCCACTGGTGCCTTCGTTTGTCTTGCTGGCGCTCACGGCACTCTACCGCGCCATTGAAAAAATGAAAGAGATCCTGTCATGAGCGGCATCGAATGGGGCGGCCTGATGTTCGCCGTGCTGCTGGTGCTCCTCGCGCTGCGGGTGCACATCGGCGTGGCCATGCTGCTGACGGGCACCGTCGGCTACACCTTTGTGGCGGGCTGGGACCCGCTGATGAACTACTTCAAGAATGCGGCATTTGCCCGCTATTCCACCTATGACCTTTCGGTCGTGCCGCTGTTCCTGTTGATGGGGCAATTCGCCACCAACGGCGGCCTCTCCAAGGCCCTGTTCAAGGCCGGTAACGCCATGATCGGCCACTGGCGTGGAGGCATGGCCATGGCGGCTGTCACCTCCTGCGCCGGTTTCGGGGCCATCTGCGGCTCCTCGCTGGCCACCGCCGCGACCATGGGCCAGGTGGCCCTGCCCGAACTCAAGGCGCACAACTACTCCGAGCGCCTGTCCGCCGCGGCCATTGCCGCTGGTGGCACGTTGGGCATCCTGATCCCCCCCTCAGTGCCGCTGGTGATCTACGCCATCATCACCGAACAGAACATTGCCAAGTTGTTCATGGCCGCCTTCGTGCCCGGCATCATTGCTGCCATCGGCTACATGGTGGTGATCGGCATCATCGCCCGTGTGAGCCCCAAGGATGCACCACGCGGCGACCGCTTTACCTGGTCCCAGCGTCTGACGGCACTGGCTGAAACCTGGCCGGTGCTGCTGATCTTCCTGGTCGTGATCGGGGGGATTTACGGCGGTTTTTTCACCCCCACCGAGGCGGCCTCCATCGGCACCGTGGCTACCGCATTCGTCGCCTGGAAATCCGGCGGCCTGCGTGGCCAGGGCATGATCGAATGTCTTTATGGTGCTGCAGCCGGCACCGGCATGATCTTCCTGATCCTGCTGGGCGCCGACGTGCTGAACGTCTTCCTGGCCCTCACCCAGGTCAACACCGAGCTGGCCAAATGGGTGATCGGTCTTGAACTCTCGCCACTGGCCGTGCTGTTCACCATCATTGCAATCTACCTGGTGCTCGGCTGCGTCATGGACAGCCTGTCCATGCTGCTGCTGACCATCCCGATCTTCTTCCCGATCATCATGGGCATTGACCTGTGGGGGCTGGATCCGGAATCGAAAGCCATCTGGTTCGGCATCCTGGCCCTGATGGTGGTGGAAATCGGGCTGATCACGCCGCCGGTCGGCATGAATGTGTTCATCATCAGCAGCATGGCCAAGGATGTCCCCATGAAGGAGATCTTCAAATACATCCTGCCGTTCCTCGCTTCGGACGTTCTGCGTATCATGGCGCTGGTCTTCATCCCCGGCATTGCGCTGTTTGTCCTCAAGCTCTGACCCATGAACCTCAAAAGCGCCATCCACCACTGTCGTCAATGTGGGCATTCGGTGGAGCGGCGCATCCCCGATGACGGCGATACGCGCGAACGCGCGGTCTGCCCGGCCTGCCACACCATCCACTACGAAAACCCGCTCAACGTCGTGGGTACCGTGCCGGTGTGGCAAGACCGGGTGCTGCTGTGCAAGCGCAACATCGAACCGCGCTGGGGCAAATGGACACTGCCGGCCGGCTTCATGGAACTGGGCGAAACCACCGCCCAGGGCGCTGCCCGCGAAACGGTCGAGGAAGCCGGGGCCCAGTTCGAACTCGAAGACCTCTTCACCGTGATGAGCGTGCCGCGTGTCGGGCAGGTACACCTGTACTACCGCGCGCGCCTGACCAGCGAACGTTTTGAGCCTGGCCACGAAACCCTGGAGGCCCGACTCTTTCGCGAGGAAGACATTCCCTGGGAAGAACTCGCCTTCCGCACGGTACGCGAAACCCTGCAGCGCTTCTTTGAAGACCGGCGGCGCGGACGCTTCGCCACCCACGCTTTCGACATCGAATAAGCGCCGAGGGGCTCGCGGGCGGCTCAACCTTCGAGCCCGGGCTGTCCCTCAGACGTCAATCGCCGCTGCCGAGCCCGCCTGCTTGCGCAGCTCGAACTTCTGGATCTTGCCGGTGCTGGTCTTGGGCAGTTCGCCAAACACCACCGCGCGCGGCACCTTGAAGCCGGCCAGATGCTGCTTGCAGTGCGCCACGATGTCTTCGGGCGTGACCTGCGCGCCGGCTTTGAGCTCCACAAAAGCGCAAGGCGTCTCGCCCCATCGCGCATCGGGCTTGGCGACCACGGCCGCGGCCAGCACCGCGGGGTGGCGGTACAACACGTCTTCGACCTCAATGGACGAGATGTTTTCGCCGCCCGAGATGATGATGTCCTTGCTGCGGTCCTTGATCTTGATGTAGCCATCGGGGTACTGCACCGCCAGGTCGCCACTGTGGAACCAGCCACCGGCAAACGCCTCCTGCGTGGCCTTGGGGTTCTTCAGATACCCCTTCATGGCGATGTTGCCGCGGAACATGATCTCACCCATGGTCTCGCCGTCCTGCGGCACCGGTTCCAGGGTCTCGGGGTTGAGCACCCGCACATCGCGCTCGAGGTGGTAGCGCACACCCTGGCGGGCATTCAGCCGGGCACGCTCGCCGATGTCCAGTGCATCCCATTCGGCATGTTTGGCGCACACGGTGGCGGGTCCATACACCTCGGTCAGGCCGTACACATGGGTCAAATCGAAGCCCATCTGCTCCATGCCCTCGATCATCGAGGCCGGCGGCGCGGCGCCGGCCACCATGGCTTTCACGCCGGCCGGCACACCGGCTTTCATCTCGGCCGGTGCATTGACCAAGAGGCCGTGCACGATGGGTGCGTCGCAGTAGTGCGTCACGCCGTGCTGGCGGATCGCGTCAAAAATCGCCTGCGGCTCGACGCGGCGCAGGCACACATTCACGGCCGCACGCGCCGCCACCGTCCACGGGAAGCACCAGCCGTTGCAGTGGAACATCGGCAGCGTCCACAGGTAGACCGAGTGCTTGGGCATGTCCCATTCGAGCACGTTGGAAATCGCGTTCGTCGCCGCGCCGCGGTGGTGGTAGACCACCCCTTTGGGGTTGCCGGTGGTGCCGCTGGTGTAGTTGAGCGCAATCGCGTCCCACTCGTTGGCGGGCAGGTTCCAGGCAAAGGCAGGATCGCCCCGGGCCACAAAAGCCTCGTAGGTGGTGGAGCCGATCTTCTCGGCCGGGCCGCTGAACAGCGCGTCTTCCACATCAATGACCAGCAGCGGCGCCCTGGACTGGCGCAGGCTCAGGGCCTTTTGCATCACCGCGGCGAATTCCGGGTCCACGATCACCGCCTTGGCTTCTCCATGGTCGAGCATGAAGGCAATCGTCTCCGGGTCCAGCCGGGTGTTGAGCGTGTTGAGCACGGCCCCCGCCATCGGAATGCCGAAATGCGCTTCCACCATCGGCGGCGTGTTGGGCAGCATGACGGCCACCGTGTCGTTCTTGCCAATGCCCGCCTGCGTCAACGCACTGGCGAGCTGGCGGCAGCGGCGGTAGGTGGTGGCCCAGTCCTGGCGCAGGCTGCCATGCACCACGGCCAGCCGGGTCGGGTACACCTCGGCCGTGCGTTCAATGAAGGACAGCGGCGACATGGGCGCAAAGTTCGCCGGTGTCTGGGGCAGGTCCTGGTCGTAAATGCTGGTCATGCGGGGCTCCTGGTCGTTTGAATTCATTGTAGAGATTGGCGGTGGATGGTGACTTGATGACGGGATGACTCGTCGCTTCGCGACTCATGACAGGATGAAATGTCATGGCGCGAAGCGCTGTCATCGAAGCGCAGCGAGGTCATCCGGTCATCAAACGGCGGGCCACCTAAAATCCCCGGATGGCCATCCCCCAGTCCTTTCTGAGCGAACTGCTCGCCCGCACCGACGTGGTGGAGGTGGTGGGCAAGTATGTCCAGCTCAAGAAAGGCGGCGCCAATTACATGGGGCTGTGCCCCTTTCATGGCGAGAAGTCGCCCAGCTTCAGCGTCAGCCCGACCAAGCAGTTCTACCACTGCTTTGGCTGCGGGAAGAATGGCAATGCCATCGGCTTTCTCATGGACCACACCGGCCTGAGCTTCATCGAGGCCGTCAAGGACCTGGCCCAGCAGATCGGCATGCAGGTGCCCGAGGAACCGCAGTCCCCCGAAGAGCGCGCCCGCGCCCAGGCCGCCAAGGCCAAGTCCGACAGCCTGACCGATGTGCTCGAAAAGGCCGGTGAGTCCTACCGCGAGCACCTCAAGACCAGCCCGCGGGCGATTGCCTACCTCAAGGGCCGCGGGCTGTCGGGCCAGATCGCCAAGCGCTTTGGCCTGGGCTATGCGCCTGAGGGCTGGCGAAGCCTGGCCAGTGTCTTTCCGAAATACGACGATCCGCTGCTGGCCGAAAGCGGCCTGGTCATCGTGAATGAAGACGATGACAAAAGATACGACCGTTTTCGGGACAGGATCATGTTCCCGATCCGCAACATCAAGGGTGAGTGCATCGGCTTTGGCGGGCGCGTGATCGGCGACGGCACGCCCAAATACCTGAACTCCCCCGAGACGCCGGTCTTCCACAAGGGTCGCGAGCTGTACGGCCTGTACGAGGCGCGCGAAGCCCTGCACAGCGCCGGCTACGTGCTGGTGACCGAAGGCTATATGGACGTGGTGGCCCTGGCCCAGCTGGGCTTTGCCAACGCGGTGGCGACGCTGGGCACCGCCTGCACGCCGGACCATGTGCAAAAGCTGTTCCGCTTTACCGATTCAGTGGTGTTCAGCTTTGACGGCGACGCCGCCGGCCGTCGCGCCGCCCGCAAGGCGCTCGACGGCGCCCTGCCCTACGCCACCGACACGCGCAGCATCAAGTTTTTGTTTTTGCCGGCCGAGCACGACCCCGACAGCTATGTGCGCGCATTCGGCCAGGACGCCTTTGCCGAGCAGATCCGCCAGGCCACCCCGCTCTCGCGCTTTCTGATCGAAGCGGCGAGCGTCGACTGCGACCTGCAAAGCGCCGAAGGCCGCGCCCGCCTGTCGAGCCAGGCCCGGCCGCTGTGGCAGCTGCTGCCCGAAGGCGCCTTCAAGCAGCAGCTGCCACAGCGGC
>Ga0255182_1000952_pt1 | contig 16661 bp, 14 predicted proteins | sample Atl_UVDOM_RepA_8_FD_188420 | JGI IMG/M metagenome (GOLD analysis project Ga0255182, IMG submission 188420) | Freshwater microbial communities from Altamaha River, Georgia, United States - Atl_UVDOM_RepA_8d | ecosystem: Environmental > Aquatic > Freshwater > River | place: USA: Georgia...
CGCGCAGCCCGGTGCCGGTGGCGTGGCGGGAGCGGGCGGCGTCGAAGGCTCCGGGATCGGCACCGGCACCGGGTCGGGCATCGGCCCCGGCAGCGGAACCGGAGCCGCGGACGCCGGGTCCGGCCCGGGAGCGGGCGATGCAGGCGACGGGCGCACCGCGGGCGAGGCCGGGCCTGCCGCACCGCCCCCGGGCACGGTGGATGGCGCCCTCGGCGGTGCCGCGGTCGCCACCGCGGCGCCCGAGGCCACGCCGACTCCGGAAGTGGCCGTCCCCGACTTCGGGTTCACGCCGGCCGAACCCGAACCCACGCCGCCGGTCGTGCCGACGCCGCAGCCGCCCGTCGCGCCGGCGGTCGGCGTACCCGAAGGAACGCCGTCGGGCGGCGCATCCGGCGTGGCCGGCGGAAGCGGGTCCGGCGGCGCGGAGTTCATGGGCGTCCGCACCACGGGCAAGAACATCGCCTACGTGATCGACCGCTCCGGAAGCATGGGCGGTGAGCGATTCGTGCACATGATGCTCGAGCTCAAGCGGAGCATCGAGGCGCTTCCGGCGGACGCCACGTTCTGCGTCTTCCTGTTCAGTTCCCAGACCACGGTCAGCGGCCGCTCGTTCGAGGCCATGCCGGCCGGCAAGCTGGTGCGGGCCTCGCCGCGCGGCAAGGCCGACGCCATCAAGTGGCTCGAGTCTCAGTCGCCGATGGGCGGCACCGACCCGACCGCGGCCCTCGAGACGGCGCTGAAGATGAAGCCCGACACCATCTACCTGATGACCGACGGCGCGTTCAACGAACCCATGGCGGTGTTCGACGTGCTGGCCCGGGGCAACCCGAAGCGGGCCGTCTCGGTGAACACCATCGCCTTCCATGAGCGCGGCATGGAGCTGGTGCTCAAGGAGATCGCCAGCCAGCATCGGGGCGACTACCGCTTCGTGCCGGAGCGAGGTACGGCACCATGAAGCCAGGACTCGACCCGGGCGCATCGTGCGACGAACGCGAGCGCAACGTGGCGATCGCCGCGGCGCTCCTTGCGCTGCTGCTTGCCTCCGGCATCATGATGGCCGCGGTGCTGATGGAGCCCGACGCGGCGCCGGTGGCGACCGTCGCCGAACTGCCTGCGTCCGGCGCGAACGCCGGCACCGGATCGGGCGGCGGCTTCGGCGCGTCCACCGGCGACGGCAGCGCGCTGGTCGGCTCGGGGCCCGGCTCGGGGAAGAAGGGGGAAGGCCGGGGCTCGCGCGCGCAGGAACGGCCCGACGCGCCCAAGGGCGCCCCGACCGGCGCCACCGCCGAGGAATCGTCGCCGGACGGCGAGTCGCTGGTTTCCGGAGACGCCACCGAGTTGCCCCGCTTCGGCTTCAGCATCCCCACCGAAGAGGAGATCACCCCGCCCGACGCGTCCACCGCCAGCGGCACCGTCGACGGCGGGGACGGCGAGGGCGAGGCGGGTGCGGGAGGCTCCTCCGGCAAGGGCCGGTTCATGGGAATCCCCACCGCGGCCAAGCACATCGTCTACGTGCTCGACTTCTCGAGCAGCATGGGCGTGCCGGACGGCCGCGGCGAGCGCCTCAAGCGCGAACTCGTGCAGTCGATCTCCACGCTCCCGGAGGACACCATGTTCTCGGTGGTGCTGTTCGGCCAGGGCCCGGCGCAGGTGAACGACGCCGACCAGCTGACCACGCCGGGCGGGAACAGGCGCACGCCGAACGCCACCGTCATGCCGCCCGGCAAGCCCGTGCGCGCCGGCGCCGGCGCACGACAGGCGGCCATCGGCTGGGTCCGCTCGCGTGACCCCGCCATCGGCACGTGGAGCCACGCGTGGGACTCCGTCAAGGCCGCGCTCGACATGGAGCCCGAGGCGATCTTCCTGCTGACGGACGGCGAGTTCGACCGCTCCGACTTCGATGACCTGGTGCTGACCCTCGAGGCGCACCCGCACGCGCCGCAGGTCCGACTGCACACGATCGCGTTCGCCACCGACGGCGACGTCACCAGCATGCGCGACCTCGCCGCGCGCTGGCGCGGCGTGTACCGTCATGTCCCGCTCGGCCCCTGAGCCCGCGGGAACCATGGAACCGTCGGTCTTCCAGAACCTTCCGATCGTGCTGGTGGTCTTCGGGCTGATGCTCGCGGTCGCCGCATTGGGCACGCGCATCTCGTCGCGGATCGGCATCCCGACGGCGCTCGGCTTCATCGCGGTGGGCATGGTGGTGGGCACGCAGACCGACCTGCGCGAGCGCCTGCTGGACTTCGACACCGCCTACGCCGTCGGCAACATCGCGCTGGCGCTGATCCTCTTCCACGGCGGCCTGGGCACCGACCTCCGCCGCACGCGCGGCGTCTGGGGACCGTCCATCATGCTGGCCACCGTCGGCGTCGTCGGGGTGACGCTCGTCACGGCAGGCATCACGTGGCTCCTCTCCGGGCGCATCATGTGGGCCGAAGCCCTGGTCGTCGGCGCGGTGCTCGGTTCGACCGACGCCGCCAGCGTGCTGCAGATCCTCGGCAACGAGCGACTGGCCGGTCGCGTCCGCGAGACCGTCGAACTGGAGAGCGGCCTCAACGACCCCATGGCGTTCGTGCTGGTGGCGGCCTTCACGACGATGGCCATGGGCGGCGACTTCCAATGGTCCTCGATCCTCACCATCGCGTGGCAGATGGCCGCCGGCGCCGCCATCGGCCTCGCCATCGGCTGGGGAAGCGACCTGGCGCTCGCCGCCTTCGAGGAGGACACGCCCGAGGTCTACCCGATCATCACCATCGCGCTGGCGCTGCTCTCCTACGGCGCCGCGAGCATGGCGGGCGCCAGCGGGCTGCTCGCGGTGTTCATGACCGCGCTCGCCCTCGGCAACAGCGCCGACCTGCCCTTTCGGTCCACCATCGTCCGATTCCATGCGTCGCTGGCGTACCTGGCGCAGATCGTGATGTTCTTCGTCCTCGGCGTGATGGTGGAACCCGAGGCGCTCCTGGTGCCGAGGCTGGTGCTCGGCGGCGTGGCGCTCGCCTTGGCGCTGGCGTTCGTCGCGCGGCCGCTCGTCGTGTCGATGGTGCTGCTGCCCATGGGCTACTCGCGGCGCGAGACGGCCGCGGTGGCGTGGCTCGGCCTGCGCGGCGCGGTGCCGATCATCCTGATGACCATCCCGATGCTCTACGCCGAGGACGAGGCCTCGCAGGACCGGCTGGCCGTGGCCTTCGCGGTGGTGTTCATCTGCGTGATCGTGGGCAGCGTCATCCCCGGCTCCACGGTCCGGTGGTCGATGTCGCTGCTGCGGCTGCGCCTCCCGCCCGCCCCGCGGCCGAGCGCCATGATCGACGTGGTCACCAAGACCCCGCTCGACACCCGCATGATGATGCTGGTGGTGCAGCCCGGCGCGCCGATCGAGGGCCGGACGCTTGCCGAGGCGAACATCCCCGGCGAGATCACCGTGGCGCTCCTGGTGCGCGGCGCACGCACGCAGCGGGTCCGCGGCGACACCCGGCTCGAGGCGGGCGACGAGATCGCGGTCAGCCTGCCGGACCGGCTGATCCCCGTGGCCCGTCGGCTCTTCGGTGAACTGCACGATTGAGGTGTGTGTGTGTGTGTGTTTGTAACGCGCGTCCCGGGGCGGCCGCAGTCGCTCAGACAGGCACGGCCTACGGCCGTGAACTCGCTTGGTGCGGCCGCCCCGGAACGCGCTCGACCACGGACGAGCGGGTCAGGCTGGTTCGCGGCGGGCCACGTCCAGCGCGAGCACCAGGTTCATCAGGCCGCCGAGGGCGATGAACAGCGTGCCGAACTCGTTGGCCGCCCCGAGCCCGCGGAAGGTGGACACCGTGGGGTTGCCCGGTGCCGTGCGCCCGAATCCGTCGTCGGATGGCGGCGTGGGCACCAGTTCGCCAAGCTTGCCCGTCTTGAGGAGCGACTGGTTGGCCCAGTCGGCGGCGTAGGCGATCGGGCCGTTGAATGCCTGCGCGGCGAACCACGGCGTGTCCTCGCGGCGGTCGACCGCGTCGACGCCGCCGACCAACAGCCCGCATGCGAACATGCCGCAGACCGCGGCCATGGCCACCAGCCCGCGACGCCGGTGCCCGGTGGCCAGGTGCCCAAGGCCGGGGAAGATGAACGCGAGCGCGGACGGGCGGATCCCGTTGCGGCCGACCGCGGCAATCAGCGCCAGCGCCACCACCGGCGAGAACACGGCGACCCAACTCCCCAGCGCCGCCAGCTCGCCGGCGGCGAGGATGGCGGGGCCGGCCAGGATCACGCCCGTGCCGCCCGGCTGCTCCGCAGGGGCAACGGGCTCGGCCTTCGGCGCGGACGCACCCGCCCCGCCGGATGCCGGCGGCGCGATGCGCTCGGCGTCGATGGGTTCCAAACGTCCGGCCCACGCGATGCCCGCTGCGACGTGGGCACGGAACGCGGGCTCGGCGAAGCTCTCCTTGGTGTGCCCGCCGGCCGTGTACCACGACCGGCCGCCGTCGAACTCGTGGCACCACGCGATCGGGTGGTCCGCACCCATCGCGGCCGCGCCCGGCTCGTAGGTCCGCTCGTCCAGCGTGGCCAGCACGCGCACCGCACCCCGCGGATTGCTGCGGAACGCGTACCACTCGTCGGTCCGTCGCCACTCCGGTGGCAACATGGCGGTGGAGGGATGCGAGCGATCCTCCACGCGGACCACCGCCGGCTGCACCGGCGGATGCGTGGCGAAGCGCGCGCCCACCAAGGTGCCGAACCACGGCCAGCCGTACTCGGTGTCGGTGGCGGCGTGGATTCCGGCAAAGCCGCCGCCGGCGCGAATGAACCCCTCGAAGGCACGCTCCTGGTCATCACCCAGGACATCGCCGGTCGTCGAGAGGAACACCACCGTCCGGTATCGCGCCAAGTTGCCCGGCGTGAACGCGGACGGATCCTCGGTGGTATCCACCGTCCATCGCGCGGCGCCCAGTTCGCGGACGGCGGCGATCCCGTCTGGAATCGACTCATGGCGGAATCCCATGGTCCGGGAGAACACCAGGACGCGCGGCAGCTCCGTCTCCGGCGCCACGGCCGTCGGCGGCGGAGCAGTCAGGGAAGCCACCAGCAAAGGGGTCGCCGCGAGCATCGGCGCATCGTAGTCCGGGGTCCGTGACCACCCGCGACCGCTACACTCGTTCGGATGAGCAACGCCGAGGAACGTCCGGCCGGTGGACCGAAGGGTCCTGACAGCGAGCGCTGGGGCGAGGTGGTCGATCGTCGATCGGGCCTCGACCGGCGTGCCGAGGCGGAGAAGAACTCGCCCTCCAACCTCGAGCGCCGCCGCGGGCCGGGCCGCCGCCTCACCGACTTCATCAAGACCGCCGAGGAAGGCGAGATGAACCGCGAGCAGTACCTGTTCCTGCTCGCGATCGACACGTTCAAGCGCGTCAATCGCAAGACCTTCCCCTCGTGGACGGACGTCCTGGAGATCATCCGCAAGCTCGGCTACCGCAAGACGATGGCCAGCGAGCTGAACCTCGGCGACCGAGCCAACGACTGGACCGAACGGCCCGACGCGCCGAGCGGGGTCAACAAGCCCGCGGAGCGTGCCGAGGAGTGAGCCCGACCCTTGCCGTGCGCGAGCCCCCGGTCGGCTCATGCATCGGCGCGCCAATTGCCGAGGCGCTCAGGCGCCGCGGTTCTTGTAGAAGTCGGCGTTGATCTGGATGTACTTCTTCCACTCTTCCGGCAGGTCTTCCTGCGGGAAGATGGCGTGCACGGGGCACTCGTCGACGCAGAGGCCGCAGTCGATGCAAGTGTCCGGGTCGATGTACAGCTGCTGCGCGCCGCCGTGGTCGCCCTCGCTCTTGCCGGGATGGATGCAATCCACCGGGCAGACCTCGACGCAAGCCGTGTCCTTGGTCCCGATGCAGGGTTCAGCAATGATGTGTGCCATGCGCGTGCGCTCCGTGACGCCCGTCCGTCGGGCGGGCCGGGGATGGTAGCCCATCGCACTCGCCGCGCCCGTCACCGACCCCAAAAGCCAACAGGGCCGGCGCTCGCCGGCCCTGCTGGTGTTGTCCGGTCGAGCAGTATTACTTGCTCTTCTTCTTCGAGGCCTTCTTGGTGGCCTTCTTCGCAACAGCCTTCTTGGCAACCTTCTTGGCAGCCTTCTTCTTCGCCATGGTATGGCTCCCTTGTTGTTACGCGTAGGTGTCGGAGGGACCCCAGGCCCGCGTAACTTGGCCCGAGATCGACTGTCATTAGTACCTTTATCGGCACAGCCTGGGAAGGGGGTTGAGGAGAATTTTCTCACATTTTCTTCGCCCACCCCCTTGCCGTGCGGAAGCGTTGCGCTACGCGCCATGCTGCAAATGCGCTGAATGCAAAACCCGGCTGAAAACAAGGCCTAAACACGCGCTTCGCGCGTGCCCGACAATGACCGCAATGGCAAGCACCGGACCCCGCCCCGCCGATCCATCGTCCCGTGTCCAACCGCTCCGCATCGTGCTGCACGGTGCGAACGGCCGCATGGGCGCGCGCATCATGGCGTGCGTGCCGCTCGATGCCGGGGCGCACGTGGTGCAGGCGTTGGACCGTGACGATGAACTCGCGGTGCAGCGCGGCGACGCCGACGTGGTGATCGACTTCTCGAGCGACGAAGGCGCCGCACGGGCCGCGCGCCACGCCGAGCAGCTCGACTGCGCGCTCCTGGTGGGAACCACCGGGCTTTCCCAGGCGTCGCTGGACGCGATCGCGCGGACCGCGCTCCGCGTCCCGGCATGCGTGGCCCCCAACACGTCGCTGGGCGTCGTCGTCGTGCGGGAGCTGGTGCGCGAGGCGGCACGGCTCCTGCCCGGATACCAGGTGGACATCGTCGAGACGCACCACGCCCGAAAGCTCGACGCCCCCAGCGGCACGGCGCGAAGCCTGGCCGCCGCCGTGAGCGCCGGCTGCGGTGCGCCGGTGCCGGCCGAGCGCATCCACGCGATCCGGGCGGGGGACGTCGTCGGCGACCATGAAGTGCTCTTTTCCGGCCCGGGCGAGCGGATTTCCATCCGACACCACGCCACCAACCGCGACCTCTTCGCCACGGGTGCGCTGCGGCTGGCGCGCTGGCTGGTGACCCGCCCACCGGGATTGCACGCCGTGGACGCCTCCCACGCGTGAGTGGCGCCCACCCGCTGCCGCCCGGTGGCTAGGCTCCGCGGCGTGAGCAGTGACCTCCTCCGTTCGTTCGCGCTTCCCTGCGGCATCCAGCTCGCGGTGGAGCGCATGCCCGGGACCCGCAGCGTGTCCGTGGTCTGCCTGCTGCCCGTGGGGTGCGCCGGCGATCCGGAAGGTGCGGCCGGAGAGGGCGAGGCGCCCGTGCTGGCGGAACTGCTCTTCCGGGGGGCCGACGGCATGTCGAGCCGGGCCTGGAGCGACGCCATGGACACCTTGGGTGCGCAACGCCACGCCGGCGCCGGCACGCACCAGCTCACGCTCTCGGCGCTGTGCCTCGGGGACCGACTGCCGGACGTGATGCGCCTGCTGTCGCTTGCCATCCGTCGCCCCAACCTGGACACGGAGTCCCTGGAGGCGGCGCGCTCGCTGGTCCTGCAATCGCTGCGCGGCCTGCGCGACGAACCCCAGCACCTGGCCAGCGTCATGCTCCGCGAGCACGCGATGCCCGCCCCGTTCAACCGATCCGGATACGGGACCGAGGAGGGGCTGGCGGCGCTGACCGCGGCGGGCCTCCGGTCCGCCTGGAGCCGCCGGGCCCTGCCCTCGGGGACGTTCATCGGCATCGCCGGCGACGTCGACCCGGCGCACGCGCATGATCTGGTGGCCGGGCTGTTCGACGGCTGGACCGGTTCCGCCGACGAGCCGCCGGTGATCGCGCCCGCCCGGCTCGGAACTCACCTGGTGGAGCTCGACACCCAGCAGACCCATCTGGCACTCGGGTTTCCCGCGCCGCCCGACCGCGACGCGGACGCCGTGGCGCACCGGGTGGCCGTGCGGGTCCTCGGCGGAGCCACGAGCAGCCGGCTGTTCACCGAGGTCCGTGAGAAGCGCGGCCTGTGCTACTCGGTCGGCGCCAGCAGCGCGCTCGGACGCGACCGCGGCCTGCTGCAGATCTACGCCGGGAGCACGCACGAGCGCGCCCACCGCACGCTCGAGTGCATCCAGGCCGAGCTTGAGCGATTCGCGCAGGGCATCACCGCGGACGAGTTCGCCGACGCGATCGTGGGCGCCAAGAGCGCGCTCGTGATGAGCGGCGAGAGTTCGGGGGCGCGCGCCTCGGCCATCGCCGGCCAGCTCTGGCGGCTCGGGCGCCCCAAGGACCTCGGGGAGAGCGCCGCGGAGTTCGACCGCCTCACCCACGCCGACGTCAACCGCCACATCGAGCGTCACATGGGCGCATCGTGGCGGGCCGCACGGACGTTGGTGATGGTGGCTCCCTCGGCGCCGGCGACGGAGGCCGCCGCACCGATCACGCCTGGCGCGTGACGCCGGGGTCGACCGGCTCGATCACCGTGTACTGGTCGAGGTTGAGGACCACCAACTCGCCGTCGTCCTTGCGGAGCTCCAGGCGATCGAGCCAGAGCCGATCATGGAGGGCGTGCGCGAACCAGCTGCCGGTCTGGGACTGGCGGTACCGGATCACCGTGCCCTCGACCGCCGTGGCGGCCACGCGGCGCACCGCAGGCATCTGCTGGGTGACCTTGACGCGGGTGCCGGGAGCGAACGCGGAAGCCTCGATCATGGGACGGGAAGTATAGGTCGACCCCGGAACCGCCACTGGCTGAGCACGACCCCGCCGAACATCAAGGCGCAGCCGAGCAGCTTCCATGCCGTGAGCGGCGAACCGAGCGCCGTCCACCCGAGTGCCAGGCAGGTCGCCTCCGAGAGGGCCGCGAACACGCTCTCCAGGCTCAGGAGGATCGCGGCGTGCGCCGGAGGGGCGCTCGATTGCGCCACCGTCTGCAGGGTGAACGCCACGCACGTCGACAGCAGCGTTGCATAGAGGAGCGGCCACGCGACCGCATGCACGCTCGACCAACTGAAGCGTTCGGCGGCACCCCACCCTTCGGCCCCGAACCACGTGGACACGATCACCGAGGCGACCAGCGCGCCGAGGCCGGTGACGCCGAACTGCACGGTACTCACGACGAACGGGTCCGCCTCGCGGGCGGCCCAGCCGATCACCTGCACGTGCACGCTCCACGCCACGGCGCACCCGAGCACCCAGAGGTCGCCGCGATTCACCGAGATCCCGCCGCCTGCGGGGTCCCACAGGCTCAGGAAGAAGAGCCCCGCCACCGCGAGCACCGCGCCCCACCACACGTTCCACCCGACGCGCTGCCCGACCAGGAGTCCGAGCATCGGGACGATGATCACGTAGAGCGCGGTGATGAACCCGGCATTGCTGACGCTGGCCTCGTGCATCCCCACCTGCTGGAGCGTGCTCGCCACCGCCATGGCGACGCCGGCCAGCAGCCCGCCGACGATCGAGTCGCGCCGGGGCCGGCCGCGGGCCACGCGGGGCCAGCGCCACAGGGCCACCGGCAGCACCAGCGCCGCACCGAGGGAGTACCGCACCCCATTGAAGAGGATCGGGCCCATGTGCTCGGTGGCGAGCTTCTGCGCCACGAAGGTGGAGCCCCAGATCATGGCCGCCGTGAGCAGCAGCAGGTCGGCAGCGATCGTGCCCATGCGCGCCCGGGGCGCCGCAGCGACGGGGGCACTCACGGGGTCCGTCCCGGACCCGGGCCGGGACCCGACGACGACGGCACCGGACCATCGGCGACGGGCCAACGAACCTCGCGCGACGCCGTCATCCGTGAGCCGTCGGCCCCGTCGAACGTCGCCTGCACCACGCAGACCCGACCGGCCGCCGGGTCGACCGAGAGCGGAACGCGCACCGAATACGTGCGGGTTGCCGGATCCCACGCTCGCGCATGGCCGCCGAGCCCACCAAGGTCGGCGGCGGCGCGACCCACGGGATTGGAATCGAACAACACGTTCACGGTGAGGGTACCGATCGCCTTGGTGCCGTCGCCCTCGATGTCCATGAACTCGACGCGCACGTCGATCATCGAACCCCGCCCGTCGGGGCCGCGGAACGGCGTGCTGAGGGCGCTGATGTCCATGCGCTCGGCGCGCCAACGCCAGGTCACGCCGGCGCCGGCCTCCGCCACCGACTGACCCGCACGCTGACCGTCGCACGCCACCAGCGGCACGGCCGTCACCATGACGAGGGCAGCCCGCAGGCTGCGCACGCGCCGGGCGGCGTCGACCCACCATCCGCAGGCGGATCGGTGAGCCCGTGAGCAGAGGGACATGGAGCGGATCGACCACGGCATGGGCGGGGGGAAGATAGCCGCTTGTATCATCGATCCATGCGATCGATCGCCGCTGCCGTGGCCGTCCTCACCGCCTTCGCTATCGGATGCGAGGCGCCCCAGGACGCCGCCGCTCCCGCGCCGACCGAGGCCAGCGCCGACGCCATTCCGCACGAGGGTGAGGCGATGCGGGGTGAACCCGCCCCGGCGCCGGCGGCGGAACCTGCGACCGCACCCGAACCCGCGCCCGCACCGGAACCTGCGCCAGCACCGGAACCTGCGCCAGCGCCGGCGCCAGAACCCACGCCCCAGCAGGCCCCCGCGCCCGAGGCGCCCCCGACCCCTGCTCCGGCGCCCGCGCACCCCGACCTCGTCCCGCACCGCGACGGTCGCGCCCATCGGTGGGAGCTTCGCGCCTGGGACCGCGACCGCATCGAGGTCTACATGGACGGCGAGCGCGTGCCGGACGAGCGCATCATCCGCGCCGGCAACTTGGTGGCCGTGGTCGACGCCGGCGGCAAGGTGATCGAGCGGCTTGACCTCCCCGCGCAATGGACGCCCGAGCACGGCGCGCCCGGCACGCCCGGCACGTTCCGCACGCTGGACGGCCGTGAGCTGGTTCCGCCCGCGGCGATGCTCGGAGGTCGGCTCGAACCCGTGCCCCCATCGGTGCTCGCCCACCTGCACGCCGAGCACACCGCGGCCGACGGAAGCCAGTGCGCGCTGGTGGCGATGGTCATCCCCGAACTGCCGCTGGCGCGTGCGGGCGTCGAGGCGCACGACGTGATCATCGCGGTGAACGGAAGCACGAGCGCCTCGCCGGAGGCGATCCGCGCGGTGATCCGTGCGACGGCACCGGGCCAGCCGATCCGTCTCACGGTGGTCCGCGCCGGCCATCGACGCGACGTCACCGTGACGCTGGCACCATGGGAGGCCCGCCACATGGTGCGCCCGATCGCCAACGCCACGCCGCCCGCGCCCGCGCGCGCCAGCGCCAATCCGGCGTGGCAGCCGCCGGCCCCGCCGCCGCCGCCGCCCACCCCGCCGGCACCGCCCGCCCCGCCGACACCGAGCGAAGCCGAGCTGCTTCGCCAGCTCCAGGCCGCGCGCGTGCGCATCGCGCAGCTCGAGCGCGAGCTTCGCATGGAAGACCAGGTTCGGCGGGCGATCCGGCCGCAGCCGGCCCCGGAGCCTCAGCCCGAAGCCCCCGCCGAACCTGCGCAGAAAAACGCCGAGCCTGCGCCGTCCGGGCCTTCCAAGGCCGCCGTGCCGCCCGTGGACTGACGCGCTAGAATCCTCCGTCCGCCCCGGCTCCTGCCCGGCGGAACGCACCTTGGGGATTGGTGTAACGGTAGCACAACTGACTCTGACTCAGTTTGTCTAGGTTCGAATCCTAGATCCCCAGTCAACGACGACGCGCGCCCCGAAAGGCGCGCGTCGTCGCTTTCAACCCTCGACGCTACGTCACATTCACGAGAACGTGAACGACTTGCCGGCGTGGTCCACGCGCACCGTGGTGCCGGGCGGGCAATCGCCGCGCAGGATGCGCTCGGCGAGCGGGTTCTCCAGACGCTGCTGGATGACGCGCTTGAGCGGGCGCGCGCCGAACTGCGGGTCGTAGCCCTCGTCGGACAGCGCCTCCACGGCGGCGGGGGTGAGCTCCAGCGCGATCTTCCGCTCCTCGAGCCGGCGGCGCAGGTTGCGCAGCTGGATCTCGACGATGCCGGCCAGGTCCTTGCGGGTCAGTTGGTGGAAGATCACCTTCTCGTCGATGCGGTTGATCAGCTCGGGCCGCATGTGCTTCTTGAGCATCGACAGCACGTGCGCCTCGATCATCGCGTCGGGCTCGCCCTTCTCGCTCATCTCGATGATGGCGTGGCTGCCGATGTTCGAGGTCATCACGATGATGGTGTTCGTGAAGTCCACGGTTCGACCCTGGCCGTCCGTCAGGCGGCCGTCGTCGAGCACCTGCAGCAGCACGTTGCTGACGTCCGGGTGCGCCTTCTCGAACTCGTCGAAGAGCACCACGCAGTACGGACGGCGTCGGACGGCCTCGGTGAGGCGGCCGCCCTCCTCGTAGCCCACGTACCCCGGGGGCGCACCGATGAGCCGCGCCACGGAGTGCTGCTCCATGAACTCGCTCATGTCGATGCGCACCATCGCGTCCTCGGTGTCGAAGAGGTACTCGGCGAGCGCCTTGCAGAGCTCGGTCTTGCCGGTGCCCGTGGGCCCGAGGAAGAGGAACGAGCCGATCGGACGGTTCGCCTCGCCGAGGCCCGCGCGGTTGCGGCGCACCGCCTCCGCCACCGCCTCCACCGCCTCGGGCTGCCCGACCACGCGCTTGGCGAGGTCCTTCTCGATGTGCAGCAGCTTCTGCCGCTCGCTCTCCACGAGCTTGGAGACCGGGATCCCCGTCCAGCGGCTGACCACCGCGGCGATCGCCTCGGCGTCGACGTCCTCCTTGACGAGCACCTCGCCCGACGCCTGGCGCCGCTGCAGCGCCTCCTGCGCCTGGCGTTGCCCGGCCTCGAGCTCCTTGATCTGCCCGTACAGGATCTGCGCGGCCTTCTCGAAGTTGCCGGCGCGCTGCGCCTGCTCGGCCTCGACCTTCTTCTCCTCGATGCGCTTCTGCGCGTTGTTCACCAGGTCGAGCTCCTTCTTCTCGGCCTGCCACTGCGCGGTCAGGGCGGCGTCGCGCTCCCTGAGGTCGGCGATCTCCTTCTCGGTGCGCGTCAGGCGCTCCTTGCTGTCGGGGTCCTTCTCGATCTTGAGCGCCTCGCGCTCGATCTCGAGCTGCGTGAGGCGGCGGCGCACCTGGTCGAGCACGCCGGGCATGCTGTCGTTCTCGATGCGCAGGCGGCTGGCCGCCTCGTCGATCAGGTCGATGGCCTTGTCGGGCAGGAAGCGGTCGCTGATGTAGCGGTGGCTCATCTGCGCGGCCGCCACCAGCGCGCCGTCCTGGATGCGGCAGCCGTGGTGCGACTCGTAGCGTGGCTTCAGCCCGCGCAGGATCGCGATGGTGTCGTGCACGCTGGGCTCGCCGACGAACACCGGCTGGAACCGCCGCTCGAACGCCGGGTCCTTCTCGATGTGCGTGCGGTACTCGTCGAGCGTGGTGGCGCCGATCGTGCGCAGTTCGCCCCGGCTGAGGGCGGGCTTCAGCAGCTGGCCCGCGCCGGGGCTCCCGGTGTTGGCGCCCGCGCTGACCACGGTGTGGATCTCGTCGATGAAGAGGATGATCCTCCCCTCGGACGCGCTGACCTCGCGGATCACGCCCTTCAGGCGCTCCTCGAACTCGCCCTGGAACTTGGCGCCGGCGAGCAGCTGGCCGACGTCGAGCGCCACGATGCGCACGTCCTTCATCTGCTCCGGGCAGTCGCCGTCGACGATCCGCTTGGCGAGCCCCTCCACCACCGCGGTCTTGCCGACGCCCGGCTCGCCGATCAGCACCGGGTTGTTCTTGGTGCGGCGGCTGAGCACCTGCATGCAGCGGCGGATCTCCTCGTCGCGGCCGATCACGGGGTCGAGCTTGCCCGAGCGGGCCTTCTCGGTCAGGTCGATCCCGTACTTCTTGAGGCTCTCCATCGTCTGCTCGGCGTTGGGGTCGTTCACGTTGGTCACTCCGCTGGCGGCGCGGATCTCCTGGATGGCGGTCTTGAGCTTCTTCTCGTCGGCGCCCACGGCCTGCAGCGCGGCCTTGGCGGGTCCGGACGCCGACGCGAGCCCCAGCAGCAGGTGCTCGGCCGAAACATACGCGTCCTTCATGGACTGCGCCGCGCGCTCGGCGTCGGTGAGGGCCTGCGAGAGTTGCGCGCCCGGGCGCGGCTGGGTGCCGCTGACCGTGGGCATGCGCTTGAGCTCGGCGGCGGCCACGTCGCGGACGCGGCGCGGGTCGACGCCGGCGCGCTCGAGGATCGCGGCCCCCGGCGACCGCGCATCGGCGACGAGCGCCGACAGCAGGTGCACCGGGGAATACTCCGCGTGGCCGGAGGTGGCGGCCATCGACTGGCCGGACTGCAGCGCCTCCTGCGCGGCGTGGGTGAATCGTTCGGGGTTCATGGGCGGTGTAGAGGTGCAAACGGCGTGCCGCCGGCGAAGGATCGACGCGCGGGCCCACGGCACGCGTTCGCCGACGCGTGCGCCGTCCGCACGAGCGCGCCCGGCCACCGCTCCCTGCACGGCCGATTCAGCCTGCCGAAGCGGCAGTCCAGTCCGTGCCCTACACCGCCGGCGTCCACGCCTCCGCCGGGAACCCCGTCGGCACGGTCTCGGGCCGGTCGTTCAGCCAACCCACCAGCCACTCCAGGGCGTCGACCAGCCTCGGCCCCGGGCGGTTGAACATCTGGTTGCCGTCGACCAGCATCACCCGATCGCACGGCTCGCCGCGCGACGCCGCGGCGCGAGCCGCGCGCACGGGTTCGAGCGCTTCCCACCACGCGACGCCGTCGAGGGCTCGCACCGCCTCGCGGACGGCGGGCAACGGGAACCCGCACGGCGCCACCACCACGCGGTCGGGCGCGCTTGCGGCGATCTCCTCGGGCGTCACCGCACGGCTCTTGGCGCCGGCGGCGTTGAGTGGGTGCCGGCCGCCCGCCAGCGCGATGAGTTCGGGGGTCCAGTGTCCGCCGACGAACGGCGGGTCGGTCCACTCCAGGAACAGCACGCTCGGGCCATCGACGAAGGGCACGGCCTGCTCGGCCGCCGTCCACGCGCGGTCGCGCAGGGCGGTGGCCGCGGCACGCGCCGCATCGGGCCGGCCGATCGCGTCCCCCACGCGCAGCAGGTCATCGAGCACTTGCCACAGCGAGGTGGGATTGAGGTTGATGACCCGCGGCGGGCCGGGCATGCCGCGCGCCACGCGCTCGACGGTGCGCAGGTCGATGCTGCACACCTCGCAGAGGTCCTGCGTGAGGATCACCCCCGGGCCGATGCCGCGGAGGGCAGGCTCGTCGAGGCGATAGAGCGACTCGCCACCGCCGATCGCGGCCCGCACCGCGGCGTCGATGGCGGCGGCGTCCGCGGGCGGCGCATCGGGAGCGGCGACGTGCGCGATCCGCGCCGACGTCAGCACCGGCGCCCCCATGGCCGCGGGCGGCCAATCGCACTCGTGGCTGCGCCCGACGAGCAAGTCGCCACCGCCGGCCGCGAACAGCAGCTCGGTCGCCGACGGCAGCAGGCTCACGACGCCGGGTGCGCCGCCCACCTCACTCCACCGTCACGCTCTTGGCGAGGTTGCGCGGCTTGTCGACGTCCTTGCCGCGCAGCACGGCGGCGTGGTAGGCCAGCAGCTGCAGCGGCACCACGGTCACGAGGGGCTGCAGCATCTCGGTGACGTCCGGGACGTAGAAGACCTCCTCGGCCATCGAGCGGATGTGCGTGTCGCCCTCGGTGGCCACCGCGATGACGTGGCCACCGCGGCTGCGCACCTCCTGGATGTTCGAGAGCACCTTCTCGTACTGGCTGTTGCGCGTGGCCACGAAGACGCAGGGCATGCCGTCGTCGATCAGGGCGATCGGTCCGTGCTTCATCTCCGCGCTGGGCATGCCCTCGGCGTGGATGTAGCTGATCTCCTTGAGCTTCAGCGCGCCCTCGAGGGCCACCGGGTAGTTGACGCCGCGCCCGAGGAAGAGCCAGTTCTCGCGCTCCACGTACTTCTCGGTGGCGCGGCGGATGGACTCGCTCTGCTCGAGGATGCGCTCGATGTGCTTGGGCACCGCCTCGAGCTCGCGCAGCATGCCGGACACGAAGTCCTGGCTGAGGAGCCGGCGCCGCCCGATGTACAGGCTGAGCATGGCGCAGACCATCACCTGGCCCACGAACGCCTTGGTGCTCGCCACCCCGATCTCCGGGCCCACGCGCAGGTAGATGCCGGCATCGGTCTCGCGGGCGATCGAGCTGCCCACCACGTTGATCACGCCCAGCGCCATCGCGCCGCGGTCCTTCGCCTCCTGGAGCGCGGCCAGCGTGTCGGCGGTCTCGCCGCTCTGGCTCACGGCCACCACCACGCTGCCTTCGGAGACGATCGGGTTGCGGTAGCGGAACTCGCTGGCGAAGTCCCAGTCGGCGGGGATCTTGGCCCACTCCTCCATCATGTAGCTGCCGATCATGCCGGCGTGCAAGGCCGTGCCCTGCCCGACGAGCGTGATGCGGCGGGCCGAGGCCAGCGCGCGCGCGTGCTCGCCCACGCCGCCGAGCACGATCTGCCCGGCGCGGTGGTCCACGCGGCCCTGCAGGGTGCGCGTCAGCGCCGCCGGCTGCTCGTAGATCTCCTTGAGCATGAAGTGCTCGAAGTCGCCGAGCTCGATCTCGGAAAGGTCCACCTCGAGCGCGCGGATCTTGGCGTCCACCGTGACGTCGTCCACGGTGCTCGTGCGGAACGATTCGCGGGTGAGCTTGGCCACG
>Ga0255182_1000954_pt1 | contig 16659 bp, 14 predicted proteins | sample Atl_UVDOM_RepA_8_FD_188420 | JGI IMG/M metagenome (GOLD analysis project Ga0255182, IMG submission 188420) | Freshwater microbial communities from Altamaha River, Georgia, United States - Atl_UVDOM_RepA_8d | ecosystem: Environmental > Aquatic > Freshwater > River | place: USA: Georgia...
CCACTATCTTGACGAAGGACCGCCCGATGCGTCCGTAACTTTCCTGTGCCTTCACGGCCAGCCAGCCTGGTCTTATCTTTATCGGAAAATGATACCGGTGTTTGCGGGTGCCGGTCATCGGATTATAGCTCCCGACTTGTTGGGATTTGGCCGATCGGACAAACCGGTTGATGAGGCGGTCTATAGCTTTGCCTTTCACCGCGGGATGTTATGCGCTCTTATCGAAGCGTTAGATTTGCGCAACATTGTACTCGTCTGCCAAGATTGGGGGGGAATCCTTGGATTAACTATCCCTCCAGAAATGCCGGAGCGTTTTACCCGGCTACTCGTGATGAACACAACAATTCCCGTCGGCGAACCTGTCAGCGAAGGTTTTGTTCGGTGGCGTGATTTCAATCGCAGTCGGCCCGATCTGGATATTGCCGCCCTTTTTCAGCGCAGCGAACCCAATCTCTCGATAGAGGAGGCGGCGGCATATGCTGCGCCATTTCCCGATAGCCGTTACAAATCAGGCGTGCGACGATTTCCTGAACTAGTCATGACCGATCCTGGCATGGATGGCATAGCCGAGGCTTTAAGAGCTCGCAATTGGTGGAGCAGCGAATGGCAAGGGCCGACATTTATGGCTATAGGGATGACTGATCCTGTTCTGGGGCCAGAAGTTATGGTGCAGTTGCGCTCCGTGATCAATGGATGCCCGGAACCCATGGAGATTTCCGACGCCGGACACTTCGTTCAGGAAAAAGGTGAGCGGATTGCCCGGCAAGCCTTGATGCATTTTGGGCTTTGCTGAGCAAATAGATTTACATCTATATTTCGATGAATCTCGAAACATCGCTTGACTCCCTTCCACGATTCGATATTTCAACGAATATCGAAATGAAGGAGTCGCTATGGACGCCGACGCAATCATCAAAGCGCTTAGTGCGTTGGCGCAAGAGCATCGCCTGGCGGCGTTTCGCTTGCTGGTGCAGGCGGGGGCTTCGGGTCTTCCCGCCGGGGTGCTGGCGGAGCGGCTTGGGGTGCCGAACAGCTCGCTCTCCTTCCATCTTGCCCAGTTGTGCCATGCCGGTTTGATCCGGCAGGAGCGGCAGGGGCGTTCGCTGATTTACTCCGCCGATTATGCCGCGATGAACGGGCTGATCGGTTACCTTATGGAAAATTGCTGCGCGGGTGCGGTTTGTGGTTCGGACGATGCGTCGTCTGGCTGCGCACCTGCCATATCCGACGAAAGGAAAAGTGCATGAAACGCTTTCACGTCCATGTCGGGGTCGAAAAACTCGACGCCTCGATCGCTTTCTATTCGGGCCTGTTCGGGCAGGAGCCTTCGGTGGTGAAACCCGATTACGCCAAATGGATGCTCGATGATCCGCGCGTCAATTTTGCCATTTCGCAGAAATGCGGCGCGGTGAAGGGCGTCGAGCATCTGGGTATCCAGGTCGAGGACCAGGGCGAGCTCGCCGAAGTTTATGGCCGCCTGAAAGCCGCCGACCGCCCGGTGCTGGAGGAAGGCGCGACCACCTGTTGCTATGCGCAATCGGAAAAAAGCTGGATCGCCGATCCCGATGGCGTGGTGTGGGAGGCTTTCCTCACCAATGGCGAAGCAACCGTTTACGGCGGTAATCCTGAATTGCAGCAGCTGGTTTCGGCCAATGCCGCGGCCAACGCCTGCTGTGCGCCGAAGCAGGAAGCGGCTGCGCCCGCCGCCACCAACACTGGCTGCTGCGGCTGAGGTTCTAAATGCCAGAGATACGCAATGTGCTGTTGCTGTGCACCGGCAACAGCGCCCGTTCAATATTGGGGGAGGCATTGTTCAACCTCCATGGGCCAAATCACCTTGGGCACGTGCGTGTGCGCGGCTTTAGCGCGGGGAGCAAGCCCAAGGGCGTGCCGCACCCCGGTGCGCTCCGCCTGCTGGCGCGGCGCGGGATCGATACGTCCACCTTCCGCTCGAAAAGCTGGGATGAATTCAGCGCACCCGATGCGCCGCAAATCGACCTTGCCATCACCGTGTGCGGCAATGCCGCGGGAGAGGTGTGCCCAGTCTTCATCGGCAGCCCGTTAAAGGCGCATTGGGGCCTTCCCGATCCCGCCGATGTGGAGGGCAGCGAGGCCGAGGTCGATGCGGCGTTTGAAGAGACGTGGCGCTTGCTGGAAATGCGGGTGAAGGCCTTCTTCGCGCTTGATCTGGCGGTGATGGACAAGGCGCAGGCGCAGATGGCGCTGGCAGAAATTGGCAGGATGGAAGGGGTAGCCTGATATGGCAGAAAGCAATTTGAAGCGGCTGTCTTTCCTTGACCGCTATCTGACGCTGTGGATTTTTCTGGCGATGGTGCTGGGGGTTGGTCTGGGTTCGAGCTTTGCCGGATTGCCCGAGGCGATCAACAGCCTGTCCTGGGGGTCGACCAACATCCCGATCGCCATAGGCCTGATCCTGATGATGTACCCGCCGCTCGCGAGGGTGCGTTATGAGGAACTGCCGCGCGTGTTTGAGGACAAAAGGGTGCTGGCGATTTCGCTGGTGCAGAACTGGATCATCGGCCCGGTGCTGATGTTCGCGCTTGCGGTGATATTTCTTTCCGACAAGCCCGAATATATGACCGGCCTGATCCTGATCGGGCTGGCGCGGTGCATCGCGATGGTGATCGTGTGGAACCAGTTGGCAAAAGGTGACAACCAGTATGTTGCGGCGCTGGTGGCATTCAACTCGATCTTCCAGATATTGTTTTTCAGCGTCTATGCCTGGTTCTTCCTCGCTTTCCTGCCGCCGCTATTTGGCCTGGAGGGCAGTGTCGTCAATGTCAGTTTCTGGACGATTGCTGAGGCGGTTCTGATCTATCTCGGCATACCTTTCCTTGCCGGCTTCCTGACGCGCAAATGGTTGGCGAAAGCCAAAGGCGAGGCGTGGTGTGAACAGGTCTTCCTGCCGAAGATCGGACCCATAACGCTGGTCGCGTTGCTGTTCACGATCGTCGCGATGTTCAGCCTGAAGGGGAATGAGATTCTGACGCTGCCGGGTGATACCATCCGCATTGCGATCCCCCTGACCATCTATTTCGTCGTCCAGTTCACCATCAGCTTCTTCATGGGCAAGCTGATCGAGAGCGACTATCCGCGCACCACAGCGGTGGCGTTTACCGCAGCGGGCAACAATTTCGAGCTGGCGATTGCGGTGGCGATTGCCGCCTTCGGTCTGGCGTCACCCGTGGCCTTCGCGGCGGTGATCGGGCCGCTGGTTGAGGTGCCGGTGCTGATCCTGCTTGTCAATGTGGCCTTCTGGTTTGGGCGGCGCTGGTTTGCAGACAGCGTACCCGTCAGTCGCTAAGCTCTAGAGAAGCGGCTGTCTCCGGCCTAAAAGCCGTCAAACACATAGCCCATCGCGCGCACGGTGCGTAGACGGTCGGGTACGTCCTGCGCCTTCAACGCGCGGCGCAGGCGGCCAATCCAGACATCGACGGTGCGTTCGTCGATGCTGGCGTCGTCCTTGCCCAAAATCTCTATCAGGCTGGTGCGCGACCAGACGCGGTCAGGATTTTCGACGAAATGGGCGAGCAGCTTGAACTCGTTCGGGGCAAGTGCGATGCGCCGGTCGCGATAGCGGACAAGAACCGCGGCGAGATCGACCTGCAATTCGCCCGATTTCAGTCGTGTCGCCGGCGGCACAGTGCCCTGTGACCGGCGATATTGCTGCAGCCTCGTCGCCAGCCTTTCGGCATCGGCAGGGCCCAGCAGATAATCATCCGCCCCGCTGCGCAGCGCGCGCTTCTTCGCTTCGCTGTCATCTTCATCGAGAACCATCGTGATATGGGCATAGCGCGTTGCCGGGGTTTCGCGCAGGCGCCGACACATTTCTATTCCCGATATGTCGGGCAGCAGCCAATCAACGAAACACCAATAGTGCAGCCCCTCTGCGAGCGGCGGCAACTCCGCATGGCAACCCGCGACATCGATATCCTCCACCCGCGCATGCAATTGCGGCAGGATCGACAAATCGCGCGAAGCGAGGATGACGGCTTCCCTGTGCGACATATCCGGCATTCCCATTTTGCAAACAGGCTGCCTTTTTGCTGCCATCAGATGACAAATTCGTGACGGTCTTGATCACCGCATCAAAGCTGGTGCCCGCAGTAAGAAAAACCGGTTGATGTCTTTTAATTGCTGAACTTTTTGACTTCCTGGCTTTTCCCGCGGGGCAGGATCAGGATTTCATTGTCGTGGACTACGACGATCAAATCGCTGGTGCCGATCATGTTGACGCGCATCGCGCCACTGCGGACCAGATTGCCGTGGCTATCCAGCAGGCGGGCATTGCCCTGCACACTGTTACCATCAGCATCATGTTCGCTGATGTCATAGAGGCTGTCCCAGCTTCCGACATCGGACCAGCCCATGCTGACCGGCGCAACCGCCACACGGTCGGCCTTTTCCATAACCGCATAGTCGATGCTATCCGATGGCGAAGCCGCAAATGACGATTGATCGGGACGGATGACGGCGCCATCGCGCACGGCGTCCGCCATGGAGGCTTTCGCAGCAGCCAGCATTTCAGGCGCCAGCCTCTCCAGCCAGCCAAGATAGATATCGGCACGGAAAAGGAAAATGCCGCCATTCCAGGCGTGATTGCCGGCATCGATCATCGATTGGGCGGTGGCGGCATCGGGCTTTTCAACAAAGCGTTCGACGCGTGCGACTGCTGCTGTCAACGGCTCACCCATGCGGATATAGCCATAGCCGGTTTCCGGCGCGGTCGGTTCGATCCCGAACGTGACCAGCCAGCGATCCTCGACAAGCGGAAGCGCTGCCATGATCGCTGCATGGAAAGCAGCGACATCTGCGATCAGGTGGTCGCTTGGCATTACCAGCAGCGGCGCATTGGGCGTATCTGCCGCCAATGCGGCGAGCGCAATGGCGGGCGCGGTGTTGCGTGCGCATGGTTCAAGGATGACGGTTGCGTCCGGGACGCCAGCCTCAATCGATTGGGCCGCGATCAAATCGGCATGCGCGCCATTGCCGACTACAATCGGCGGCGCAAAAAAATCGCGATCCATGCAGCGCGCCAAGGTCAACTGGTACATGGTCGCATCGCCTGCCAGCGCAAGAAACTGTTTGGGCTTGTCGGCGGTGGACGTTGGCCACAACCGCGTGCCGCCGCCGCCCGAGAGGATCACTGGTGTTATCTTCATGGCGAAAAGCCCTATTCGATGGCGAGCCATTCCGCAATTACCGAGTGTCGCGCAATTTGACAGTTTCGCGCTATTTCAAAATGTTGAAAATATTCGCAAAAATCACAAAGTGTAAAATTAAGCGACACTTTACCTTTGCCTGTTATCGCATGGGTGAAATGGTGGCAGGTCGCAAACCTCGATGATCAGGTTGTTCAAGCATTATGTCCCTTACGCCGTGTTGTTCCTGGCGTTGGTGGACCTGTGCCTGCTGCTGGTGGCGGCCGAAACCGCCTGGGTCATCCGCGCAAACCAGATTGGCATGCAGGTCGATTATATCGGCAACCGCATTTGGCCGCTCATCACTTTCGCCGCTTCGGTCCAGATCGCCGCCATGGCGGTGGGTGTCTACAGCCAGGAATCGCTGCAATCGCTCCGTTTTGCCATTGCACGGTTGATCGTTGCGGTATCGCTGGGCGTAATCTTCATGGCGGTGATGGCTTTTGCTTTGCCCGGCATGACCTTGTGGCGTTCGAACTCACTCTATGCGATGATCCTTTCATTTGCTTATCTGGCGCTAAGCCGCCTCATCCTCGGAAGTTTGATTGGTGGCGAAAGCTTCAAGCGCCGGCTTTTGGTGCTTGGTGCAGGCAAACGGGCGCAACGCATCAAGGATCTGGAGGCACGCCGCGGCTCGGGTTTTGTCGTCGTCGGCTTCATCGCAATGGACGAAGCGAAGCGGGTCATCCCCGAAGCGATCAACCGTTCGGCGATCTACAACCTTGCCGATTTTGTCGTGAAACTCGGCGCCAGCGAGGTGGTTCTCGCGCTTGAGGAACGGCGCAATGCCCTGCCATTGCAGGATTTGCTGCGGATCAAAACCACCGGGGTGCATGTCAACGACATTTCCAGTTTTCTGGAGCGAGAGACCGGACGGGTCGATCTCGACAGCGTCAATCCAAGCTGGCTTATTTTTTCCGATGGCTTCTCTTCGGGCCGCCGTCTTTCGGGGATCGCCAAGCGCCTGTTCGATATTGCCGCCAGTGCGGTTTTGCTCGCCATGACATTGCCGGTGATCCTCTTGTTTGCACTGCTCATCAAACTGGAAAGCCGGGGTCCCGCCTTTTACCGGCAGGAACGTGTCGGGCGTTATGGCGTTGGCTTCAACCTCCTCAAATTGCGTTCGATGCGCGTTGATGCGGAGGCGGAAGGCAAGGCGATATGGGCGGCGAAAAACGATCCGCGTGTGACCCGCGTCGGCAAATTCATCCGCAAGGTGCGCATCGACGAACTTCCGCAAACTTGGTGCGTGCTGAAGGGCGATATGAGCTTTGTCGGCCCGCGCCCCGAGCGCCCTGAGTTCGTATCCGACCTTGAAAAGCAGCTGCCCTATTTCGCTGAACGCCACATGGTGAAACCGGGAATAACCGGCTGGGCGCAGATCAACTATCCCTATGGCGCGTCGATTGAAGATAGCCGGCAAAAGCTGGAATATGATCTTTACTACGCAAAGAACTACACGCCATTCCTTGACCTGCTGATCCTGCTGCAGACCATCCGTGTGGTTATCTGGCCGGAAGGTGCGCGTTGATGGGTGACGCATTTGCCTGGATTGGTTTTTGGGGCCATTCGGCAGTCGGCTTCCTATATGCAGCGCTTGCCATCTGGGTGTTCCAGCAATTTGGCGGCAGAAGCCGCCAGCAAATCGCATTGATCGCTGCGCTGTCGGCCACGGCATTTTGGGGCATCGCGACCATTTTGGGTGGGCCGGGAAGCCTTCTGGCCTCTAGCGGGGAAACGCTGCGCAACATGGGCTGGCTGGCCTTCCTGTTCGCGCTGCTTGCGAACGGCGAAGGCAAGCAGCATCCCCGCACCATCAGGATGCTGTATGGTGCGCTGTTCCTTGCGCTGATTTTCCAGCCGATCATCGATTTCGCCTTGCTCGCTGCCTTGCCGGACAGCGCCGAAGCCAGCGCCGCCGCTGCCAAGACCGTGCAATTGCTGCGCATGATTTTTGCGATTGGTGCGATCGTGTTGGTGCACAATCTCTATACGGTCTCCGCGCCCGAAGCGCGCTGGGGGATCAGCCTGCCGATGGTCGCGCTTGCTGCGATCTGGATGTACGACCTTAACCTGTACACTATCGGATATCTCTCCGGCGATTGGCCTGCCGAATTCATCGCGATGCGCGGGCTGATCACAATGCTGCTTGTGCCCGTATTTGCGATGGCGACGCGCCGGAACAGCAATTGGCGCATCCGGCTGTCGCGTTCGGTTACTTTCCAGTCGGTGTCGTTGCTCGCGATCGGTGCCTATCTGTTCGGAATGGTGCTGCTTGCGACAGCGCTCGAACTGGTCGGTGGCAGCTATGTCCGCATGGCGCAGATCACGCTGATTTTCGGCATGTCGCTGGCGGCGATGCTGGTCCTCCCTTCGGGCAAGTTCCGCGCGTGGCTGAACGTCATCATCGCCAAGAATTTTTTCCAGCACCGTTATGATTATCGTGCCGAATGGATGCGCTTTGCCGAAACCATCGGCTTCCCCAGCGATGCCGCGCCATTTCATGAACGTGTGATCAAATCGCTGGCCGACATTTTTGAATCGCCTGCCGGATTGCTGCTTACCCGCGACGATGAATCGCGGCTGGTGTTGCAAGCCCGCTGGAACTGGCCGACCGCCGATATCCCGACCTATGCCGGCAATTCGCTGACCGTGCCCTTTTTTGAGCGGACCGGACACATCCTGCTGATGGAGGATGTGCGCGAGGGCGAGGATGGGCGGGTCGATCATGCGGCCATCCCGCAATGGCTATATGATGAAAATCGTGCCTGGGCGGTTGTGCCGCTTGTCCATTTTGGCCGTCTTGCGGGTATCGCTATCTTGGCAAAGCCCCCGATAAAGCGCAGGCTCGACTGGGAAGATCTCGACATGATGCGCGTCGTCGGGCGTCAGTTGGCCAGCTATCTGGCCGAGGCCACGAGCCAGGAACAACTGACCGAAAGCCGCCAGTTCGAACAGTTCAACCGCCGTTTCGCCTTCGTGATGCACGACATCAAGAACCTTGTCAGCCAGTTGAGCCTGCTCGCGCGCAATGCAGAGAAACATGCGAGCAACCCCGAATTCCAGGCCGACATGATCGAGACGCTCAAGGGTTCGGTGGGCAAGATGAATGACCTGCTTGCGCGTCTTTCGCAGCATAGCCAGACCCGCCATTCCGCGATCGAGCCAATGGATGTGGAGAGCACCGTCAGCGCCGTGATCCACGCCAAGCGCCTGATCTATCCGATCGAGACCGATTTCTCGCCCGGGCTGTTTGCGCTTGCCGATGCAGGGCGAGTGGAAACGATACTCAACCATTTGCTGCAAAATGCGATCGACGCGACGGATGACGGTTCACCGATCCGCGTCAGTGCTGCACGGCAGGACGATTGGGTCGCTATTCGCGTGATCGACAAAGGTTGCGGCATGAGCGAGGCCTTTGTCGTCAACCAGCTGTTCAAACCCTTCGAATCCACCAAGAGCGGCGGCTTTGGCATCGGCGCCTATGAGGCCCGCGCATTGGCGCAATCACTCGGCGGCCATTTGCACGTCGACAGCCGGTTGGGGAAGGGGACGCGAATGACCCTTCTTTTACCCGCTACGCAAGAAACCCCCAATGACAATGAAGTCGATAAGGCAGCATGATTATGGAACAGACCAAAAAGAAACTGCTCATCGTCGAAGACGACCAAGGGCTGCAGCGCCAGCTGAAATGGTCCTATGAGGATTTCGAGGTGTATTGCGCCTCGAACCGGGCAGAGGCGCTTGCGTTGTTGCGGGCAGAGGAACCCGATGTCGTGACGCTCGATCTCGGCCTGCCGCCCGATCCCGATGGGGTGACTGAAGGGTTCGCCGTGCTTGAGGAAATCCTGCTGGTCAAACCCGACACCAAGGTGATCGTTGCTTCGGGCCATAATGCCCGCGAGAGTGCGATGCGCGCAATTTCCGCTGGCGCATGGGATTTCTACCAGAAGCCGGTCGATATTGATGAACTGCACCTGATCGTCAAACGCGCCTTCCATGTGCGTGACCTTGAACTCCAAAACCAGAAGGCGCAGGCGCCCAAGGCCGACGGCGAAATGCTGTTTGGATCGATGATCACTGCATCGCCGCAGATGCTGAAGGCAGCGCGCACTATCGAGCGCGTTGCCAACACCAACGCATCGGTGATGCTGTTGGGGGCAAGCGGGACGGGTAAGGAATTGCTCGCACGCGGATTGCATGATGCAAGCGACCGCAAGGGCAAGCCGTTCGTCGCGATCAATTGCGGTGCTATTCCTGAAAACCTCCTCGAATCCGAACTGTTCGGCCATGAGAAGGGTGCATTCACCGGAGCGATCAAGACCACAGAGGGCAAAATCGAGCTGGCCAATGGTGGCACGCTGTTCCTTGATGAAGTCGGTGATATTCCATTGCCGCTGCAGGTGAAGCTGCTGCGTTTCTTGCAGGAGCGGGTGATCGAACGCATTGGCGGGCGCAAGTCGATCCCGGTCGATGTTCGCATCGTCTGCGCCACGCATCGCGATCTCAATCAGATGATTTCCGACAAGGAGTTTCGCGACGACTTGTATTACCGGCTTGCCGAAGTGCCGGTGCATATTCCGCGCCTTACCGAGCGCCAGGGCGATGCCGTGCTCCTCGCCAAACATTTCCTCAGCCGCTTTGCGCGTGAAATGAACCCGTCGATCAAGGGATTTGCCGCCAGTGCATTGACGGCAATCGACCAATGGGATTGGCCGGGCAATGTCCGCGAGCTCGAAAATCGCGTGAAACGAGCAGTGATCATGGCCGAGGGCAAGTTCATTTCGGTCGATGATCTGCAATTCGATCTGATCGACGACGATGATCGCATATTGAACCTGAAAGCAGCACGCGAGGCTGCCGACCGGCACGCCATCGGGCGAGCGATTGCACGCACAGAGGGCAATATCTCTAACGCTGCAAAGTTGCTGGGCATCAGTCGGCCGACGCTTTACGATCTGCTCAAGCAGTATGAGATCCATGTTTGATGCAACGCATTTCGCGTCCGTTGTTCGGTTTCGGCTTGGCTGCCATCGCCCTGTTGGGCGGGATTGCGCACGCCGCAATTGAAGCCGACGCGCGCGAAGCGTTTGACGCGGCCAAGGCGCATATCGAAGCTGGTGACCTGCGATCGGCGAAGGTCGAGCTGCTCAACGCGACAGCGGCTGAACCCAAATGGATAGAGGCGCAGCTGAAGCTGGCCGAAGTCGCGCTTGAGCTTTTCGATCCGGTCACCGCGAAAGAGCATATCGACAAGGCCATCGCGCTGGGGGCATCCGAAACGGCTTATGCCCATCTGCTGGGGCACGCACTTTGGCTGGCGGGGGATAGCGCGAAGGCTGAAGAGGCGCTGACCCAAAAGGTCATTGCCACAGATAAGCTGCCATACGCCTATCGCATTCTGGGGCGCGTCTACATGGATCAGGGCGATACCATAGCCGCGGAACAGGCGTTCGACAAAGGGCTTGCGCTAGCGCCAAAGGACGGTCGGCTTTGGACGGAGAAGGCACGGCTGCGTTATGTCGTTGCCGATCTGGGCGGGGCCAATGCTGCAATCGAAAAGGCGCTTTCGATCAATCCCGGAAACATTCGCGCGATCGAACTGCGCGGGCGTACGGTGCGTGACCAGTTTGGTTTATTGGCGGCCTTGCCCTGGTTTGAAAGGGGTTTGGAGATCGATCCCAACGATGTCCCGCTGCTCGAAGAATATGGGGCCACGCTGGGCGAGCTTGGCCGCTATCGCGACATGCTGGCGCAGGCGCGCAAGATACTGTCGCTCGACACCGGAAATCCAAAGGCATTCTATATGCAGGCGACGCTCGCCGCGCGGGCAGGGGATTATGCGCTGGCGCGTCGGATCATGCAGAAGGTGGGCGGGCGGTTTGGCGAATTGCCCGGACCGCAGTTGCTAATAGCGGTCAGCGACTATGAGCTGGGCAATTTCAACAAGGCTGTCGAGCGATTTGCGCGGCTCGCCTCTGCACAGCCGGACAATATCGAGCTGCAATTGCTGTTGGCGCGGGCGCTGCATCGCTCGGGCGATCATGCTGCAGCCTGGGATGCAGTTTCTCCGATTGCGAGCAGGGCGGATGCAAGCCCCTATGCGGTGCATCTTGCCGGCCGGATATTGGAGGCGATGGGCGATCGCGACGCGGCAGGTGCCTATCTCGATCGTGCTGCATTCCCACAGATCGCTCTGCCAAAGCCCTTGTCCGCGCAGGCAAATGCCGCGGCAGAAGCCGCGCGATTCCCCCGGGATGCGACCAAGGTAGTGCCTTATGTTCGCCTGTTGCTCGCTTCGGGCCAATATGAGCAAGCGCGCCGGGCGATAGCGCCTTTGTTGGCCGGCAATGACGGGGTGCTGGCTGCGCAATTGTTGGCGGGCGATGTGGAGATGGCGGCCGGTAACACGCAAGGAGCGATCATTGCCTATCAACGGGCAAGGAGACTGGCGCTCAACGAAGCCGTGTTGGGACGCCTCGTCGCGGCTTATCGATCAGTGGGAAATGCGGATGCGGCGAGCAGCACGATTGCCGAGTATCTTGCTTATAATCCGTCAGGGATCATGGCGCAGCGCTTGGCTGCATTCGACCTGATCGATCGCAAACGGTGGGGTGAAGCGCTGCCCATGCTGTACCGGTTACGCGCACGGACCGGTTTCAACGATTCGGTGCTCAACGCCAATATTGCCCGCACTTTGACGGCATTGGGTGAACATGACGATGCGGTGCGCGAAGCAAGGCTGGCTTACAGGAACGACCCTGCCAACATCATGACGACTTATGCGTATGGCAGAGCCTTGCTGCTGCAAGGGGACGATGCAAAGCGGGCAAGGGATGTTTTGCGCAAGGCAAACAAATTGGCGCCGGAAGACAAGGCAATCGCGCGCGATTACCGCGCGGCGCAAAAGCTCAATTGAGCGCTAGCAGTTCTGACGGTTCGATGCCCGCACGTTGCATCTGTGCACGCACCTCTGGCCAGACATTCTTGATGAAATTATCGCGTTCGGTGTTGCGCAGGCGGGACACGGCACCACGTGCAACGAACAGGCCAACGCCGCGCTTTACATCGACAAGGCCATTGTCCTGAAACAACTGATACGCCTTTGCGACGGTCAGCGGATTGGCGCCTTGCTGCGCAGCAAATGCCCGTACCGATGGCAGCATATCCCCTTCTGAAAAACGTCCATCGAGGATCGCGGCCGCGATTTCATCGCGCAGTTTCAGGTATACGGGCTTGCTTTCGGTTTTCATGCCACCTTACTGCCATAACACAGTAGGTCGCGTCAAGTTAAACGGCCAATTAAATTTTACATTTTACGGCCAGTTTCGAACAATGCTTTCAGGCGCAGGACGCGGCCGTTCTTCGAGCGGCTGGCCAGCGGTGCCGATGAAGAAAAGGCCGGCAATCTGTTCGTCTCCGACACAAATTTCCGATCGGACGATGGGGTCATAACTCGCCCATCCGGTAATCCAGCTGGCAACAAATCCATATGCATGCGCCGCATGGAGCAGGTTCATGCCAACCGCGCCGACGCTCAATTGCTGTTCCCACAGCGGAATTTTTGGGCTGGGCTGTGGGGCGTAAAGCAGCAACACAAGGGTAGGGGCCATCAGCGCAGGTGCGATGGCTGCCTCGATTTGTGCGGGTCGCGCGTCGGGATTGGCCGCAACAAAGGCGCGTTCCAGCAAGGCGGCAAAGGCCTGCCGGTCTTCTATCTTTATCAAGCGCCAAGGGAACAGCTTGCCATGATCGGGGGTGCGCATGGCGAGGCCCAATATGGCATCGAGTTGGGCGGCATCCGGCCCGGGCGCTATCATGTCGCGCGGCTTACCCGAGCGGCGAGAGGCGAGATAGGCGGGCAGTGAGGACAAGTCGTTGAACATGCCGCCACCGTTCATCGAAAAGCGGTAACAAGCGCAACAAAATTCTTCACAGGCGCAATTTTTCCGTTAGGTTGCCCAACCAATCGCCCCGGGGAGGGCAAAAATCATATCGTTAGGGAAGGTGGGTTCGCGTGACCGATTTGAAACCTATGGGCCTTTGGGTCGAAGGCGACTGGATCGCTGCAATTACTGTCGTCGTTTTGGGCATATTTCTCGCCATTGGTGCGAAAATTGCCATCCAGAAAGAACCCGAATTTGCTGGCCATCCCAAGGGCCTGTACATGCTCTTCTTCGCCGAAATGTGGGAGCGTTTCTCCTATTACGGCATGCGCGCATTGCTCATTTTTTACCTGACCAAGCATTGGCTGTTCAGCGACGGCAAAGCGAACCTGATCTATGGCGCCTATACCAGCCTCGTATACATCACCCCGGTCCTTGGCGGCTACCTTGCCGACCGATATCTGGGGCAGCGCAAGGCGGTTCTGTTTGGTGGCCTTCTCCTTGCAATCGGCCACAGCCTGATGGCAGTCGAAGGCGGTGGCGGGCAGAGTGACCCGGCGATCAACGTATTCTGGGCCGCTTTGGCGTTCATCATTGTTGGCTCGGGCTTCCTGAAGGCCAACATCTCGGTGATGGTCGGCCAGCTTTACAAGATGACCGATATCCGCCGCGATGGTGCCTACACCGTGTTCTACATGGGCATCAATGTCGGTGCGGCGATCGGTACCATCCTTGTCGGTTATCTCGGTGAAACAATCGGCTGGGGCTGGGGCTTTGGCCTTGCCGGCATCGGCATGCTCGCTGGCCTCATCGTCTTCGTGCTCGGCAAGAAGGCTCTCAACGGCGCTGGCGAAGCGCCTGTGCCGCTGACCAAATCGCGCGAGATGACGCTCTATGGCATCGGCATTGCTGCAGTCGCAGTCTGCTGGGCTTTGGTCCAGTACCAGGATGTCATCCAAGGCTTGCTAGTCGTCTCGGGCGTCGGCCTGCTTGGTTATGTCCTTTATGAAAGCTTCAAGCTCGACAAGGAACCGCGCGAGCGCATGTTCGCCATCCTGTTCCTGATTTCGCTGAACCCGCTTTTCTGGGGCTTGTTCGAACAGGCAGGCGGTTCGATGAACCTGTTTACCGACCGCTTCGTTGATCGTGGCGGCGTGCCGGCGGCAATCTTCCAATCGATCAACCCGATCATCATCATGATCTTTGCGCCGATCTTTGCTGGCCTGTGGGTCTGGCTTGGCAAACGCGGGAACGAGCCTTCGGCACCGGCCAAATTCGGCCTCGCTTTGTTGCAGATGGGCCTCGCCAATCTGGTACTTGTCTGGGGTGCAGAGGCATTTGGCGTCGCGGCGATGACCCCGGTCATCCTCGTCTTTGCTTATTACCTGCTGGCCACAACGGCAGAGCTTTGCCTCTCGCCAGTCGGCCTGTCGGCTATGAACCGGCTGGCGCCGAAATTCCTCGCCTCGCTCATCATGGGTGCGTGGTTCTACATGACTGCGGTTGGCAACTTCGTCGCAGGCAAGATCGGTGAAGCCACTGGCGGGCATGATGGCCAGATGACCAAGCAGGGCCTGCTCGACGTTTATGAGCTGTTCGGCTGGATTTCGATCGGTGTTGCCGTCGTCGTCCTGCTGCTGGCCCCCATCGTCAAACGCTGGATGCATCTCGATACGCTGAAGGACGAAGAACCCCAAGCGGAGAAGGCGGCTTGAACATGACAGGACGTTTTCGCTGGTCGATCCTTGCCGCGCCGCTTGCCCTGATTGCCTGTTCGAACACCTCCGAAGCGCCCAAAAGCGCTTCGGCGGACGCACCGGCAGAAAAGCCTGCAAAGCTCAACAAGGATCCTTATCCTTCGACCTACAAGCCCTATCCGGGCGTCGCCACCGCGATCCGCAACGTCACCATTTTTGATGGCGAAGGCGGACGGATCGAAAATGGCGTGGTCTTTTTTGCAGGCGACAAGATCCAGTCGGTAGGGGGACCTGATACGCCGATACCAGCGGATGTTGCTGTCTTCGATGGCAATGGAAAGTTCGTGACGCCGGGTATCATCGATATCCACTCGCATCTTGGCGATTATCCGACCCCGTCGGTCGATGCGCATGATGATGGCAATGAGGCGACGTCGCCAACCACGCCCGAAGTATGGGCCGAACATAGCGTGTGGCCGCAGGATCCCGGTTTCAGTCGCGCGCTCGCCAATGGTGGCATCACCACGCTGCAAATCCTGCCGGGATCGGCCAACCTGATGGGTGGCCGTTCGGTGGTGCTGAAGAATGTCTATGCGCGAACCGTGCAGGGGATGAAGTTCCCCGGCGCACCCTATGGCCTGAAAATGGCATGCGGGGAAAATCCGAAGCGCGTTTATGGCGCGCGCGGACGGATGCCGTCGACCCGCATGGGCAACCTCGCCGTCAACCGCCAGACTTGGATCAAGGCGCAGGAATATCGGAAGAAACGGGATTCGGGTAAGGACTATACCCGCGACATCGGGATGGAAACGCTTGCCGGTGTTCTTGATGGCGACATCACCATCCAGAACCACTGCTATCGCGCCGATGAAATGGCCATCGTCCTCGATATGGCCAAGGAATTTGGCTACAAGGTCTCGACCTTCCACCATGCGGTCGAATCTTACAAGATTGCCGACCTGCTGCGCGACAATGGCGTCTGCTCGGCGGTGTGGGCGGATTGGTGGGGCTTCAAGATGGAAGCCTATGACGCGATCCCTGAAAATGCCGGCATCCTGCACAATGCAGGTGCATGCGTGATCATCCACTCGGATGACGAAAACCAGATCCAGCGGCTCAACCAGGAAGCGGCAAAGGCGCTTTCGGATGCGCGGCGAATAGGTTTCCAGATTTCGGATGCCGATGCAATCCGCTGGCTGACCTACAACCCGGCCAAGGCAATGGGCATCGACAAGATGACCGGCAGCCTGAAGCCGGGCAAGATGGCCGATCTCGTATTGTGGAACGGCAATCCTCTGTCGGTCTATTCACGGCCTGAAAAGGTATGGGTCGATGGCGCTTTGCTGTTCGATGCAGCCGACGCCAAGCGGCGACCGGTGAGCGACTTCGAGCTTGGCCAACCGGGTGAAGGAGATGTGAAATGAGGCATCTTCTGCTCGCAGCAGCGGCTTTGGCTGCTTTGGCTTCGCCCGCAAATGCCGAAACAATCGCCATAACCGGTGGCAAGCTGGTTATCGGCGATGGCAGCGCCCCGATCGAAGGTGGCACAGTCGTCATCCGTGATGGCAATGTAGTTGCCGCTGGTGCTGGTGTCGCCATTCCGGCCAATGCCCGCACCATAGATGCGTCAGGCAAATGGGTGACACCCGGCGTTTTCGCCGGTTTTAGCCGGCTCGGCCTTTCCGAAGTCGATGCCGTCAACGGCACCAACGACAAGAGCGGCGGCAAGAGCGGCTTTTCAGCGGCAATCGACGTTGCTCCAGCTATCGATCCGTTCCGTTCACCTATCGCCGTAAACCGCAGCGCGGGTGTGACCCGTGCGGTGGTTGCGCCTGAAGCTGCGGGGAATATCTT
>Ga0255182_1000956_pt1 | contig 16649 bp, 14 predicted proteins | sample Atl_UVDOM_RepA_8_FD_188420 | JGI IMG/M metagenome (GOLD analysis project Ga0255182, IMG submission 188420) | Freshwater microbial communities from Altamaha River, Georgia, United States - Atl_UVDOM_RepA_8d | ecosystem: Environmental > Aquatic > Freshwater > River | place: USA: Georgia...
CAGTACCGGATGACCTTTTTAGAAAAGTAAATTGGATGCAAGGCGATTTCGCCAGCCGAGCCGATATAGTCCGTGCGCTCGTTGACGCGGATACCGTTTTTCATTTTATTTCTAGTACGGTCCCAGGTGATATGGTAGACATCTCCTCCGAGTTGCAGAAAAACGTATTTCAAACCTTACAACTCTTAGAAGCGTGTATTGAGCAAAAGGTTCGCCGAATCGTGTTCGTTTCATCGGCGTCAGTCTACGGCCCCCAGAAAACTCTCCCGATTTCCGAAACAGCACCTACAGACCCAGTTAGTGCTCACGGAATTCACAAGCTGGCAATTGAAAAATACTTACAGTTGTATCACCATCAGTATGGTCTGGACTGCAGAATCCTTCGAGTTAGTAATCCCTTCGGCCCCGGGCAATGCATTACCGGCCGACAAGGTTTCATCGCGATCGCTATTGGACGTATCGTGGCCGGCGAGAACCTAATGCTGCGCGGGGATGGTACATATATTCGGGATTTTATCTATATTGACGATGTGGTTGACGCGTTGTATCGGACAGCGACTATCGACTCTAGCGAAAGGGTCTTCAACGTTGGAAGCGGCTTAGGCTACTCTCTCAACGAAGTAGTGGCACTCATGCGCGATTTAACGGGTTTATCAATTCCAGTAGTCTACTCGAACAGCCGCCATGCCGATGTTCCAGAAAGTGTGCTCGATATTTCTCGTTTGCGTCCTATATTACGCATGAAGGTACCCTTATCTTTACGCGCGGGGCTGGTTAAAACCCTGACATTTCACGGAATATCATGTCGGAGTAAATAATTTTGCGAAATATTCTTATTTAAGGGGAACAAGTTGAAAGTTGTTATTCTTTGTGGTGGTTTTGGTACCCGTCTTTCAGAGGAGACCCAGATCAAACCCAAGCCCATGGTAGAGATTGGCGGTCGGCCTATTCTTTGGCATATTATGAAAATCTATGAGCGATACGGCTATAAAGATTTCCTTCTTGCGTTGGGCTACAAAGGCGAGATAGTTATGGATTACTTTTTGAATTACCACGCCTATCAGAGTAACCTAACTATTAGATTAAAAACCGGTGATATCGAGTATACTGCGCCAAAATCTGAAGACTGGGTTGTTAGTTTGATAGATACTGGCGCGACCTCTATGACCGGCGGCCGCTTGAGGCGCCTGAAGTCGATGCTTCAGGATCAAGGCACTTTTATGCTGACCTATGGAGATGGAGTCTCTAACATCGACATCAGTAGCCTTCTTGCTTTTCACCGAGCGCACGGAAAAATTGCTACGGTGACCTCCGTCCGACCACCTTCAAGGTTTGGTCATCTGACGATTGATGGTGACAAAGTCGGTCGTTTTTCCGAAAAGCCTTTAGCTAATGAGGGCTGGATAAATGGTGGATTCTTTGTCTTCGAGCGAGGAATATTCGACTATCTCGACTCTGATGCTACGGTACTCGAGAAAATACCACTCGAGCGCTTGGCTTCTGAGGGCCAATTGATGGCCTATCGTCACACGGGGTATTGGCAAGCTATGGACACGTTACGAGATAAGCACGTGCTCGAAGAGCAATGGGCAACTGGGTCTCCACCCTGGGGAGCTCGGTGAGTGAGAGCCTTTGAAAATGTATATTTTGGGCGTCGCGTCTTGGTCACTGGGCACACTGGTTTTAAGGGCTCTTGGTTGGCGCAATGGCTTCTGCGTCTAGGTGCTGAGGTCGCTGGCTATTCGCTCGACCCCCCCAGCGAGCCATCCAATTTTGAGCTGCTTAGGCTTAGTCGTCGCATAAGTCACTATGTAGGCGACATCCGTGACCTCAATCGCCTGGCTGCTGCCATTGACGAATTTAGGCCGGATATTGTTTTCCATTTGGCTGCTCAGGCATTAGTGCACCGCTCTTACGCAGACCCTGTTAAGACTTTTGAAACGAACGCGATGGGAATGGTACATCTGCTCGAGTGTATACGCCAGCGTGAATGGATCAGCGCGGCCGTTCTGATTACTAGCGATAAAGTATACCGAAATGACGAATGGTGCTGGGGTTATCGTGAAATTGACGCACTGGGCGGCCGTGATCCATACGGTGTTTCCAAGAGTTGCGCCGATCTTATCGCGCAATCATACGTCTCATCCTTCTTTCGTGACACGAAGACGCGCATTGCAATATCTCGTGCGGGTAATGTTATCGGCGGAGGCGATTGGGCGGCTGATCGAATCGTACCGGATAGTGTACGTGCATGGAGCAAGGGTCAGGCCGTGACCATCCGCAGCCCACAAGCAACTCGGCCTTGGCAGCATGTTCTAGAGCCATTGAGTGGTTACCTCTGGCTTGGTGCACATCTGTTGGAGCACGAGATCAGTTTGCACGGAGAAGCATTCAACTTCGGACCAAATGCAAAAGATAATCATACCGTGGCGGAATTGTTGGACACAATGACGTTGCGTTGGCCAGATGCGCGTTGGGAGGTATCCAAAGATAATGAAAACCACGTTTATGAGGCCATGCTGCTTAAGCTTTCCAGCGATAAAGCACTGCTTAAGCTTAAATGGTCATCAATTCTCGATTTCCGTGCGACTGTCGCTTTCACCGTGGACTGGTACCGTAGCTGGCATTTAAGACAGAAGGAGATAATCGCGGTTAGCGACGCCCAGATTACGCAATACTGCGTCGAGGCGATAGTCTGTAAAGCAGTTTGGATACAGGAATGACTATCCGTATCAAAGGCCTTAGCGTTACGCCGTTGAGTGTGATCAGTGATGAATATGGTTCAGTACTCCATTTGTTGCGCAGCGACGATCCTGCTTTTCTGGGATTCGGCGAGTGTTATTGCTCGGAAACCCTGCCCGGTGCAGTTAAGGCCTGGAAGCGACACAACCTGCAGACGCAGTGCCTAGCTGTACCGATTGGTTGTTTACGACTCGTCGTCTTTGACAACCGACCCTCGTCTCAAACCTGCGGAGTAATTAACGTTATTGAACTGGGTAGGCCGGATAGCTACGCTCGAGTAATCATTTCCCCCGGCCTTTGGTACGGTTTCAAGGCGATAGGCAAAAGTCCGGCGTTAATCGTCAATTGCGTTAATCGACCCCATCACAGGCAGGAAAGCGATCGTTTACCAGCGTATTCTGAAGTTATTCCCTACCGCTGGGATACCTTAGGAGATAGGTGTTGACTATCCGACTGCTCGTCATCGGCGGCGGTGGCTTCATAGGCCAACATGTTACGGTTCACGCCTTAAACTTGGGTTGGGAGGTTACAAGTCTTGGTTTGACGGAGCGGAGATTTTCTGGTGTGAAGTGCATGGTCGCAGACATAGCGAACTTTGAGGTGCTACGTCAAACGCTTAGAGAGACGCGTTTCGACTATGTTGTTAATTGCGGCGGCTATATTGACCACGCGCAGTTTAAAAGCGGAGGCCGTCGGCTCATCGATACACACTTCAGTGGCTTACTCAATCTTGTAGAACTACTGGACCGTTCATCGCTCAAACGTTTTGTTAATATCGGCAGTAGCGACGAATATGGAGCCGTGGCTGAGCCACAGTCCGAATGGGCACGCGAGGCGCCTATTTCCCCCTATTCCCTAGCCAAAGTGGCGGCAGTTCACTTTTTGCAGATGATGTACAGGACGGAGTCATTCCCAGCCGTGACCTTACGCTTATTCCTAACTTACGGTCCCGGTCAGGACAAAAGTCGCTTAATCCCTCAAATCATCCATGGTTGCCTGGAAAATCGTAGCTTTCCAGTATCAGGAGGCGACCAACTGCGCGATTTTTGTTATGTTGAAGATACTGTACGAGCGATATTCGCAACCTTACGGACCAGCGCTGCAGATGGACAAATAGTCAACCTTGGATCAGGATTTGGCGTTTCTATCAGAAGTGTTGTGGAGCGAGTCTGCGACATTATTGGCGGCGGTGTGCCGCAGTTTGGCGTGCTGCCTTATCGGCCGTGTGAGAACATGGCGTTGTATGCTGATGTGACACAGGCCGCCAAACTACTCTGTTGGTCCCCTCGTGTAGATCTTGAGACTGGATTAAAACTGACCATCGATGCTTGTCGGAAGACTACATGGAGATCCAATCGCTCGTGTTAACTGTTTGATAGACCCCTACACCACAAAAAAGACACTAAGAGGCGTGAGGGAGGGAAAAGACTTGCCACCAGAACTCATTATAAAGCCGATATTTCATCATAAGAGCAATGTAACGGTGATCCTCGCTCCCGAAAAACATATTTACCAAAAGTTTAGAGTCATTTTCGGTATTGAGATTACTCTATTAGAGATCTAACTTTGGCACTTGATGGCTCGTATGGGGATGTGCTCTGCAAACACTACGATTAATTATAGAGCACCTGAGAATTAGAAATCGACAAAGAGTAAAATCCGCTAATTGTCTGATATTGACTGATAGCTTTGCTGTTTTTCGTACTTCGCTAACAGTTGAAATAATCTAAATTCAGTCCTTTCGAGCGAATATAGTGACCAAGTAAAAGGGTCAAGTCTCACATTATCAGGAGAGAGATTGATTGCTCTCTCTGGGTTCCAGCGGAATATTACAGGAGACTCTGTATCACTTTGAACCGATTTTGCACGCATTCTAAATACCATCTAAAAACCACGTTGATTCTAAGTCTAGAATAGCAGGCAAATAGCCAACTTCATTCGTTACTGACCAAAAAATTTTCTATGAATATTCTCGGAATAAATGCATTTCACGGCGACTCAGCCGCCGCTTTGGTGATTGACGGTCAACTTATTTGTGCCGTTGAGGAGGAAAGACTGTCCCGAAGAAAGCATGCGGCCGGTCTACCGTTTGGCGCAGTGAGCTCTTGCTTGGAGCATGCAAATTTGAAGATCGAAGATCTGGACTATATTGCAATCAATAGGAAACCTTCGGCAAATCTATTACGAAAGATTAAATTTTTAGTCGTCAATCCGCTAAGCCTACGGGCAGTGTTTGATCGTTTGAACAATTCACTGAAGGTTAAGTCAGTTAAGCAAGGGATACTGTCGTCACTCAATTACTGTGAGGCGAAACAATGTAGAACGAGTTTGGTAAATATAGAGCACCACAGAGCCCACCTGTCGAGCGCATACCATGTGTCGCCTTTCAAGAGCGCTGCAATTGTCTCAGTGGACGGATTTGGAGATTTTGCAAGCTCAATGTACGGAATCGGAACAGGATCGGAGATTCAAGTTATTGATACGGTGTATTTTCCGCATAGTCTTGGAATTTTTTACACTGCGATAACCCAATATCTGGGCTTTCCAAACTATGGGGATGAGTACAAGGTAATGGGCCTTGCACCATATGGAGTCCCCAGCCTGCTTGAGCAGATGAGGACCATCGTTAAGTTAAGGGCAAAAGGTCGTTTCGAGTTAGATCTGCGATACTTTACGCATCACTCCAAGGGGGCGGCAATGACCTGGGATTCGGGAGAGCCCCTGATAGGGCCCGTCTTCTCAACAGAGCTTGGGGGCTTGCTAGGGCCAAAGCGCAGTCCCAACGAGCACCTTACTCAGCATCATAAGGATATTGCCGCCTCTGCGCAGGCTATGTATGAAGAGGCCTTCTTTCATATATTGAATTATGTTCAGCAGTGCACTAACCAGAATAGCTTAGCATTGGCAGGCGGTTGCGCAATGAATTCGGTTGCTAACGGGAAGATTTTTGAGAAGACTCGATTCAAAGAGTTATACATACAGTCAGCCGCGGGTGATGCCGGTGGTGCCATCGGAGCTGCGTTTTCTGTTTGGCACGACAAATTGAAGAGGCCTGAGCGCTTTGAGATGAAACATGCTTATTGGGGGCCGTCTTTCTCAAATGATTACATTAAAGTAGTACTGGACTCGGCCAAGGAAGAGCTTCGAGATTCCGCTTGTTTAGTTGAAAGGATTGAAGACGAAAACTCGCTGTATCAAAACACTGCCAAGGCCATTTCCTGTGGCATGGTGATTGGATGGTTCCAAGGACGAATGGAGTGGGGGCCGCGGGCACTTGGCAATCGAAGCATTTTAGGTGACCCTCGGCGAGCTGACATGAAAGATATCTTAAACTTAAAGATCAAGAGGCGGGAGTCCTTTCGGCCATTTGCACCATCGATTCTTCGGGAGCACGTAAAGGATTGGTTTGAGACAGACTACGATGTGCCATTTATGATGCAGGTATATCAAGTGTCAGAGCACAAGCGAACTAGAATTCCTGCGGTGACCCATGTTAACGGCTCTGGCAGGCTGCAGACTGTTACTCTTGATCAAAACGAGCGCTATTACAGACTGATATCTGCTTTCCATGCTCTAACAAACGTTCCAATTTTACTAAATACCTCCTTTAATGAGAATGAGCCAGTTGTTTGTAAGCCCGAAGAAGCGCTCGACTGCTTTTTGCGTACAAAAATGGATATATTGGTGATGGGAGACTACTTTATTAAGCGGGCATCTATTTCGTGAAGGTATCCGTAATTACGGTCTGCTTGAATTGTGAGAACAGCATTGAACAAGCACTGAAGTCCGTAGCGGAACAGCTAAATGTAGATATAGAACATATCGTGATTGATGGTGCATCAACTGATAATACTCTAAAAATTATTTCGATATATCAACGAACGCAACTAGTTCTCCAAAGTGAACCCGATGAAGGAATTTATGATGCGATGAATAAAGGGTTAGCGATTTCAACAGGTGAAGTCATCTGCTTCTTAAACGCCGACGATCATTACGTGTCTAAAAGTACACTGGCATCGGTTGTCGACCAAATGAGAGAATTTGAACTGGACGTCTTGTTGGCAGATGTGCACTTTTTTAAGCCTAATTCAAGAAATAAACCGATACGAAGATACCGAGCACAAAACTTTGATCCAAACTACCTCGCGTGGGGTTGGATGCCAGCTCACCCTGCGATGTTTGTTCGCAAGATAGTCTACGACAAAGTGGGTCTATATGATAAGTCCTTCAGGATTGCGGGAGACTACGACTGGATTATCAGAGCTTTCAGAACCAGCGACCTCCGCTATAAGCATCTGCCGAAAGTCGTAGTCAACATGCAGACAGGTGGAGTGAGTACCCGAGGGTTAGCATCAACGTTATTACTAAACAAAGAGGTTATCCGTGCCTGTCGCAAGAACAATATTTATACAAATTGGCTCATGATATTGTCGAAGTATCCAAAAAAGCTTGTCGAGTTTTTTATTAAGTGAATCAGTCCTCTGATAAGTCTTTCTAATCAACAAATCTACGGATTGGATGCTGGTGTGTTGCCCGGTCCGTGGGGAGTTGTCGTGTCCACTCTCCTCTTATTGGGCGTCTGGGGAGTGGGATATTTAGCGCTGGGAATGATCTTCAGTAACAAGGGTCTGGCATGGCCAGCCCTACGTTATCAATCGGGGCTGGTTGGGGCCCTTATTCTCGCTGCCGTGGTCTTTCCGTTAGCATTGATTGGGTGTTTTGACCGGATAACTGCGGGGCTATTCGCGCTACTACTAGTTGCTGTAGGGCTAATGAGCACCCCTTTAATCGTTCGGTCCGCTCGAACTTGGATCGCTGAGTGGGAGTCAAGATTCATTCCGAGACCGCTGACCTTTTGCTGTCTTGCGATGCTAGGCGGGTATTTCTTGCTCGCTTTAGGGCCCATTACCGATGCTGATGCTTTAGATTACCACGTGGGGGTGGCGCTGCAGACACTAAATACTGGAGCACATCCGGCCGATCCGGCGTGGTTTCATAGCCGTCTGGCTGGAGCAGGAGAGGCGCTGATAGCAGTTGGCTTATCAATTGGCGCAGAGCAGTTTGGTGCCTTGCTTCAGTGGATGGGGCTTTTTTCAGTTACGACAATGATGCTGACATGCTGTTGTACAGCGACATCTCAAGAGACCAAAAAACTTCCAGACTATCGAGGTTGGATAATATTACTTCTGTTATCAACACCGGTATTCCTTGCTTGGATTTCCTCTCCAAAGCCGATGATTTTGCCCGGAGCTATGACATCTCTGGCTTTGTATCTTAGTTACGTCATTATAGCCAGATCTTCAGATAGCTCTGTTAAAGACCCCCAGCTCTATTGTATTTTGATCTTTGGGTTGTCAACTGTTGCGTCAAACATGAAGTTTAGTTTCACACTAACAGCCGGAATTATAATCGTAGCTACTCTCTACTGGCAGTGGAAAAATAATCGACTCGGAAAGACAATATTGACGTTGGTAGGTTGCCTGATAATACTTTATTTTCCTTTCGCCGCTTGGAAGTGGAACCACTTTGGGGGGGGCGTAATAGAGATACTAACCTCGCCGCTGCCCGGAAATTGGCCGGGTACGCAGCAATTCGAGGCTTACTTGCGAGGCTATCGAGACTCTACATTTCCATTCCCCTTATCTCTAGTAATTCCAAGTAGTCTTGGCAATATAACGACGGTCCTTGGCATTGGATTACCGATTCTGATTGTTAGTATGCTCATACGAAGAGCTTGGAATGCGCCACTGATCAGGATTGCGCTTCTTAGCGCAGTTTTAGGCGCCCTGCTTGGGCAAGCAAACGCTCGGTTTTTTCTTGAACCCTTCTACTGGGGCTTAATGGGCCTAATGACGTCTGGACTCTTAAGCGCTCGTGGGTATAATACTTTCATAGCTGCTAAAGCCATGATATCTCTGCAGGCCGTGGTGGTTGCGGCTGCTATCGTCTTTGGGATCGTAACGATCTCAGTTGGCTCTATTTCAGATACTCTTCGGGGCCGGGTTATGCACAGCGTTGCCAATGACCATATTACTATGCGGTGGGTTGATAAGAACCTACCGAGCAACGCAATTGTTATAACAGATTTGCGGTCAATGGGACTTGTACCACGACAAGCTTATCCAACTGATTGGAGAGCTTACCTCAGCCCTGCGGATCCAAATCGATTCTTTTATCTTTCTAGAATCAATTCGGATATCGAAACTATTTACCTGTTGACCAATAACAAGGAATCAACATCTGTCCCGACTGAATGCATAGGGCACCCTTACGCGGGGCCCTTCAAGGCAGAGATCGCAACTCGAAACCCTTGGAATAAAATAGGCGTTACAGAGACCTCAATTTATGAATTACGGAGAAACTGCTTTTCATCAAAGCATTAAGGCAACAGATATGACGAGCGCCAACGAATTAAACCCGCAACTGCTCATTGTCACGCCGGTTTACGAAGATCGCGATGCACTAAGGGCACTCCTTGGAGATCTCTCAAAACACATATCCGGTGCTTTCACTGTTATTGCTATAGACGACGGATCATTGAGAGAGCCCATTGACTCAGCTGATTTATTCAAAGCGTATGGAATCAAAGGCTACGTTCTAAAACTATTTCGGAATGTAGGACATCAGAGAGCAATCGCGGTTGGTTTGTCTTTCGTCGTTCAGAATTTCCATGGTCCGCGGACCGTTGTTGTAATGGACTCAGATGGCGAAGATTCCCCTTCTTCTGTAGCTTTTCTCCTGACGGCGCTTAGGGATCCAAACATAGACGTGGTTGTAGCGAGCCGAGCGAGTCGGATAGAGTCTTTACATTTCAAGTGTTTCTATGAGTTGTATAAAATTTTCTTTAAGTTGATGACAGGCAGGGCAATTTCTTTCGGAAATTTTATGGTCCTGAAAAGTTCCGCCGCAGATCGACTGGCGGGTATGGCGGAAACTCAAATACATCTTGCCGCGTCGGTCTTGAGTTCAAAGCTTAGAGTTCGAGAGGTTATTACACACCGGTTTCCACGTTATACGGGCCATTCGAAAATGAATTTTGTCGAACTTGTTCTGCACGGATTTCGCGGAATGATGGTATTCGCCGAAAATGTGTTGGTGAGGGTAGGAATTATTTGTGGATTGATCGCACTACTGTCTATTTTACTCATGTTGATGGCGGTTGCGCTTAAGGCCGCAGGGATTGCAACCCCAGGCTGGTTTTCCGTTGCACTTGGTCTGCTTATATTAATCATAATTCAGATGGGGACTCTAGCTTTAACCATGCTACTAATGACAGGAAATCTCAAAACCAATCAGACAAATCCGATTGAGCAGAATTTGAAACTAATTAAGGATATAAAGCATGGTGGTTAGAATAAATACACGAATACCGATTGCTCACGCTTTATTATTGACATGGTTTTTTTTGTTAATTTTTTCAGTAATTTACATTATTCATATATGGTACTTCAAGGTTAATGTAATTTTCTATGCAGCCCTGATCGACTCAATTATTGCAGTAATTCTTACTATTGTATTTTTGTTCTCTACACGGTTTTCGAAGAGATTCCTCGCCTCAGAAAAACTCCTCCTGACGGTTATTTGGCTCCTCCTTGGCTACTCAATTTCCATATCGATTCCAACTGTAATTGATAGATCTCTTTCTCTTTATATCCTTGAGAAAATAGATCAGCGAGGGGGCGGGATTCGACTGGACGCATTTGAAGAAATATTTACAAAGGAATACATGGTTGAACACCACTTGATTGATATCCGTCTTACTGAGCAGCTTGAGTCAGGTACGATAAAAATTGAGGATAAATGTGTTCGACTAACTAATAATGGATATCTGATTGCTCAGTCGAGCCGCTGGTTCCGGAAGAATCTACTGGCGAAACAACGCCAAATTTTTGGCGACTACTCGGATAAGTTAACCGACCCGTTCAGAAACTCTCTGGTAAAAAATATACCTGAGTATAGCTGCTAGCGAAAAGAGCTGATACATAATGCTAACCACAACAGTTGTAATCCCTAGCTTTGACCGACCTGATTACTTGACTCGGGCAATACGCTCTATCTATGGACAGAGTTATAGGCCAAATGAGCTGATTGTCATTCTGCGCGAATCGGACCGCGCGTCTTATGATGCTGCAAGCCATCAATTTAGTTTGGCTGTTGGGATTTCAGTAAGAATTGAATCTGTTAGCGAACCCGGGTTCTTGCCGCCTATCTATAAGGCTATAGAGTCAGCGCATACAGATATCCTGGCGTTTATGGATGACGATGCAGAAGCGCACCCAGATTGGTTAGAAAAGCTGATCCTTTATTACGCGGATCCAAGCGTTGCTGGAGTTGGGGGTCGCTGTATTAACTATTTTGGCGGAAAGAAGGCGCAGTATCCGCCCGCTGATGACGTTGGTCGCATAACATGGTCCGGAAAGCCAATTGGAAATATGTACCGAGATACCACTTTTGAAGGCCCTCGGGAGGTATGTTTTATAATTGGCGGCAACATGAGCTATCGCCTAAAAGCACTGAGGCAATCCCAGCCTGACCCCAAATTAAAAAATGATGTGTCTTTTCACTGGGAAATAGATGTTGGCATGCAGGTCAAGAAGTTAGGCTATCGAATTCTTTTCGATCCAGCAATTAAAGTTGATCATTACAGCGCCCCGAGACAGGTTGCGGGATTGCGCTTTGTAAACTCTAGCGGAATTTTCTGGAGTAATTTTAACTATGCTTATCTAATGCGAAAGCACCGGTCTAGCTTGGGACTAAAAATCTTTTTAGTTTATTCGATCTTGATCGGCTGGAGCGACTCACCGGGTCTTTTGCTACTTACTCTTAGGTTGCTGCAACTTAGGCCAATTAGCTTGTCTAAGACCGTCTGGCCCTCTATATGTGGACGATGGAAGGGGCTTCGAGAGCCACTGTTGGTAAAACAACCCTATGCGTGATGGCGCGCCTTTGACTCGGATTACCTATTTCTATCGAAGGCCAGCCTTTGGTTTTTATAGCATTGAGCAAGTATTCGACCAGGTTCAAAATGGCTTATCCCCCCAGTTCATTGTCCGCAAAGTAGTCTGCCCGTTCATCTCTCAGGGCGTAGTACGGCGAATTTTAAATTCACTTAGTCATCTAACCGCTCAAGGCGACGTAAACCATGTGACAGGAGATATCCATTATCTCGCGATTTTACTCTTTAGTAAGCGCACAATACTTACAATTCACGACTGTACAATGATGCATAGGCTTCAAGGCCTAGCTCGATGGACCTACTTCTTTTTTTGGCTTTGGTGGCCTATTAGAAGAGTAAAAGCAGTAACTGTTGTCTCAGAGGCGGTTGCTGACGAATTAGATACTTATATTCCGGGCTGTCGTTCTAAAATTTCGGTTATTCCAAATCCGCTAGGTCCCCAGTTCAAATACACGCCTAAACCTTTCAATGACTGCGCCCCTCGCGTACTATTTATTGGAACCTCAAAAAACAAGAATTTAGATCGAGCATCGCGCGCTCTGCAGGGGTTAACCTGCACACTAGTTATAGTAGGGCAGATATCGCAAACGCAAATGAAGGTATTAGAACAGCTCAATATGCGTTGGGAGGGTCACTCCGAACTCAACGAAAACCAATTAGTCCGTCAGTATATTGAGGCGGATCTATTGCTGTTTCCATCGCTATATGAGGGGTTTGGCCTGCCCATTATCGAGGCTCAGGCTGTTGGTAGACCAGTGATTACTAGTGAATTGGCACCTATGGTAGAGGTGTCGGGCGGAGCAGCTCAGTTCGTGGATCCAAAGTGTATTCAAAGTATCCGAAGTGGTGTCAGTCGCCTAATCAATGATGAAGCTTATCGGCGACAGATTGTTGGGCTCGGTCTCATGAATGTGCGTCGCTTCTCAAAAACTAACGTTATGAAGCAATACGAAAATCTTTACAGTTTTGTTGCTTCGAAAACTAATTTTTAAATTCTATTTTGCTAAGAACAGTTTTTAACTATCTGAGCGGTCAATTTGGTATTTTTGCGATAAATGCTGTTGTTGGATTAATGATAATTCGACTATTGACAATATCAGAGTACAGTACAGTCGTAATCGCCTTATTCTTGCAAGTAGCTACAACGGTATTGACAGATCTCGGAACATCTCACGTAATACTTTCAAAGCTCTCGAATAAAGTCTTAACGCAGATGGATAAAGAGAGTCTGATTAAGACAGCAATTTCACAGAAAGATGCCTTTTCTATTTTCGCGATCCCCTTCGTTTTTTTAATTAGCTGGGTACTGTTGCGGGAGTCGCCGGTTGAACTTATTCCGCTCGCCTGTATTGTACTTCTCTCGGTTATGACCGGCTTGATTCAGAGTTCCGTCAATATCCGGAAAGCGAAGCTAAATGCCGATCATAATGATCGATTATTGTTCCGTTTAGGCGTCATCGAGGGGATCGCTCGTATAGCGCTGCTTCCCTTTTGTATATTTTTCCCGTTTGCTATTGCGGTCATAGGCATTAACCTCGTTGCGGCGGGCCTGACGCTATTTTCATGCCGGTGGATCAGTAATGTTAACTTATACGGCTCTCCACAGAGTAATGACAAGTTACGGAGCGCATTACGCGCTGGCACTATCCCTTTGGTACCGGGCGCCATTTACGCGTTGTTCCAGGGGCAAATCGGTGTGTTACTACTGGGTTACTACGGTCAAACTCAGTTAGTTGCTGAAGCTGGTGCGCTTGGACGGTTAGCTCAGGTGATCAATTTCTTGTTAGTGCTAAATCCATTTTGGGTACAACCCTATTTTTCCAGACTTCAAACTAATGAGGCTTTGTTGATTGCAATTGCAAAATTGATGGGACTTCTCACGCTGCTTACATGCTTTATATGGGCATCTGTTGTTTGGGTTCCTGAATGGTGGTTAATGATCCTTGGAGATCAGTACACACACACATCTTCTGCTTTACGAATTGCTATGGCTGGAGTTCTTATTCATGCGATTTTTGCGGTTTCATATACTGTTGCCATTGCGATCAGGTTGCAATCTGGCCAACATTGGTCAGTTACTGTCAGCATTTTATTTCAGTTATTTTTCTTGCTAGCAACCGATGTTAACTCTGTTGAAGACGCGTTAATGCTTCAGTTATTACCAGCCTTAGGTGGTCTTATAGTTCAGTGGGTCCTAATCAGCCATCACTTAATGACGTGTAGATTCGTAGCTAAACGCGATTAAAACTGGGAAAGTAATATGTATATGAAATTTAAATATAGTAGACACTGTACTATTTGGTTGATGCTGATTTTTCTTGCTCTGCTAATTTATGATGGCGCCCTTAGGAAGTGGGCTTTTCCAGATTATGAACGTTATATTTATCTACTTAAGGACGTCGTTCTTCTTGCCGCATCAAGCCTCATAGTGATATCGAGAAAATGGTCCAAGGAAGACCTTGAACTGCCCAAGCTCTTTCTTGTTCCTTTTTTACTCTATAGTTTTTATGCAGTAGTCCAGACTGCAAATCCCAGCCTCCCTAGTTTTTTGGTTGGACTTTGGGGCATAAAAAATCACTTGTTTTACAGTCTGATTGTATTTGTGATGTTATTCGGCAGCTTCCAGCTCAATAGTTCGCTCGAAGGGTTGCAGAAGGTTCTTCCTTGGATGGTAATCCCAGTCTGTTTGATTGCGTTTTTTCAAACAACGGCACCAGCAGACAGCTGGTTAAACGACCCCGTACGGGGCGGTCAACTCTACGTTTCGTCAATGATTAACAACTGGACTAGAACGTCCGCGACGTTTTCATATATAACCGGATTTTCTTTCTACCTAATTGCTTTCGTTCTCACATCCATACTTTTGATACTTCGAGGTAAGTCGAAAAACTGGATTTTGGTCATATGTCTTATGTTTTTGTTAGCGGCCGTTCCAACAAATGGATCACGGTCGGTGATCGTAGTCTTAGGGTTTTCGATCCTTTTACTAATAGGTGGGCTGGCAGCCTGTGGATTTCTTAAGATTACTCAATTGACGAGAATTGCCATCGGCATAGCTGTCGCAGTTATTCTTAGTTACATAGCTCTTCCAGACGTGTGGGGAGCTCTAATCAATCGATTTCTGACTTCTTCTGTCGTTCCTGGTGATTCCATCCGTTACTGGACTATCTTTACAAATGCGTTCGTTTTCTTCGATGTTGCAGGACTATTCGGGTTTGGCGTGGGTGCGGCAAGCCAAGCCGCACCGTTTCTGGTAAGTGATCTTGACCCCTACAGTTGGTTACCTACGGGGATTGCCGCGTTAGGATTTGAGGAGGAGTCAGGAAGACTAGTGCTCGAACTCGGTGTGTTGGGCTGGGGATTAGGGTTATCGTTTCGAATAGCCTTGGTGCTATTAAGTATTAAGATCCTGCTAACTACAAGAGATCGAGACGGGCAACTTGCCGCAGCTATGGCCCTCCCAATAATGCTCTATGCCGCGTATGTTGGGCATGGTATTTTCGCTCCCCCCATGGGATCGGCATTCTTTTGGTTTGGGGTTGGTTTACTGCTGCTCGCTTCTCGAACCAGAACGGATCATAGCTCATCAACCCGGGGTTCAAAGTTTATATGAAAGTCTTTGTGGCCCACCCCGTTCGGCAACATGTGCGCTGGCTGCTGAGAGCCTTAGAAAGTCAGGGTATGTTGCATTCTTTTTGGACGCTACTTCCAGACTCGCGAAAAATCCCACCCTTAGCTCGCTTCCTAATTCCTAGACTGCATAACCTCCTTCGTCGTAACGATCTTCCAGATATTCCGAAGGGGCGAATCCGGACCCTATATGGGCCGATAATCTTTCAAAGGGTATTTGCTCGAGCACCTTGGGCATTCTTAAGAGATTTCGGGGAGCTCATAACCTGGACAATCTTTGATAGGTGGGTTTCGAGAAATCTGGCTCGACTGAAGCCCGACCTTGTGATTGGCTACGAAATGTGCAGCGAAAAGACTTTTCGGCAAGCGAAAAACATGGGAATTCCTTGTGTATTAGATGCGGCTGCTTGTCATTTTCGATGGGTCGATCAACAACTTGAATCTAAGTTTTACTCAAAAAAATTTCACCCTTCAAAAAGCTTACGATTAAGGAAACTAAACGAAACACGCCTCGCCGACTGGATTGTTTGTCCCTCAAACCTAGCAAAAAGAACCTATACAAACCAGTTCATACCTCAGGAAAAAGTTCTTGTAAATTCATTGGGGTACGATCCATACAATTTTACTCCGGGACGAAGTCAACCTTCAAACAGATACCGCCCTCCGACCTTTGTTTACGTTGGCCAACTAGCGAACCATAAAGGATTTGATATTTTACTAGAAGCATTTCGACAAACCATAACCGAATATCCGGACGTAATTCTGAAGGTAATCGGACCAAAGTTATCGATACCTGTAAAGTCAAGTAAAAATATCAACGTCCTAGGTCGCTTTACGTCAGATCAACTTGCTAGTGAATTGGCGTCAAGCGATTGCCTTGTGCTCCCATCCAGAGCTGATTCCTACGGGCTTGTCGTTCTCGAGGCTTTGGCGATGGGCGTACCGGTAATTGTGAGTGAAAATGCTGGGGTAACAGAGGTAATAAGGAACCGAGAAAATGGTTGGACAATTACGCCGAACAGTGTTCGAGCCTTAACTCTAAGAATGGTTGCTTGCGTTAAGAATATTCAACAACTAAGAAGTATGTCTAATAGTTGTCGAGATTCAGTGAAAGACCTAACATGGGACAGATATCAAAAAAGATCCATCAGCTTATACTTGACTCTCTGCGAGGATGCGCGGGCGCAGCAATGATAAGGACGTTGCATGTGGTGGCTTCCCTTGACCCAAGATTAGGTGGGCTATCGGAGGCAGTTTTGAGCCTAGCCAACTCGCTGAACCTCCGGCAAGGCTCCGCGCAGATCATGACGAATGAGAGTAA
>Ga0255182_1000957_pt1 | contig 16637 bp, 12 predicted proteins | sample Atl_UVDOM_RepA_8_FD_188420 | JGI IMG/M metagenome (GOLD analysis project Ga0255182, IMG submission 188420) | Freshwater microbial communities from Altamaha River, Georgia, United States - Atl_UVDOM_RepA_8d | ecosystem: Environmental > Aquatic > Freshwater > River | place: USA: Georgia...
GATCACGGCCGCGCCGCGCACCCACAATTCGCCGGTCTGGCCAAGCGGTACTTCATTGCCGTCATCATCGACGCATTTGGCCTCATAGACGGGCATGGCGGGGCCCGCGCTGTCGGGCCGGTCGACATAGAAATCGCCGCCGAGCGAGGTGATGATGCCGCAGGTTTCGGTCATGCCATAGCCCGTCGTCGGGCGCGCGGTTTCGACCGCCTCGTCGATCTTCAAAACCTGGTCGGGCGGCACCTGCGCCCCGCCGCCCGATAGTGCCAGCAGGCTGGAGGTATCGGTGTTGGGGAAATCGGGGTGGGTGATAAGCTCGCGCGCCATGATTGGCACGCCGCTCATGCCTGTCACCCGCTCGCGCTCGATGATCTTGAGCGCTTCGCCTGCATCCCAGCGATACATCAGCACCAAGGCGCCGCCTGCGGCGGTCGCGCCATAGGCGGCGCAGTTGTTCGCGGTTACGTGGAAAAGCGGCGTGGTGACCAGCGTTACCGGGATTGGCGGTGTGGCCGGGGGTGCAACCCCCGTCGCCCGCTCGACCGCCAATGCCGAAGAGGCGGCAGCATAAAGCATGTTGAAAAGGTTCGCGACGCAGCCCCGGTGGGTCAGCTGTGCACCCTTGGGAAAGCCCGTGGTGCCCGAGGTGTAGAAAATGCACGCATCCGATTCGGGGTCGACTGTCACATCAGGCATCGATCCGCCATGGGCGATAACATCGGACCAAGGTGTGGTGTCGGCCGGCGTTTCGTCAAGGCGCACGCCGACCAACTGTACCGTTCCTGCAAGTTCGGGCTTCTCGCGGAAGCGCGCAAGGCGCTCGGCGTCGATGAACAGGATTTTGGGCGTCGAGTCATTGAGCGCATAGGCCATTTCTTCGGACGTCCACCATGCGTTCATGCCGACCGCGGTGACACCGCTGGCGACGCAGGCCCAGTAAATCAGCATCCATTCCGGGTAGTTGCGCATCGCGATTGCGACGCGATCACCGGGCTTTACCCCTTGGGCCGCCATCCATGCGGCGATGGCATTCACCTGCGCATGCGCCTCGGCATAGGTGATCCGCTCGTCCTGATAGATCAGGTAGGGGCGTTCGGCAAAAACCGCCGTCGACAGCCACACCTCGCGCACGCTCGGCGGCGCATTCTTGTAGGTGTTGATGTGATTGCCGAAAATCTCCGCCTTGACGATTTCAAAGGGACCACCCGGGCCGGTCAGTTCGTCGCGCACCTGGCGCAATTCGCTATAGTACATGCCTCTCCTCACATTCTCTTCGGGAACGAGGCATAAAGGGGAAAGCGCCAAGCGCAAGCCCCGATTTAATCGCGTGATTAATGGGCCGTGCTAAAAGTCGACGGCAATGCCCTTCAATTCCCAATCGCCATAGCGCACCGGGTCTGGCCGCTCCTCATTGGGCAGCGGTTTGTGCTCGACCGCCTTAGGCTCAGGCACGGGCGGGCTTTTCGACAAATAGGCCGGCGGTTTCACATGCGGTGGGCGCTTGCCCATGACGGGGCTCCATTCTTGAAAGCGGGTCTTATGCCTCCCACATTGGGCCTCGTACGGAGGATATCAAGATGAATATGCTCAAGACGACGATGTTGCTGGCGGCGCTGACCGCATTGTTCATGGCGCTCGGTTACACGCTCGGCGGTTCGGGTGGGGCCGTGATCTCGCTCCTGGTCGCGGCGGGGATGAACCTGTTCACCTATTGGAATGCCGACAAGATCGTCCTCAAAATGCACAATGCGCGCGAGGTGGATGCGGCGAGCGAGCCCAGTTTCCATGGCATGGTCGCGAACCTTGCCCGCCGGGCCAATATGCCGATGCCGCGCGTCTACATCATCGACAGCCCGCACCCCAATGCCTTCGCCACCGGGCGCAATCCGGAGAATGCAGCGGTGGCGGCGACCACCGGGCTGCTCTCGATGCTGAGCCGCGACGAAGTCGAAGGCGTAATGGCGCACGAACTGGCGCATGTGAAAAACCGCGACACGCTGATCATGACGATGGTTGCGACCATCGCGGGTGCGCTTTCGATGCTCGCCAATTTCGGGCTCTTCTTCCGCGACAATGATCGCAACGGGCTGGCGACATTGCTTGCGGTGCTCATCGCCCCCTTTGCCGCGATGATTGTGCAATTGGCGATCAGCCGCACGCGCGAATATGGCGCAGACCGGACAGGTGCAGAGATATCGGGCAAGCCGCTCGCACTCGCCTCTGCCCTCGCCAAGATATCGGGTGCCGCGCAGGCGATCCCCAACCCGGTGAGCGAGCGCAACCCTTCGGCAGCGCAGCTCTATATCGTGCCAACGCATGTATCCGAGATGTTTTCGACCCACCCCGCGACCGAAAACCGGATTGCCGAGCTTCAGGCGATTGCAGAGCAAATGGGTTCGGCCCCGCGTCGCAGCGCGCTTGATCCGTTGAGCCGCAGCTGAGCAGAAGCCGATTGTCGTTGCCCGGCCAGACGCCTAAGGCCGGGCAATGAACACCCGCCCAACCACCGCCACCGGCATTGCCGCCCGACGCACCGCGCTGCGCATGCTAGACGCCTGCCTGCGCACCGGGCAGCCGCTCGACCAGGCCGCAAGCGCGATGGCGAAGGGGCTCGAACCTTCTGATCGCGCGCTTGCAATTGCGATTGCGCAGGAAGTGTTGCGCTGGCTTCCCGATCTCGACTTGCTGATCGACAGCCAGACGCGCCTGCCACTGGCGGAGGATGCCAAAGCGCGGATGGTGCTGCGCATGGCGCTCGCGCAGATTCTGCGATTGGGAACGCCGCCGCATGCCGCCATCGCGACTGCCCTTCCCTTGCTCGACAAGGGGCCGAGGCGGCTGGTGCATGGCGTGCTTGGTTCACTCTGGCGGTTGCAGCCCAAGCTGGCTGACGCGCCCAGCCTGACGCACCCGGTGGCCGATCGCTGGACGGCGGCATGGGGCGCTGACGTGGTCGAAGCCGCGCGCACCGCGCTCGCCGAACCCCCGCCGCTCGACCTGACTTTGGCGGACCCGGCGCAATCCGCAAAATGGACCGAGGAGTTGGAGGGCATCAGCCTTACGCCCGGCCATGTGCGCCTGTCGCGCGGCTCCGCAATTGAAATGCTCCCCGGTTTTGCTGACGGCGACTGGTGGGTGCAGGATCTGGCCGCGAGCCTTCCGGCGCGGCTGCTGGGGCAGGGCAATGGCCGCTCGGTCGCAGACCTATGTGCGGCCCCGGGTGGCAAGACGATGCAACTCGCCAGCCAGGGTTGGGATGTCACCGCGCTCGACAAGTCGTCCAAGCGGATGGAGCGGCTGTCGGCCAATCTGGAACGCACCGGCCTCACAGCGAAAAGCAGCATCAACGACGTGCTGAACTGGCAGCCTGAAGCACCATTTGATGCCGTCCTGCTCGATGCACCATGCAGCGCGACAGGAACCTTCCGCCGTCATCCCGATGTGCTCCACCGGATCGGTCCCAAGCAGATTGCAGAGTTGGTCGAGCTGCAGGCGGCCATGCTCGACAAGGCGGCGGAGATGGTCAAACCCGGCGGTGTCTTGATCTATGCGACCTGCTCACTCGAACCTGAGGAAGGGGAGCAGCAGGCCGACGCCTTCCTGTCGCGGCATGGCGAATTCACCAAGGCGGCGATTGATCCCAAATTGCTGCCCGAAAGCATTTCTCCAAAGGACGGCTATGTCCGCACGCTTCCCGTTATGCTGGCGGATAAGGGCGGGCTCGACGGCTTCTTCATTGCCTGCCTGCAACGCAAGGACTAGCTTTCGGCCATGACGCCGCCGACCCTGACGACCGAACGCCTGATCATCGAACCGCTCGCGATGAAGCATTGGGAGGCTTATGCGGCTGCATGGGCGGATCCGCAGATGACCCAATTCATCAGCCCCGAACCGCGGACCCGGCAGGAAAGCTGGATCAAGTTCGTCCAAGGCGCCGGGTTCTGGTCTTTGTTTGGCTATGGCTATCTGGCCTTTTGTGACCGGTCGAATGGGCAGTTCCTCGGCAATGGCGGTCTCGCGCGGATGGAGCGCGGGATCGCCGGGCTGGAAGGCTATCCCGAAGCAGGCTGGGCATTTGCACATCACGCATGGAGCAAGGGCTATGCCACCGAGGCGATGTCGGCGATCCTTGGATGGGCCGATGAAGCCCTTCCTGATCCGGAAATTCGCTGCATCATCGACATCAACAATCTCGCCTCAATGCGTGTCGGGGAGAAGCTTGGATTCCGCCTGATTGAAACGACCGAAGGCACGACCGGACCGCTTGGGCTGTTTTCGCGACAACGCGGTGGATAAATCAGTGGATTAGCTGTGCATGAAGGGGCGGCTGCCTTGCCCCTTTGGCCTAGTATCGCTAAGCGCCAGCCATGAGTGCTCCCGTCCGTATCGCCCCTTCGATCCTATCCGCCGATTTCGCCCGTCTGGGTGAGGAGGTTCGCGCGATTGACGAGGCGGGATGCGACTGGATCCATGTCGATGTGATGGACGGCCATTTCGTCCCCAATATCACCATCGGGCCGGCTGTGGTGAAGGCGCTTCGCCCGCACAGCGCCAAACCCTTCGACGTCCATTTGATGATTTCGCCGGTCGATCAATATGTGAAGGATTTTGCCGACGCAGGCGCGGACATCATTTCCTTCCATCCCGAAGCCGGGCCGCACCCGCACCGCACGGTGCAATTGATAAAGTCGCTCGGCAAGCAGGCCGGCATCGTCCTCAATCCGCATACCCCGGCCAAGATGCTCGATTACCTGATTGAGGATATCGACCTCGTGCTGGTGATGAGCGTCAACCCCGGCTTTGGCGGGCAGAGCTTCATTTCGAGCCAGCTCCGCAAGATCGAGGCGATCCGCAAAATGATCGAAAAGACCGGCAAAGATATCCGCCTCGAAGTCGATGGCGGGATCACGGTTGAAACCGCGCCGCTCGCCATTTCAGCTGGTGCCGATACGCTGGTGGCCGGGACGGCGACTTTCAAAGGTGGCCCAAGCGCTTACGCCGCCAATATTGCAGCCCTGAGGGGGTAATGGCCGAAGCGGACCGCCCGGACGAAAAAACAGGCGCAAATGCGCTTGTGGTGCGTCCGACGGGCCGCCTTGAAAATCTTGCCGCCCGCGTTTCGCTGATGCTCTATCAGTTGAGCTGGCGCACGCCTTTGCACAAGATGCGCATCACCGGCAAATTGCCGATGAAGCTGCTCGCTGCACCAACCAACCCGCTTCCGGGGGATGAGGCGCGCGGGACCGCCATCCGCATCGGCAAGTTCATGTTCCAGGGCATGGAGCAGTCGATCGATGCCATTGATTATGAGAAACTGGCGCTGCCGCCTGCCTTTGTCGAATATATCCACCGTTTCGATTGGCTGCGCGACCTCGCGGTTGCGGTCAATCGCGGCGAGGGCGCACCGCTTGCTTCGTCGATTGCCGAAAAATGGCTGGCGGCCAATGGTGATCGGCCGCGCATCCCGGCTTGGCGCATTGATAACAGCGCCTGGCGCTTCCTCAACATGGCCAGCGCCGCGCCCTATCTGCTGACCAGCTCCGACCTCATCTACCGGTCCAAGATACTCAACCATTTCGCCCGCACCGCGCGCCACCTTGACCAGTCGGCGATCCGCGCGACCAAACCGTTCGACAAGGTGTGCGGATGGACGGGCGTCGTCGCAGCCTCGCTCCTTCTGCCCGAAGGCAAGGCGCGCCGCGCTATGGGCGAGCATAGCCTTGAACTGGCGCTGGCCGAGCTGGTGTTCCCCGATGGCGGCGTGCTTTCGCGCGCACCGCAGCAGTTGATGGAGCTGATCGCGCTGCTCTCGATGCTGCGCCAATGCTATATCGCCCGGCAGGAACTGGTTCCCGAATTCCTCACCGATACGCTGGGCCGTAACATTCCCGCCTTGCTCGGCCTTACCCATTCGGATGGCGGGCTCGGTGCATGGCAGGGCTGCGGTCATATCGGCCCTGAAAGAATCGAAGCGCTGGTCGAGGCGAGCGGGGTGCGCGCACGCCCGCTTCGCCAGGCTCTTGACTGGGGTTACCAGCGCGTCAGTGCCGGGCAGGCGGTGCTTCTCGTCGATGCCGGTCCGCCACCGCACGCGAAACAGGCTGTGGTCGGCTGTGCGTCGACGCTCGCCTTTGAATTCAGCTTTGGCAAACAGCGCATCATCATCAATTGCGGCGGGGCGGGCCTCGCCGGGGCGAGCATCCCGGCGGCATTGGCGCGCGGCTTGCGCACCACGGCGGCGCATTCAACCTTGTGCCTTGATGACAGCAATTCGACCGCGCTTTTGGCCAAGGGCCAATTGGGTGCGGGTGTCGTCGATGTCGAGCTGGAGCGGCGCGACATTGAAAAGGCGACGCGGATCGAGGCCAATCATGATGGCTATGCCCGTGCCTATGGCTTCATTCACAACCGCGTCCTGATCCTGCGATCGGACGGAATGGAATTGCGCGGCGAGGACACGCTTCTACCGCATGCGAAATATAAGGGGCGAGAGGAAGTTCCCGCGCATCTGCGCTTCCACCTCGGCCCCGACATCGAACTGCTGCTCGCCGAAGACAAGCGCAGCGTGATGATGCGAATGGAAGATGGCAGCAACTGGACCTTCCTAACCGCGCTCGGCACGATCGAGGTCGATGAAAGCTTATGGGTGGATGAAAATGGCCGGCCGCACCCCACCCGCCAACTCGTCATCGGCGTCAACGCGCCCAAGGGCGGAATCACCATTGGCTGGGCGCTAAAATTTCTGGGATAAATTTACATGAGTGATGTGAAGATCAAGCGGGCACTGCTTTCGGTGTCGGACAAGAGTGGACTTGTCGAACTGGGCCATGCGCTGGCGAAACGCGATGTCGAACTCGTTTCCACGGGCGGCACCGCCAAGACGCTGCGCGATGCCGGGCTGCAGGTGAAGGACATCAGCGACCTCACGGGTTTTCCCGAAATGATGGATGGCCGCGTCAAGACGCTGCACCCCAAGGTGCATGGCGGGCTTCTCGCCGTGCGCGACAACGCCGAACATGCCGCTTCGATGAAGGAACATGGCATCGGCGCAATCGACCTTGTCGTCGTCAACCTCTACCCCTTTGCCCAGACCGTGGCCAAGGGTGCGAGCCGTGACGAGATCATCGAGAATATCGACATTGGCGGCCCGTCGATGGTGCGCAGCGCGGCAAAGAACCACGCCTATGTCACCATCGTCACCGACCCGGCCGATTATGACGAATTGATTGCCGAGCTTGAGGAATCGGGCGGCAAGACCAGCTATGATTTCCGCCGCAAATGCGCGGCCAAGGCCTATTCGGCGACCGCCGCCTATGACAGCATGATCAGCCAATGGTTTGCCTTTGCCGACCAGGGGCAATTGTTCCCCGATATGCTCGCTATCAACGGCAACCGCGCTGAAGAGCTTCGCTATGGCGAGAACCCGCACCAACGCGCCGCGTTGTACCTGCCGATCGGCCCGCACAGCAGCGGCATCGCGCAAGCGGAGCAAATCCAGGGCAAGGAGCTGAGCTACAACAACTATAATGATGCCGATGCCGCGCTCGAACTGGTCAGCGAGTTTCGCGATGGCCCGCCGACGGTCGTCATCGTCAAGCATGCCAATCCGTGCGGTGTGGCCACTGGCGACACGCTGATCGAGGCCTATCGTGCGGCGCTTGAATGCGACAGCGTTTCAGCCTTTGGCGGTATTGTCGCGGTCAACCGTCCGCTCGATGGCGCGACGGCCGAGGCGATCACGGAAATCTTCACCGAGGTGGTGGCGGCGCCTGCAGCCGACGATGCGGCCAAGGCGGTGTTTGCGAAGAAAAAGAACCTCCGCTTGCTGCTGACCGGCGATCTGCCCGATCCCAAGCGTGGCGGGCTGATGGTAAAGCCGATTACCGGCGGGCTGCTGGTGCAATCGCGCGACAATGGTTTCGTGCCTGACAGTGAATTCAAGGTGGTTACGAAACGTGCACCCACTGCCCAGGAATTGGCCGACTGCCGCTTTGCCTGGACGGTTGCCAAGCATGTCAAATCGAATGCCATCGTCTATGCCAAGGACGGTGCAACCGCAGGTATTGGCGCTGGCCAGATGAACCGGCGTGACAGTGCCCGCATAGCGGCGATCAAGGCGCGCGAGGCAGCGGAAACCTATGGTTGGGATGCGCCACGCACCGTTGGCTCAGCGGTGGCGTCTGACGCCTTCTTCCCCTTTGCTGACGGGTTACTCGCGGCAGTAGAGGCAGGGGCGACAGCCGTGATCCAGCCGGGCGGTTCGATGCGCGATGATGAAGTCATCGCTGCCGCCGATGAGGCGGGCCTCGCGATGGTCTTCACTGGAATGCGCCATTTCCGGCACTGAGCGAAGAGGTCCTAGCCGCCTTTTTTCAAAAGCGCGGACAGGGCCTTCAGCTTGGGTGTGACCACCGGGATGGTCAGCATCGTCGACGCAACCGCCATCAGCAACAGTGCGGTGAAGGTCTCGTTCGAAATGATGCCTTTATCCAGCAGCACGCTGGCGAAGATGATTTCGATCAACGCCTTGGTCTGCAACAGCCAGCCGATGATAGAGGCCTCGCCCTTTTCCCATTTGAGGATGCTTCCGGCGATGCGGATGCCGATCAGTTTGCCCGAAACCGATGCGAACAGCAGCAGCCCCGCCGCACCAAAGACGGCAACTCCGCCCAGATCCCACTGGGTACGAAGCCCTGTGGAGAGGAAGAAGACCGGCATCACCGTGAGCAGAATGGTGTTGCGGAAGTTGTCCATGGCCTGATGGCCGAACCATTTGGCATCGAGCACCGCGCCCGCAAGGAAGGCGCCGACCATATAATGGAGGCCGCACCAATCCGCGCCCAATCCGACCAACGCGAGCCAGACCAGCCCGACATACCATCGATCGCGTTCAGGAATGCGCTGCATCAACGCGCGCATGCCCCAGGATGCGAATGCAAACAGCGCAAGGAACGTCCCCTGCCGCTCGATACGCGCCCAATCGAGCAGGATCAGCGCAAGCACGCCCCAAATCGCAATGTCATCGAGACTTGCGTAGCGCAGGATGCGCTGCCCGATCGGCAAACGCAGTATTTCGAGCTTTTCGAGGAGCAATACGAGGATTGGCAGAGCAGTGACCGCGCAGGCCATCCCGATGCCGAGGATCATTTGCCAGGGTGCGCCTTTGTCCCCTGCCCAGTCGGGGCTCCAATTGATCAGTACGACGGCGGCAGCACAACCGAACAGCAGGGGAACCAGCAATGCAAAGCCTGCAGTTATTCCGCTCTCGCGTCGCCGCTTCCATGCTTCGTGCAGGTCGAGTTCGATACCGGCCACCCAGACAAACATCATCACCGCCCACCAGGCAACACCATTGAGCGCGGAGATGACCTCAGGCTTGAATACCGAGGCGTAATATTCGGGATAGGCCGCGCCCAGCACACCGGGCCCGAGCAGCACGCCGCCGACAATCTGAACAACCACCAGCGGTGCAAAATAATCGGTCTTCAACAACCGCCAAAACAGATAGGGTAGAGTGAAGATGATCAGCATCGCCACCAGAAACAATTCGGTGGTGGTAACAGCGTGCATTTTGGGCTCCCCCCTGCTTTTCGGTCTTCTGCCGAACGGATGTTTAGCTGCAATTAGCAGCGAGCAATGCGTCTGCAAACTGTCTTGGCAGTTTGGTCCCATACATAGCTATGTCCCTGAACCGGACAGCCCGGGCCGACTGTGGTTAACCGACTGGCGGGAATCGCTTTGGATGGGCAAATCGGGCATGACCAGTTGAAAGCATGACTATGAATCGATCCTCGCTCCTCATCGTCCCCGCAATCGCGGCGCTGCTGTCTGTTTCAGCCCCGGCACAAACCGGTATGGCACCCTTTCAGGTCGTCGAAACGGGGGACAGCTTCGCGCGGCTGACCGATGCGGTGGCTGCAATTGGGGATGCGCAGGGCACGATCATGATCGCCCCGGGCGTGTATCGCGAATGCGCGGTGCAATCCGCCGGGCACATCTCGTTCAAGGCGGAAGTTCCGGGCCGTTCGATCTTTGACGGCGGCATTTGCGAAGGCAAGGCGGCGCTGGTGCTGCGTGGCCGCTCGGCGGCGGTTGACGGTCTTATCTTCCAGAACATGGCCGTGCCCGATGGCAATGGAGCAGGGATAAGGCTTGAGAAGGGCAATCTTGCCGTTACCCGTTCGGTGTTCCGCAACAGCGAGCAGGGGATTTTAACTGCGCAGGATCCGGCGGGCGAAATCGTCATCGACCAGACGACCTTCACCGAACTGGGGCGCTGCGACCGAGGGCTGGCCTGTGCACACAGCATCTATATCGGCGATTTCGCTTCGTTGACGGTGACCCGCAGCCGGTTCGAACGCGGTAATGGCGGGCATTATGTCAAAAGCCGCGCCGCACGCGCGATCATCCAGAACAATGCGTTTGATGATACACGCGGGCAGGCAACCAATTACATGATCGACTTGCCCGGCGGCGCCACTGGCATGATCAGCGGCAATGTCTTTGTTCAGGGCAAGGACAAGGAAAATTACAGCGCCTTCATCGCCATCGCCGCCGAAGGCCGCGCGCGTAGCAGCGCCGGACTCGCGATCAGCGGCAATGATGCAAGCCTGGGCACCGATGTTGATCGCAACACCGTTTTCCTTGCCGATTGGTCGGGCGATGCAATCGTGCTTGGCGCGAACCGGCTGGGTCGCGGGCTGAAACCGTTCGAGAAGCGGTAAGCCTTACCGCCTTTGCAGTTATCGCCCTTGGGCGCGCCAGCGGCGGACAACGCGTTCGAGCAATTCTTCCTCGCCGCCGGTTTCCTGCCACAATACCGAGAAGAGCGGATCTTCCGAAGCCGGACGCTTTTCTTCCTCAAGCGTGTCGAGCGCGACACGGATGGGGATGGAAACGCCCTCGCCGCAGATGATGCATTCGCGGTTGCGCAGCGCCGGAATCGAATCGAGAAAGCCGCGCGCACCTTCAGGCATCGCCGCGCGCACATAGGCTTGGTCGCGGTCGTTGTTGAGGCGCATCGAGATGATCGTGCCGCATTGTGAGAGCACGCCCTCTGCAAGGTCAGACGGGCGCTGCGTGATCAGGCCAAGCGAAACACCATACTTACGGCCTTCCTTGGCGATACGTTCGAGGATGGTGCGCACTGCACTATCGCCAGCGACGCGATCCGACGGGATGTAACGGTGCGCTTCCTCGCAGACGAGCAGGATCGGGCGCTGCGGTTCGTTGCGTGACCAGATCGCATAGTCGAAGACGAGGCGCGACAGCACTGCAACCACGGTGGATGTGATATCCGAAGGCACGCCCGATACGTCGATGATCGAGATCGGTTTGCCGTTGCTTGGCAGGCGGAAAATCTTGCCGAGGAAGTCCGACATTGTATCGCCGACGAGCATGCCCGAGAACATGAAGCTATAGCGCGGGTCGGCCTTGAGCTCTTCGATCTTACCCTTCAACCGCATGAAAGGTGCAGTGTTGGTCGCCTTGTCGAGCTTGCCCATCTCGTTCTGGATGATCGTGGTCAGGTCCGACAGCAAATAGGGGATCGGGGCATCGACGGTCAGCTTACCGATGCTTTCGGCAAGCCGGTTCTTCGATCGCGCCTGCAACAGGCACTTGGCCAAAATGTCGCAATCGGCCTGGCGCTCATCGCCCGAGGAAGTGACGAAGACTTCGCAATGCTCAGCGAAGTTCATCAACCAATAAGGCATGGCGAGGTTGTTGACGTCGTAGAGCGCGCCGTTGCCCTTGAACGCGGCGCTGTACTCGCCGTGCGGGTCGATCATCACGATATGGCCTTCAGGGGCCATGTCGCAAATCTTGTGCAGGATTAGCGCGGCGCTGGTCGATTTACCGGTACCGGTCGATCCGAGCAGCGCGAAGTGCTTGCCCAGCATGGCATCGACATAGAGCGAGCCGCGAATGTCGCGGGTCGGAAAGACGGTGCCGATATTGACGCTGGCGCGGCCATCAGCCGCGTAAACCTGTTTAAGGTCCGTACTCGAAACCGCAAACACTTCCGAACCCGGCACGGGGTAGCGAGTAACACCGCGGCGGAAGTTGTAGATCTTGCCGGTAAGGCGTTCCTCATCGCCTTCGCCAAGGAAGTCGACCTGCGCGATGATGGTTTTGGTATCTGTAAGGTCGAGCCGCTGGGTGCGGATGTTGGCAAGCAGCCAGACATTGCCGACGCGGATCTTGATCTGGCTGCCGACCTGGCCTGCCATTGCTATCGACGGATCGTGATGCTCGACCAGTGCGTTGATCAACGCCGCATCAAGGCTGACCTGCGATCCCGATCCAGCGATTTCGACCACTGTACCGATTTTGTGTAATCCCCCGCCAGCAGCCTGATGGCTGCGCTGCGCCTGTTGGACGCCGACCGGTTCCGCCTGCGTGCGCGCTGCCGGAGCAAAAGACTGCGGCGCGGGTTGCGGAGCCGGAGCGGCCAAAGGAGCCGCGGTTGGTGCCGGGGCGGGTTGCGCTGTTGCGACAGGTTCGGCTGCCGGCTGCGGCGGTTGATAGCTCGGCGGTGGTGCTGCCGGCCTTATCGGCGGCTGATAGGGTGTAGTAGCGGCAGTGCTCGAATCCGTCGCCGTTTCCCTCGTGCCGAACGGTTGCCCCTGCCCGAAAGTGCGGCCTGCATAATTGTCGGTCATCTGATCACCCTGTTGTTGCGAGGGCCAGACATAGGGGAGCGGGGTTAATTTTCGGCTAAAATCGCCGAATTACCGGGCTTGTCCGCTGCGCTTATAGCCGGTTGAAGACATAGCCGGCGAACCAACCGAGGAATAGCGATATCAGCACCGCAAATGCCCCGTAAAGCAGGCCATAATCCTGGGCCATGATGGTGACAAAGCGTTCAAAGCCAGTCTTGCTGATTTCAACGACCACGCTGTCATCCGCCATGATCACCCGCCCGTCGCGGATCAGCAGAGTTTCGGCGATATATTTCCCTTCGGGAACGCTCGATGGCAGCGTAAGGCGCGCCCGATATAGCACCTGGTCGGTGATATCGACCTCACCCGGCGCTTCGGCAAAAAGCCCGTCGCGCTGGTTGAGATCGACAAGGCCGTTGGTAAAACGGCGCACCTCGCGCGTTTCAATCTCCCCCGTTGGAGAAAGCTGCAGCCTTTTAAGGCCGAGTTCGTAGATGGCTGCGGTCCGCGCATCGACGATCTTTTCAATCGGGCGCGACGAGGCAATGGCATAATAGGCCGGGGCAGAACGGAAATCGATGCTGTCGGCATTGACCCAGATGCCCGCCACCTTCTGCTTTTCGCGCACGATGATCGGCCGTGTCGGCCCGCGCAGAACGACCGCAACGTCGATCTGCCCGCTCGGCGCGACGCCGCGCGGATAGATGATTGCACCGAACAGCAGCAGCTCCGCCCCGGTAAAGCGCGACTGGATGTTGATGTTGCGCTGCGAGACATCGGGTACCAGCTTTGGCTCGCTCGCGCTCTGCGCCATTGCGGGAAGCGGTAGCAGCAACGCCAGGATCAGGAGCAGACGGGCGATCACAGGAACTGCACCGTGTAGATTTCGTCTGGCTGCCAGCCAAGGCCCAGCGCCATGCGCAAGGCGACGATCAGCACGATCGCCGCGAGCAGCAGGCGCAGATAATCGGGTCGCATCCGCTGAGCGAGGCGCGCGCCAATCTGTGCGCCGGTGACGCTGCCGATCAGCAGGAAAATGGCGAGGACGATATCGACCGCGCGCGTCGTCAGGCTATGGACCATCGTCGAAGACATGGTGACGAACAGGATCTGGAACAGCGAAGTACCGACAACGACATTCGCGCTCATGCCCAATATGTAGAGCATCGCCGGTACCATGATGAAGCCGCCGCCAACACCCAGCAGCATCGTCAATATACCGGTCAGGAAACCGAGGATAAGCGGTGCAAGTGGGGAGATGTAAAGCCCCGAACGGTAGAAGCGCCAACGGCCGGGCAGGCTCGCAACCAGCGGGTGGTGCCGCCGCTTGCTGGCGGCCACAGGCTTGCCGCTGCGTTTTGCCGAAACGCTCTGCCAGGCATCCTTCGCCATCAGCCCGCCTATGCCGCCCAGCAGCAGCGTGTAGAGGATGTTGATGACGGTATCGGCCTGCCCCCATGTTTCGAGCAGCTCGAACAGCACGGCGCCGAACAGAGTTCCCAAAAGTCCGCCAACCACCAACACAGCGCCCATGTGGAAATCGACACCGCCGCGTCGCATGTGCGCGAACACGCCCGATACGCTCGCGCCGGTCACCTGTGTCGAAGCCGAAGCCGCGGCAACTGTCGGCGGAATGCCGTAAAAGATGAGCAAGGGCGTGGTCAGGAACCCGCCGCCGACGCCGAACATGCCCGACAGCATACCCACGGCCCCGCCGAGCAGGATGATCACAACGATGTTTACCGACAGCCCGGCTATAGGCAGGTAGATATCCATCGCGCCGCGCTAAATCCCTTCCCCTGAACGCCGCACGAATGGCGACGCAGGCAAGACCCTAAACCGATTTTGCGGCGTGATAAAGGCGTCTTGCCGCCTTTATCCCAACCGCGCCAACGCCGCGCTCAAACGTTCGACTTCGGCAGCCTTTTCGGCATGGTCGGCACGCGCCTTTTCGACTGCCTCAGGCTTCGCCTTTTCGACAAAGGCGGGGTTCGAAAGGCGGCCTTCGAGCGACTTGGCCTCTTTCGACACCGCTTCGATCGCTTTGCTGATGCGAGCGCGTTCGGCGTCGAGATCGATGATGCCTTCAAGCGGGATTACGAAGGTGGCTTCCTCGACCACAATCTGCACCGCACCGCCCGCCGGCGCATCTGTATTGGCGATGCTGTCGAGCCGTGCTTGGCGCGCAATCGCGGCTGTCTGGCGTTCGATGCGCGCAAGCGTTTCGGGCGAAGCATCTCGGACAAAGGCATTGAGCCGCGCGCCCGGGGCAATGCCGAGTTCGTTCTTGGCGCTGCGTACCTCGGTCACCAGCTGGATCAGCCAGTTGATTTCTGCCCCAGCGGCAAGGTCGAGATCCGCCTTCGGTTCTGGCCATTTGGCGACGATCAAGTCATAGGGCCGCTCACCCATCGCATGCCACAATTCTTCGGTGATGAAAGGCATGAAGGGGTGGAGCATGACGAGGATCTGGTCGAGAACCCAGCCCGCGACCGCCTTGGTTTCCTCATCTATCTGGCCCTTGATGAGTTCCAGATACCAGTCGCAGAATGTGCCCCAGGTGAAGTGGTAGATCGCATCGGCCATGCCATCGAAACGATATTCTTCAAACGCCTTGTTGAGCTTCGCCAGCGTTTCGACGACTTCGCCGATGATCCATTTGTTGACTGCCAATGTCGCCTGCGGTGCCTCGACACTGTGACTCGCGCCGATGCCGTTCGACTGGCAGAAGCGCGCGGCATTCCACAGCTTGGTCGCGAAATTGCGATAGCCTTCGACGCGGCGCTCATCCATTTTCACGTCGCGGCCCTGGCTTTCCATTGCCGCCATGAAGAAGCGCAACGCATCGGCACCATATTTGTCCATCAGGATCAGCGGATCGACGACATTGCCCTTCGATTTGGACATTTTCTGCCCGTCCGCCGCGCGCACCAACCCGTGCAGGTAGAGCGTCTTCCACGGCACTTCTTTCATGAAGTGCATGCCCTGCATCGCCATGCGCGCATCCCAGAAGAACAGGATGTCAAAGCCGGAAATCAGAACGTCATTGGGATAATGGCGCGCCAGTGCTTCGGTCTGGTCGGGCCAGCCAAGCGTGCCGAACGGCCAGAGCGCAGAGGAGAACCATGTATCGAGGACGTCATTGTCCTGCGTCAGCGCAACGCCTTCGCCTGCAAGTGCCTGTGCGGCAGCTTCGTCTTCGGCGACATAAACCTTGCCATCGGCATCGTACCAGGCCGGTATCCGGTGGCCCCACCACAGCTGGCGGCTGACGCACCAGGGCTGGATATTCTCCATCCAGTTGAAAAAGGTCTTCTCCCAGCTTTTGGGGACGATTTCGATCCGCCCATCGCGCACCGCCTTGATCGGATCTTGCGCCAGTTTTTCGGCATCGACATACCATTGGTCGGTCAGCCAAGGCTCGATCACCACGCCGCCGCGATCGCCAAACGGCGTCTGGATGGTGCGCGGTTCGAAATCATGCTCGATGGCTTCGCCCTCGGCATCCTTGGTCACATGCGGGATCAGGAAACCGGCTTCCTTCATGTCGGCGACGATCATGTCGCGCACGACAAAGCGGTCTAGGCCCAGATATTTTTCGGGGATCAGGCCATCCGATGTCTGCACCACGCGCGCTTCAGCGTCGAACATGTTGAGCATTTCGCTCGGCTTAATCCCTGCGCGCTTGCCGACCTCAAAGTCGTTGAAATCATGCCCCGGGGTAATCTTCACCACGCCGGATCCCAGTTCGGGGTCGGCATGTTCATCGGCCACAACCTTGAAACGGCGGCCGGTTATCGGCTGCAGGATTTCCTTGCCGATTGCGGATTTGTAGCGCTCGTCTTCCGAATGGACCGCGACTGCCATATCCGCCAGCATCGTTTCGGGGCGGGTGGTTGCCACTTCGACATGGCCAGTGCCATCGGCAAAGGGATAGCGAAAACGCCAGAAGCCGCCCTTTGTCTCGCGGGTTTC
>Ga0255182_1000958_pt1 | contig 16634 bp, 10 predicted proteins | sample Atl_UVDOM_RepA_8_FD_188420 | JGI IMG/M metagenome (GOLD analysis project Ga0255182, IMG submission 188420) | Freshwater microbial communities from Altamaha River, Georgia, United States - Atl_UVDOM_RepA_8d | ecosystem: Environmental > Aquatic > Freshwater > River | place: USA: Georgia...
GCTGGCCAAGGAAAGCCTGATGGACGACCTCAATATGTACGAGCTGCAGGCCAAGAGCGCGCGCGGCGAGAAGCTCGACCAGGTCGAAGAGCTGCGCCTGGAGCTGTACGAAAAAGTCAACGCCCTCGGCATCGGCGCGCAGGGCCTGGGCGGCCTGACCACGGTGCTCGACGTCAAGATCAAGATGTACCCCACCCACGCCGCTTCCAAGCCCGTGGCCATGATCCCCAACTGCGCGGCCACCCGCCACGCCCACTTCGTCATGGACGGTTCCGGCCCGGTCTACCTGGAGGCGCCCAGCCTGGACCTGTGGCCCAACGTGAACTGGGTGCCTGACACCCAGAAGAGCCAGCGTGTGGACCTCAACACGCTCACCAAGGAGCAGGTCGCCAGCTGGAAGCCCGGCCAGACCCTGTTGCTCAACGGCAAGATGCTCACCGGCCGCGACGCCGCGCACAAGCGCATCCAGGACATGCTGGCCAAGGGTGAAAAACTCCCCGTGGACTTCACCAACCGCGTCATTTACTACGTCGGCCCGGTCGATCCGGTGCGTGATGAGGTCGTCGGCCCCGCCGGCCCGACCACCGCCACCCGCATGGACAAGTTCACCGACATGATGCTGGCCCAGACCGGCCTGATCGCCATGGTCGGCAAGGCCGAGCGCGGCCCGACCGCGATCGAAGCCATCAAGCAGCACAAGTCGGCCTACCTCATGGCCGTGGGCGGCGCCGCGTACCTGGTCTCCAAGGCCATCAAGGGTGCCAAGGTGGTGGGCTTTGAAGACCTGGGCATGGAAGCCATCTACGAATTCGACGTGGTCGACATGCCCGTGACCGTGGCGGTGGACGCCGGTGGCACCAGCGCCCACATCACCGGCCCGGCCGAGTGGGAAAAGCGCATTGCCAGCGGCGAGTTCAAGGGCATCACGGTCGCGGCTGGGTGAGCCGCGGACGCCCGGAACTCGATGACAACCGAACGCCTTGACCTGACACGCAAAGCCACGCCATCGGCATGAGCGCACAGCACCCCATCGGCGTCTTCGACAGCGGTGTCGGCGGCCTGAGCGTGCTGCAGGCCTTGCTGCAGGAACTGCCCGTTGAGCATTTCGTCTACCTGGCCGACAGTGCCCATGCCCCTTATGGCGAAAAACCGGACAGCGTGATCCGTCAACGCGCGCACGCCATTACCGGGGGACTGCTCGAGCAGCACGGCATCAAGGCCCTGGTGGTGGCCTGCAACACGGCCACTGCGGTGGCCATTGACGATCTGCGGCGGTCCCATCCGCAACTGCCCATCGTGGGCGTGGAGCCCGCCCTCAAGCCCGCACCAGCCCTCAGCCGTACCGGTCGCGTTGGCGTGATGGCCACCCGCGGCACCGTCGAGAGCGCACGTTTTCATCGGCTGCTGCACAGCCTGCAGGGGCAGGCCGAATTTGTCGTACGCGCCTGTGACGGCCTGGCCCTGGCGATTGAAAACACGACCCGCGCCGAAAGTCCCCAGGCCCGCGCCCAGGCGCAGGCCGAAGTCGAGGCCCTGTTGCAGATGCACACCGCGGCCATGGGCCCTTTCGGCGACAGTCCCGGGGCCATGGACACGCTGGTGCTGGGGTGCACCCACTATGTGTTCGCCCAGGACGCACTGCAATCCTTGCTTGGCCCGCAGGTCACCCTGGTGGCCACCTCGCAGGCCATTGCCCGACAAACACGGCGCCTCCTCGATACGGCCGGCCTGCGCCGCAGCGGCCCGGCCCTGGGCAGCCTGGCCCATGACGCGCATCGCATCGAACTGTTCGCCAGTGGCGACCTGCACGGGCTTGAGGCCGCGGCCACCCGCTGGCTCGGCCTGCCCGCACACACATGCCCGGTCCGCACCGCGCCTGCCTGACCAGGCAAGGCCAAATGCAACCCCTTAGATTTACGAATTGAAACAATAAAAGATATTTAAGTATTCATAATAGGGTCAACACCATTGCCATACCGACGCCATCACCGTGGCACGGAGTTGACCATGAAAAACGTCCACACGCCCACCCCCTTTCGCCTGTCGCCGGTGCTGGTGCTGGCGGGTGCCTTGAGCTTGCTGGCCCTGGTGGGCTGGACGCAATACCAGCCCATGGGCCGGATGCAGGGCGTGGCCGGCATGGGACTGCCCGCCGACAGTGGCTGCAAGGCTGGCGGCGCGTCCAACCCTGCAGGATCAACTGCAGCGGCCGCCCTCCCAGCAGGCGGCTGCCCGCTTGCCCTCAGCCTGGGCGAGCGACGCTGAGCGCCATGCGCTGACCACGCGCCACATCCACCCCGCGCAACAACCAAAGGCCCAGCACAAACATCAGTGCCGTGACCGTGATGGCGAGGCGGTGGTGACCGCCAGTCACCCAGGTGATCAGGCCATAGGTCAAGGGCCCCAGGATGCTCGCCAGCCGCGTGGCGAACGCCCACAGGCCGAAAAATTCAGCCAGCCGATGGGGCGGGACCATCATGCCCGCCATGGCGCGCCCGGCCGACTGGCTGGAGCCCAGGCACAGCCCGGCCAGGACCGCAGCGCCCCAGAACAGCCCCTTGCTCGTGGAAGCGGCCGCCAGCAGACAGGTCAGCACCCAGCCCACCAGCGTCCAGGCCAGCGTGCGGCGATGACCGAGGCGGTCCTGCCAGTAACCAAAGACAAAAGCGCCCCCAAACGCCGCGATGTTCAGCACGAAGATCAGCACCATCGTTTCCTGCGGGGCAAAGCCGACCACCTGCTCGGCATAGATGGCGGCCAGCGCAATGGCGACTGCCACGCCAGCCTGGTAGGCGACCCCGCAGGCCAGCAGACGCCTGAAATCCGCCAGCGGCTGGGCGTCCCGCCAGGTACGCCGCAAGGCTGCCAGATGACGGCCCAGCCCCCGGGAGGCGGCCAAGGCCGACGGCTGGGGCGCACTGTGCTCGCGCAGCAGTGCAAAGGTCACCAGGGCGGCCGCCCCGTAAATGCCCGCGGTGATGAGCAAGGTGACAGGCACAAAGGCGGCCGCGGGTTCGCCGCGCGCCTGCGCCGCCAGCACATAGGCCAGGCACAGCGCCAGCGTGAACATGCCGCCCACATAGCCCAGCGACCAGCCCCAGCCACTGACCCGGCCCATGGCCTCGGGGCGCGCCAACTCGGGCAAAAACGCCGCTGTCAGGGACTCGCCCCAGGCATAGAAAGTGTTCGAGAGGACCAGCAGCAGCAGGCCCAGCACCACATCGCCCGGTTGCACCACGCCCATGGCCGCGGTGGCCAGCACGCAGCCCAGGGTGATCAGCATCAGAAGGCGCTTCTTGGCCGCATGCCGATCTGCCCAGGCCCCGAGCACCGGCATGGTCAGCATCACCACCGCATACGACAGACTCAAGGCCGCTGTCCAGGCCAGCGTGGCCCAATCGGCTCCCTGCGCCACACGCCCGACAAAGTAGGCCGAAAACACGGCGGTGATGACCACCGTGGTGTAGCCCGAATTGGCAAAGTCATACATGGCCCAACCCAGGACCTCACGGCCACGAACGCCGGGGTTGAGGCTGTCGGCGGGAAACAGGGATTTCATGACGGTCGCTCCTTGCAACTCTCGCCATTGTGCCGGCAGCGAGCCCAGACACAGGCAGCCCGATACAGGCAGGACAGCAAGCTATGGAGGGGCGCCATGCCCTGATCAGGGCCCAGGAGGCACGGCAGGTCGCAGGTGCGCCAGCCAGCCAGGCGTTTGCCAGCGGCTCAGTGCAGATGGCGCGGACGCCGGCCGCCGCCACCATGGCCGTTGCCCGGCCCCGGACCGCGCGGGGGTTTGCCCAGGTCCAGCGAGCTGACCAGGTTGTCAAAACGCTGGCCAAAGAGCTTGTCGATCTCGGCGACCACACCGCTGAGCTCGGAACCGTCAAAGTGACGCTCCATCAGGGCCACCACATCATTGACCAGCAGGTCCCGCTGGATCTGCATGATGGCGGCCGGATCCGGTCCGACGAACAGCATCAGGAAATCGTCGCGGGCTTCCTGACCCCGCGCCTCGTCGTCTTCGTCAAATTCGGCGTCGTAAAAGGTCACCTCCAGCTGGGCGCCTGCCGAGGAGAGCTCGTTGAGGTTCATGCACAGTTCGTCGAGGACCTGCCGGAAGTCCTCGTCGCCGCGTACCGTCCAGCACATCTGCAGGACCTGGTTGGCCGCATCGAACTTGAGGCCAGGCTCCTCCTCGTAGAGACTCACCCCTCCCTCGCGCAAGGAGCGTGCCCCCGCGTACTGCCACAGGGGCTTGAGCGCATCCTGCAGGGCTCGGGCTTCAGTGCCGGGCTTGATGGGAATATCACCATGCACGTGAATTTCAAAAGGCGCGTTGTCGTGGTTCATGATGATCAGCCGTCTTCAATGGTGCCCCGGGCCGGAATCGAACCGGCACGCCCCTTTTCAGGAAGCGGCGGATTTTAAGTCCGATGTGTCTACCAGTTTCACCACCGGGGCAATCGCAGGAAGTATTGTGCCCTGTTGCAAGGGCCCTCAAAGACCGGGCACCGCAAAGATTTGCGCCGTTTGACACCATACACAGCAGGGGAAGGGATGGAGGCGCGGGCCGGAGTCGAACCGACCTACACGGATTTGCAATCCGGTGCATAACCGCTTTGCTACCGCGCCCTGTCCGGGACAAAAAAGGGAAGCAGATGCTTCCCTTTTCAAAAAGGAAAGTCAGAGCAACTTTCCTGGAAAATGGAGCGGGAAACGAGGCTCGAACTCGCGACCTCAACCTTGGCAAGGTTGCGCTCTACCAACTGAGCTATTCCCGCGTAAGCCTTGCATTATAGCCCAAAACCTGACCCGAATCCGGCGCAATTTGCGGTGTGACGTGTCCTTTGGGACCCGCACTTGCAGTGCGCAAACGCCAAAAAACTGGAGGCGCGGGCCGGAGTCGAACCGACCTACACGGATTTGCAATCCGGTGCATAACCGCTTTGCTACCGCGCCTTGTCCGGGACAAAAAAGGGAAGCATTTGCTTCCCTCTTGAACTGCAAGGGGTCGGTTGACCCCTGGATGAATTGGAGCGGGAAACGAGGCTCGAACTCGCGACCTCAACCTTGGCAAGGTTGCGCTCTACCAACTGAGCTATTCCCGCGTAAGCCCTGCATTATAGCCAGCTTTTTCAGTGTTTGACGGCCCCCGCATCCACGCTTTTGGCAGTCGCACGCAGGGCCGCCTGAATCTCTTCCTCGCTCAGGGGCACAGGACGCGATTGCAGGGCCAACTCCAGCACCTGGTCAATCCACTTGACCGGCACGATCTCCAGGCCGTTCTTGACGTTGTCCGGAATCTCCTGCAGATCCTTGACGTTGTCTTCGGGAATCAGGGCCGTCTTGATGCCGCCGCGCAAGGCTGCCAGCAGCTTTTCCTTGAGACCACCAATGGCCGTGACTTCACCGCGCAGGGTGATCTCGCCGGTCATGGCCACATCGGCCCGGACCGGAATGCCGGTCATCGCGGACACCATGGCGGTGGTCATCGCAATACCGGCGCTCGGACCGTCCTTGGGCGTGGCGCCGTCGGGCACATGGATGTGCAGGTCTTTCTTCTCGAAAACCTCGTCCTTGATGCCCAGGCTGTGGGCGCGGCTGCGCACCACGGTGCGGGCGGCCTCGACCGACTCCTTCATCACATCGCCCAGCGAACCGGTGCGGGTGATGGCACCCTTGCCCGGCATCAGGGCGCTTTCGATGGTCAGCAGATCGCCGCCGACTTCGGTCCAGGCCAGGCCTACCACCTGCCCCACCTGGTTGTTCTTCTCGGCACGGCCATAGCTGTATTTGCGCACCCCCAGAAAATCATGGAGGTTTTCGGCCGTGACCTGCACCTGCGGCTTGAACTGCTGGAGCAGCAGGCCCTTGACCACCTTGCGGCAGATCTTGGAGAGCTCGCGCTCGAGCGATCGCACACCGGCCTCGCGGGTGTAGTAACGCACCACGTCGCGGATGGCGTCTTCGGTGACCGCAAGTTCCTCGGGCTTGATGCCGTTGTTATCCATCTGCTTGGGCAGCAGGTAACGCATGGCAATGCTGGCCTTCTCGTCCTCGGTGTAACCGGACAGACGGATGACTTCCATGCGGTCGAGCAGCGCCGGCGGGATGTTCATCGAATTGGAGGTGGCGACAAACATCACGTCGCTGAGGTCAAAGTCGACCTCGACATAGTGGTCGGCAAACGTATGGTTCTGCTCGGGGTCCAGCACCTCCAGCAACGCGCTCGACGGGTCCCCCCGGAAATCGGTGCCCAGCTTGTCGATTTCGTCCAGCAGGAACAGCGGGTTGCGGGTGCCCACCTTGTTGAGGCTCTGCAGCACCTTGCCCGGCATCGCACCGATATAGGTACGGCGGTGGCCACGGATCTCGGCCTCGTCACGCATGCCGCCCAGCGCCATGCGCACGTATTTGCGCCCGGTGGCCTTGGCAATGCTCTGGCCCAGGGAGGTCTTGCCCACACCCGGAGGCCCCACCAGGCACAGGATGGGCGCCTTGACCTTGTCCACGCGCTGCTGCACGGCGAGGTATTCCAGAATGCGGTCCTTGACCTTTTCGAGACCGAAATGGTCCTGGTTGAGCACGGCCTCGGCATTGGCGAGGTCATGCTTGATCTTGGTCTTCTTGCTCCAGGGCAGGCCCGTGAGGGCGTCGATGTAGTTGCGCACCACGGTCGCTTCGGCCGACATGGGCGACATCAGCTTGAGCTTCTTGAGCTCGCCCTCGGCCTTCTTGCGGGCCTCGGCCGGCATCTTGGCAGCCTTGATCTTCTTTTCGATCTCCTCGATGTCGGCGCCCTCTTCACCCTCGCCCAGTTCTTTCTGGATGGCCTTGACCTGCTCGTTGAGGTAGAAGTCGCGCTGGTTCTTCTCCATCTGGCGCTTGACACGGCTGCGGATGCGCTTGTCAACGTTAAGGATGTCGACCTCGCGCTCGAGCTGGGCAAAGAGATTTTCCAGACGACTCTGGATGGCGGCCAGGTCCAGCACCTCCTGCTTGTGCTCCAGCTTGAGCGGCAGGTGTGCGGCGATGGTGTCGGCCAGCCGCCCTGGATCGTCAATGCTGGAAATCGAGGTCAGGATCTCGGGCGGGATCTTCTTGTTGAGTTTGACGTACTGGTCAAACTGCTGCATGACAGCGCGGCGCAGGGCCTCGACTTCGGCCGCCGGGCTCGACTGCTCGCTGGCCGGATCGACCGGCACCACCGTGGCGACAAAATGACTCTCGCCATCGACAATGGCCTGCACCTGGGCGCGTTGCTGGCCTTCAACCAGCACCTTGACGGTGCCGTCGGGCAGCTTGAGCATCTGCAGGATGGTCGAGACGCAGCCGACCTCGAACATGTCGGTGGTCGCGGGCTCGTCCTTGGCTGCCGTCTTTTGCGCCACCAGCATGATGCGGCGGTCGCTGGCCATGGCCGACTCCAGCGCCTTGATGCTCTTGGGACGGCCGACAAACAGGGGGATCACCATGTGCGGGAAGACCACGACATCGCGCAGGGGCAACATCGGCAGATCCAGCGGGGTGGATGGCAACAGGGGGTGTCCGGACATGGCAATTCCTCAATCTTGAAGAGTCATATCGACCCGAAAACCGGCAATTCAACCCACTGCTGCGCAGGGGTATTGCAAATACAGACCGGCCAGCCCATCAGGCCTGCCGGGCGGCCTCGCGGTAGACCAGCAGGGGGGGCTGGTTTTCCTCGATGGTGGATTCGTCCACCACCACCTTGTCGACGTTGCTGGTGGTGGGCAGTTCAAACATGGTGTCGATCAAGGCCTGTTCCATGATCGAGCGCAGCCCGCGGGCACCCGTCTTGCGCGCAATCGCCTTGCGGGCAATCGCATGCAGTGCCGACGGCCGCACCTCCAGCTCCACGCCTTCCATGGCCAGCAGCTGGCCGAACTGCTTGACCAGCGCGTTGCGCGGCTCGGTCAGGATCTGGATCAGGGCTTCTTCGTTGAGCTCGGCCAGGGTGGCCACCACCGGCAGGCGGCCGATCAGCTCGGGAATCAGGCCGTACTTGATCAGGTCTTCGGGCTCGACTTCGTTGAACACCTCGGTCAACGAGCGCTGTTTTTTGCTCTTGACCGTGGCACCAAAACCAATGCCGCCGGCTTCGGTGCGGTTTTCAATCACTTTTTCCAGGCCGGCAAAGGCACCGCCGCAGATGAACAGGATGTTGGTCGTGTCGATCTGCAGGAAGTCCTGGTTCGGATGCTTGCGCCCGCCCTGTGGCGGCACGCTGGCCATGGTGCCCTCGATCAGCTTGAGCAAGGCCTGCTGCACACCCTCGCCCGAGACATCACGGGTGATCGACGGGTTGTCGGACTTGCGGGTGATCTTGTCGATTTCGTCGATGTAGATGATGCCGCGCTGGGCACGTTCGACGTCGTAGTTGCAGGTCTGCAGCAGCTTGGCGATGATGTTCTCGACGTCTTCGCCCACATAGCCGGCCTCGGTCAGCGTGGTGGCGTCGGCCATCACAAAGGGCACATCGAGCATGCGCGCCATGGTCTGCGCCAGCAGGGTCTTGCCCGAACCGGTCGGGCCGATCAGCAGAATGTTGCTCTTGGCCAGTTCGACCTCGTCCTTGCGCGACTTGTCCTTGTGGCGCAGGCGCTTGTAATGGTTGTAGACCGCCACCGCCAGGCTGCGCTTGGCCTTGTCCTGGCCGATCACATACTGGTCGAGGTTGGCCTTGAGTTCCACCGGGGTGGGCAGGCCGTCCCGGCTGCCGGATTCGGCCGCCGCCGGCGGGGCTTCGTCCCGGATGATGTCATTGCACAGGTCGATGCACTCGTCGCAGATGAACACCGAAGGACCGGCAATCAGCTTGCGCACCTCGTGCTGGCTCTTGCCGCAGAAGGAGCAGTACAGGTTTTTCTCCGAGTTCGAGCCTTTTTTGTCGGCCATGCTGTTGCCTTGCAATCGTTGAGGGGCAATGATAACGAATTAAAAACGGCGCCGGCCCCTGCAGGACCGGCGCCGTCAAACAGGAACCAAGCGGCGTCTCAGGGGCGCTTGGCGATCACCTGGTCGACCAGGCCATAGTCCATCGCTTCCTGGGCCGAGAGGAAGTAATCACGCTCGGTGTCGGCTTCAATCTTGGAGAGCGGCTGACCGGTCTGCTCGGCCAGGATCTTGTTGAGTTGCTCGCGGGTCTTGAGGATCTCGCGGGCGGCAATCTCGATCTCGGTGGCCTGTCCCTGGGCGCCGCCCAGCGGCTGGTGGATCATGATCTTGGAGTTGGGCAGCGAATAGCGCTTGCCCTTGGCCCCGGCGGCCAGCAGGAAAGCGCCCATGCTGGCGGCCATGCCGGTGCACAGCGTCGACACATCGGGCTTGATGAAGTTCATGGTGTCGAAAATCGCCATGCCGGCACTCACCGACCCGCCTGGCGAGTTGATGTAGAGCGAAATGTCCTTCTCGGGGTTTTCGCTTTCGAGAAACAGCAGCTGGGCCACCACCAGGTTGGCCATCTGGTCGTGCACCGGGCCGACCAGAAAGATCACCCGTTCCTTGAGCAGACGGGAATAAATATCGTAGGCCCGCTCGCCGCGGCCCGACTGTTCGATCACCATCGGGACCATGCCCAAGGCTTGTGTATCCAAAGCGCTCATCGTGACTCCGTAAATGCAGCGATTACTGTAACCCTAAAAACGGCAGTTGGCCGCTACCGACCCGCTGGAAACCCTGATGAACATGGACATTCACATGCAAGCCAAGGATCACCGCAGGGGTGAGGCCGCTACGCAACCGATCGCACTGCCCTGGGGCGCTCTGGCGGCGTTGCTCGTCGTTGCAGGGGTGCAGCCTGCGGCCTCCTTGCGCCTTGCCAGAGCGCCCCAGAACAGCACGCTCGGACGCGTCCAACTGCCGTTTTTAGGGTAACCCGTTTTGCCAGCCCTCCAATGACATGGGGCTTGTTGCACTAACAACAAGCCCCATGGCTGGAGACGCTGAAGATCAGGCCTGGCCCATCAGCTCTTCGAAAGAGATGGCCTTCTCGCTGACCTTGGCCTTTGACAGCACAAACTCGGCCACATTGCTCTCGATGACCACCGCCTCGACCTCGGCCAGGCGCTGGTTGTCGCTGTAGTACCAGCGCACCACATCCTGCGGACGCTCGTAGCTGGCGGCCAGTTCTTCGATATGGGCACGGATCTGCTCGGGCTTGGCATGCAGGTCGTGGCTGCGCACCACCTCGGCCACCACCAGGCCCAGACGCACGCGCTGCTCGGCCTGCGGACGGAAGATGTCGTCGGGGATCGGGGCCTTGTCGGCGTCCTTGATGCCGCGCTGCTTGAGGTCGGCGCGGGCACCTTCCTTGAGGCGGTCCACTTCGGACTGCACGATCGACTGCGGCAGGTCCAGCTCGGACTGCTTGACCAGTGCGTCCATGGCGGCCTGCTTGTTGCGGGCCAGCAGGCGGAACTTGACTTCGCGCTCGAGGTTCTTGCGGATGTCGGCGCGCAGGCCTTCGACCGTGGCGTCGGCAATGCCCAGCGACTTGGCCAGGGCTTCGTTGACGTCGGGCAGATGGGCGGCTTCGACCTTCTTGACCGTCACCAGGAAGTCGGCGGTCTTGCCGGCCACGTCCTGGCCGTGGTAGTCGGCCGGGAAAGCCAGCGGGAAGGTCTTGCTCTCGCCGGTCTTCATGCCGCGCACGGCGTCTTCGAACTCCTTGAGCATCTGGCCTTCGCCAACCAGGAACTGGAAGTCCTCGGCCTTGCCGCCGGCAAAGGGCTCACCGTCGATCTTGCCTTCGAAGTCGATGGTCACGCGGTCGCCGTCCTGGGCGGCAGCGTCCTGGGCACGGACGGCAAAGGTGCGGCGCTGCTTGCGCAGGATCTCGACCGTCTTGTCAATGGCCTGCTCGCTGACCTCGGCGGTGGTTTTCTCGACCTCGACCGCCGCCAGATCGCCGAGCTTGACATCGGGGTAGACCTCGAAGATGGCGTCAAAGGTCAGCTGGCCTTCAGGGGCGCCTTCCTTTTCGGAAATGCGGGGCTGGCCGGCCACGCGCACCTTGGCTTCGTTGGCGGCCTGGGCAAAAGCCTCGCCCACCTTGTCGTTGAGCACTTCGTACTGGACCGAATAGCCGTAACGCTGGGCCACCACATTCATGGGCACCTTGCCGGGACGGAAACCGTCCATCTTGACGCTGCGTGCGAGCTTTTTCAGGCGGGCATCGACCTCGGTCTGGATCGTGCTCACAGGCAGGCTCAGCGTGATCTTGCGCTCGAGCTTTTCAAGGGTTTCAACAGTCACGGTCATGAAGATTCTCGGTAAGTGGTGCGCGGGGGGGGACTCGAACCCCCACACCATTGCTGGCGTCAGGACCTAAACCTGGTGCGTCTACCAATTTCGCCACCCGCGCGGGTCCAAACAAAACGGGCGGCCAGATTGTCCTGACCACCCGCGTGAAATCGGTCAACTTTCTATTTTAACGGGTCCGGCAGAGGCGCCACGGCCTGCGAAGGCCGCGGCACTCGAAACCAGGCCGCGTACATGGCGGGCAAGGCCAGCAAGGTGAGCGCTGTGGCCACGATCAGGCCGCCCATGATGGCCACGGCCATCGGGCCCCAGAACACGCTGCGAGAGAGCGGGATCATGGCCAGCACCGCTGCCGCAGCGGTCAGCACAATGGGGCGCAGACGGCGCACGGCCGACTCCACGATCGCCTGCCAGGGCGGCAGGCCGCTGGCACGGTCGAGCTCGATCTGATCGATGAGGATCACCGAATTGCGCTGGATCATGCCCATCAGGGCGATCACGCCCAGCAGGGCCACAAAGCCGAAAGGCCGGTCGAGCACCAGCAGCGAGCCGGCCACCCCGGCCATGCCCAGCGGGCCGGTCAGGAACACCAGCACCGAGCGGCTGAAGCTTTGCAGCTGCAGCATCAGCAAGGTGAAGGTGATGAACAGCATGATGGGCATGCCCGCCGCAATCGAGGACGAGCCCTTGGCACTTTCCTCCACCGCACCGGCCACCTCGATGCGCACATCAATGGCGCCCTGGGTGGCCCAGCGACGCTCCAGGGCCTGCAGGTCGGGCTGCAGCTGGGCAGTCACCGTGGCCCCCTGCAGACCGGCCGCCACATCGGACTGCACCGTGATGGCAAATTGCCGCCCCTCGCGCCACATCACGCCCGGCTCCCAGGTCAGCACCGGCGTGGCCACCTGCAGCAAGGGCACGGCACGCCCGCTGGCGGTGGGCACATAGGCATTGGCCAGGTCAGAGAACGCATCGCGTTCGGACAGCGGCTGGCGCAGCACGATCTCGATGAGCTTGTCGCCCTCCCGGTACTGGCCGATCGGCATGCCGCCCAGCAGGGTGCGCGCCATCTGCGCGACAGACTGGCTGCTCACCCCCAGGGCGCGGGCCTGGGCCTGGTCGACCTGCAGGCGCACGGCCTTGACCGATTCGTTCCAGTTGTCGTTGACACCGCGGGTGTTGGGGTTCTGGCGCATCACCGCCTTGACCTCGTCGGCACGCTGACGCAAGACCTGCGGATCGCTGCCAATCACGCGAAACTGCACCGGATACGGCACCGGCGGCCCGTTGGGCAGCAGCTTGACCCGCGCGCGCACCTCCGGAAACTCCTGCGCCAGCAAAGTGGGCAAGGCCTGCAGCAGCTGCTCGCGCACCTTCAGGTTCTCGGGCAGCACGATCAGCTGCGAAACATTGCTCTGCGGAAAGATCTGGTCGAGCGGCAGGTAAAAACGCGGCACGCCCGAGCCCACCCAGGTCGTCACCGACTGCACGCCGGCCTGCGCCGACAGGCGTGCCTCCACGCGCTGCGCCACCCTCTCGCTGGCCACAAAGGCTGCGCCCTCGGGCAACCACAGGTCGACCAGGATCTCGGGCCGGCTCGAATCCGGGAAGAACTGCTGCTGCACCCGGCTCATGCCCACCAGCCCCAGGCCAAAGAGGGCCAGCGTGATGCCGATGGTCTTCCAGCGGTGCTCCACGCACCAGGTCACCGTGGCGCGAAAACGCCGGTAGAACGGGGTCTCGTACAGTTCGGGGCGGTCATGGTCCTGCGGTGCATGGGCCTCGGTCATGTAGCCCGGCTTGCGCAGCAGCAGCAGACCCAGGTAGGGCACAAACAGCACCGACACAAACCAGCTGACCACCAGCGCAATGCCGGTGACGGCAAAAATCGCAAAGGTGTATTCACCCACCGTGGAGCGGGCCAGGCCGATCGGCAGAAAGCCGGCGGCGGTGATCAGCGTGCCGGTGAGCATCGGCATGGCCGTGAGCTCGTAGGCAAAGGTGGCGGCGCGGAACTTGTCGTAGCCCTCCTCCATCTTGCGCACCATCATCTCGACCGCAATGATCGCGTCGTCGACCAGCAGGCCCAGCGCGATGATCAGGGACCCGAGCGAAATCTTGTGCAGGCCGATGCCGAAGTAATGCATGGCCAGAAAGGTGACCGCCAGCACCAGCGGAATCGTGATGCCCACCACCAGCCCGGGCCGCATGTCCAGCGTCCAGCGGCGCCACAAGGGCTGCGCCCCTGGCCGGCGGTGCAGGCCGAGCGACAGAAAGCTCACGGCCAGCACGATCACCACCGCCTCGATCAGCACCTTGACAAACTCGCCCACCGACTGCGAGACCGCGCGGGGCTGGTCCTGCACCTGCTGCAGTTGCAGCCCGAGCGGCAGACCGGACTGGATCTGGCGCACCGCCTGTTCCAGCGCCTTGCCCAGGGCGATGATGTCACCGCCCTTGGCCATGCTCACGCCCAGCGCAATGACCTCGCGCCCGTCATGCCGCACCTTGATGGCCGGCGGGTCGACCAGGCCACGGTGCACGGTGGCAATGTCGCCCAGCCGCACCTGCGCCGCCGAAGCAGCCCCCCGCAAGGGCAACAACCGCAGATCGTCCAGGCTCTGGAACTGACCGGCGACGCGCACCTGCACCACCTCGTCGGGCGAGCGCAGGGTGCCGGCCGACTCGACGGCATTTTGCTGGCCGATCTGCGCCAGCACCGAGCCCATGTCCAGGCCCAGCTGCGCGATCTTCTTTTGTGAAATCTCGACGAAGATTTTTTCGTCCAGCACGCCGTAGAGCTCGACCTTGGCGACATCGGGCACGCGCAGCAGCCGCTGGCGCACCGCATCGGCCTGGGTCTTGAGTTCGGCCGCCGGGAAACCCTCGCCCGAGAGGGCATAGATGACGCCGAACACATCGCCAAATTCGTCATTGAAGAAGGGGCCCACCACCCCGGTGGGCAAGGTCGGCCGCATGTCGCCGATCTTCTTGCGCACGGTGTACCAGACCTGCTGCACCTCGGCCGGCGGCGAGCTGTCTTCGAGCTGAAAGATCACCAGCGACTCGCCCGGCTTGGAATAGCTGCGGATCTTGTCGCTGTAGGGCACCTCCTGCAGCACCCGCTCGACCTTGTCGGTCACCTGCTCGGCCACCTGCTGGGCTGTCGCCCCGGGCCAGTAGGTGCGTACCACCATAGCCCGGAAGGTGAACGGCGGGTCTTCGTCCTGGCCCAGCTGGAAATAGGCGGCCACCCCCAGCACCAGCAAGGCCACCATCAGGTAGCGGATGAGTGCCGGGTGTTCGAGGGCCCAGCGCGAGAGGTTGACTCGCATGCGGCGGCGCGCCATGGCTCAGCGCCCCCCGGCCGGCTGCGAGGCCTGGGTCGCGGTGGAGGCCCCATGCACCGTTACGGTCTGGCCCGGCGAGAGCACATGCACACCGGCCACCACCACGCGCTGGCCGGGCTTGAGGCCCTCGCTGACGACCACCTCGTTGCCGTCCACCGGCCCCAGCTGCACAGGCTGCGGCTGCACCGTGCTGCTGGCTTCGTCAAACACCCAGACACTGGTCAGGCCCGACTCCTGCCGCAAGGCCGTGGTCGGCACCCGCAGCACTTCGCGCTGGCGCAGGCCCGGGGGGTCGGCGCGCACATGCACAGTGGCCCCCAGCGGCAAGGCCTGGGCACCTTCGAGCGCCAGCTTGACGGTGTAAGTGCGCGTCACAGGATCGGCACTGGCCCCGATCTCGCGCACACGCCCTGCCAGCGCCTGACCGGTGCTGGCCAGACGCGCCTGCATCGGCTGGCCCACACGCAAGGCCATGGCGGTCTGCTCGGCCACGGCAAACACCGCATCGCGCGGGCCATCATGCGCCAGGCGCAGCACCGGCTGGCCGGCCGAGACCACCTGACCGGGCTCGGCCTCGACGGCGGTGATCACACCTGCAGCTGTGGCCAGCAAACGTGCATAACCCGCCTGGTTCTGCTGCGCACGCGCCTGCGACTGGGCCTGCTCAAAGGCCGCTTGTGCCGCCTGCAGGCCGGCCTGTCGGCGCTCCAGTTCGGCAGCGCTGATGAAGTTCTGCGCCCGCAAGGCTTCAAAACGGGCGAACTCGGCCTGCGTCACTTCCAGCTGGGCTCTGGCGGCATTGAGCTGGGCGGCAGCGGCGTCTGCCGCCAGCTGCAGGTCCTGCGCATCCAGGGTGGCCAGCAGTTGACCGGCCCGGACCCGCTGCCCGGGTTCGGCCAGACGCTGGACCAGCTTGCCCCCGATCCGGAAGCCCAGCCGGGTTTCCGTGCGGGCCCGCAGTTCGGCCGAATACTCGGCCTCGACCGCCAGCGGCTGGGGCCCGACCGTGATCAGCTTGACCGCACGCACCGGCTCGGCGGGCGCAGGCGCCCGCGAACAAGCCGCCAGGGACACCAGTACGGCGCCCACCACACCCGAGAAGACCAGGCGCAAACAGAAAGAGCGGTTGCCCCGGGCAACCGCTCTGGAAAACAGGCGATTCATGAATTAATCCGCACCATATTATTGACTGACTGGTCAGTAATTTAATGAATGAAAGACCCGGGTGTCAAGCGACAATCGCAACAGCCCCGGTCTGCACATGCCCATTGCCCACCCCACCCCGACCCCCGACTGGCTTGCGCTGTTGCGCGGCGTTTCGAGGTCTTTTTACCTCTCCATCCGGCTGCTGCCTGCCGCAGTACAGGCGCCCGTGGCGGTGGGCTATCTGCTGGCCAGGGCTACCGATACGGTGGCTGACACCACCGCCCTGCCCGGCACCACCCGCCTGGACCTGCTGATCAGCCTGACCCAGGCCATCGCCCTGCCCGCCTCGCCACCCGCCGCACTAGCCAAAAACCTGCAGGACTTTGCCGCCGCCCAGCAAGACCCGGCCGAACAGGCCCTGATGACCGCCCTGCCCCAGGCCCTGGCCTTGCTGCAGGCACTGCCTGCGGCCGACCGCGCCGATGTGCAGCAGGTGCTGCATGTCATCAGCAGCGGCCAGCAACTGGACCTGCAACGCTTTGGCCAGGGCCTGCACGCTCTGGCCAGTGCCGACGAGCTCGACGACTACACCTGGCGCGTGGCCGGTTGCGTGGGCGAGTTCTGGACCCGGGTCTGCGCCCGCCACCTGCCCGGATTTGCCAGCCTGCCGGTCCAGGACCTGCTGCGCATGGCCCGACGCTACGGACAGGGTCTGCAACGGCTGAACCTGCTGCGCGACAGCGCGGCGGACCTGGCCCAGGGCCGCTGCTACTGGCCCGCGGATGCCCTGGCCCGCCACGGGCTTGAGCCAGCCGCGCTGGCGCAGGCCGTGGCCAAGGGCGATGGCACGAC
>Ga0255182_1000960_pt1 | contig 16627 bp, 12 predicted proteins | sample Atl_UVDOM_RepA_8_FD_188420 | JGI IMG/M metagenome (GOLD analysis project Ga0255182, IMG submission 188420) | Freshwater microbial communities from Altamaha River, Georgia, United States - Atl_UVDOM_RepA_8d | ecosystem: Environmental > Aquatic > Freshwater > River | place: USA: Georgia...
GCGTGGTCTCGGCACGTCGTGCGGTCTGCCTCGTGTTGTCGGAGAAGGCGGAAATTGTTGAGGACGACGGCACCGAGATTCGTGCCGCATCGCTGGTGATGCGAAGCCCGCTCGTGATTCGACTCAACTACGTGGTGCGTGCGCCATTCCGCCGACGAACTGCTCTGTCGCGCCGAGCGGTGTTTGCTCGCGACGGCTACAAGTGTCAATACTGCGGCAAACCGGCCGACTCAATCGATCATGTCATGCCGCGGTCACGCGGTGGTGAGCACACGTGGGAGAACGTTGCGGCGGCATGTCGACGCTGCAACCTGCACAAGCGCGACCGTACTCCGCATGAAGCGGGCATGATCCTTGCCAAGACTCCGCACACACCGCGCGACATGGCATGGATCACCACTGCCGTGGGTCGTGTACCCGAGGCGTGGAAGCAGTATCTGCTCATCGCATCGTGACGAGCGCAGGCGAGTTACATGCTCGCCCGATCAGCACTGCAGCGGCCGTCGAAGTGCTGCGCATCGACCGGTCGGCGGTAGTGCTTGGAAGCACCCAGTCATTCGACCTTGTTGATGCCGAACGCGCAGCAGAACTCGGCTTCGACGTCGTTCGTCGTCGCAGCGGGGGTGGCGTGGTGATCTTGCAGCAGTACGACCATCTGTGGGTCGATGTGACGGTGCCGCGCGGCCATCGGCTGTGGCACGACGATGTCGAGCGCGCAACGTGGTGGTTGGGTGAGGTGTGGTGTGACGCGCTCACGGAGACGATCGGTGCAGGGGTGTGGGCGGTGCATCGTGATCGACTCACGAGTCGCGGCACAGAGCGCAGTGTCTGTTTCGCCGCGCTGGGACCCGGTGAAGTCACGCGTGACACGCGCAAGGTGGTGGGCATCGCCCAACGCCGAACGAAAGACGCCGCACGATTCCAATGCACGGTGTATCGCGAGATTGACCTCGCACTGCACGCCCAACTGCTGCGCGGGTCACTGCCTGACGGACTCTCCAAGGCCACGGGAGTCGGCGACAACTTGGAGCCACTGCAGGTTCAGGTGGTCACCGCACTCACGGCAGCGCTTGCTCGAGCTACGTAGCAGCCGGGGTAAACACTCCACCGGCACGCAGTTGTCGTGCGTAGGCGCCGTCGAGAGCAACGAGTTCGGCATGAGTGCCTTGCTCGACGACACGGCCGTCTTCTACGACTGCAATGCGATCGGCGGCGGTGACGGTAGAGAGTCGATGGGCGATCACGATTGCCGTGCGGCCACGCATTGCTTCGTCGAGTGCAGCCTGCACGAGCGATTCATTTTCATTGTCAAGGTGGCTGGTGGCTTCGTCCAAGATCATGACGACAGGATTCTTCAGTAGTAGACGAGCAATCGCCAGACGCTGTTTCTCGCCACCTGAAAATCGGTAGCCCCGCTCACCGACCACAGTGCGGTAGCCATCGGGCAGTGCGGCAATGGTGTCATGAATACGCGCACCCTGACAAGCACGCACAAGGTCGTCGAACGTGGCGTCGGGTCGGGCATAGCGCAAGTTGGCTTCGATGCTCTCGTGAAAGAGGTGTGGGTCTTGCGACACGACGCCGATCGCAGCGTGCAGAGAGTCGCCAGTCAGATCGCGAACGTCTTTGCCGTCGATGCGAACCGCGCCAGACGTGACGTCATAGAGCCGTGAGATCAGAGAGACGAGAGTGGACTTGCCCGAACCAGAAGGCCCGACCACCGCCAACGTTTCACCGGGAGCTACGGCGAGGCTCACGTCGCGCAGTACGTCATCCATGGGGTCGCTTTGCGGGGCGCTCGGGGCTTCGAGTGAGGGGATTGACACCGTTGCAGCGGGTGGATAGCGAAAGGTGACGTGCTCGAGCACGATCTCGCCACGTGGGGCAACGAGATCAACAGCGCCCGCGCGATCGGTGATTGCAACGGGTGCATCCAATACTTCGAACACCCGATCAAAACTCACGAAAGAGGTGAGAAGTTCGACTCGCGCGTTGCTGAGTGCGGTGAGCGGCATGTACACCCGCGCGACGAGCGCGGCTAATGCGACCAGAGTTCCAGAGGTGATGTTCCCCGACACCACCATTTGGGCTCCGATGCCGTAGACGGCGACGGCACCGAGCGCACCAACCAGACCAAGGGCTACGAAAAAGACCCTTCCATACATTGCGGCAAGCACGCCTGAGTCGCGCACGCCAGCCGCCCGATCGGAGAATGCAGCGACTTCGTCGCGGTGGCGCCCGAACAGCTTCACGAGCAGTGCGCCTGCAACATTGAAGCGTTCCTGCATCTGCGTGTTCATCTGCGCGTTGAGATCCATCTGTTTACTGGCGATGGTCTGCAGGCGTTTGCCGACTCGCTTGGCGGGGATGATAAATGCCGGCAGCACGAGCAGTGACAGCAGGGTGAGCCGCCATTCGAGCGCGAGCATTGCAGCCACGGTCGTGATCAAGATCACGGCGTTGCTCACCGTGGTGCCCAGCGTGGAAGTGACGGCACTCTGGGCGCCGATCACGTCATTGTTCAGGCGGCTGATCAGGGAACCCGTTTGGGTGCGGGTGAAAAAGGCGATCGGCATCCGCTGCACTTTGTGGAACAACGCCACCCGCAGGTCGTAGATGAGGCCTTCGCCGACACTCGCTGAACCCCAACGTTGCACGATGGCCAGCGCCGCATCGACGAGCGCGGCACCCACGGCCAGAGCTGCGAGCCACCAGACCTGCGTGCGATCGCCGGCCGGAATTGCCGTGTCAATGATCGAGCGAAAGACGAACGGCGGCACCAGGGCGACGAGGGCAGAGGCGATGATGGCCGCCAGGAACACCATGATCGTGCTTCGGTAGGGCCGGGCGAACTGGCCGATGCGTCGCAGCGTGTGGCGTTCGAGCGACTTACCCGCCACGGCACGGCTGTCACGCGGAATCAGGGCGTGGGGGTTCATCTGCACCCTCGCGAAGATACCGAGGGGTGTGCAGCCGAAGCGGTTCTTGCTGTGGGCGGGCAGCCGAGGGTGCCGCCGTCGAGCTGGGGGAAGTTGGGAAGTGTGGGGTGGGATGGTTGACGGTGGGGAGAAGTGGGGGCTAGCGTGCGGAGCGGTGGGCAATCCCACCACGGGGTCCGGCTCGCCGGATGGGAAGGAGGCAAGCGACATGTTCGTTGGAGTCCACGAACGACAACTCGATCCGAAAGGTCGCGTTGCCTTGCCCGCTGCGTTTCGTCCACGCCTTGAGCCGCGGTGCTATCTCGCGATGGGCAACGACAAATGCGTCGACGTGCTCACGGCTGAGGCGTTTGAACGTGTCGCCAACGACGTAATGGAGAAAGTGCGTCGCGGCGAGATGACTCGCGCGCAACAGCGCGCACTCGCGGCGAGCGCGATTGAAGTCACCATCGACGCGCAGGGTCGCATCAACATCGACGAAAAATTGCGTGACTACGCCGGGCTTGCACTCGATTCACGCGTCATCATCAGCGGCTCATTCGATCGTTGCGAAATCTGGGATCCGTCACGGCATCTGCGCGTGAGCGAAGCCGGCACGCAAGAGATGGCTGGAGGTGCGGCGTGACGCGCCTGCGCATCGCAGCGCCCTGCACCGCAGCACCGCGCAACACGAGTTGTCACAACGACGAAAGAAAGGAGCACCGAGGCACGCTTCGACGCGACCACTGGTCTCGTTGAGGCTCCGCTCATCAGCAGTCTCCCGGTTAGCAAAGATGGACAGCCCCAACTCCGCCCGCTTCCGTCTTCGCCATCCGGGGAGAAATCCCGGAGGCAAATGTTGGCCGGGGGGCTGCTGATGAGCGGGGCACACGAACCGGTGATGCTCGCCGAGATCGTCGAACTGTTTGCAGAGATTCCCGACGGGGTGTTGCTCGACGCGACGCTCGGTCTCGCGGGTCATGCAACGGCGATTCTCCGGCGTCATTCAGGTCTGCGAGTTGTCGGAATCGACCGAGACGAGATGGCAATAATCAACGCACACCAAGTCAAGACCTCACTCGGTGCCGATGCTGCACGCTTCGACGCCGTGCGCGGTCGCTTTGACGATGCCCCGCGCATCTTGCGTGCGCTCGGTGTCGACCAGCTGTCGGGTGCGTTGTTTGACCTCGGCGTGTCTTCGCCACAGCTTGATGTCGTCGAGCGTGGGTTTTCGTACCGCAACGAAGCACGTCTCGATATGCGCATGGATCGCAGCGCGACCCTCAGTGCCTGGCATGTCGTGAACGAATACGACGTCGATGCTCTTGCCGACTTGTTGCGGCGCAACGCCGACGAGCGCTTCGCCAAGCGCATCGCGACGGCAATCGTCGCTGCGCGCCCCATTGACACGACGACGCAGCTCGCCGAGGTCGTGGTTGCGGCGATTCCGGCGGCCACACGTCGCACGGGTGGTCACCCTGCCAAGCGCACTTTTCAGGCGCTGCGTATCGAGGTGAATGCAGAACTCGACATCTTGCCGACCGCGCTGCGCGAGGTGATGGCGATGGTGGTGCCCGGCGGACGCATCGCCGTGCTCTCGTACCACAGCGGTGAAGATCGCATCGTCAAACAGGTGATGCGTGACGCCGAGACCGACCACACCCAGCCCAACATCGCCACCCCCTATGCCCATCCGTCGCGCACAGCCCCCCGTGCGTGGCGCAAAGTGCGGGTGGCGAAAGCACCAACCAGTGAGGAGGTGCGCCGCAACCCGCGAGCCGCATCGGCCAAGTTGCGCGTGATGCAGCGATGTGAGGCGACGTTGTGACCTCGGCTGCAACCGCCCGCGCCCGTGCCCGACGCCAACTGCAACAGGGCGACGCCGTGCCAGAGATTCGGTCGAGTCGGCAAGCAGGTCGCACGTCGCCGCGCGAAGCGACGCGCGACGCCACTCGCCCCGATCTGCGCATCGTTCCGCAGCCCGAGCCCGCCGCCGTCTCGCATCGCAGCACGCTGTCGAAGCTCAGCATCTTCGTGGTGACACTCAGTGTCTTCATCATTCTGGTCATCGTGTTTCAGGCGACCATCGCTGAACAGCAGTTGCGACTCGATCGAGTGTCAAACGACTTGCAAATGGCCGAAACTCACTACGACAATCTGCGTCAGCAACGCGCCGAGTTGCTCGCGCCTGTGCGACTGCGTGAGGAAGCAATGATGCTCGGCATGTATCAAGGGCTCACTGCCAAATTCGTCGAGGTGCCTGCCGATGTGATTGCAGCCGTAATGATCAGCACGGCGAACATGGATCCGATGTTTGCCGACCCGCCGGCAGGCATCGCGGCAGAGCGTGCGCTGAAATTGCAGGCTGCCTCGCCAGACGCAACGACCGATCGTGTAGCCGGCGACCAGTCGGCCCAGGCCGCATCGGGCACTCCCGCATCGACCCAGATCGAGCCACAGCCGGCACCCGCCGTCGCCCCGAGTCAGACGGGCCGCAACATCAACCCCATCGGCAACGAAGTGATGATGCCATGAGCGACACCGCACCACTTCGCCGCCCGCAGCGTCGACCGCAACGCACTCGTCGCGACGAACCACCGCGCAGCGTTGGCAGCGGTCTCGGCGAAATCTTCACCGGCTTGTCGCGCTACGGCGTGAACAAGATGACCACCAATATCCACGCTGGTGATATGCGTAAGCGCATCTCCGTGATGTTCGGGGTGTTGTTCTTGGCGCTGGTGGTGGTTTTTGGTCGCGTCGTGACGCTGCAAACGTGGCGTGCGCCGGTGTACCAGGCCAGAAGCGAGGCACAACGCACGCGAGAGCAGGTGATTCCCGCCGAACGCGGCAGCATCCTTGATCGCGACGGCAACGAACTGGCGATCGCGATTCCGACCCGCACCATTTTCGCCGACCCGCGCGAGGTTACCGACCCCGTCACCACTGGTCGAGCACTCGCGACAGTGCTACAGCTCACACCCGAAGAGGAGTTCGATCTCGTGCGCCGCATGCAGAACAAGAACTCGTCGTTTGCCTATGTCGTACGTCAGGTCGATTCGAGTATCGCGAAGGCAGTGGCTGACCTCGACCTGCCAGGCATCGGTTCGTATCGCGAATATGGTCGCGCACTCACCAGCGAAGGCTTGCGACCGATCATTGGTCGTGTTGACCCAGACGGTTTGGGCACCGGTGGGCTCGAATTGCAATACGACTCGACTCTCACGGGTGTCGACGGTTACGTGCAACGCGAGGTCAACAGTCGTGGCCAGAGCATTGCGTCGTCGCAAAACGAATACAAAGATGCGATCTCGGGCGACAGCCTCGTCACGACGATTCACCGCACGCTGCAGTTTCAGGTCGATGGCATCCTCACACAACAAATCGAACGATTGATGGCCCGCAGTGGTGTGGCAATCGTGATGCACACGAAGACGGGCGAAATTTATGCGATGTCGAGCGTGCGCCGCAACGAAGACGGCACCTATACGAGCAACTCGGGCAATATCGCGGCGGTTGAAGCTCACGAACCCGGGTCGGTCGCCAAGGTGTTCAGTGTTGCGGCAGCAATCGAAGAGGGCAAGGTGACGCCCGAGACGAAGTTCCTCGTGCCCGGCAAGCAGGTCTTCAACAAGGGCACTCAGTGGGAACAAGAGATTAAAGACGCCTATCCGCACGGCCTCGAACAGATGACGGTGCGCAAGATCCTCGTTGATTCGTCGAACCTCGGCACCGTGCAAATCTCTGAGACGCTGAGCACCGAGCGCAACCGTCAGTGGCTTGCGGCCTTTGGGTTTGGCGACAAGACATCACTGAAGTTTCCGGGCGAGTCGAAGGGATTGTTGAAGCTCGCGCGCAATTGGCAGGGAACCGAGAAGTTCACCTTCGCCTACGGCTACGGCTACGGGTCGACCGCGGTGCAACTTGTGTCGGCAATCAACGTGGTGGCGAACGACGGCGTGTACGTCGGGCCAAAACTTGTGAGCGAAGTCGTGAAAGCTGACGGCACCCGTGAAGCCACACCAGCTACACCGACGCGCCGCGTGATCTCGAGCGCTACTGCGGCGACGATGCGCACGCTGATGACTGACGTCGTGTGTTATGGCACCGCGCAATTAGCCAAGATGCCGGGGCTATCAGTGGCGGGCAAGACGGGCACGGGGTACATTCGCCAAGACAACGGCACCTATCTGAAAGACGATGGCTCGCGCGCGTACTTCGCATCATTCGTCGGTTTCTTGCCTGCGTCGAACCCCGAGTTCACCGTGCTGGTGTCGGTTGACGAGCCCGACCCGAGCTCGCGTGACCGCTTCGGCGGCACCGCCGCTGCGCCGGTGTTTGCACGCATCGGTCAAGTGATCGTGAATGAACTCGATCTGCGACCTTCGGCTGGCGACACGGGTTGTGTCGGTTCACGCCCCGCTGAACTCGGGCCAGGGCATTAGGTCTATGACGTCGCCCATGGCTTCACTCGGTGAAGTGCTCGCTCGAGTCGATGCCAGCGAAGTAGCGCGCGGTGACTATCGGGTTTCGGGCACCACCAATGTCGAGATCACCGACGTGACTCACGACAGTCGCACGGTGCAGCGGGGGGCCATGTTTTGTTGCGTGCGTGGTGAAGAGCGTGACGGCCACGACTTCGCTGTGCAGGCAGTGCACTCAGGTGCGAGCGCTCTCTTGGTCGAGCGGGAAGTAAGCGGCGTCGAAGTGACGCAAGTGGTGGTGCGCGACGTTCGGCGGGCGATGGGATACGTTGCGGCTGCATTTCACCAGCATCCGAGTCGCGAGTTGACCGTGGTCGGTGTAACTGGCACCAACGGAAAGACGACGACTGCGCAGATGCTCGGCGCAATTCTCACCCAGAGTGGCAAGCGCACCAGTGTCTTTGGCACGCTGACGGGCGCCCGCACCACGCCCGAGGCACCCGAATTGCAACGCACCCTTGCCAGCGAGCGCGCGAAGGGCACGACGGCAGTCGTGATGGAAGTCTCGTCGCACGCCCTCGCATTGCAGCGCGTGGCCGGCATGCAGTTTGCCGCCGCCGTCTTCACCAACCTCGGTCACGACCATCTCGACTTTCACCGCACGCATGACGCCTACTTCGCCGCCAAGGCCAGCCTGTTTTCCCCCGACTACACGACACTTGCAGTCATCAACCGTGATGATTCCTATGGTCGAAAGATTGCTGATTCGGCGACCGTGCCAGTGGTGACATTCGGTCGCGACGACGCAACCGACGTCACTGTCGATGCGTCGCAGGCACAGTTCACCTGGCGCAAAACGCGCGTGCGCTGCGGAATTGGCGGCGACTTCAACGTTCTCAATGCTCTTGCTGCTGCCACGGCGGCGGCCAGTCTCGGCACCAGCGTCTCTGACGTGGTGTCAGGATTGGCCGCCGTTGGGCGCATCCCTGGGCGCTTCGAGAACGTGAATGCAGGCGGAGCCTTCGCCGTCATCGTCGACTACGCCCACACACCCGAGGCCCTGCGCAACGTGTTGGCTTCGGCGCGTGCATTGCGATCGGCGAGTCGTGCTCGCGTCACCGTCGTCTTTGGTTGTGGAGGCGATCGTGACCCAAGCAAGCGCGCCGAGATGGGTGCGGCTGCCACGGCGGCCGACAACATCATCGTGACGAGCGACAACCCGCGGCACGAGTCGCCGCAGGCGATCATCGACGCCATCGTCGCGGGCATTCCGTCGGCCGAACGCGCCAAGACCATCGTCGAAGTCGACCGTCGCCAGGCGATGAGTCGGGCCATCGCCGACGCGCGCCGAGGCGATGTCATCGTCATTGCGGGTCGCGGTCACGAAACGATGCAGTCAGTGGCTGGTCGCGAGGTGCCCTTCGATGATGCGGCAGTGGCACGAGAACTTCTGGGGGCTGCGTCGTGATCTCAATCCTCATGGCCGGCGGCATCGCGATCATCTTGTCGCTTGCCTTCACGCGTGGTCTCATCGCCTTCTTTGCGCGCCTCGGCAAGGGCCAGCCGATTCTCGGTGCAGAAGATCGTGGCCCACAACACCACATGCACAAGCAAGGCACGCCCACGATGGGCGGCATCGGAATTCTGGCCGCAGCCTTCATCGGTTGGGTGATACCGCACACACGCGCGGGTCTTGCGTTCTCCGATCAAGCGCTCATCATGTGGCTCACCATCTTTGTGCTCGCCGCAATTGGCTTTCTCGACGACTTTCTGAAGGTGCGACGTCAGCACAACCGTGGAATCTTCTGGAAGAAGAAGGGCTGGATCACCTTTGGCATCGTCATCGTGCTGATGTGGTTGCTTGCTGCGCAGACCAGCGTGAGTGAGACGATCTCGTTCACACGCGCAGCAGTGCCCGGGTGGGATGTCAGCACGCCGGTGTGGATCATCTGGACCGCCCTCATGGTCTGGGCCACGACCAACGCCGTCAACATCACCGACGGCCTCGACGGTCTGGCCGCAGGCTCGGCAATGTTCGGGTTTGGTGCGTTTACGTTGATCGCCTACTTCGCGTTTCGCAACGCCGACATCTATTCGGCGATCGTGAACCCGCTCGACTTGGGTGTGCTCTCGGCAGCTATGGCCGGGGCATGCGGCGGCTTCTTGTGGTGGAACGCTGCACCTGCGCGAATCATCATGGGCGACGTCGGTGCACTCGGTTTGGGTGCGGCCCTCGGTCTGCTCGCGGTCACAACCAACACACATTTTCTCTTGCCAATCATCTGCGGCATCAATGTGATGGAGGCAGGCTCGGTCGCCATCCAGATGGGTGTCTTCAAAGCGAGCGGTCGCAAGAAGCGGCTCTTCCGCATGTCGCCGATTCATCACCACTTCGAGCTGAAGGGCTGGCCCGAGACCACGGTGATCATTCGCTTCTGGTTGTTGGCGGCGTTGTGCGTCGCCACCGGTGTTGCGCTCTTCATCGCCGACTTCACCAACGAGATTCGCCTTATCGGAGACGTTGTTCCGTGACCACACTTGTCTTTGGTCTCGCCGTGGCGGGCAGGAGCACGGCGCGCTTTCTGGCAAGTCGCGGTGAGTCGCTGGTACTGGCCGATGACCGCGTGTCCGTCGAGAACGCGAGTTTCGCCGCGTCGCTCGGTGCCGAGTTGCTCGAGGGTCCCGACGCGGCGATGGCGTGTGCACGGCGCATCGGTGACTTCACGATGCTCGTACCAGCACCAGGTGTGCCCGAGTCGCACCCGATCGTTACGTCGGCACAGCGTGCTGGCGTCGAGGTGGTGTCGGAAATCGAGTTGGCCTATCGCTATGAGCAGGCGAGCGGCGAGCCGCGCCCGATCGTCGCCGTCACCGGCACTGACGGCAAAACAACCACCACCTTGATGGCAGCAGCGATGCTGAGCGCATCAGGCCGCAAGGCCGCTGCCGTCGGCAACACCGAGACTCCGTGGGTCGAGGCGCTCGACGAAGCACATGACTGCTTCGCCGTTGAGTGCTCGAGTTTTCGTCTGCGCTTCACCAAACACTTTCGCGCCGCAGCGGCAACCTGGTTGAACCTTGCACCAGATCATCTCGACTGGCACGCGGATCTCGACGCCTACCGTGCAGCCAAAGCCCGTATCTGGCTTGCTGCCCACGATGGTGACGTGGTAGTTGCCCCGATGAGCGACCAGTCGATCGTGCAGTCGGCGCGCGGCACGGCGGCGCGCACGGTCACTTTTGGTCTTGACCGTGGTGACTATCGCGTTGACTCCGGCGCCCTCGTCGGCCCAACCGGTCGCATCGTCGATGTCGGAGCACTCGCACGCAGCCTGCCGCACGATCTCACCAATGCGCTCGCTGCCAGCGCACTCGTTCTCGAAACGGGTCTTGGCACCGTCGAGGGTGTCGCAACCGCGCTCACGCGGTATCGCCACGCACCGCACCGCATTCAACTCGTCGGCGAACTCGACGGCGTGACGTACTACAACGACAGCAAGGCCACGAGCCCGCACGCAGCCCAGGCGGCGCTCACTTCATTCGAACGCATCGTGCTGATTGCAGGCGGCAAGAACAAGGGCCTCGACCTGTCATCGATGGCGAGCCATCCGCAGCGCATGCGCGGTGTCGTGGCGACGGGTCACTCAGCAGAGTTGATCGCGGCTGCGTTTGCCGGCGTCTGCCGCGTCGTGCGTGCCGAGTCGATGGAAGACGCCGTAGCGGCAGCCCGCCAACTCGCCGAACCAGGTGACGTTGTGCTGTTGTCACCCGGCTGCACAAGTTACGACTGGTACAGCAACTACGCCGAACGTGGCGACGACTTCGCACGATGCGTGCGCCAACTCATGAAAGGAAACGACGAATGACCACCGTCAACATTGATCCGACTGGAGACATCGCGGTTCCCTCGATGAGCGCGCGCCGTCGTGCCGCGCTCGCTGGCCATCGTGCCCGCGCCGACCGCAACAACGTTGAACGAGAACCAACGCGCCTGTTCTACGTCATCTTCTTCATCGTTGGTATTTTCGTCGCAATCGGGCTCGTGATGGTGCTGTCGGCATCGTCCATCGTTTCGGTGAACAACGGTGGTTCAGCGTTCACGATGTTCTTGAAGCAGTTGATGTGGGCAGGTGTAGGTCTCTTCGTTGCCATCGGCACCTATCGAATGCCGTATCACACATGGCGAATGCTCAATCGGCCATTATTGGCATTCGCCATCATTCTCAACCTGTTGCCGCATTCACCGCTCGGCATCACGATTAACGGTGCCAAAGCGTGGGTTGAAGTCGGACCAGTGCGCTTTCAGCCGTCAGAACTGCTCAAGTTCGCACTCATCATCTATCTGACTAATTTGCTCGGTCGTCGCCAGTCAGAACTAACGAACCCGAAGCGCACGCTGTATCCGGCACTTATTGCCTGGGGCTTTGCCGCAGCATTGGCACTCTCGCAGAGCGACTTTGGCGCAGCGGTGGTCTTGTCGGCAATTGCCCTCACCGTGTTGTACATGGCCGGCATTCCAGTGCGCTGGATTGCGGTCTCGGGCACTGTCGCCTTCATGGGCGCATTCATGTTCTTGCTCACGTCGGCTTCGCGTATGGCTCGCTGGACTGCGTTTCTCGATATCGAAGGCAATCGTGAACACACGTCGTACCAGGTGTGGCAGTCGATTCTCAGCATCTCGAACGGCGGGCTGGCAGGCGTGGGGCCGGGTGCAGGAACCAGCAAGTGGGGCTACGTGCCGCTCGCGCACAGCGACTTCATCTTCACGGTGATCGCCGAAGAATTCGGTCTCTTCGGTTCGACCCTGGTGATTGGCGGCTTCGCTGCGCTTACGACGCTCGGGTTCTTGGTGGCGATGCGCGCGCCGGATTACTCGGGTGCGCTACTTGCTGCCGGCATCACGATGTGGTTCGGCGTGCAAGCCATCATCAACATCGGTGGTGTGATCGGTGTGTTGCCCGTGACGGGTCTCACATTGCCGCTCATCTCGTATGGCGGAAGCTCGCTCTTGATCACCCTCGGTGCAGCTGGCTTGTTGCTGAATATCGCGCGCAAGATTGCCTAGGGCGAGTGCGGTAGCGTGCGGAGCGTTGTTGTGACGACGCCGAACACGCCTTCGTCGCCGCGAGTATTTGCCGTCATCGCAGGCGGTGGCACCGCCGGCCATGTGATCCCCGCACTTGCACTCGCCGAGCACCTCTGCGAACGAGGTCGCTCGCCCCGCTCGATTGCGTTTGTGGCGTCGCGGCGACCCATCGACGAGCAGCTGTTGGGTGCCACCGACCACCCGCGCTTGCTGTTGTCAGTCGATGGACTCCAACGCAGCCTCGGCCCGCGGGCGGTAGTGCGCTCGATCATCGCCTTACCGAAACTCGTTGTTGCCATCGCCCGTGCCACGAGTCAGCTGCGCTTATGGCGGCCACGAGTCGTAGTGAGCGTCGGTGGTTTTGCCAGCGAGCCGGCGGTGCGCGCGGCGCGAGCACTCGGTATTCCTGTCGTCGTCGTGAGCTACGACCAGCACCCAGGTTTGGCAACAAGGGTGCAGGCCAAGAAGGCGGCGGCGGTCGCCACGGCATTCGCAGGTTCGAAGCTGCCAGGTGCAAAGCACACGGGCGCCCCCGTGCGAGCCGCAATTCGCGCCGTCGCGCGGCACGGCGATGACGCAACACACGAACGAACGCGAGTGGCGCGCGAGTTCGGTATTGACCCCACACGACTGATCGTCGTCGCGATGGGTGGTTCGCTCGGCTCGCGCACGGTGAACGAAGCCGTCGAAACGTTCGTCTCGCGACACGCATCGCGCGCCGATCTTGCAGTCGTGCATCTGGCGGGTGAGCGTTATCAGCAAACAGCGTTCACGCTGCCCGCCGGCGCGCGGCTGCAGTACGTGCGTATCGCGAGCCATCATCGAATGGATGACATCTGGCGTCTAGCCGACGTCGCGGTCACCCGGGCCGGGGCCAGCACCTTGGCCGAACTCGTCACCGTTGGGGCCCCGGCCGCGATTGTGCCCTGGGCGCAGGCTGCCGACGATCATCAGCGAAGCAACGCCGAGCGGCTCGCACAAGCAGGCGCCGCTCTCGTCGTCGATGAAAGAGACTTGGCAGCCGGCTTCGATCGCGCGCTCTTGCAGCTCATCGATGACTCTGCGCTGCGCGAGCGGGTTGCCGCCAAGGCGTACGCCCTCGGTGCGTTGAATCGTTCGTCTGCGCTTGGGGCACTGATCGAATCGGCAGCGCGCTGAGATGACAACGCGCGCTGCGGCAAACATCGGAGAGAGGCGAGTGATGTTGGCGACACCACGCCGTGTGCACATCGTCGGTGTCGGTGGGCCGGGTACGAGTGCAATTGCCATCATCTTGGCCGAGATGGGTCATCGAGTGTCGGGCAGCGACATGCACGAAAGCAAGGTGCTTGAGCAGCTGCGTGACCGCGGCATCACCGTGAATGTGCCTCACCGCGCCGACGTCGTTGACCGTTGCGACGTAGTGACATCATCTGCTGCAGTGCCGCAGAGCAACATTGAGCTGCGAGCGGCCAGCGAAGAAGGCATCGCGGTGTTGACGCGAGCAGAGATGCTCGGGGCGATCACGCCACATGCACGCACGGTGGCAGTGGCGGGCACACACGGCAAGACCACCACTACGACGTTGTTGACGCTGATGTTGCGCGCAGCACAACTTGACCCTGGTTGGCTGATCGGTGCTGATGTGCAACAGCTGCCGGCAAGTGCGCACTGGGGCGCAGATCTCTTCGTGCTTGAGGCTGACGAGAGCGACTCAAGTCATCTTGCGATCACCGCACAGGCAGCGATTCTCACCAACATCGACCTCGATCACCTCGACGAGCACGGGTCGCTGGCAGGCATCACCGCATCGTTCGACGCGATGTTGGCGGCCACCGATGGGCCTCTTGTCGTGTGCGTCGACGACCCGGCTGCCGCTGCGCTCGCTGCGTCACACGATGCAATCACCTATGGCACTTCACCTGCAGCGACGGTGCGTGCCACTGATGTCCGCTTGTCGAACGGTGCCGCCGATTTCGTGGTGCGCTGGGGCGGTGTCGCACAAGCTGAGGCAACATCATCGAACATCGCCGTGCACTTGCCGTTGCGCGGTTTGCACAACGTGCGCAACTTTCTTGCTGCCTTTGCGATGGCCCAAGCGCTCGGGGTGGCGCCTGCAACTGCGGCGGCTGCAATCAGCAATTTCGCTGGTGTGCACCGACGATTTCAGGTACGCGCAACCCACAACGACGCCACCTTTGTCGACGACTACGCGCATCTTCCGGCTGAGATTGCTGCGGTACTCACCGCCGCTCGCGATGAGAGCGACACCTGGCGCAGGGTGGTGGCCGTCTTCCAGCCCAATCGGTTTCATCGCATGGCGTCGATGAGCGACGACTATCGTGACGCCTTTGTTGCGGCTGACGTCGTGGTCATCACCGATATCTATGCTTCCGGCACCGAACCCATCGCCGGAGTCACGGGTGAACTCGTGGTCGATGCCATCCGACGTGCGCATCCGCAGGCTCGAGTCGAGTGGGTTCCGCAGCGCGACCAACTGATTGATTTCGTCGCCCGCGAGGTCGGGCCAGGCGACCTGTGCATCTCGATGGGGTGCGGCGACATCGAGAGCCTTCCCGATGAAGTGGTAGCGCGCAGAGAAGAATTGTCGCGTGGCCGCTGACGACACCGACGACTACACGCGCCGCACGCGGGCGCTTGACCGCCTCGGTATCTTGCTTGGCGCGCGCGTACGGCGCGACGTTGATCTCGCGCCGTACACCACCTACAAAGTCGGTGGACCTGCGAGCCTCTTTGTCACGGCGCGAAATATCGACGATCTGCATGCCGTAAGTAGCGCTCTGCGTGAACAACGAGTGCCGCTCTTGGTGATCGGTCGCGGCAGCAACCTGTTGGTGTCTGACGATGGCTTCGAGGGTTTGGCACTCGTGCTCGGTGAGTTTGCCGAAGAGATCGTTTTGCCGCAAGCCCCTGCCGTGCCGCGTGTGGTGGCCGGAGGTGCAGTGCCCCTGCCCGTGCTCGCGCGGCAGTGTGCTGCACGCGGTCTCACCGGTTTCGAGTGGGGAGTCGGCGTGCCCGGCTCGGTCGGCGGTGCGGTGCGCATGAATGCCGGCGGCCACGGCAGTGACATCGCATCGAGCATCGAAGTGGCGAAGATCTTCCACCTCGGAAAGGGCATTGTTGCGAACGTGAAGGCGAGCGATCTCGGCCTGCGGTTTCGCGGAAGTGATCTGGGGCCTGAACATGTCGTGTTGTCGGCGACGTTTGCTCTCTCGTGGGGCGACAAGACGGCGAGTGAAGCCGAGATGGCCGAGATCGTGCGGTGGCGACGTGAGCATCAGCCAGGCGGCCAGAACGCCGGTTCGGTGTTCGTCAACCCCGAGCCTGGCGGCGGGTCGTCGGGCGCAATCATCGATCGACTGGGGCTACGCGGGTTTCGCATCGGCTCGGCTGAAGTGTCGCCGAAACACGCCAACTTCATTCAGTGCGACCCCGATGGCAGTGCCGACGATGTCGTCGCGGTAATGACGCACGTGCGTAACCGGGTGCGCGACGAACTCGACATCGACCTGCGCAGTGAAGTACGACTGGTGGGGTTTGCACCTCAGGTAGCCGAGGCCGCAGGGGCTGCACGCGACGACGGGAGAGCTAGTTCACGGGCGACGAACGGTGGCGCACCCGAGGCACGCGGCGTGACAACCGGTTTGGATCGAGTGTTTGGTCCGCTAGCGGGCGATGAAACCCTCAGTGTGGTGACGATTGCGCCACCACTGCCTGACGATGCGGTGGCCGAACTTGCCGAATTGTTTGCGCCGACCGGCGAGATTGCACGACCGACTAGCACCAAGTCTTCGAGCGCTGCGCCTGACTCGACGCCCACGAGTGAGTCGTCGGGGGCGACGCCGAGCGACTCATCTTCGAGCGCGACGCCTGGCGACACGCCCGTTGCGCCGGTGGTCGATATCTCGGCTGCCGTCTCTACGCCGAGTGCGCCGCGTGGCCCCGTGGTCATCGACGACACCGCACTCCGCCTGCCGCACGAACGCACCGAGGGCTCAGCCGCCATCGTCGTTGACGATGAGTTGCGTTCGGGCAGCGTCACCATCGACCCGACGAGCCCGTTTGCCGACCCGCGTACGGGTGTGGTTGATGACGACTCGCTGGCCGCCGTCATCGTTGACGACCGACTCACACGGCGGCGCTTGCCACGCTGGCTGCGGTTACGTCGGGTATCGCCGCTCGTTGCACTCGGCATCTTCATC